>Ga0315298_1002741_pt1 | contig 29133 bp, 21 predicted proteins | sample WHS_1_MG_FD_203077 | JGI IMG/M metagenome (GOLD analysis project Ga0315298, IMG submission 203077) | Extremophilic microbial mat communities from Washburn Hot Springs, YNP, Wyoming, USA - WHS_1_MG | ecosystem: Environmental > Aquatic > Thermal springs > Hot (42-90C) | place: USA: Wyoming... | reverse complement strand
CATAGGCTCCTCCTTATTTGTAGTATTAATACTACAAATTAACAAAAAATGACTCTTTTGTCAAGAAAATAATAACCCCAGAATATTATTGAATTTAATCCAATTCCAAAAGTGTTAGACGCTCAGGGGGGCTCCCTGACCGTCTAACAGTTTTGATGTTTCTGGCCAGCAGGAAACAGGCGGGAGGGGGAGAGGCGAAATTAAGAACGGCGGGGACATACTTGTCCACACCAGATAAACTTAAATAATTGCTTCCTTCTTTTGAAATAAATGTCTATCTCCCCGCCCGTACCTATGAAAGAATATGGGCCTCATTTTAATGAGGCTCTCTCCCTTCCGCCTGTATCAAGCTGGAATTTAAAAACTGATCGATGGTCAGGGGGGCTACTTTGCCTTCCTTAACTTCGGCCAGCAATTTTAAATAGCATGGGAGGCGAGGAGGTCTAATGGGGTTCAAAAAGTTTATCCGTGCTTAACTTTCGGGCTTTTGGCTACAATTACTAAATCGGCCGACTTGTTTTTGACAAAATACGATCCGTCCAATCCGCCATAAAATTTTATTTCTTTGAACCCAATTTGTTGGAGTAGAATTTGGAGGTCTTTTTTAAGGAGGGGCTTTTGCCGAGTACTATTTACTTCCACTGACCAGGTAACTTGCCGCGGATTACTTTTAGCTATTTTCTTTTCAAATAAGGCCGTATGAAAAGTGATAAATTTAGACCCATAATCGGCGAAACGCCAAACCAAAGTATCTTCATCGCCATGCACCGCAAAAAATCTGGGCTTCTTTTTTAGGCGCAGGTCGTAATTTAAATTCTGGAGGATTAATACTCCTCCTGGATTAAGGCATAAGCGCATTTGGCGCAAGGCTTCTTTAAGTTCTTTTTGCGTGAGCAGATGAGGAAGAGAATTCCCCAGGCAAAGGACCGCATCAAACTTATCTTTTAATTTATTTAGTTCGTTAAAGGAAGCAACAACAAAGGGAACATTCACTCCTTCTTGCTCGGCATTGGCTCGGGCCCGAGCGATCATTTCTGGGCTGGCATCACAACCGACTGTATAATAACCCTTTTGAGCTAAGGTAATGGCATGCCAACCCGTACCGCAGGCCGTATCCAGGACCCGCTTGGCGCCATGTTGTTCTAAGACTTTTTGGAGAAAAGGCATCTCATAGGCCAGCCGCTTGGGCCAATCAGTCATCACATCAAAGGCTCTGGCCAAGCGATTGTAAAAATTTTCACTGGTTAATATACTTGGCAACGATGGATCTCTTCTGGGGAAAGTTTAGCTAAAAAGGAGCATCCATGCCCAGGGATATTGCTAAAGATTTAAGTTCTTTTACTGTATTTGCCGCCAGCGGAATCCCTTCTTTCAAAAATTTTTGTTCCGTACGAAATTCAGGTTCTCCCGGAACCAGAATTTCGTCCACTCCTGGTGCCTTCGCGCTCTCTTTAATACTTTTAATATAAGCATCCATATTCTTCTTAAATTCTTCTCGCCCTATAAAACATTCTGGATCAAGAGCCATGAAAGAATGGCAAGTCCCTTGGATCCCGCTCGGATCATCTTCATAGAGACTCTTGATATACCTGGTCCATTTTCCTCCAGTCAAGACCGCTGTAAGCATCTCATGAATTAGAACTAATCCGTACCCTTTATGCCCGCCCACTGGAGCCAAAGAACCTCCACCTTCGTATCCGGCGAAGGGGTCATCCGTAGGCAGACCATTTTTATCAAAAGCCCAGCCCAGAGGAATTTTTTCTCCTTTTTTACGGCATAGGATTAATTTCCCAGAAGAGACAACACTGAGCGAGAAATCAAGGACTATAGGCTGATATTCTTTAGCCGGCAACGCATAGGCTAAAGGATTGTTACCGATGATTCTTTCTCGCCCACCCCAAGGAAACATCATGGGGGCGGAGTTGGAACAAACATAGCCAATAAAATCCCTTTTTAAAGCCATCATCGGGAATAGGCCGGCCACGCCAAAATGGCCGCTGTCTTTTACCGAGACCCAGCCAAGGCCATACTCTTCAGCTTTCGCCATAGCCTTTTCCATGGCGCGGTAGGCAGCTATATGCCCCATAGAGCCATGAGCCTCTAAAAAAGCCGTTGCTCCTCTTTCTTTCACCACTGTAATCTGGCTGACCCTGCGCACATAACCTTTTTGCAGCCTTTGGATATAAATAGGCAAACGGGTCACCCCATGAGTCTCCACACCTCTTAAATCGGAACGTACCAACAGATCGGCAACAATCTCCGCCTCTTCCTTAGGCACACCCACTTTCATATAAGCTTGCTGGCAAAAATTCTTTAATTTTTCAAACGATACCCTTTGTCCTTCCTCAGCCATCTGCCCATCCTTTCTTATTCTTCGATCCCCGCTAAGCGCTTGGCTAATTTTTTACGGCGCTCCAGATCAGATTCGCGCATGATGGTGAGACGGTGAGCCTGGGGAGAACCACCGCCATGAATATCCGAGATAAAGTCGGCGCTTTCCATGGCTAATTTTTCCACTAAGCGCAACATTTTAAGGCGATGTTCCACGGGATAACCTGCTGCGCCTTGTAAATATTTCTTGAGCAATCCAGAAATTTCCGGATTTTGGAAGTCTCGATCAGAGGGTAGGTCAGCCACATATCCCCCAGTTATGTCAATGAGCAAACGGATAGATTCGGCCATTTCTCTTCCTTCATGAATCTTAGAAGCATTGGCCAAGACCGAATTTATAAAATAGGTCCCCGAAGGCTCTTTCTTTCCCTCGTAAGAAGCAGCCAGACTGCACCCATAAAGGGTCTCGGCTTTGTGAATCATATCCGTTATCTTTTCCCGCAGATGGCTAACTTTGGCAGTACCATTATAATCCATCATCATCAGCGCCGCTCCCGTCATGACATCAATCTTGCCCGCTTTGCAGCCGCCGTGAGACTGCCGGTGGTAAGCCGAGAAGCGATTCACTAATTCTCCACTAAATTCGATCTCCCCACACATGAAAACCCTTTCCCAAGGAACAAACACGTCATCGTAAATCACCGTAGGGCAATACTTGCTGTAGCGCACATTGCCACAATCGACGCCCTCCAACTCCCGGGTATCAAGAGAATTTCGGCCCACCACGTGGATGACTCCTTTCGTATCTGCCGGAACAGCAAAAGCCACCGCGTAATCTTCATCACCTTTGCCCATAGCTCTGGTGGGTAAAACAATCAGCTCATGAGAACTGAGCGAACCAGTCTGGTGCACTTTAGCTCCCCGGACAATAATGCCGTCTTTTTGCTTTTCTACGACGCGTAAATAAAGGTCTTTATCCGGTTGTTCATGAGGACTTAAGCTGCGATCGCCTTTGACATCGGTGACGCTGGCGTTAGCCGTAAAGTCATTTTTTTGCATATATTTTAGGAATTCGAGAAACCGCGCATAATAAGAAGTGCCATATTTTTTATCAATGTCATAGGTGACGATGGAAAGGGCACTCATACAATCTAAACCAGTACATCTTTGGTGACACGTACCCACATAACTGCCCAAGAGCCGATTGATCTTTACCCGGGCTACCAAATCAGCAATCGACTGGGGCGGAAGCGTAAAGCGGTTTATCGGTTCGTTGATAAATGGTGAGATAGTAGTTAAAAGTTCGCGATGCTTTTCCGAATTAGCCAATTCGTAAGTTGCCCCAGTAGCGTTAATCCCTGCTCTGATGCGCGGATTATCAACTACATTTTGAACTTTTTCTCCAAACATATAAACCGTTGGTTTCATCTTCCGCAAGCTATCAATATATTCAACAAAAGTTTTTACAGCCATATTCTTCCTCCTTTCCTTTGGTATGCAAAATAACGAAGATAATCACCCACAATTAAAATCTGCTCATCTCTGTATCCTAATTTAACATGAAAGTTCTAATCCTCTTCGGAATGCTTTTAAGTTTAATTCTTTAGCTTTAGCCGGTACATTAGCGGCAATCGCTTTTTCTACGGCTTCCACGGAAAGAATTCCTGTCTTTTTAATTAACTGCCCCAAAAGAATTAAATTAGCCACAATAATATTATTCATTTCCTGGTCAGCTAGGCTAGTCGCTGGTACTCCTAGCAATTGCCAGCCATCCTGGGGAATTTCCTTTACCAAGTCCGCATCATAAATCACCAAGCCTGAGGGTTTGACTTTCTTGATGTGGCGGTTCACGGCGTCTTGGGCCAAGGCCATAAGAATGTCCGGCCGGCGAACCTGCGGATCGGTAATCGGTTCAGAAGAAATAATCACTTCCGCGCGCGCCATTCCTCCTCTCTGCTCCGAGCTATAGGCCTGCGTTTGCACAGCTTTTTTTCCATCAAAAAGAGTCGCGGCCACTCCTAAAATAATACCGGCCAAAATAACCCCTTGGCCACCGACTCCGCCGATTAAGATTTCTGTCCGTTTCATTTTTCTTCTCCCTGCGCTCTGGCTTGTATTTTTTTAATCTCCGTCAACATCTCGGGCAATTCTCTATCCACTAATTCACCCACGATAATGCGGTTCTGCAACTCTGCCGGGGTAAGCTGGGCAGCATCTTTAATATTGATGGACTTTTCTTTATATTCTTTGAGCATCTGCACCGCACTCCCCGAACCTGTTTTCCGGCCGAACTGCACCGGACACTGCGTAATAACTTCGATGAAGGAAAACCCTTTCTTGTTGATGGCCTTTTTAATGGAAGCAGTTAGTTGACGCACTTGATAAGTTGTCCACCGCGCTACCAAAGAAGCCCCGGCCGCGATTACTAATTGGGAAATGTCCAAAGGATTCTCATACGTCCCATAAGGAGTGGTGGCCGTTTTTAACCCAAAAGGCGTAGTAGGAGCCGCCTGGCCGCCAGTCATGCCATAAATGCTGTTATTCAGACATATGACTACCATTTCAATATTCCGCCGGGCATTATGGATGAGATGGTTTCCGCCAATAGCCGCTAAATCACCATCCCCACTGGTAACCATAACCTTCTTTCCTGGTAGCCCCATTTTGATACCCAAGGCAAAGGCTATTGGCCGGCCATGGGTAGTATGCAATACATCTACATTGAAAAAAGGGCTGGGAATCCAAGCCGAGCAGCCGATGCCGGTTACGAAAACAAAATCATCGAGGGTCATTTTTAGTTCGTCAATGGCCCTCAAGATGGCCTGGGCCACAATGCCATTTCCGCACCCCGGACAGTTGGTCGTCCCTGTTATTCCTGGCCGAATATAGCGATGGAGCGGATGAATAAGCTCACTCATTATAGCACCTCCCTTATTCTGCCCAGAATATATTCCGGATCGTGAATCTCCCCGATTACTTGCGGCGGAAGAAAATAAACTTCACTAAAAGGCGCAGCCGCCGCCTTAATATACGGATAAAGTTGGCCTAAATTATTTTCCAAAACGATTAATTTTTTGACCTGTTGAGCCATCTCGGCCAGCTCTTCTTCAGGAAAAGGCCAGGGGGTAATTAAGCGCAGAAGGCCCACAGGGAGCCCTTGCTCGCGGCCAAATTGGACGGCCGTCTTAGCGGCCCGGGAAACCGCCCCATAGGAAACTAATACTATTTCTGCTCCCCGGTAATCTTTCTCCACCATAACAATATCTTTTTTATGCTTTAAAATCTTATTACTCAGCTTACGCACAAAATTATCCAAGGCAGGGAGATCGCTTAAATTGCGTCGCCCATATTCATCATGACAGGAGCTGGTTACATGCGCTCGAAATCCCCGGCCGAAAAGAGGCATGGGAGCCACGTCTTCATCCAAGAAACCTTTTATCTTTAATGGGTCCGTACCAGGTTCTGGGACTTTCCGATAAGCAATAGGAATTTTCTCCGCCTCCGGAATAACAACTTCTTCCCGCATATGCCCCACAAAAGCATCCGCAAGAACAAAAACAGGCACCCGGTACTTTTCCGCCAGATTAAAAGCTATAACCGTATGGTCAAACATTTCTTGGGGAGAAGCAGGACAGAGCGCAATAATTTCATAATCCCCATGCGACCCGCGCTTGGGCTGCACCATATCTCCGGTTACTCCGGCCGTAGGCATCCCCGTAGTCGGCGCTCCTCTCTGCACATTCACGATTACGCAGGGCGTTTCCACCCCCACGGCGAAACCGATGTTCTCCAACATCAAACTAATTCCCGGTCCCGAGGTAGCCGTCATTACTTTCTTCCCTGTCCAGGAGGCCCCGATTATAGCCGCAATAGAACTTATCTCATCCTCCATTTGCAAGAAAATTCCGCCCACTTGGGGAAGCCTTTCCGCCAGGCGATTGGCAATCTCGCTGGCTGGAGTTATGGGATAGCCGGCGGCTAATTCGCAACCGGCGGCCAATGCTCCCTCGGCACAGGCAATATTGCCCATCATAAAATACTTTCCGGTTAGCACACGTTTATTTTTCATGCCTTCTTTTTTCTCCTATCTTTTTCTTTGGCCACAGCAATAGCCATGTCCGGACAGTAGATCATGCAATTCTCACAACCTGGGCATTCCTCCGGGTTAGCTATTTGCGGCGGGCGATATCCCTTTTGATTTAAAATAGGGGCCGGATGGAATAAATGGCGGGGACAGATAAATACGCAAATTCCGCACTCCTCCACTCCCTTGCATAGTTCATTAAAAATTTTAACCTCAGCCAAGTTTCTTCTCCTTTACTTTTTTCGGGTAATTTTCCGTTCCTTTGAGTTGCGTTAAATAACTGTTTTTGGAATAAGTAAGATGTTTAACAATTAATTTTTCTAATTCACGCCGGTCTCTTTTTTCGATGGCCTGCAATATCTGCCTGTGTTCTTTTATGGATTGTTCAATCCGATCAGGAATAGACCAGGCATTATAGCCCACGATGTGCGACTTGGTGCGCAAAGAATCAATCATATCATAAAGAACGCGATTTCCACAGGTTCTAAATACAGCGCGGTGAAATTCACCATCTTTTTCGATCATTCGTTCGGTTCTTTGGCGCAAATGGTTTTCGGTCTCCTGCGCTACTTTTTTCAACTCTTTAATCTCTTGGGGGCGAATATTCCTAATCACTAATTTGGCCGCGGCTTTTTCCATCAGGGCGCGCACAAAGTAAATCTCCTCAATCTCCTCAACCGTAAGATCGGCCACCACTGCTCCTCGATAAGGCGCAGTGCGCACCAGTCCTTTTGCTTCCAATTTTTTGAGTGCTTCCCTAATCACGGTGCGGCTGACACCATACCGGGCAATAAGGTCCATCTCGATCAGCCGTTCCCGAGGTTTAAAATAACCCGCCAGGATAGCGGCCTCCATTTCTTTATAGACCCTGCTCGAAATTACTCTTGACATTTCTATTTGATTTGCTTTAAATTAACATCTAATTAGTTTTCGGCCTTTATTAAATACAATATTGTATACATTTTGAAGGGCGTGTCAACTTTTTTATTTAGGAGGATGGGGCATGAATTCTTTTCCGGAACTTTTTCGGCCATTTCAAATAAATACCCTCCAGATACCTAACCGCCTGGTTATGCCGCCCATGGCTACCAATTTTGCCACAGCTGACGGCGCAGTTAGTGAGCGGCAAATTGCCTATTACCTGCGGCGGGCCCAAGGTGGCGTTGGTTATATTACTTTTGAGCACACGGGTATTTTACCCCAAGGGAAAGCTTCACCCAATATGGCCCTCATCGATAAAGATGAAAAGATCCCTTTCTTCCAAAAACTTACCTCCGCCATCCATCGAGCCGGCGCCAAAATAGTTATTCAAATTAATCATGCCGGCCGCCAGACTTCTGCTTCTATAACTGGCCTGCCCATAGTGGCCCCCTCACCGCTTCCTTGCCCGGTTCGCCAAGAAATGCCGCATCCTTTGTCCAAAGAAGAAATCCAAAAAATCGTCGCCGCTTTTGCCCAAGCGGCTAAAAGAGTGCAAGCCGCGGGCGCAGATGGAGTGGAAATTCATATGGCCCACGGTTATCTTCTGGCCCAATTTCTTTCTCCTTTTTCCAATCAGCGAAATGATGAATATGGCGGCAGCTTAGAGAATAGAATGTCTGTTCCTTTGCAGGTCTTGCGGGCCGTGCGCCAAACCGTAGGTCCTCAATTTCCGATCATCTGCCGCTTGAGTGCCGATGAGTATGTGGAAGGGGGATTGCAGATTAAGGAGTCCAAAGAAATTGCCCAAAATCTGGAAAAAAATGGCGCTGATGCGTTACACATATCCGCCTGTCTGGCCGCTTCAGTATATTTGAACCATCCGCCTTACTATGCGCCGGAAGGGATCTTTGTTCCTTTAGCGCAAGAGATAAAATCCGTAGTCTCAATTCCCGTGATCACCGTGGGGCGCATTCGTACACCTCATCTGGCCAACCAAATCCTCCAAGAAGGAAAAGCTGATTTAGTTTCCATGGGTCGCGCTTTAATAGCCGACCCCGATTTGCCGCAAAAAGCCGGCCAAGGAAAAACCGCGGAGATAACCCCCTGTATTTCTTGCAACAGATGCATCTTAGCTATCCGCCGCGGTGCTCTCCAATGTGCCGTTAATCCGGAGGTCGGTCGGGAAAACTCTTTGCTTTTGTCCCCAACAAATTCACCTAAAAGAGTTTGGGTCATTGGCGGTGGTCCAGCAGGCATGAAAGCCGCGGAAATTGCCGCCCGGCGAGGTCATCGCGTTACCCTTTACGAAGCCAAGAAAGAATTGGGCGGGCAATTTCTTTTGGCTGCCCTTCCGCCTCACAAAGCAGTTCTCCGAGAATTTATCACCTACCTCCAGGGCCAGTTGGCCAAATTACCCATAAATATCCTCGTGGAACATCCTTTTTCTCCATCTCTTTTGGAAAAAGACAAACCAGATGTAGTCATTTTAGCTACCGGTTCTCAACCTCTTCTCCCAGATCTTCCCGGGATTAAAGAAGCTAAAACTTTTTCCGTATGGGAAGCCCTCTCTCAACCTCAGCTCTTAGGATCCAGAATTTTAATAGTTGGCGGAGGGGGCATTGGGGCCGAAGTGGCTGATTATTTATCGGAACGAGGGCAGAAAGTGACCCTCATTGAAATGCGGGAAGGCTTAGCTTTAGATCTGGTAGTTCACTTGCAACATTTTCTTAATTTACGCCTCAAGTCCAAGGGTGTGCAAATTTTAACATCCACTAAAGCCGTGCGTTTCACGCCGGATGGATTATGGGTAGAAGACCAACAAGGGTTGAAGAAATTGACTGGGTATGACGCCATCGTCATTGCTATGGGAGCAAGGCCCCAAAACGAATTGGCGCCGATTTTAAAAGACAAAGTCCCCGAAGTTTACATTATTGGGGATGCCGTTAAGCCAAGGGAGGTGATGGAAGCGATTTTAGAGGCCACCGAAACAGCTTTAAAAATTTAGCATGTCTAAACGCATTTTTCCAAAAAGAAAGGAGAAAAACTATGAGACGCTTAGCCTTAATGATTCTAATTTTATCTCTTAGTTGGACAACTTTCGCCTGGGCGGCCGAAAAAAAAGTTGTGCGCATCTGGCATACAGAAACGGAACCCCAAACAGTAGCCGCCTTTCAGCAGATCATCAACGATTTTGAAAAATTGAACCCAGACATAACCGTAAAGCAGGAAGCTCTGGCTTGGGGAGACCTGGAAGCTAAATTAACTGCGGCTTTGGCTGCTGGTGCTCCGCCTGATGCCTCCCATGGCCAAGCCGTAACTTGCGCTTCTTTTTATGCCAAAGGCTTATTGCGCGACCAAGAAGATATAGCCGAGGCCGTAGGGAAGGATAATATTTGGGAAGCTGTGCGGCGGCAGTGCTACCACGGCGAAAAATATTACGGCATCCCCCACTCGGCGGCTACTTCTCTGCTCATTTACCGCAAAGATATCCTCAAAGCCAAAGGACTAAAGACTCCCCAGACTTGGGATGAGCTGATTAAAGTAGCTGAAGCAATGATGGAGAAAGATAAAGACGGCCGAGTAACGCGTTATGGCCTTTCGCTCCCGGGCGTTGGCCTATTCATCAATATTTTAGTAGGCGAGCTTACCAAGGCTAATGGCGGCAGATTGTTTGATTTAGCAACTGGGCGGCCAACTTTCACGGAAAAGCCTGTCATCGAAGTTTTAGATTTTTATAAAAAACTTAGCGCCACTGTCCTTCCTCCTGGCTGGCTGGGACACGGCTATCTTGATACTTTTGCTAATTTAGCCACAGGAAAAGCAGCCATGCTTTATCAGGGTTACGGGCGGGGAGCAGGATACATCGAGAAATATGCTCCTAAAGGAATGGCTAATCCTGACCATTTCGGTGTTATGGTAAAGCCGAAGGGGCCATCTGGCAAAGAAACAGCCGCCCAAATAGATGCTGAACCATGGATGATTTTTAAAAATGCTAAATATCCGGAAGAGGCGGCTAAATTCTTGAAATTTTTCTTTAAGGAAGAAAATTACATTAAGTACCTCCATACTGTCCCCATTCATCTTTTGCCTACTCTTAAATCCGTACGCAAGAATCCTGCTTATCAGGCTAACGAGATGGTGCGCAAATGGAAAGAGTGGCAGGATATGCAGTATTTCTACTTCGAAAAAGACCTGGCCAAGCCCACTTTGATTATTGATTGGAACGATCTGCGCTTGCCCTTCGGGCTGGAAATACTGGGATCTGGTATCGTCCCGGATATGGTCACGGATGCTGTGCGTGGTATGCCTTCTGCCCAGGCCGCAGCTAAAGCCCAGGCCCGCGCGGAGGAATTGATCACTAAATTAGGATATAAACGCTGGTAAACCTTAAAATTGGACCTGGCTGGATAACATCCAGCCAGGTCCAATTATCAAAAAATATCTGCCGATAAAAATTATGAAAAAAGGTGCCGACCCTAAAATTTCTTCTATGGTCCCTTCCCAGGAAAGTACCTTACCGGCCGCCCCAACCTTCGTACGATTTTGGCACAGGATAAAGGCCCTTCAGGTAAAGAAAAGAGAGCAGATTATCGGGCTATGCACGATTGCCCCAGCTTTATTCTTGATCTTGGCTTTAACTCTTTATCCCGTGGCCTATTCTATCTGGCTTAGTCTCCTGGAAAAGCACTCCTTCTTCCCGCAGGAACGCTTCGTCGGCTTGGAGAATTACATATATCTTTGGCACGACCCAGAATTTTGGAATAGCCTTTGGCTGGGGGTAGTTTATTCTGTATGGACGATAATCTTTCAGATAATCTTAGGAGTCGCTGCCGCCCTTATTTTAAACGAAACTTTCGTGGGCCGAGGTTTGGTGCGGGCGATCGTCCTTTTTCCTTATATGATTCCCACTATCGTAGCCGTTATTCTCTGGAAATGGCTACTCAACGACACTTATGGCATAGTGAATTATTGGCTTTTGGCCTGCGGCATTGTCACTGCTCCAGTTAGCTGGCTGGGCCCGGATCACATCATGTTTTCGGTTATTTTAATGAGCATTTGGCAATTCTTTCCTTTTGTCCTCCTAAGCATTCTGGCCCGTTTACAAACTATCCCACCGGAACTCTATGAGGCCGCAAAAGTAGACGGAGCTTCTGCTGTTCGCCGTTTTTTGCACGTCACTCTTCCTCAAATTCGGGGCATCCTCTTCGTAGTTATTCTCCTGCGCAGTATCTGGATGTTTACCAAGTTCGATACAGTCTGGCTTATGGGCGAAGGAGCTGGCGCGGGTCGTTTTATCCGTACTCTCCCCGTTTATGCTTACATGCGTACCCTTACTTATTACCAAGCTGGACTGGGAGCGGCCTTGGCCGTAATCATGTTTGCTATTTTAGTCGTCTGCACGGTAATTTATTTCCGCATGTTTAGGGAGGAGGCAGATATAGGATGAAGCGTTTAAAATGGCGCTTAAATTCTAATCGCAGCCTTATTTACATTGGCGCCGGCTTGCTGGCTTTGCAGGCATCTTTTCCTTTTTTATGGATGGTTTCTACTTCTTTTAAACCACCTGCTGAAGTATTTGCCCAACCTCCTGCCTTTATTCCTCAAGAACCAACTTGGGATAATTTTCGCCGCTTATTTACAACTACGAATTTCCTTATTTATTTTAAGAATAGTTTAGTCGTCTCTGGGTCTGCCGTCCTTTTAACTATGATAGTTAGTGCCGCCGGGGCTTACAGCCTCACCCGTTATCAATATATGGGACGTGAGAAAATTGCCGGACTCATCCTTTGTACATATATGTTCGCCCCTATCATGATCGTTATTCCCTTCTTTATTCTGGCGAAAAAATTAGGTATTGAAAATACGCACTTTGCCTTAGTTTTAGCCTTTACTTCTTTCTGCCTCCCCTTTACTCTTTGGCTTATGCGGGCTTTTTTTGCTACTATCCCTTTGGAATTGGAAGAAGCTGCTTTGGTAGATGGCGCCGGCCGCGTCCGTGCCTTAGTTTACATCGTTCTTCCTTTGGCTTTGCCAGGAATCATCGCTACTTCTATATTTACCTTTATTTTGGCCTGGAATGACTACATTTTTACCCGCATCCTCATTACTTCTGATGAACTTAAAACTCTCCCTGTGGGGGTGCAAGACCTCTTCCATTCTGCCCTTATCGACTGGGGTTTAATTATGGCTGCCGGAATGATGATTACTATTCCTGCTCTCCTTTTCTTCCTCTCTGTCCAGAGATATTTGATCCGGGGCTGGGGAGCCGGCGGAGTGAAAGGTTAATAAGGGGTAATGCCTTACTAAAGGGTGGATTTCTTATAACTCCCCCTTTTTCCCCCTCTTAGTTTAAGAGGGGGAGAGGGGGAGTTAAAAAATTTCGAGATGGACAATAGATTAGATTTGTGTTGCAAACCATTAGCGAAATTGGCCAGCCATAAAAGCTGGCCCTACGAAATGACAAGATATAATTTTTTTTATATGTAACCCACCCTTCAGTGAGGGATTACAATAAGGGCGATAAAAATATTGACATCCTTAAATTAATTTCGTATATTAAGCTAAAGTTTAAAGAGTTCCGGATAAAAGCTAAAAGCTACCTGGCTCTTTAAAGCTGGGTAGCTTTTTTATTTAAGAGCTTTCTTTTTCGGAACGAAAAGGAGACCAAGATGAATAAAAATTTATACGTAGGGAATCTCTCTATCGAAGTCACCGAGGAAGACCTAAAAGCCAGTTTTTCAGAAGTTGGGAAAGTGATTGCCGTAAATCTAATCAAGGACAAATATACGGGTCTAAATCGTGGATTTGGCTTCGTGGAGATGGAAACCGAGAAAGAAGCTCAAGAAGCTATCGAAAAATTTAATGGGGGGACTCTGCGCGGCAATGTAATCACGGTTAATGAAGCACGCCCGAAAAAGAAAGACTTTGGACCACGGGGCGGCAGTAATCGCCGAGGCGGTTTCCACGGTGGCAGGAGCGGAGGACGAAGAAGGTTTTAAAATTTAAAGATTAAAATTATAGCTAAGGATTTCTTATGAAAATATTAGAACGCCTTTTTAACTCCAAAAAAACAGCGGCCAAAAAAATAGAATTGGGGCGCAATGATATTTGCTGGTGCGGCAGTGGTAAAAAATATAAGCGTTGTCATCTGGAAAAAGATGCCTACCAAAAAAGAATGAAGGATGATCTGGGGAGAACTAAAAAGTAAACCATCTTTAAATTCATTAATTTATTAATCGGGGCAATTAAATATTTACCATGGTCTGGTTTTATCTACTTTCCTCAATGAGACTGTGTTGTAATTTGAAAAATAAAATTAAATGAGCTAAGGGATAAAACCTTGCCCTCCAAATCTGGTCTATTGTCCATCTCATAATTTCATAACTCCCCCTCTTACCTTAAGAGGCGGTTGGGGGCGTTAAACATTTACGCTATGAATTATATTTAGCAAGCGACAAGCTGAACCCGCACCAAGATGGCATTTATTTTATGCTTTCATTAATAATTCTTTAATTATTTCAAAGTAATTAAGAATTTCAAAAAGGATTAGGGATAATCTCAGGCCCCTGTCTCTTTTGCAGTTCCTTCCCTTCCCAAAAGAAATATGCTATATTTTTTTATAAAAAGCACGTCCTATTTTAATCCCTAAAAAGTGGAGCTGAAGCTATGGAAAAAAAAGGGGTAAAAACATTTTATCCTATCCCATCAGAAAAATTATTAGACCTCGTGGGCGTGATGATTATCCTCATTGATCCTGAGCAGAAAGTTATATTGGCCAATAGAAAAGCTTGCGAAGTTTTGGGCTACGAAGAAAAAGAAATTATTGGTCGAAATTGGTTTGATAATTTTCTTCCCGAAAAAATTAGGGGAGATATTAAAAAGGTTTTCCAAAAAATAATCTCTGGCGAAATTCAACCTTTTGAATATGTAGAAAATCCGGTCTTGACCAAAAAAGGCGAAGAAAGACTCATCGCTTGGCACAATACTATCCTCAAAGACGAAACTGGAAACATTATAGCCAGCCTGAGTTCAGGGGAAGATATTACGGAACGTAAACGTTCTGAAGAGGCTTTACGGCAAACAGAAGAAAAATATCGCGCCATTGTGGAGGGAATTGAAGAGGGTTATTACGAAGTGGATTTAGCCGGGAACTTTATTTTTGTCAACGCGGCCTTAGCCCGGATGGTAGGTTATCGTAAAGAAGAACTAATAGGTATGAATAACCGGCAATATATGGACGAAGAAACAGCCAAAAAAGTCTTCAAATTATTTAATCAAGTATATAAGACCGGGGAGCCCTGTAGATGGATTGATTGGGAAATAATTAGCAGAGATGGTCGAAAAAGGATTCATGAAGGTTCAGTCAGCTTAATGAGAAATACTCATGGAGAGGTGATCGGTTTCCGGGGGATTGTACGAGATGTAACTGAACGTAAGCAAACAGAAGAGGCTTTGCGTGAGGCGGAAGAGCAATATCGCCGGCTATTCCAGATTTCCACCATGGGAATCCTAATCAGAGACCAAAAAGGAATTATTCGCCTGGCTAACCCCACAGCTATGAAGATGCTTAAGGCTTCGAGTCCTGAGGAGATCATCGGTCGCCCTTATCTTGACTTCGTGCACCCAGAAGATCGCGCCGGCTCTTTAGCACGCATTAGCTTGCAAACTAATGCCGCTTTAGGTAAACCGGGAACCGACCCTTCCCAAATAGTAGCTTTACCCCGGGAACACCGTCTGCTGACCCTTGATGGGGAAACAATTTATGTGGAGTCTACGGGCGTAGCTTTTTTTCATAAAGGGGAAGTTTGGATTCAAGGAATATTCCAAGATATTACTCAACGAAAACAAAATGAAGAAGCACTGCGGCAAAGTGAAAAGGAAGCCCGGCGATTGGCTGAAGAAAATGCCGTCATGGCTGAGATTGGGAAAATTGTCAGTTCAAACATCTATATCCAGCAAATATATGATCGTTTTATTAATGAGCTTCGTCACCTTGTTAATTTTGACCGTGTTGCAATAAACATTGTCGATCCTAAAAATTACAATTTTTCTATCCCCTATGTCTGGGGTCCAAAGGTTCCTCAGAGATGCCCAGGAGAAGTAGTGCCTATGGCTGGTACCGCCAGCGAAGAAATTTTCAAAACTGGTCAAAGCATCCTTGTCCGAGAAGAAAACCGAGCAGAAGTTGCTAAAAAATTTCCAGGATTGATTCCCATTTTCCAGGCCGGCTTAATTTCCGTGATGATGACCCCCTTACTTTTTCAAAATAAAGTTATTGGCGTCCTCAATATCCAAGCGACCAGACCTAATGCCTATACGGAGACAGACCTAAAATTAGTAGAGCGGGTAGCCCACCAAATTGCCGGAGCAATTGCTAATTCGCTTTTATTTCTTGAGCATGAAAAAGCAGAAGAAGCTTTAAGAGAAAGTGAAGAAAAATATCGTAATCTTTTTTCCTATTCCTTAGATGCCGTCTATCTTTCTACGAAAGAAGGGAAATTTATTGATTTTAATCAGGCCACGGTTGATCTTTTCGGATATAGTCGCGACGAATTATTTAACCTAAACATCACAAAATTATACGCCAACCCCGAAGATCGGCCCAGATTCCAGCGCGAGATAGAACAGAAAGGTGCCTTAAAAGAATACGAGGTTAAATTCCGCCGCAAAGATGGTACGGAGATCGACTGCCTGCTTACGGCTACTTTGCGTTTTGACAAAGATAAAAATATCATTGGTTATCAGGGCATAATCCGGGATATTACTGCTCGCAAGAAGATGGAAGAAGAAAGGGAAAAATTGATAGCTGAGCTGCAAGAAGCCTTAAACAAAATCAAAACTTTAAGCGGCCTTGTACCCATTTGTGCCTCCTGCAAGAAAATCCGCGACGATAAAGGATATTGGAACCAGTTGGAAAGTTATATCCAAGAGCACACCGAAGCAGAATTCAGCCATGGTTTATGCCCTGACTGCCTGAAAAAACTATACCCCGATATTTTCCCCAGCCTGCAAGAAGAAAAAGAAAAATAAACTCCCCTCTTTCCGCTTTTATATCAAAGCCAAGGTTTTTTTTTGTGAAATTTAAAGATTATTTCTAAATTTGCCGATTAAAATTTTGTAAATATTTTAGGGAATACAAGCCTTCATCCCACTGGGGGGGAAAGCGTGGGAAAAGAAATTAAGACTGTTCTTGGTGTCGCCCTCTTCGGCTTTTTACTTTGGACTATAGACGCTTTTATTGATTATTCTTTTTCACTGGGCAAACCATTCATAGATCACTTTATTCTGGATTTAACCCCCCTGACTGTGTTTAAAAGAGCGGGGTTATTAATATTTTTCATCATTTTAATTACGGCGGGCTTTAGATTTCTCATCACTCGTCAGCAGGCTGAAAAACTTATTGGCGAGTTGGAAAAAAAATACCGTCATTTAATTGAAGGCCTGCAAGAAGGGGTCCTCATCCTGCAAGATAATAAAGCCCGCTTTATTAATCGGAAAGCTTTGGAACTCTCTGGTTTCCCAGAACAAGAACTTTTAACCCGCCCTTTTATAGAATTCATTCATCCGGATGATCGGGAAATGGTTCGGCAAAATTATCAAAAAAGAATCGCTGGGGAAAAAACTCCCAGTTCTTATCCACTCCGCCTGCTTAAGAAAAAGGGAGAGGTAATCTGGGTCGATGCTAAAGATAACTATTTCTCATGGAAGGGGAAACCCGCGCTTTTGTATTGTCTTAGGGACATAACCATCAATAAAAATGCCCAAGAAACAATGGCTCAGCGCCTGGCTCTGGAAAAGTTAGTGGCGGAAATTTCTTCCAGGTTTATTAATCTAAGCCCTCAAGAAATCGCCGACGAAATCAGAACTGCTCTGGAAGCTTTGGGTAAATTTTGGGCCGTAGATTACGCCGCTCTTTCCCTTTTAAATCATGATCATAATGATCTGGAGCAAATTTTTTCATGGGCCTCTGCGTTTGAAGAAGAAAGAAAAACCATCTTCGAGCCCTTGCCTCTCTCCTCCTTTCCTTGGTTGAAAAATAAATTAATAGCCGGAGAAATCATTAATATACCTCAAATAGCCAATCTTCCTGAGGAAGCCAAAAATGAAAAAGAATTCTGGCAAGCTCAAGCATTCCTCTCCCTGCTTTTTTTACCTTTAATTTTAGGAGACAACCTCATCGGTTTTCTCAGCTTTGCTGCCCAAAATAAACAAATCTTTTGGAAAGAAGAAGATATCAAAATCCTCAAAATGATCGCGGAAATTTTTACAAATGTTATGGCCCGCAAGCGCAACGAAGAAGCCCTCCAGAAAATTCAAGAGTCATTTCAATGGTTGGCTCAAGAGAGCGCTTCCATAGCGGAAATAGGCCGCATAGTAAATTCCACTTTGCACATCGAAGAAGTCTATGATGTATTTACTGCCGAAGCTAAGAAATTAATTCCTTTTGACCGTTTGGCCATAGTTATTATTAACCGAGAAGAAAATACTTTCACTGTTTCCTATGTTTCTGGACCAGAAGTTGATGGCCGGAAAAAAGGAGAAGCTTTACCTTTGTCGGGTAGCGCTTTAGAAAAAATCATGCACACTCACTCTGGGATAGTAATTTCCGAAGAAAATAAAGAAAAGCTCCAGCAAGAATTCCCCAGCCTGGGCCCAATTATGAAAGCTGGTTTCAGTTCCATGATTATGGTCCCTTTGATTTTTAAGAATGAAGTTATTGGGGCCCTTAATCTACAATCTACAAAGCCCGATGCTTATTCCCTAGCCGATGTTAAATTTATCGAAAGAATTGCCGCGCAAATATCTGGAGCTATTGCCAACGCTCAACTTTACTCCCGCCAAAAGCAGGCTGAAGAAGCTTTGCGCCAAAGTGAAAAACGTTACCGTCTGCTTGTCGAAAATGCTCCTTTGGGAATTCTTTCTATCAATCACCAAGGATTAATAATTGATGCCAATCCTATTTTAATTGATTTACTGGATCTTCCTTCTTTGTCAACTCCCTCGCCCCTCAACATCTTTGATTTTCCCCCTTTCCAGAAGGCCGGCTTTGCGGAAAATTTTCGCCTTTGCCTGCAAACTAAAAAAGGAGGGGTTTTTGAGACACCTTATGTAAAAACAAATGGTCAAGAGCTATACCTTAGATATCACCTAACCCCCATGTTTAACGAAAATGGTCAGATTGGCGGAGTGCAAGCTATCATGGAAGACATTTCCGAAAGGAAGAAACTGGAAAATCAGTTAATCCAAGCTCAAAAAATGGAAGCCATTGGCACCTTAGCCGGCGGAATAGCTCATGACTTCAATAATATTCTCTCCGCTATTATTGGTTATACAGAATTAGCCAGCTTGGAGCTTCCTCCAGATTCAAAAGCTTTGCTAAACTTGCAATCCGCCCTCAAGGCCAGTCAGCGGGCCAAAGAGCTGACCAAACAGATTCTCACCTTCAGTCGTTATAGCGACCAAAGCAAAAAGCCGGTGCCGATCGCTCCTCTTATCAAAGAGACGGTCAAACTCCTCCGCGCTTCTTTACCGTCGACCATCGATATTCGCCAGTGTATCGAAAATTATCAGGGGATAGTGAACGCTAATCCTACGCAGATACACCAAATATTGATGAATCTTTGTACCAATGCTGCCCATGCCATGAGGTCTAAAGGAGGCATCCTGGAAATATCATTGAATACGTTGAGGGTCAACGAACAAAACCATGCCCAGTTTCCTGAATTAACTCCTGGTGCTTACGTTCAGCTCAGTGTCAAGGATGACGGCGAAGGCATGCCCCCTGAAATTTTAGGTAAGATCTTTGACCCTTATTTTACGACCAAAAAGGTCGGTGAAGGAACAGGGCTGGGGCTGGCCGTGGTGCATGGCTTAGTTAAAAATCACGGCGGGGCTATTTCCGTTAAAAGCGAACTCGGCCAAGGGAGTGTTTTTAATATATTCTTGCCCCTCCTAAGTGAAGCTGAGGAAATTCCTGATTTTGCTCCTCCCGAATTTCCACCTTTGGGAGAAAAAGAAAGGATTCTCTTAGTTGATGATGAGCAAATGCTGGCCGAAGTAGGGAAGAAAATGCTCGAGCAACTTGGTTACGAGGTAACCATCAGAACGAGCAGCATCGAAGCCTTGGAGCTTTTCCGTAATCAACCCCATCGATTTCATCTGGTCATTACAGATATGACCATGCCTAACATGACCGGAGATAAGTTAGCCCAGGAATTAATCAATATCCGTCCGGATATACCCATTATTCTTTGCACGGGGTACAGCGAAACAATATCGGAAGCGCGAGCTAAATTTTTGGGTATCAGAGAATTTATCATGAAACCTTTTGGTATTAATGAATTGGGCCGCGCGGTGCGACGCATTTTTAACCATAAAAGTGGCTAATTTCATCGTAACTGAGTTCTTCTTCTCACTGGGAGCATTATCCTGCGCCTCCATCTCTGGCCTCGTCCTCTTCTCAATACTCCCCCTCTCCTCTATGGCCTACCGCATACGGCAAGGAGGGGTGCCCCCTCGCCCTAAGCCATTCTCTGTTGCCTAATTCCTTATATAAAAATGATTACATGCCTCAGAAATTATTATTTCGCATTTGTAGTTTAAAAAGTTTAAGCTTCCACCCTTCAGTGAGGTTTTATGGCAAGCGGTAATGCCTTACTAAAGGCTGGATTTCTTATAACTCCCCCTTTTTCCCCCTCTTAGTTTAAGAGGGGGAGAGGGGGAGTTACAAAATTTCGAGATGGACAATAGATTAGATTTGTGAGGCAAACCATTAGCGAAATTGGCCAGCCATAAAAGCTGGCCCTACGAAATGACAAGAAATAATTTTTTTATATGTAACCCACCCTTCAGTGAGGTTTTATGGCAAGCGATATAATTTTATTGACAGATTTATTTAAATTCTTGAGAATTGAAATAAAAATGAAGAATAAATATCTAAATATCGTTTGAATGAAGAGGAGAACACTCAGCAATGCCTGAAAATAAAAAAAGAATAAACCCGCTGGACGTAGCTATGAAGCAGTTGGAAATTGCGGCCGCTCAGTTAAACTTGGATCCAGGGATATGTGCAAAAATGAAGCACACTCGGCGGGAGCTTACTGTTCATTTTCCCGTAAAAATGGACGATGGCCGCATTAAAGTTTTCACCGGATATAGAGTTCAACATAATTTAGCTAGGGGGCCGGCTAAAGGGGGCATTCGTTATCATCCGGATGTTGATCTTGACGAAGTAAAAGCCTTGGCTATGTGGATGACCTGGAAGAGCGCGGTCGTAAATATCCCCTATGGCGGTGCTAAAGGGGGAATTCAATGTGATCCCATGAAAATGTCCAAGTGGGAATTAGAAAACATGACGCGCCGCTTTACCTGGGAAATAGCCATGATTATAGGCCCTGAACGGGATATCCCCGCTCCTGATGTTTACACCAACCCACAAATCATGGCCTGGATTATGGACACTTATAGCATCTTAAAAGGATATTCTGTCCCGGGCGTGGTCACGGGCAAACCGTTGGAACTTGGTGGTTCGCTTGGCCGCCATGAAGCTACCGGCAAAGGGGTCTTTATTACAGCACAGGAGGCCGCCTCCCTTTTAAATATTCCCTTACCTGGCGCAAAGGTTGTCGTTCAAGGGTGCGGGAACGTGGGGGGAATAGCGGCCAAGTATTTTGATAAAGCAGGGGCCAAAGTGGTAGCTATTAGTGATTACCGAGGGGGAATTTATAACCCTCAGGGATTGAATATTTCTTCGGCTGTAGATTTCCAGAAAAAATTGATCTCCGACGAGTATAAGGAAGGGGAAAGAATTTCCAACGAAGAACTCTTGCATTTAGAATGCGACATTCTTGTACCAGCGGCCTTAGAGAATCAGATTACGGAAAAAAATGCTTCGAAAATAAAAGCCAAGATCATCGTAGAAGGAGCTAACGGCCCAACTACTACTGAAGCAGATGAAATCCTTTATGACCGGGGTATATTTATCGTCCCTGACATTTTAGCCAATGCGGGCGGCGTAACTGTCTCCTATTTTGAATGGGTGCAGAATTTGCAGGAATTACTTTGGAGTGAAGATGAAGTTTCGGAACGTTTAACGCGCATAATGAAGAGAGCCTTTGCCGAAGTCTTAGATATCTCCCAAAAAAGAAAAGTGAATATGCGCACGGCGGCGCTTATGCTGGCTATTGGTCGGGTGGCTGAGGCCACTAAATTGCGCGGCATATATCCATAAACTTACCCTACTCCATCTCGGCCCCTTAATAGTTTTTATCTCCCAGAGCCGAGCTTTGGACCAGCCCTGGGAGACTTAACCAATTTTTTACATAGGTTCAAGGCCTAAAAGGCGAGCTGGATTTTTCCTGGTCATCCAATTAATCTCTTCCTCAGTGATGCCTTTCTTCTTCAAAGCTAAGATGAACTCTTTCATACCATCTGCAGGGACGGGATTCAGGTATTGTCCAAGATCGGTAATTAAAACGCTATGGTTGGCCCCTACCGCCTTGATTGCTTGGGCAAACATTTCCATGGAGACGTGCCGCCAATCCCGCATCCATCCTAAATGGGCATTAGGCCCCATTAGGTAAGAAAGATAAGCGTGTTCGATAAAAGCACCCATTTCCACGCAGCGCTTTATATCGTCGAGGGACATTTCTCCAGGTGACTGCAAGGCATGGGTTATCAAAATTTTTCTAACCCCTTCTTCCCTGGCCGCTTTTACAGCCGCCAAGGCCTCTTTCGGGGAAACATGGCCAGTGGCCAAGATAATATCTGCTTTGGCAATGGACTTTAATATTTTGCGCAACTCGGGAATTACGGCTCCTGAACTGTCGATGATCCTTATTCCTCCTGCATCCGGCTTTTTAGCAAAAAATGATTTATGGTGGGCCGCATCATGGGTGCATAACCAGACGATTTTAGCACAACCGCCAGTGAATTTGAGCATGGTATCTACGGCAGCCGGATTAATTCCGCCCACCGGATAATTTAAAGTGATCCCTCCAAAAACTTCGATCCCCGGGACAACCTGCCTCACTAAATAAGCCCGATCGTTGGTGATGAATTCATGGTTCTTGATTACTATCCCCCGCATGCCCATCTCTCGCGCTTTGAGGGCTAATTCGATGTCATGTACACAGCGGGAGGATACGTCCGGGGAAGAATGCACATGCATATCTATTGTGCCTACTAAAGGGTTCTCCGCAATTAATACGGGCATCTGCGCCATGGCCTTTTGGGCTAATGCAGTTGTTCCTACCACCCCAGCCATTTCTAAAAACCTCCGCCGACTTATCCCTTTTCCTTCTTCTTCCTTAATTCTTTTTCCCATGATCTACCCTCCTTTTGTTAAGGTAATTTAGGATTTTTTTTCTTTAAGCGGGTAAAATAGCTATAATCGCCAAGTCTGAATTGGATAGCGAGTGCCGCACCTTTCCCCTAAGAATACAAAAATATCTATTTTAAGCAGAAAGCCTAGTTTGACTTATTATCGGTATAATCATTATTAATAAATCGCTCGATTTAATGCAAGGGAAAAATTTATTGGCCATGATTTATTTTAGGGTAAAAATTTTCATTTTCCTCCGCAATCTCTGCATCTCTTTTCTGCGGCGCTTTTCTCGGCGAATGAAAGGTTAAATCTCAGAAATTTCTAAGAGACCTCTGCAAAAGTCCCTTAGAAAGCAATTATTCCATTCCTGCGAAGACAGTAATCCAGTATCTTCAAGGCTTTTCTGGACTCTCGCTTTCGCGGGATTGAAAGAAAAGACGGTTTTTCCAAATCTCTCTAAAAACTGACCATCTAACAGTTTTAATATTTCTCGCCAGCAGGAATCAGGCGGCAGGGGGAGGAGCCTCTCCCCCTGCCGCCTGAATTAAGCTGAGATTTAAAAAGTGATCGACAGTCAACTCTAAAAATTATTGACAATCAAGCCATGATATATTATTTAGAAAACACTATTTAAAACGCCATTTGCAAAGTAAAAAACCATTAAATTCTAAATAGGGTATTTAAATTATTTTTTTTGATTTTAAGATGAAGGGTTTCATCGAAAAGACAGCTATTGGTGCGCCCATTTAAGGCGCATATTTTTAGGCCTGGCAAGATTAGAAAATTTTATTGGTCATTTATTTAGCAGAATTGATAAGGCCTTGGCCGTGCTTTTTAAAGCTCGGCAGGGCGGAAAGATGCGTAATTTCCCTTCCGCCCAAGGCGGAATCACTTTCAGTCCCGCTGGGACTTCATTCCAGCTCTTCAGGGACTCGCTTCCATAACTAAGCAAAAAAAGTGTCCAGATAAACCAAAAAGGCGAAAAGTGCATAAATTCAACAAAGTCCCCCATTTAATTATTTTGGCTTTTTTAATTGTCTATCCTTCTATAGCCCTGGCTATTTCTTCTGTTAATCTTCCTCTGGACCATTGGGCGTATGAGGCGCTTGATAGCTTTGAAGGGTACGGATTGATTGAGAGCGGCTTGTCTTCCACCCGCCCCTACACCCGCTTAGAAGCTGCCCGTTTGGTTTGGGAGGCAGAAAAAAATTGGGCAGATGTCCGGCAAAAAGCGAACTTTAAAAAAATTGAATTAGTTTCTTCTCTTCTCTCTCGTTTAAAAAAAGAATTCAAGCCTGAGCTTATTGACTTAAGGTCCATCGAGGGTGTCCCGGTATCCACTTATTTAAAGCCGGTGGACGAATTAATTTTAAAATATCAGTACCAATCGGATAATCCCATAATTCGCCCGCAAAATGCTGCCCCTTCGACCCATACAATATACCCCCTTTATAATCAGGATGGCCTTGTTTATCAAAAAGGACACAATTTTGATGCCCAGTTGCAGGGCGAAGGACGATTCTGGAATCATTTTTCTATTTATTATCGTCCCCAATTTACTTCCATGGAAAGCGAAAAGGCCCGCTTTCATCTGGAAAAAGGCTATTTAAAATTTGAGCTTTTTAATCTTGAGCTGGAGGTGGGACGAGATTCAATGTGGTGGGGACCTGGTAAACACGGGGCTTTGATCATTTCCAATAATGCGCGCCCTTTTGATATGATAAAATTTTCTAATCAAAAACCCTTTTCCATTCCGATTATTGGTCTTTTCAAATTTAATCTCTTTTTTTCTCGCCTCGATTATAAAGAACCATACATTGCTGAACCACTCATCTATGGCTTAAGATTGCATTTAAAGCCTCATCCTATATTTGAAATAGGAATTTCCCATATGGCTATATTTGAAGGAGAAGGTCGAAAGGCTTTAAGTTTTAAAGATTACCTTGATATTTTATATGGGAATGCAAACCGAGAATACACTAAACTCGATAGCAATCAGCAAATAGCTATTGATTTTTCCTTACGCTGGCCAAACTTTTACAAAGTCTGGCCCATAGCTCGATCACTAAAACTTTACGGTGAGTATGGGGCTGAAGATACCGGCTTTCTTCCTGATCGACGGGCCTTATTATTAGGTTTGGCTTTTTATGATATCTTTCTTTTAGGTAGAGTAGATCTTTTCTTAGAATATACCGATACATCACCCGCTTCTGTGCCTGCCGCTTGGTACACGCATGGTTTCTATCCGCCCATTTTCCACGAATGTATCTTTGGCCACCATGCCGGCAGTAATGCAGAAGATTTATTCTTTCGCCTGCATGCTTTTATTTCTCCAGAAATTAAATTGGGCTTCGACTTTGATTATGAATTTAAAGGGAAATGGTTTCTGGAAAAGACTTATACTTATCAATTAGGTTTAGACCTGGAATACCTTTTTAAAAATAATGTTCGTCTAAAAGGAAGATACGTGGGGCAAAAATTCGTTGACCCAGCGGGGATTGCCGGCGGAGATAACACCAGCCATCTTTTCGGCCTCGAAATTCACTTCAAATTTTAGCAATTTATGCGCATTTTTCCACCTCGTAGGTGGAAGTGGAACAATAATCAGGGCTGATATTTCTGCAGAGAAGGTACTTAAAGTAATAATTGACAAATTTTGAAATAGGGAGGATTTTTAATATAAAGAGCGCTGCCATAAGTATCATTCTTAAAAAGATTGAAAAGGAAATTGGTGTTTCAAACAATCTTAAAGCAGCTATAGAGGAACTTAAGAGTAAATTTCTTAATTAAAGTTTAAAGGTTTGCCCCCCATACATTTATTTGCGGTAAAAAAATTAGATTGCCGTTTTTTGGAGAATTTTTAATCTTCTAAAACCAATTTAGTTCCCTCCCTTTTCCAGCATAAATTCCCACTTGTAAATCTGATCTTTTGCTTCCCGGGCATCAGGCGCATCAGGATAAAGCTCAAGGTATATCTTTAAATTTGTTATGGCCTGCTTATAATCCTTTAAGGCTTCATAATTTAAGGCCTGAGCTTTGTAAATTTGCGGGAAGAATGGTGAAATCTTTAATGCTTCTTTGTATTCCCTAATAGCATCCGCAAATTTACCTTCCTTTGTTGCTACCTCTGCCCTCAGAGCATGTTTTCTTGCTTCCTCTGGAAGTTGAGCGATATCTGGTCTTGCTTTTATCAGCATTGCCACATGGCTTCTTATCTCCTTGGCCTCTTTCTCTTCAGCAATCTTTAATATCTCTACATACTCCTTAAGGGCATCCCTGTATTGCCCCTTTGCCTCAAGAGACTTAGCTGACTTTTTTTTGTCTTCTACATAAGGTGCTAAAGACTGTAAAAGCACATTTCTAAATTGCTGCCGGAAGACATTCTTTGACTGCAAATACTCTTCAGGTATTGAGGTATATATATCAAAAGAATTTTTTAAATCCCCCATCTTGGAATAAGCTAATGCCTCAAGCAATCGGTCAAAATTGTTTTTAGTACCAGATAGAATTTTTATTGCCTCAGTAATCTTACCTTCCTTTGCCATTGGAGGGCTTTCTATAATATAGGCAAAGCTGAGCGCCCCCCTTGCCCAGCCATTATTCGGATTAAGTGAATAGGCTTTTTCGGCATCCTTGCGGGCTTCGCCAAAATTATTTTTTATAGCATTAATTAGGCTTCTCATACCAAGACCTGCGGCAGCTCCTGCTGTAATCATCTTCTCCCTTGTGACTATTTTTTCCAAAGGCTTATCAACACCTTTTCTTTCTATTGTCAATGTAACCTGAGTGCCCTCCTGACCTCTTATGTTCTCAGTAACCTTATTTATGTCCAATTCCTTTGTTGATTGCCCGTTAATCTTTATAATCCTGTCCCCAACCTCAATTCCTGCTTTTTTTGCAGGTCCAGATGGAATAAGGTCCTTTACTACCGGATATTTTTCTTCAATTTGTATTGTTGTTCCAATTCCCTTTATAACATAAATGTCCTCCACTGCTTTATTTATCACCTTAACGGCATCATCAAATCTGCCAGCAGCCATATAGCTGTATGTAAGTTTACTATAAAGCCCTACGTTATTTGGCTCTATTTCTATCGACTTCTTGAGGGTATTTATAGCTTCATTGTAATTTTCTATTTCTTCATAAACCGTTACAAGTTTAAAATAATGAGGAAGAAATTTTGAGTCTAATGCTATCGCCTTTCTCAAATTTTCTACAGATTCTTTATATTTCTTTTGTGCTTGATATATAAGGCCTAAAAGCGCATATGCATGTGAGTCATTAGGATTAAGCTCTATTGATCTTTTTGCGGCTGCAATTGCTTCATCATAATTTTTAGTCAATCGTGAAAGATTTGCTAACGCTACAAATGCTGTAAAATCATTTGGATGTTGTTTTATATGAGCTTTCGCCAAGTTGAGTTGTTTTTCCAAAAACATAAGCGATTCATATATATCTTTTCGCAACTTTTTCACAGCATCCACAGTGGCCCATTTAACAGATATGCCGTATGCGCCAGTGAGTTTATCAGAACATCCCTCTCCTGTTGAGTATATTGGTAGAGAGGCTCTTAGGTTATCGATAAATATATCTGCTCTAACCTTTACTGTAGAACAACCATGAAAACCTTTTCTGTGAAACGCATCCTCTTTTATATCAACTGCATCTATGTTGATAATTATGTTTTTATATTCTTCTCCTGTAAATACTGGGTTAAGGTAGTACTTAACTGCATCATCAAGAATAGCTCCTGCTGGGTAGGTGGTTGTTATGCTACCTGGATTAAGGTTTTTGAAAGTTGTCAGCTCCCTACTTTTGTTTACACTAATCTGGACCGTATAAGGTATTTTTTCTGGAACCTGTTCTTCTTTGGGAGGTTTAATAGGATCTTTGGCATAGTCTGATGCTGTCTGGTGTATTTTAACAGCACACCCTGTGGTCATTAATGCTATGATAAAAAATGAAAATAATACCCATTCAAGTTTTAATTTCATCATGTTATTCTTCATGCTTTCCATCTTATTTGTCTCCTTGCATTTTTTCTTTCATTTTATTTAATTCCTCTTCTATCCCTTGCTTTTCCTTGATAAGTTTTTCTTCCGCTTCAACTGCCTCCTGCTGCTGTTTTTCTGCATCCGCTTTCAGCGCCATTGCCTGGGCTAAAAGGTCATCTTCTTTCGCTTTTTTTTCAGATGAATCAGCACTTTCTTTTCTGGTCTTAATCTCCTCAATCTGCTGATCTATTTCTTTTATCTTTTTTTCCGCATCTTCTCTCGTCCTCTTAACCTCGTTAAGCTTGATTTCTATATCCTGAAGATTCTCTATTTTGGGCATAACCTCTTGATAAATCCTGGACATCTGGGTGTACTTTTGATTGAGATCCCCTATTTTTTTCATGTCCGCTGTCATTGACGACAATTCTTTTGGTGGCTGGCACTCCACTGCTGTAGGAAGACCCTGCATAATGTTATCCATCTGTGTGCCATAGAACCTCGCACCTTCTATATCACCACTATTTGCTGCCTTTTCTCCCATTTTCGAAAAATAGGAAGCACACAAAAGTCTTTCCATTGCTGAAAATTTGGAAGTATCATATTTTCCTGACGCGGCCGGCGCCAAAGCTCTCGGTGAATCCCATGAGAAAGGAGCCAGTTGCCCGCCACCTATTGTCTCCATCTTGAGGCCCCCACTGCCAATTGAGGCTTTAGCAAGAATCTCTTCCCCTTTTCTTTTCTTAGCGGCCTCCTCTTCTAATTTCTTCCTCTCCTCCTCTGCCTGCATAATTACCCACTTATTGTAGGCAGCTATTTTGGCTTCCTGTTCCTTACGCCATTTCTCCTCTTGCTGTTGCCTGACCAGCGCCTCATTACTGGAAGACCGCGGCGGAGCAATTAAATCATTAAACATACCGCTAAAAACATTCTGGAATAAGCCCCCCACAATCCCTAGAGCCATCTGCTGGGAAGGACTAAGAGCTTTGCCTGCAGGAGATAAGGGAAAAGCCGCGCTGCCGGGAGCATTACATACAGGCGATTGGTTCTTGACCGGGCAGGAACAAGTTTTGGCATATTCTTTCATCCGCGGATCTTCTCTCCATGCTTTTAAAGTGGCATAGCAGTCTATTGTGTAACTCTGAGCGAAAGCAGGATTGATAAAAATAATCATTAGGAAAAGACCTAAAATGGTCAAACATATGGTTTTGCCCACTTCCATTCTCCTTTTTCTTGAAATTAATGCATAATTAATATAAGAACCTGCCATATATCTTTTTTAATAACGCCTGTCTTTTATTATTATCGAAATTTTTGCTAATTTTCAAAAGCAAATCCGAAAAAAAGGAAAATATATAGTAAACGACCTAAATAAGTTTACATAACGAGATTATTTTATTTGGCCTCCATCTTTGGGATCTTTTCAAGATTGAAGTGGTGAGATGCTTTAATGACTCAAAATAAACATTAGTCGTTTCCTC
>Ga0315298_1002740_pt1 | contig 29137 bp, 24 predicted proteins | sample WHS_1_MG_FD_203077 | JGI IMG/M metagenome (GOLD analysis project Ga0315298, IMG submission 203077) | Extremophilic microbial mat communities from Washburn Hot Springs, YNP, Wyoming, USA - WHS_1_MG | ecosystem: Environmental > Aquatic > Thermal springs > Hot (42-90C) | place: USA: Wyoming... | reverse complement strand
CTTGACCGACCATGCTAGCCACCGCCTGCCCGGTCGAGGAGCTCGTGTCTACGTCCAGGAACAGCCGGTCCCCTTTTAGCATGGTGGAAACGGTCACAAACTCATAGCCTTTGGCTCGAAGCTCTGATGCAATGAGCGGCACAGCTCCTGCAGTGTGAGCCGCGGAGAGATGCAGCACCACGATGGCCCCGTTGTGGGCATGGCGAATCACGTGCTGGGCGATGGCCTCAGCCGAACCCCCCGCCCAGTCACGAGGATCCACGTCCCACAGGACGAGATGCCGGAACCCCTTGTCGCCAGCGACGGCGGCCACCAGGCTATTAGTGTTCCCATAGGGCGGACGGAACAGGGGAACAGTCCGTGCCCCCGTGACCTCCCGGAAGGCGTCCGTGCCCCCGCCTATCTCCCGAGCCATGGCCGCCTGGGACAGCTTGGTGAGCACCGGATGCGACCAGGTGTGGTCGCCCACTTCAAACAAGCCTTCCCGCATGCCCTTGAGAATCTCCTCGTTAACCGTGGGGGTCCCTTTCACCGCCGAGCCGACCAGGAAAAGGGTGGCCGGCACCCGGTTCTTCCGCAGCGCGCGCAAGGTGGCCACAGACCGCTCGGCATTGAAGTTGTCATCAAAAGTGAGAGCGATCTGCTTGGCCGTGGACGGCCCCCGATAGACGACAGAGGCGGGAGCAGCCCAGGCCGGGTCAGAGTAGAGAAGGAACAAACCAAGGAAAACAGTAGCAGCAAGAAGAACGCCAACTACTGGCCCCGCCCCGGGAGCCCTGACTCGCGCGAAGTTGCCGGTCGCCGAGTTCTTCCCCCGCCCGAAAATGTCAGCCGGGGCGCGCTGCGGGCCACCGCGCCGCCAGCTCCAGCAAGCCCTGGCGCAAACCCTGCCCCGACTTTCTCCGTCTGTGCTCATCATTTCGCCTATGCCCAGGATAGTACGATAACGAACAGGCCAAGTGCCGCCGTGTATATGGCAAAAAGCCGGAAGCGGTGCTCTCTCACGTAACGCATGAGGAAATGAATGGCGACAAAGCCGGACACAGCTGCCGCCGCAGCTCCCGCCACATAAGCCCAGCCGCCGGTTCCGCCAAAAGCTCCGCCAACGTCTTTGAGCTCAAAGACGAAGGCTCCCAAGATGACGGGGATGCTCAGCAAGAAAGAGAAGTGAGCCGCTGTCCTACGGTCAAAGCCCAGAAACGAGCTGGCAGCGATGGTAGCCCCTGACCGGCTTATGCCAGGAGCGATGGCGAGCGCCTGAAAGCACCCCACGACAAGCGCGTCCACCGCCCTCATCTTGTCCAGCTTAAGGGTCTCTCCTCTTGCCCGTCCTTGAGCAAAATCAGCGCCAAACAAGAGAAGGCTGGTCACAATCAGGAAAATGCCCACCGCAAAGGTGTTGGCAAACAGACTCTCAAAGAAACCGGTAAGAGGAAAGCCGGCCAACGCCGCTGGAATCGAGCCAATCACCAGCCACAGAAGCAAACGCCGCCAGTAGGCCACCTCGCGGCGGTTGCGCAAGCGCCGGGGCGCCACCACACTCAGCACCATCTTGGCCACGTCAGGAAAAAAGTAGCCAGCAACGGCCAAAAGAGTAGCCACGTGCACCACTATGTCAAACCCCAGAGTGGGCGCAGACAGAGAGAAGAGCTCGGGGACAATCACCAGGTGGCCGGAGCTTGAGACGGGGAGAAACTCCGTCACCCCCTGAACCACCCCCAATATCAGAGCTTCAAGAACACCCAAGCGACTGTACGCTCCCCTGGCCTAGAAGCGACTATCCGTTACCCTGGCTCAAAACAGGCGGGACTCTAGCCGAAGTCTTACGCCACTCGTGCTCACTAGGGCCGCGACAGCCACGGCCGCCTTCAGCGCATCGCCGAGCAGGAAGGGCACCAGACCAACCTCCACCGCTTGCTCCAGATGGCCGAGCTCAAGAGCTAGCCACAACAGGCCCACGGCGTAAAGAACAGCCTCGGCCAGGACTGCTCCGAGTGCAAGAATAGCCGCTTCGCGCAGCGAAACAAAGCGCCCCCGTCCACAAGAGCGCCCGCGTGCGCGTGCCCGAGCACCCGCTAGCCCCATGACAGCCGCCATGGCCAAGAAGCCCACCAGGTAGCCTCCAGTGGGTCCCAGAAGAACCGCGAGCCCGCCCGTGCCGTTATGGAAAACCGGCGCTCCCGCCATTCCCAAAGCGAGGTAGCTGGCCACGGCAGCCACGCCCAGCTTCGGGCCAAGGGCTCCGCCGATAAGAAGAACAGCTAAGGTCTGCATAGTCATGGGCACAGGGAAAAAGGGCACAGATGCCCAGGCGCTCGCAGCAAGAAGTCCAACGCCTGCGGCCGCAAGACAGGCTGATACCAACAGCCGAGACGCGGCAGAGCTAGCCAGCGGTCTAGCCTTGCTAGCCAGCGGTCTAGCCTCACTTCGCACATCCATGCCTCCGCCCATACTTCCTCGCTCCCTCTTCCTGACCCCTGTGTTTCCTTCAAGGTTCCCCAGTCTAGTCAGGAGCACGGGGGCTGTCAACTGCCTTCGGGGCTTGGTTGACAACCCGTACTTCATGCCTTGGGGCGCACAACCACATCCCCAGCAAACACGGAGACCACCTCCCCGGAAGCGCGCCTCACAAGAAGTTGGCCTTCCCGACCTATGCCCACGACCTCTCCCTCGACGATCGTCTGGCCCCACGCCTGGCCGCGGTGACCTGGTGGGGCACCGGGCTCGCCCGGGGAAGCACCCGCCTGATCTCCGGCGAGCACCTCGACACGCCGGCCTACCAGGGCGTCACGCGCCCGCACCTCGTCCAAGAAGGCTCCGCTTGCAAGCGCGCCCTCCCCACGAGGCCCGCATCTTTCCCCCAACCTGGCAAGTAGGGCGGCTAGTAGCGGCGCCCGAGGGATCGTGCGCAAGAGGAAGGCCCTAAGTGACACGGGTTCAGGCTTCCCTCGCCACTCGACTCCCACTTCTCCGCCGGACTCTCGCCCAAACAAGGCCGGGTCGCTATTTACATTCATGCCCACTCCCACGATGGCCCATTGCAGTCGGTCGGTGTCAAGCGAACCCTCAAGCAGTATTCCCGAGACTTTCTTGCCCGCCAAGAGTACGTCGTTAGGCCACTTGATCTTCACCAGTCCTTGTAGGCCGGGCAGTTCCCCGAGCACCTCGGCCACGGCCAGCGCCGCCGCCAGGGAAAGAAGAGGCGCCTGTGCAGGTAGGAGGCGAGGCCTAAGAAGCACGGAGAAGGTGAGATCTTTGCCCTCCTGGCTGAACCAGCTACGCTCAAGACGGCCGCGACCGGCAGTCTGTCGGTCGGTGACCAAGACAGTCCCTGACGGCACATGCGCCGCTGACTGCTTCAGAAGTTCGTTAGTGGAGCCACACTCGTTCAAGTACCGGTAAGGGAGACCCACGACCGGCTCCATGTCTGGATCCTGGAGCACCAGCAAGTACGGCAGAACCGCTTCTGGAGCAAGAAGGTCGTCCCAGGCTGAGCGCAGGCAGTACCCGACCCCTTTGAGAGACTCAATTTCGAGACCCAAGTGGCGAAGCTCCGCCACGTGTTTGTGCACTGCTGCCCGCGAAATACCCAGAATCGCGGCCAGTTCTTCGCCGGAGACAGCGCCGCTGGAGTGCGCTGCGCGGCCCCACTCCGGGACCTCAGCCACGCGGCTCACCCCGCCCGTAGCCCACTCGCCCCCCATTCTCGCCAACAGCAAGGCCCGGTGGGCCACCCCGGAGGTGAGCAGTCGCCGGGCCATCGCCGCCCTTAGGCGAGCCCTAAGCTCGTCCCAAGCATCTCCGCCCCTTGCCGGCGCCGGAGTCTCCCCGCTAGCCTTGGAACCTTTTTCCCACCCGTGTTCTCTGGTATCTTGTAGCATCCTCGGTTTCCGGAGCGTTGCCCTTCTTGAGAAATCAGAGATCAACAAGCCGGCGCACAGTTGCGCGCAAGCGGGCTAGCAGGCGACGTCTTATCGCGCTTGTTGCGGCCGCCTGCGTGGTGGTGCTTGTCGCCGTTGCCATCCTAGTGGACTCGGCCCTCTACTACAACAAGATCCATGCCGGGGTGAGCATTGCTGGTCAAAAGATGGGGGGCCTCACCCGGGCTGAAGCGGCGGCCGCCCTTACGCGCATGGTGCTGGAAGCCCAGAAAAGCCCGGTTGTCCTCAAGAGCGGAGACAAGACCTGGAAGATTTTGCCTAAGGACGTGGGAACAAAGATTGACGTGGACGGCGCGGTGGCCGCCGCTATGGATGAGACCCGGGCCAGGAATTTCTTTGCTGATCTTGTCCGACGCTTTGCTCTCTATTTTTCCGCTAAAGACATACCCCTGTCCGGCTCCGTGGATGAGACCTTGCTTGACAAAGTACTCAGTGACATTGCACAGGAGCTGGATGTGCCTCCGGTCAACGCCGGCCTAGCCATTGAAGGAACCGAGATCAAAGTCATCGAGGGCCAGAAGGGCCGAGTGGTCGACCGCGCCACCCTGAAAGAACGCCTCAAGACCGTGCTATTCACCCTGCACAGCACTGAAGTTGAGATCCCCATGGTGGTTAAAGAACCTGAGGTCCAGGCGGAGGACACTCGGCCCGCCCTCGAGCAGGCAAGAGTTATGATCAGCGCCCCGGTGAAGCTGGTCGGCGAGGACCAGAGTTGGACCCTTTATCCGGCCGATATAGCTGCCTACATGGACTTCTCCGCTGAGATGCGGGCCGGCGTTTCCACCTTGGTCCCCTACCTTTCGGCTGACAAGATGGCCCCCTTCTTTGACCGGGTGGAAGAGACAGTCAGAAAAGATCCCGTCAACGCCAGCTTCGACAGCGACGGGACCAAGGCCTGGGTCGTGCCTGGCCAGAACGGCCAAAAGCTTGATCGCGAAAAAACGGCCCAGGCCCTTAATGCGGCAGCCGCAAAGACCTCAGGACGAGTGGCTGAGGTAGTGGTCGCTCCGGTAGAACCTGATCTCACCACCGAGGAAGCTGAGGCCATGGGCATCAGAGACAAACTGGCTGGCTTCACCACGGAGTGGGAGGGTACGCCCGACCGTCAGCAGAATGTACGCATCACCACCAAGTACGCAAGCGACGTGATCCTTGCCCCGGGAGAGATCTATGACTTTGATAAACAGATAGGTCCGCGTACGCCCGAACGCGGTTACAAGAAAGCGCCCGGCATAGTGGGGCCGGGCAAGCTGGAAGATGTCTTCGGCGGCGGCATCTGCCAAGTATCAACCACTCTGTTTAACGCCGCCTTCTTCGCAGGACTGGAGATCATCGAGCGTAAGAACCATTCCATCTACATCGACCACTACCCCAGGGGTCGTGATGCCACCGTGTCCACGGGGGGTCCGAACTTGCGTTTCCGCAACAACACTGACCACTACATCTGGATCCGAGGGGTCTCCGACGGAATCACCACCACCTTCAACATATACGGAACCTCGGATGGACGAAAAGTGAGCTACACCACGAGCGATTTCTACAATATCGTTCCCATGACTGTGGTCACCGTGACCAACCCTTCCCTGGGCGTAGGGACCACACTGGTGAAAATAGCCGGTCAGGACGGTAAGCAGTGCACGGTGACTCGCGTCATCACTTGGCCAGATGGCCGCAAGGAAACCGACACGTTCGTAAGCACCTATCCTATGATCCCGAGAGAGATCGAGGTCGGCACCGCCACCACTACCAGCTCCACCACTTTGCCCCCGAGCACCACGGTCCCTCACAGCACGACGACTACGACGACCGCGCCTCATAGCACGACCACCACCTATTGACATCAGGTGTGGGCCGTGCTGCTACAGGGCAAGGCGCGCCCAGGAAGCGGCCGCCTGCCAGATTCCTCCTCCTTAGCCCTCCTCTTTGAGACAGTAGTACGAACCATAGGCACAGGCTCTGCATAGGGTGCGTCCTTTATGGACGACGGCCCGTCCGTCTCTAACCTGTTCGCCACATTGCTCGCATCTGACCGTAGGAATCTTGGCCCCAGGACGGTCTCTCTCCGGCACGGTGAGCAGAACGGGCGTACACGAGAAAAGCTCCTCGTCCGACCAGTCCTTCCAAAACCCCCGCGGATCCTGCTCTGGGCCGGCGTGCGGCACTTCCGGTCTTGGCACCACCCGTAGGGCTCGGCCCGTAGCCAGGTCAACAAAGGTGGCTCCCAGCTTGCCGTAGTCCACCCACTTGAGCCGGCGGCGACCCAGGGTCACCCCGGTAACCACGGCGACGGCGTCACTGGCGCAGCGATCCATCTCCACGTACACCACCAGGTCCCGATAGGTCAAAGGATCTTCAATGCCCAGCTGGCGGCAGGCATAGCGTGCCATCCGCACGCCCATGACCATCCCGTGACAAAGGTGACCATGGAAGGCCTCCGCTGCCTGCAAGTCTTCCTCGAGCGAGCGCATCTTCTTGCCGTGTCCTTCCTTTGAAGCCCCTCCGTCTCGGGCTTCTACTGCTTTGGGCTTCGCCGCTATTTTCTCAGCCCTTCACCTGAACTCAATCTTCACCGCGTCGTTTACCCAGGCACTCCTGTCGAAGCCGGGGATCACAATGTCGAACCTTCCCTCATCGGTTAGCGCAAGCAGGGAATCCGGGCTCCAATAGATGTCCTGCAGCGACAGCTCCACCACGTAGTCATCTGCGTGCGCAGTCATGGCCACTCGGGAGGCCTCACCGCGCACCTTCACCAACTTGAACAACTCGCTCAGGCGCACGCCCTGGTACTGCTCGCTTTTTCCAGAGGCGTCCTCCACCATTACCGTCTCCACCCGCATCTTTTTCACGTCAGCCACGGAAAGAGTGACCGGGTTATCCACCAATCCGCCAATCTCAAGTACGCCGCTCTTGCCCACTGGCGTCCTAGTGGTGGTAGGGCTCACGTTTCCTCCGTTCGTGGTCCCGGTGCTACCAGCGGTGCCGGGACCAGCGCCATCGGTGGCAGCGGATGCCGCGCCGGGGGCGACAGCGGTTTCCGCGCCAGTCGAGGTGGGGCTCTGCGCATCTTTTGAGCCGCCACACCCGACGGTCGCCACCACCAAGAAGCTGATCAGCATCAAAGTCAGCACCAAGAAAGCAGTGGACCGTGAACTCATCGCGGCTTCTCCTTCCTCCTCGTAGCTGCCATCAAGCTTCACGAAGTCGGCAGACTTTACCACTTCGGGCGGCAACATCTAGCCCTCGGGAGCACCCAGTGGCCTACCCGGTCGGTCCTCAACGAGCGGGCGGCTCCTCGGTCGGCCGAGCGAAAGCGCTACGCGCTACTACGTTATGGTCGCACAAGTATAACGCAAGAGAACGACAAAGCGATTCTCGGCACAGACCGCTACAGCCTTTCCGTCCTACTCCGCCGGGTCCTGCCAGTCCGAGAAATGCCTCTGGAAGACCGCCTCGAGCGCCTCTGCCGCCTCGACAAGAACAGCGCGATAACGGTCCAAGAGGTCTTGCGCCTGGGGAGTAAGCCGAGAGCCGCCGCCCAGGCTTCCTCCCACACTCCGGTCTAGCAGGGGGAAACCAAGCCGCTGCTCCGCTGCGTGCAGGATGCGCCAGGCCTTGTTGTAGGACATGCCCAGCTCCTGAGCCGCCTTCCTGAGTGACCCGTACTTCTCCACCCCCTCGAGCAGCCGAGCAGGACCATCGCCAAACGCCCTTCCCTTGTAGTCAAGCCATATCTTGTAAAGAAGACGCACGAATCATTCCTTAAAGCAGGATTCCATTTCTTTACGTATCATTCCTTGCCCTGTGCCTATGTTTCCCGAGATCGGTCGTGCGAGTCCGTCGCCGCGGAAAGATAGGTCTCCGTGCCACAGTATGGGCACCGCACCAACCCCTTGCCCGCCAGTTCTAGCTTCCCCCCACAGTTGGGACAGCTACCATCCTTGATCTGGGCAGCTTCGGCCGACACCAGCTCCCCGCGTTCCCAGTTCACATAGCCTCGGAACAAATCCTTGCCGATGAGGTCGTAAATGTGGTCCCTCACTTGATCGCGGGTCAAGTTGCACTCGATGGCCAGGTCGGCAATGCTCACCCTTCCCCTGGTCATGACCGCGTTGAGGATGGTGCGCTGTTTATCTACCCTGGTCTCCGCCCTCACCTCTCCTCTTGAGACCAGTAGCAGATACAGCCCCACAGCGAAGAAAGGAAGCGAGAAAAGCACCAAGCCAAGGACATAGCCGGCTTTCGGCTCGTTCTTTCCCACCTCGCTCAAGCCGGTGGCCAGCCAGGCCGCCACTCCCAGTCCGACCACTATGAGCACTGTCCCCAGAATCCTGGTCCGCATCCTCGCCTCCTAGCCGGCCCGAAAACCGCCGCCTCCACCGCCGCCCGAGAATCCGCCACCAAAGCCTCCGCCGGAGAACCCGCCTCCGCCAAAGGCACCCCGGGTCGACCCGCTACTACGAGGCACCGAGGTCAGGGCACTGGACATGTTGTTTAGACTGCGGAAAAGACCATCCGAGATTGTGTCTAGACTGAAGCCTCCGCCCCCGCCAGGTGTTGTCGGCAGGCCAACTCCGCCGCCCAGCGGGCCGCCGGAATCAAGAGTACCGCCTCTGTGAGCTGGCCCCCACACGACGACCGGCGGGTGATACCACTCCGGAGAGGGAACGGTAAGACCCTCGAATCTCCTTGTCCACTCCTTCTCCACTCCGAAGGCAACCGCGTAGGGCAAGTATTTCTCATAGGTCTCCTTGGCCGTTTCCATCTCTTGAAAGCGGGTGAGGTCTTTGAGGTAGTTGCGGAACGCCTCCCACTTCTTCTGCTCAGCGGCCCCTTTGGCTGTCCGCTGGGGCATGTGGGGCCCGAACACAAAAACAATGATCACCGCCAGAATGGAGCCCAGCATGAACCATCCCCAGCCGCCGATGTCGTTCATTGCCAGCGCCACCGTGATCAAGCCCAGGATCACTCCGGTCAGCACTCCATACCCCGCCCAGCGAGCCCGCACCTTCTTGGGATTCTGATGGAAAAGCTTTCGGTTGGTGACCTCGCTATAAATCTCGTCCACGATGGCCGGGATGTGGCTATAGAAGCGGTTCTTAAGCTCCTCGGTGGTGACCTGGTCGGGATGTTTACTGTCAAAGAGAGCCTTTGCCACCAGCGCCTCAAAGCCTCGCAAATCATCTAGTGATTTGCGCCGCGTGAAGATGGTCATGGTCTGAGTGCTCCTCTTGGACTTCGTCGCCTCGGTGATCTCCAAGTAGCCCCGGCGGGCCAGATCCACAATGGTGGCCAGCACTTCCTTCACGTCCACCTTCTCATCGATAAGGGCCCCCGCCACCCCCGGAGGTAGATCGGAGGGCGGTTCGCTCACGTACTTGGCGTACACGGCCGCCGGCTCGTCGCGCCCGCGGCGGCGCCAGATGAGGAGCATCCCCAACAAGAAGGCAATGGGCAGAACAAAGCCTATCTTGGGAGTAAGGAACGCGGCCAGACGTCGAGCTGTCCACACGTACTTGACCACGCCCTTGGGAAAACCAGTCACCGTCCAGAACCTAGTGTAGGCGGGCACACCCCCCGCCGCCTCGTGCACGATCGTGGAAGGGCCTGGGGAGGAGGTATCCACCTGCACTCCGAACCCACTTTGCACAGCGTAGCTGAGCTGATCCGGAGGGATAGAACCAGGAAGCTTGACCGTGACCCGTAGGGCCCCAATAGGAATGGAGTTGGTGTCATCAAGCACGTACCAGCGCAGTTCGTCACCCTCGTCCCAGAACATGACCACAGTCTTGGCCCGGTAGTGGAAGGTCCAGGTGGCCTCGGTATCGGTGAGGTCGAAGTTCACCTGGATGTAGACCGTGTCCCCCTCTTTGAATGTGTTATAGGTGCCGGGACCATCACCTTTAGGCAGGCGGTTGCCGTTCGCGTCTCTCACCTCGATGTCGGTGATGCCCCCGGTGTTCTGGGCGGGAATGTCCCGGGCCACGAAGTGATAGTTGCCCTCAAAGCGAAAGGTGACCGTCTCATCCACGATCACATCGCCGTTCTGCTGGACGTCCAGGACCACGTCCATGTTGGCAATGCCGACGTCCTTGGCCTGCGCGGAAGCAGTGGGTAGAGCCACCAGGAACAGGGCAATGAGTAGCACGGCAAAGCCAAAGGCAAAACCGGCCTCGCGGACTCGCCGGTGCGGCCGGTTTTCCCCGCTTCTCACTGCTTCAGACTTCCCGGGTGACGGGCACAGCCGAGGGCTCAATCCTTCCCTCCCTCCGGCTTTTCGCCCGCGCTGGCCTCTTCCCCGCCAGCTCCAGCCGCACCGGCAGAAGACCCGGCCGCGCCGAAGCTGTGGCCGCAGTTGGGACAGAACTTAGAAGTGGCCGGCACGGTAGCCTTGCATTCCGGGCAGGTCATCGTCGCCGCCAGATGCGCTCCACACTCCGGACAGAACTTGGCTGTCACCGGTACGTCACTACGGCAGTTCGGGCACCTCACCTTGGGCTGAGCGCCGCTTGCCATGGCCTGCTGCAACATCCCTGGGATCATCATGCCCAGTCCGGCTCCCGCGCCCAGACCAAGACCGGCGGTGGCAGCCGTGCCGATGTCGCTGGTGCCGCCTCCACCGGCTCCACCGCCCGAACGCGCGAGGTCCCCGATGGCCTGCGCTGCCTTGAACTGGAAGTAGCGGTCCATGCCGCCCACGGCCTCCATACCCGACCGCTCGTCGATGCGCTTTTGCACATCTTCGGGCGGAGAAATGGCGTTGATCACGAAGTCGACCATGGCCAGGCCATATTGGGCGAAATCGTCCCTGATCCGGGCTTTCAACCCCGCCCCTAGCTCATCGAAGTAGCGGGGCAGGTCCAGGACAGAATCCAGGGTCTCGCCAAGAATGTCAGCCAGGCGTCCTACGATGACGCCGCGCAGGAAGTCCTCGATCTGGGAGTTGGTGTAGATACCTCGAGTGCCGACGATCTTGACCACAAACAGCTTGGGGTCGACGATCTGGAAGGTATAGATCCCGTTGGAGCGGAGCCGAATCATCTTGAACTCTGAGTCGCGGAACAAGATGGGTTCGACCGTGCCCCACTTGAGGTCAGTAAAGGTCCGCTTGCTGACGAAATAGACCTCGCAGCGAAAAGGCGTGTCGCCGTAAAGGGGCGTGGTGAGAGCGGCCGTAAGCAGGGGGATGTTCATAGTCGTGAGAGTGTGCCGGCCGGTGTCAAACACGTCGTAGGCCTTACCATCACGGAAGAACACCGCCCATTGGCTTTCGCGGACAATGAGCTGAGCGCCCAGTTTGAACTCGCCGGAGCCCCGTTCGGGGATCCGGTGAGCCATTTCGGCGCCTTCTTCATCAACGAACTCGATCAGCTCCATGAGGGCCATGGCTTACCTCCCTGCTCCAGTGACAATCGTCTCTCGGTCGGAGAGGCGAGCGTCGAATGTCTCCAAGCGCTCGCCCAGTAGTCGCAGGTCAGCGGCCAAAGACGGGCTGTCCGCGGCCAGGCTCTCAGCAAGGTCGCAGACACCCGTGGCCTCTGTCTCCAGAGCTTGGTCGAAAGCCCGGAGCTGGTCAAGGACCGCTTGGTCAACTTTGGTAGGGTCAAAGAGGCCTGCATACCCATAGTCCGCGAATTGCAGCCGGTCGCGCACCCGCCGCAGCTTGCGCATGACCACGTCGACCTCCCCCACCAGGTCAAGCTTCTGCGCCTTCACCAGGTCCAGTTTGAGCTGGTCAAGTCCCGCCAAACACCCATCCAGGCGGCCTGCAGTGAAGACCCTCTCCACTTTGTCTGCTTCACGCCGCAGCTCCTTTTGCTTGTACCCCCGATATCCGGGAACCTTCTCCAGGAACCTTTCCAGCCAGTTCTTGCTTTCTTCGATCCTATCATCCACTCCCGCCATGGCGTCCCCCTTGCTCAAAGCAGCTGCAGAAACGGGCCTGGGTGGGTCTCTCCACAAGACCGCTTGGTACCCTCCACAAGACCGCTTGGTACCCCATTACGCTACCAGATCGTCAAACTCACGCAGCAGCACTCTCCAGTTCGCCTCGTGGATTTGGCGTGGATCCCACACCGCAGGAATAAACACTAGCTCTTCCCCCTTGGGGACAAGGTCATAGTCCACCGACCGGAGCTCCCTGCTCTTGTGCGCTTCAAAGGCTAGATACACAAAATGACAAAGCGTGCGCGCGTCGGCACGGCTGATCACCACAGGAGTGAACGGGTTCGCTGGATGGCCGAGCTCAAGCTGGCCGCCTGCAGCCTGGGGACGTAGTCCCAGGCTGAGGTCCAGAAAAGGCTGCATCTCAGTGAGGCGAACGCCCAAGAGCTGCACCACCGGGCGCCGCAAGGAGAAAGCAGGCACGTACAGATGGGGATCCTGCGGGGCAGTAAGCCGACGCAATCTCTCCCAGGCGCAATCGGGCAGTGCCGTCACTGTCACCTCTTCCTGCCAAAAGGGAAGGTAGTGGACGGGTCCCCCAACAGCGAGCTCGGTGGTCATAGCCGCTGTCCAGGCAGGAAAGACCACCAGGCCCTCCTCGCCCAGCTCGTGTGCGGCCCCACAGTTGGAACATACAAACACCGTAGCGTCGTCGCCCCCCTCAAGAGCTCCGCCACACTGGCTACAAACCAAAGGAATGAGATCAGCCTGAGAAAGGTTCGTGGTATTCGACCTCCGCTTCTCCCCTAAAGCGCCGCAAAGGCGCTACCCCTGCTATGAACACTATAACGGCCAAGATGATCATTGTCGCCCGATGAGCCGCTCCTGTCGCACCCAGCCACACCAGGAAGGCAGCCACTCCCGCCGCCACCAGCGCCTGTAGCCCCAAGAGGACTATGCGCTTGGTATTGGCTGCCGGTGCAAAGCCCGAGTTGATGCTGCCGTCTCGGCCGTCCACGAGAACTCGGCAGGTGCCGCCCCGCGCGCGAAAGCGCACCGACCAAAGCGGGTAGTAAAGCAAAGCAACGCTTTCCCGGAAAGGAAAGAGGTGGACGTCGGGAGAGGTAGCAGAAGACAGGGGGGTCAAGGCCGCGTGGCGCCCTTTCTCCGCTACTTCCGCGGCTGTGCCCTGAGCTTCCAGTACGACGCTATCCGGGTCAAGCTCGCCCGCCAACAACGGCAGAAGCAATTCCCGACCACTCAGGCGCGGCCGCGTGGCGCCCAGGGCTTCAAAGTCAGCGGCCGCTTGGTAGAAACGCCGCTCTTGCAAGCGCGCCTCCGCCACCGGCTCCTCTACCAACTCAAGTTGAAGACGCTCAGCCTGCTCGCCAGACGACGAGCCGAAAAGTCCGCCGGGGAAGGCTTTGACCGTCTCCGCTCGTGTCCGCAGGCTGCGCCCAAACTCCCAACCGGCAAGCAAAGTGCGGTATTCCCACATGGGCAGGTAGAAGAGCTCGGCCCCTTCCAGATGGGCTCGCCGCGCCGCCCTCGACAAGCCCGGGTGAGCACGAAGCCAGACCACCGCGTTACCCGCCGCCTGAGATCGATCGACCCCGGCAGGGATGAACCAGCGGGAAAATCCGCCCTGGGCTCCAACTGCTACCCGCGTGCCGCAAGACCGGCACCGTAGCACGCGGCGTCCCTCGCGTACGTCTAGTGGTCCAGCGCACTGCGGGCAGGACACCGAGCGGAGCGTCCGCCGCTCTGCCTGCGCCGTCGTTTCGCCCTTGTCCACCGGACGCTGGCCTTCGTGCCGGACAAGGGTCGAGCCACAGTAGGGACACTCGACCAGGTCAGCATACTCAGGCAGCCAAACAGGAGCCCCGCACTGCGGACACTCCAACCTGGTCTCATCACCCATAGCGCAAAAGACCTGCTACTCCACCCAGCTCGGCCAGTCTTGGCACGCCCTCCCCGACCTCGATTTCGCCGTTTTCCAGAATGGCCAGTCGGACCAACTCTGCGCCCGCGTCTATCAGAGGGAGCGTAGGGCCACCACAAACCGGGCATAAGTCTGTTTCAGCTAGACCAGTCCAGGGGCAGTCCGCGCAGCGCCAGCCGGGGGGCCGGTAGTTGCGGTCGATGAGCAGGGTCTGCACCTGATGGCGACTGAGGGCAACGAGCACGTCGTCAAAACCTGACACCCCGCGTCCGCCTCGACCCAAACTCTCCTGAATGCGCTCAGCCAGGGCGGCGTGCTCAGCTCCTCGCGCCTGCTCCACCGCCTGGCGGGCCGCTGCCACCATTTGATTAGTGGTGGCTGCCGCATCAAACGGGATCTCGGCGACCACTCGCGCGGCCATCGCCGGAGACAAGACCCTACGAAAACCACTAGCGATGTCGTGCTGAGCGCAGAGGACCACTCGCCTCGCCCCCGAGCCCTCTAGCAACTTGGCAAGCGCGGCTGCCACCTCCTTAAAGTGGAGCTCCACCAGCGTGTCTTGCCGGGCAGCTGCATAGTACTCCCTGATGGAAAGCTCCCCCGACTCGCGGTCGCTACTACGAAGCCACGGACCGGTCAGATCATCTTCCTGCGCCACTCCCCACTCGTCAATCAGGTAGAGACTGGACTCATCGCGGCTCACCCGAGCAAGCGCAAAGGGCTCCAGGAGAGCAAGGGCATGCACCACCGGGCGCACGTGAAAGCTGGGCTCGAGGACGACGCGGTTCATCAGACGGAACGGCAGCTCAATGCGTTCGTAGAGACCTGCCGGCCCGTCCACGAAGACCGCCAAGCCCTGGGTGCGCGGGGTGACGTCGTAGTTGATCACGTCAAGCACGTAGTCGAGGTCGGCTTGGAAGGAACGTCTTTCCTCCTTGTCCAGCCTCAGCTCCTTGGTGATCCGGTTGAACTCGCTGTTCAGAAAGGGAGGGGCTACGAGCTTCCAGTCATCCAGCCGGCTGGTGGAGAGAGTTACGGTGAGCAGCAAACCGCGGGTCCCGTGAATCCCGGCCAGATCTTTCAGCTTGTTCCTCACCGCGGCCGCGGTGTCGATCATGAGTCACCGCCTTGCTCTCCGCCTTCTCCTTCTCCCATCTCGCCCCCTGCAGAGGATTCTGCCTTCTCCCCAGCTGCTTCAAGACGCCGCCGGCTCTGCTCCGCCTCCAGGGCTGCTTCGCGGTCATGAAAAGCCTGCTCTTTGCGCCATCGCTCCTCGCGTTCCCGAAACTTGTCAACTAGAGCGGCCTTACCCTTGTCGTGCGTAGGTTCGGCCATGTTCATGGTTCCTGGATCAGAAAGCGCCGCCCTCATTTTCTCGGTGGGAGTGAGGGGGCGCTCTCTCCGGGAGCGTTCGACCTTCTTGTCGGCCATCTCGTCCCCTTTCGGTTCCTGGAAGTTCCTTGAAGGCGCAGCTCTAGCATATATTCGCCTGCAGCAATGTAATACCCCTCGACCTTACAGACCTAACTTCGCAAGTTCAAACTTCGCAAGACTCAACCTCACAAGACGGGAGTGGCGGGTCAACCTCGCTAGACGGGAGTGGCGGGCGTGGGCCGATTTGGCGAGAGTCGCCCAACTGAGCGAAGAACGCCTGGCGACCCGCCTGGCGAGAGTAGCCCCACAGGCCAATACCCGTGTCTTGCTGGAAGCTGGCGGCTACAGTGCCCGTTGGCAAAGCATTTGAGTTTCTCCTCTCCGCAGCTTATGTTGAGAACAAGTGGAATCTCTCTTCCAAGGAGGGCGCTTGTCCATGGAAGACTACGAGAAGCCCGGTCGTTTTTACCTGGGACGCAAGTATGATCTTGGCAGCAAGGAACTACGCGAGCCTATCCTGTACGATTCTAAGGACCTGGTCACGCATGCAGTCTGCGTAGGCATGACCGGAAGCGGCAAGACCGGCCTCTGCATCGGGCTGCTGGAGGAGGCTGCTCTTGACGGCATTCCCTCCATCGCCATAGACCCCAAGGGCGACTTGGTCGACCTTCTGCTTGCCTTCCCAGAACTGCGCCCAGAAGACTTCCAGCCGTGGGTGAACACGGAGGAGGCAACTAAGCAAGGCGTGACCATCGAAGAGTTTGCCCGTCAGCAAGCCGAGCGTTGGCGCGAGGGTCTAGCCCAATGGGGCCAGGACCCCTCCCGCATCCGACGCCTCAAGGAGGCGGCAGACTTCGTCATCTACACGCCAGGTTCGAGCGCAGGATTGCCGGTGAGTATATTAAAGTCTCTCGGCGCGCCTCCGCCCGTCGTCCGCGAGGACGACGAGGCCCTCCACGACCGCATAAACACCGCGGTGACCAGCCTCTTGGGTTTGGTCGGGATAGCAGCCGACCCCGTCCAAAGCCGCGAGCACGTGCTCCTCTCCAATCTGTTCATGACTGCCTGGTCGACTGGCCAACACCTGGACCTCGCCCGGCTTGTCCAACAGGTCCAGGAACCGCCCTTCCGCCAGCTGGGAGTGCTCGACCTGGAATCCTTCTATCCGGCCAAGGAAAGAGCGCAGCTCGCCCTGATGCTGAACAACCTGCTTGCCGCGCCCACTTTCCAGTCGTGGCTTGCGGGGGAGCCGCTTGATATAGGCCGCCTTCTGCGCACGAGCGAGGGTAAGCCGCGGGTCTCCATCTTTTCCATAGCTCACCTGTCGGAGCCTGAGCGCATGTTCTTTGTCTCCATGCTACTCAACGAGCTGCTAGGTTGGATGTGGGCCCAGCCCGGAACTGGCAGTCTGCGCGCCATCATCTATATGGATGAGATCTTTGGCTTCTTCCCGCCGGTGGCCGAGCCGCCCTCAAAGCGCCCCTTGCTTACCTTGCTCAAACAGGCTAGAGCCTTTGGCGTGGGGATCCTCCTTGCCACTCAAAACCCCGTGGACTTGGACTATAAGGGCCTGGCTAACGCAGGTACTTGGTTCATCGGCCGCCTGCAGACCGAACGAGACAAGTCCCGCCTGCTGGAAGGCCTGGAGGGAGTAGCCGCCGGCACCGAGCCCAGGTTTGACCGTCAGAAGATGGAAGAGACCCTGGCCGGCCTAGGCAAGCGGGTTTTCCTGCTGTACAACGTGCATGCGCCGGAGCCAGTGACTTTCCAGACGCGCTGGACACTATCGTACCTGGCTGGTCCGCTCACGCGAGCGCAAATCAAGCGGCTCATGGACCCGCGGCGCCAGGCAGCCGCAGAGGTCTCGGCGGCCGCTCGCGTGTCCGCAGCCGCTGGGGTGTCGGCCGCTGCCGCGACGGCCTCCCCCGCACTCCCGTCATCTGAGGCTTCCGTGGCACCCCAGGAGCCAGGGGAAGCAGTGACCGCAAGCGCCCCTCAGGCTGCGCTTCAGACCACGACAGCTCGTCCCAAGCTGCCTCCCGAGGTACCCCAGTACTTCTTGCCCGTTCGAGGTGCACTTCAGCCAGATTCTAACCTGGTCTATCGACCGGCGGTGCTAGCCGCGGCCACCGTCAACTTTGTGAGTACGACGAGCGGCAAGAGCTATCCCGTGCGCATCCGCCGCATAGCCGAGACTCCAGAGACAGCCCTTGCTCTCGACTGGGACAGGGCCACCGAACTTGAGATCGCCTTGGAGGATCTTGACCGCGAGCCACACCCCGGGGGGACTTTCCTACCTCCGCCCACTGCTATGACCAAGGTCGGCTCCTACCGCTCTTGGGGCGCGGATTTTGCCGATTGGGTCTTTCGCACCCAAACGCTTGAGCTGCTAAAAAGCAACCAGCTCAAGGTCACCTCTGAACCCGGGGAGAGCGAAGAAGAGTTTAGAGCCCGCCTTCGCGAGCTTGCCCAGAAACAGGCGGAAAAGGAGACCGATAAGGTGCGCAACCAGTTTGCCACTAAGAAGGCCGCGCTTGAACAGCGGATCCTAAGAGCCGAGCAGGCTAGAGCGCGCGAGCTCGAACAAGCTCGAGGACGTAAGCTTCAGACCGCCATCTCGTTTGGCGCTACGGTGATGAGCATGCTCCTTGGCCGTAAGAAACTGAGCACCGGTACGTTGGGCCGGGCAACAACGGCAATGCGCGACGTCGGCCGGAGCATTGACCAGAATGGCGACGTCAAGCGGGCGGAGGAGACTCTTACTGTGCTCAAACAGAAACTGGCTGATCTCGTAGCCGAGGAAGAAGCCGCCCTCAATGCTGTGCTTTCCCACGTAGACGGGACTCTTGAGGAACTGGAGAAGGTGCTCATGCGACCGCGCAAGAGCGATATCACGGTCGACTGGTTGGGAGTGGTGTGGATGCCCTACTGGACAAGCGCGGCCAGCCAGACGGCGGGCCTGGCCGCGGCTGCCACACCAGCTTGGCAGTAGAGCAAAGGGAAAGCTGCAAGTTGGGAGGGGAAAGCTACAAGTTGGGAGGGAGGATTGGATGCTAAAGGAATTCAAGGCTTTCATTGACCGAGGCAATCTGCTGCAGCTGGCAGTGGCCTTCATAATGGGGGTGACTTTCGCCGCCGTGGTGACCTCCCTTGTGAACGACATAATCATGCCGGCGGTCGGACTCGCCGTGGGCAACGTCGATTTCGCGAGCCTTTTTGCGGTCCTAAAGGAAGGCGATCCTGCAGGGCCATACCACACCGTGCAACAGGCCAAGGAGGCAGGCGCCGTTACCCTCAACTACGGGCTTTTCATCAACGCGGTGATCGTGTTTATCATTGTTGCTTTGGTGTTGTTCTTCATCATGAAGGCCTACATGAGGACGCAGAAGCCCGCTAGCGTCACCACCAGGGATTGCCCGTTCTGCTTGAGCGCGATTCCGCTGGCGGCTACCAGGTGCCCGCACTGCACCTCTGAGGTGCCACCGGCAGGCTGAGCGGAGCCATGGGGGAGCAACCGACTTGCCAGCGCTACGACTTCTTCGCCACCTGTCCCCGGAACACCGAGGGGCTTCTGCTGGCCGAGCTGAAGGCCCTTGGCGTCACGGAGGCAAGGGAAACACGAGCCGGGGTGGCCTTCACCGGCCCCCTTGAGCTCGGGTATCGGTCTTGTCTGTGGTCGCGAGTGGCCAGTCGGGTGCTACTGCGCCTCAAGTCGCACCCCGTCGATAGTATCGATGACCTGTACGAGGTAGCTAAGACAATCGAGTGGGACGAGCACCTTTCCCCCTCGGGGACTTTGGCGGTAGAGGTAACCTCAGCCGTGAGGCGCGGCCCTCTGGCGAGGGCGAACACACATTTCTTGGAACAGCGGGTGAAGGACGCGGTGGTCGATTTCTTTCGCTCAAGAACAGGAAGCCGGCCATCGGTGAATCTTGGCCGCCCCAACGTACGCATAAATGTGCACCTGGCGGTGGGGGAAGCACCCGTGAGAGCGGCAGCACGTGAGGGGGCGGCACGTGAGGAGGCGGCACGTGAGGGGGCGGCACGTAGGGCGGCGGCGGCCGCTCCCGCGGCCGCCGCCCCCACCGAGGTCGTTTTCAGCCTGGACCTTTCTGGCTCCAGTCTTCACCAGCGCGGGTACCGCACCGAAGCTGGGGAGGCACCTCTCAAGGAGAATTTGGCAGCCGCCATTCTTCTGAGAGCCGGCTGGCCTCAGATTGCCGCTGCAGGCGGAAGCCTGGTCGATCCGCTGTGCGGCTCGGGCACTCTAGTCATCGAGGCAGCCCTCGTTGCAGCAGACATAGCCCCCGGCCTGCTGCGGGACTACTTTGGCTTCTTGGGTTGGAAAGGCCATGACTCTAGCCTCTGGCAAAGCCTACTTGCAGAAGCCCTTGAGCGCCGCCAGGAGGGACTGCGTCGGCTTCCGCCCCTTTACGGCTACGATGCTGATCCTCGGGCTATTGCCGTGGCTCAGGCCAATGCACACCGAGCTGGTTTGGGGCAGCAGGCAGAGGGAAAAGTAGTCTTCGCGGTCCGAGACGTGGCTTCTCTGGAAAGAGACGTTGTCCGGCCACTGCGGCCTCGGGGGCTTGTGGCCACCAACCCCCCGTACGGGCACCGGCTGGGCAAGACCAGTCAACTTGCTACCCTTTACCAAATACTGGGGGAAAAACTGAAAGCTGTTTTTGCCGGTTGGGAGGCAGCGATTCTGGCTGCTGACTTAACACTCACGGATCACCTAGGTCTGCGCGCTCATCGGGTGAACATGTTTTATAACGGCTCACTACCCTGTCGGCTTCTACTCTTTCACCTCAACCAAAGCTCTGCCCTCCCTGACTCGCACATCACCCGCCCGGCCATCACGGCAGGCGCCCAGATGTTTGCTAACCGCCTGCGTAAGAACTTGAAACGCTTGCGCAGCTGGGCCGCTCGTGAGGAGGTCCACTGCTTCCGGGTTTACGATGCCGACCTCCCCGAATACAACGTGGCAATTGACCTCTATGAAGACTGGGCCCATGTGCAGGAGTATGCGCCGCCAGCCACCGTGGATCCGGTCAAGGCCCGTCGCCGCCTTAAGGAAGTACTGAGTGTTATCCCAGAAGTGCTAAGCGTACCGCCCGAACATGTGGTGCTGAAGATACGCCAACGTCAGCGAGGCTCGGCGCAATATCAGAAGCTGGGAGAGAAGCGCAAGTTCGTGGAGGTGAGAGAAGGCGACCTACGCTTTCTGGTGAACCTGACTGACTACCTGGACACCGGGCTGTTTCTCGACCACCGACTCACTCGGCGACTGATCCGGCAGCTTGCCCAAGGCAGGCGTTTTCTCAACCTTTTCGGCTATACCGGGTCGGCTACCGTGTACGCCGCTGCGGGAGGAGCCTCCGCCACCACCACGGTTGATTTGTCAGCCACCTACCTGGAGTGGGCACAAAGGAACTTGGAGCTCAACGGACTGTCGGGTCCCCAACACAGCTTCATCCGAGCAGACTGCCGGGAATGGCTTGTCCGAGCCGCAGAAGCAGCTTCCGCCGCAGAGGAGGCTGCACAACCGCGCCAGCACCGCGTTGCGAACCATGGTGGCGCCCAAGTTCACGGTGAGCTCTATGATCTCATCTTTCTGGATGCCCCCACCTTCTCCAATTCCAAGAAGACCACGAGCGACCTTGACATCCAGCGCGACCACGCCGAGCTCATCCGCGTCGCTGCGAGACTTCTGTCCCCTGACGGCGTCCTCATTTTCTCCACCAACTTCCGGCGCTTTAAGCTAGATCCAAAGCTCGCTCAGGAGTTCGCGGTGACCGACATCACGAAACAAACAATACCGCCAGATTTTGCCCGTAACCCGCGAATCCACCGCTGTTTTGTTATCACCTTGGGGAACGCGTCTGTGCCTGAGTCTGCGCCCGGGCAGGAGGCGACAAGCGCTCGGCGCCACCCCTCGACCGTCGCCTTCCCTCGACCGTCAACGCGATGACGCCCTCTAAGCCCACCCGGAGGTGAGCATGCCCACGGACCGGCCCCTGCCTTCCAACACCGAGCTGGCTAAGGTCTTCCAGGCTCTTGCTGACTACCTGGCCCTGGACGGAGAGTCCCTCTATCGCATCCTTGCCTACGAAAAAGCGGCCGCGCTCTTCCAAGACTATCCTCGGTCGATTGCCGAGATGGCGATCCGTGGGGAGCTACGGGAGCTGCCCGGTGTGGGGCAGACCATCGAGGCCAAAGTGCTTGAGTATGTGACCAAGGGAGAAATCGCCGCTCTTGAGGAGCTCCGCCAGCGCTATCCCGAGGGACTGCTGGAGGTCATGCACCTTCCCGGCATGGGACCGAAGAAGACCCGCTTGGTGTACGAGGGAGCAGGAGTGGTCGACCTGCGGGAGTTGGAGCGAGCTTGCCGGGAAGGGCGTATCCGCCACCTACCGGGCATGGGAGAAAAGACTGAGGCGAAGCTGCTTCGCACCTTAGAGACCTGGAAGGTGCGCCAGGCCGCTGGCGGGGAACTCCGACGACTACGTTCTGTGGTGGAGCCGCAGGCCATCCGGCTTGTGGAAGCTCTTCGCTCGCTGCCGGAGGTAGTCGCCGCCGACTACGCCGGCAGTCTGCGTCGGCTGCGGGCTACGGTGCGAGACATAGACCTGGTAGTGGCCTCGAGGAACCCGGCAGCCGTCATGGACGCCTTCAGCACCCTTCCGGAAGTGGCACAGGTGTCCGAGCGCGGTGACACTAAACTAGTGACCAAGACGCACACCGGCCTTTCCGTGGACCTGCGCATTGTCTCCCCGGAATCCTATGGCAACCTCCTACAGCACCTGACCGGCAGCGCCGACCACAACGTGGCCTTGCGCGCTTACGCGCAGCGGCTTGGCTACAAAGTGAGCGAGTATCACGTGGAGCATTTGGCCTCGGGTCGGCAGATTGCTTGTCCTACTGAGGCCGAGGTCTACCAGTTGCTGGGCTTAAGCTACATCCCCCCTGAGCTGCGGGAAAACCAGGGAGAGATCGAGGCTGCCGCGGCGGGAGCCCTCCCCGACCTCATTGAGCTTTCCGACCTGCGCGGCGACCTCCATGTCCACTCCGATTGGACCGATGGCCGGGCAAGCCTGGAGGAGATGGCCTTGGCTGCCCGCGAACGCGGGCTTGAGTATCTGTGCTTCTGCGATCACTCGCAGTCGCTGGCCATGACCGGAGGGTTGAATCCAGAGCGACTTTTGGCGCAGGTGGAAGCTATTCGGGCTTTGGACGCCCGCCTGGAGGGCATTCGTCTTCTTGCCGGCATCGAGGTGGACATTTTGGCCGACGGACGTCTCGACTTGCCCGACCAGGTGCTTGCCCAGTTGGATTTCGTCACCGCTAGCATCCACTCGGGGTTTTCCCAGCCCCAGACTAGAATCATGGAGCGCCTAACTTCTGCCCTACGCAACCCCTGTGTGCGCGCCATTGGTCATCCCACTGGGCGTCTTATAGGACACCGTGACCCCTACGAGGTCGACCTCGAGACTCTGGCCCGCCTGGCGGCAGAGACCGGCACCTACCTTGAGATCAATGGCTCTCCCGACCGGCTCGACCTCTCCGCCCAAGCTGCCCGCCGCGCAGCCGAGCTGGGCGCCACTCTGGTCATCTGTAGCGACGCTCACAGCCCGGCCGACTTTGAGAACCTCCGCTATGGGGTAGGGGAGGCCCGGCGCGGCTGGCTAACCGCGGCCCAGGTGGCCAACACGCGGGGGTGGGAGGAGCTGAGGCAGAAGCGGAGCTTAGGATGTTCTTCTAGCACCCAAGTTTGACCTCGCAATATCACTTAACGCCCAGCCCCGGCAGCACCAAAGCAATGTCGGGGAAGACTAGGAGCAAAGCCACTGCGACCAGCTCGCAAACAAGGAACGGGACAATTCCCCTGAAGATGGTCCCTAACGGCACATCGGGAGCTACCCCACTGATGACATACACGTTCACACCTACCGGGGGAGTAATGACCCCCATCTCCGCCGCCAGGACGATCATGACCCCAAACCACACTGAGTCGTACCCCAGGTGAAGCACGATGGGGTAGAGAATGGGGACAGTCAGGGTAACCAGGGCCAAGGAGTCCATGAAGCAGCCGCCGATTAGATACATCAGCATGATGAACATCATGATGACGATCGGAGGCAGCGGCAGTCCTCCCACCCAGTCTGATAAAGCAAACGGAGCCCGGGTGATGGCCATGAAATGCCCGAATATGGTGGCTCCACTGATGATCATAAAGATCATGGCGGAAATGCGGGTGGTTTCCGCCAGCGCTGCCCACAGGGCCCGAGCACTTATGCTTCTTCTAGCCAGAGAGATGGCAAGCGCACCTGCCGCGCCGATGGCTCCCGCTTCTGTGGCAGTGAACCAGCCGACAAAGAGCCCGCCCATCACCAGGGCAAACAGCAAGAGCATTTCAATGATGCCGGAAAGCGACTTCAACTTCTCTTTGAAACTGAAAGCCTGCGACATCGGAGCGAGCTCGGGCTTGCGCCCTACCATGATCAACACGGCAATAGAGAACAGAACCGCAAGAAGAATCCCGGGCAGAATGCCAGCGATAAAGAGCTTCCCAACAGACTCCTGGGTCATCACCCCGTAGATGATGAGAATGGTGCTTGGGGGAATCATCACCGCGAGACTTCCCGCTGAGGCCACACAGCCAGTGCGAAGCGCGTCGTCGTAGCGGTAGCGCTTCATTTCCGGCAGGGTCACCTTGCCCATAGCCGCAGCAGCAGCTGTGGTAGAGCCGCACATGGCCCCGAACCCAGCGCAGGCCATGATGGTGGCGATAGCTAGGCCGCCCGGAAGCCGGCCGAGCCATTTGTGAGCGGCGTCGAAGAGCCGGCTACTGATACCGGAGTGAAAAGCAATCGTGCCCATGAGGATAAACATGGGAGCAACCGAAAGCGAGTAGGAAGAGAACGTCGCCCAGATGTCCTTGGCCACGAGGCTAAGTGCGGACTCCCAACCTGAAGCAAAACCAAACCCGATGAAGCCCACAATCGCCATGGCGTAGGCCACGGGCATGCGGAGCAGGAAAGCGATGATGAGAACAACGATGCCGATGACGGCGATGGTGTTCGGGCTCACGGCTGGACCACCTCTGGCGCAGTGCCCTCAGCCTCGGTCTTCTCGGGGCCGAAGGCGTCCGGGTTGACCACTTTGGCCACCTGTCGGATAAGCTGAGCTATCATGGCAAGGATCATCAGGGCGAGCCCTACCCCAATGAAGTAGAGGAAGGGAGCAAACGGCACATAGACCGTCATCGTCGTCTCCCCCGCCACCTGCATGTCATGCCCAAGAGCAAACACCCGCCAGGCAGCAACAACGAAGAAGACGAGACAGATCAGGTTGATAACGGTGGCCACGACTGCCTGCACCCTTTTGGGTAGCCGTTCCATGAGAATTTCAATCTCGATGTTCCCGCGCTCATAGGCGGTAAAAGCGATGGCGGCCGCCACGGAAACAGCTGTGAGAAGCTGCACATAGTCATACGTTCCGCTGATGGAGTGCCGTAAATAGCGCAGGATGACATTAATGGTCACCAGGGCCATCATGAAGAAGAAACCCGCCCTACTCACGTAGTCGAGATACTTGGTCACCGCGCCAAGGGCGCGCTCAAATCTGTACATCTGGAACTACCTCGCTGTCTCTCGCTGGAGCAGCCCGAGCCCTTGTCCTACCGGTGCGCAGACTTGTCTCGGTCCGGGGATGCCCCGGGGATAGACTCCGGGGCATCCATTGGAACGGGAGTAGGTCACTTGGCAGCAGGCGTCCAAGGCTCGAACTGGACCTTGTTAGCCTCCTCTACCAGAGCCGTGGCGGTGGTCACTATCTCCTCTCCGGGTAGACCCTGGTCGCTAAGGAACTTTATGTACTTCTCTCGGATGGGCTGAAGAGCTTGCTGAAGCTTCGCCTTCTCCGCTTCGGACCACTCGGAGAACTTGTGGCCCTTAGCTTTGGCAAACTCTATGGCATGGTTGTGGGCATAGTCCCAAATGGCCCCGGCCCGGATGCCGGCCTGCAGGGAGACGGAGTCGAAGGCCGCCTTAAGATCGTCAGGGAGCGAGTCCCAGACATTCTTGTTCATGGTGACGAAGAAGATATCGGAGGCATACAACAAGGGTGAGAACACAGAGTAGTCAAACAGCTCGGCGTGCTTCCACCCCTCGAGAGTTTCCGCGGGGGAAATGAGAGCGTCAATCGTGCCTTTCTGAGCGGCCTCATAGACGTCGGCCATGGGCATAGCGATCGGGTCCCCACCCACGAGCTTTACTCCCTCGGTCCCGGTGCCGGAGACCCTGATCCTCAGGCCCTTCAGCTGGTCTACCAAGGTGATCTCTTTTTTGGTGTGGAGCCAGCCCGGACCGCTTGCATACACGTAAAGGAGATGGGTGTCAGCAAGCTCTGCCGGCTGGACCTTGGCAAAAAGCTCGTTGGCTGCCTTGGCCATAGCCGAAGTGCTTGCCGGCGGGGCGATGCCCGGCTGGCTCGCGGTCAGCATCACTGGGAAACGCTTGGGTGTGTAGGCCATGCTGGACTGCCCCACATCCACGATGCCCTTGATAACCCCGTCATAGATGTCAGCTGGCGCGAGAATGGTGTTAACCGGGAAGTACTCCACTTCGATCTTGTATTTGCCGTTGGTGGCTGTCTCCACCATCTGGAAAAAGCCGGGGAAGTTGTCGGTCATGTCCAGATGGGTAGGGGGCTTTTCCGTTGCCATTTTCAGTTTGATGACGGTGGCTTCTCCGCTGCTCGCCGCAGTGGTCTCGGTGGAAACAGCACTTGATTCGGTCGATCCTACCGCAGATTCGGTGCTGGCTGCCGGTGCCTGTGTGGTCTCGGAGGACTCGGGCGTTGCCGCCTGCCCGCATCCTAATACCAACAGACTGGCTAGAACCAAGACACCTGCAACCAATAGAGCTAGCTTCTTCACGATTTCTTTCCCTCCTTGTGGTGCACGCAACTTTCTTTGATACACCCTTTGATGCACGGCGGTTTAAGCTCTTCCTGACAGTTCACCTTCCTTCCTAGTGCTCACTTGCAATGCTGGTCGGGTGCGAGATCTAGCTGGACTACGACAAACTTGATGAGCCACAAGCGCGGGAGCGTGACCGAAGTGTCGGCTTCTGCGGAGTTGTTGTATGAGTCGCCACCCCCCAAGTTTTCCAGTACCCCCCTGTCCTCACACATTTGAGCCGCACTGCGGAGGCCAGTACCTCACACGAGGTCCCGGCTAATTCTGTCTACAAGACCGGGCGGAGCCTTTCAATTCCGATGGTCTTAGAACATTGAGGGGGTGCTTTCTAAAGAAGGCCTACTTCCGCCTATCAATCAGGGACAGACCCGACCAAAGGACAAGACAGATGGTGGTCAACGATCGGCGGCAGTGAGAGAATCGCAAGCCGTGAACACAACCGGCGGGACTACGCTTCGATCACTAGCGAGACGCACCTTGAAGAACCCGCACTTCTGGGTTCTTCTGGTCATGTCTGCGTTTCTGCTTCTCATTTACCAGGCCTGGCCCTGGCCCAGCTACCGGTTCGAGCATGGTTCCTGGAGGTATTTCTCGTGGCTCACCAACCTGCTGCCTGTCCTCCGTCTGGAACTCGCTTCTGGTGTACTCGGAATCCTCTTCCTTGTTCCCATAATCTATGGCTCTGCCACTCTCTCTTGGCCCGGAGGGCTGTTCGCCTGGCTTCTTTCTCTTGTTTGGTTGGTTCCAGAACTTTCCTCGTGGAGCGTAAGACGCGAGCACATCGTTTTACCGATCCTACTTGTTCCGGTGCTTCTCGCTTCCGTGATATCCGCCGAAAGGCGCTGGCGAGAGAGCGAGAGGAGGAGGTTTGAAGAGCGAGAACGAGAGCGCCAAACATACATCGCTAGACTGGTGGAAGGTCAAGAAGCTGAGCGGCAGCGTATTGCTCAGGAGATCCATGACGAGGCCTTGCAGACCCTTCTCGTTGTGGCCAACAAACTTGACTCCCTTGCCGGGAATGCCCCGGAAGACACGCACACCGAGGAGATAAGGTGGGCGAAAAAGAAGCTGACCGAGAGCATGGACGACCTGCGAAGACTCAGCATGAATCTCCGACCCAACATTCTGGATCACTTTGGCTTGGTTGCTGGAATCAGGTGGGTGGTGGACAACGCTGGACAAAGTTCCTGCCGCTTTACCACCTTGGTAAGAGGCGAGGCACCCGCGATGTCCAACATCACCGAGGTCACTGCCTTCCGCGTAGTTCAGGAGGCGGTGCGAAATATCCATAAGCACGCCATGGCTAAGAACGCCAGCGTCACCTTGGAATTCGACACCGACCACCTGGTAATCGAGGTTCAAGACGACGGCGTGGGATTTGTGGTTAAGCGTCCGTTCGAGTACGCAGAGCAGAACCGCCTGGGCATAATCGGCATGGAGCAAAGGATCCTGGCCATCGGTGGCACAATGGTCCTCGAGTCTACGCCAGGTTCGGGTACCCGACTGCGAGCAACTTTGCCGTATCAAGCGTCAAACCAGTTCGTCCAGGTTGAGCAAACCCCTCTTTAGACTCACAAAGACGGCCTCCGTGCGCGACCGCACGTTAAGAAAGGTGAATACTTCACCAAGATACCCCTTGACCGTGGCTTCCGTCAGACCCAGCTTGGCCGCAATCTCCTTGTTCGAAAGGCCCCGGGCCGCCTCCGTTAGCACCTGGCGCGCTCGCAGTGACAGCCCAACCTCGGTCGGGGCAACTGGGGCTCGCTGACTTACCTCCTCCCTGTGGCGAAGAGTGTACCGAAGCAGCTCCGCCGACACATCGGGCGCTAGCACCAAGTCGCCATCTAGCAGAGTGCGAATGGTGCGAACCACTTCCGGGCCAAAGACCGACTTGAGCAGATATCCGCTAGCTCCGGCTTGCAAGATGTTGAAAACCGTATTGACGTCGTTGACCACGGTAAGGATGAGGATCAGCGTTAGCGGGTGAGCCGCTTTAATGCGCTTGGTCGCCTCTACGCCGTTCATGACCGGCATACTGATATCCATGATCACAACGTCTGGGCGGTGCTGTTCGGTGAGCGCCACCGCTTCCTCGCCGTTCCCAGCCTCAGCAACCACCTCCAGATCGGGTTCGCCCTCGAGAACATCGCGCAGAGCCTTCCGGATCAAAGGATGGTCATCGGCAAGGAGCACCTTAATTTTGGGTTGCTCGTTTCTAGCCGGTCCGGTCATCAGTACCTGGGACTCCTGTTTTGTCTCTCTCCTCGCGGCGTTTGTCCTTACAACGCACCCGGCCAAGCCACCTGCCGCGTCCGGATTTTACGCCATTCTTACAGCCTGTCTGCTTTCCTTCTGCGCCGTCAATAAACTCGGGTCACGAAAGGAGGGTGCAATTGAGTAGAAAGTTGTGGATTTCGGCCTGTGCCCTTGTGGTGGCTATCCTGCTTGTGAGCACCATGCTGCTTGCGGCCTGTGGCAGTAAGGAAACCACTACAACCACAGGGAAGGCGGCGACCAGTACAAGCCTGGCCAACCCCACGACCAAGGGCGTCTCGACAACCGCTACAACCGTGAAAGAGAGCACAACCGCGCCCACAGCAGGTGTGACGACCACCACCTCTGGGTCCACGCTCAGCCCAGCTACGACAGCCGGCCCAGCGACTACGGCTGGCCCAGCTACCACCGCTAAGCCGCTCGGCCCAGCTACCACCGCTAAGTGAGCGAGGCAACAGAGGGCCTGGAAGCTGGGCGGTTTTGAAGCTGAGCAATCTTTCTGCGTAAGCGCGTTGTTGCATGTGGGGGGCCGCGCCGCCGGCCACGTCCGGCGGCGCGGCCCCCGTTCTTCTCGTCTCCCAGCCACTACCGCGCAGTTGTTGTCGTCGGCGACGGAGCAGCGCCGCCCGGGGGCGTCGTACTTCCGCCGCCCGAAGTCTCTCCCGAACTGGACCTCCCCACTCCCAGCAAACCAGCACCTAGTTGGATGCGCGCGGCCGTCACCGAGCCATCTTGATTGGC
>Ga0315298_1002739_pt1 | contig 29159 bp, 23 predicted proteins | sample WHS_1_MG_FD_203077 | JGI IMG/M metagenome (GOLD analysis project Ga0315298, IMG submission 203077) | Extremophilic microbial mat communities from Washburn Hot Springs, YNP, Wyoming, USA - WHS_1_MG | ecosystem: Environmental > Aquatic > Thermal springs > Hot (42-90C) | place: USA: Wyoming... | reverse complement strand
GAGCAAAAGAATAATCCTTTGCGTTTCAGTTGCTGTTATGCGATTTTTCCTGAAGACAGCAGAAACCGCAACGAACCAGATGACGGCAGGCAGCACATAAGACATTGAAAAGTATGAGAATGTGAGTGCTTCAAGTCCGACCATTGCAAGAGCAATCAAACGCTGGGATTTCATTGGATATACAGGTTGCCTTTCTGGATTTGTTCTGGAGTAAAAAACAGGAATTCTCCTGCCCATTCAATCGCTTTATCAGGGTTTTTTGATGGATGGCCGTCGCACACCAGGATAACCTTTGTCTGGCATCCTGTTTCAACTGCGGCGCGCAAAAATTTTTCCCGCGAATCATCCCAATCAAGAAACACATACACAACCGCAGAGATGCCGCTTATCGCTTCAACAAATGCCGGAAGGATGACATCAAATGGATTGGTGCGGCATTCTTCAATACAGGCGAGGATTTCAAGGATATTGTCAAAATGTGAAATGCTTCTGCCGCTGCGAAATACGAACAAATCAGGGCCCGCGGCAAAAATGTCAGTGATGTAGTCACCGGATGAAAGGTGCTCTGCAATTGCAGCAGTGAGAGAAATTGCACCTTCAAGGTTTGGGAAACCCTCTTTTGGGCGCCTGCGGTGCGTGTGGATATATGTGTCAAGAACAAGTGCCACCCGGCAGTAGTACTCTTCCTGGTATTCTTTCACAGCGGGTTTAGCCAGACGCGCCCATGATTTGAAATCTATTCTGCGGACCGAATCACCTGGCATATATTCCCGATTTCCCATATATTCAGGGGATTCTCCAACGTTTGAACTTAACAAAATGCCGCCCTGCTGGTAACGTCTGCCGGAAGGAATATCAAAATGCTCAAGCGGATGATAATCTGGAAGCACGAGTATTGAACCTATTTCCAGTTGTGAAGTTCCTGCGCGCCTGAAATTGAAAGGATAGATTGAATAAGCGCGCAGCGGAGGTAAATCATAATGGCCCCTGCGAAGCGGCAAAAGCCGTACTGTGATTTTTCCCCTTTCCCGCGCAGGAAGGTATTCAATTCCGGGCTCTGAATTCATATCTTCAAATGATTGCGGCAACCCGTAAAATCCCAGACATAAATCATATGCTGGAATTGAACGTTCATTTATCACGGTAAAATCCCCTTCAATAATTCTTCTGGCTGTGCACCTTGAAGGAAGGATGCCTGCAATTTTAACCTTCGGGCGGAAAAACCCGCTCCATAAAATTGCGACAGTGTAAAAGAGGGTGAGAACAAGAAACAGGTGGTAAACAGGGATGCCAAGTGTTATGAATCCGGTTAAGCCGGTAAGGAAAACGCCTGCAAGAAATACCTTGCCTCCTCCTGTAAGGCGATAGTTCCAGGTCAGGAGAAATCTGGAAACAAGTTTTGAATGTTTACTGAAATTCACAGCGGTACCTTAACACTTGAAACTATATCTTCAATAACCCTGCGCTTTTCAATCCCGCCATACTTCGCTCTGGAAGTAAGAACAATCCTGTGTGAAAGAACAAACGGCGCATACTTTTGCACATCGTCAGGTAGCACGAATCCCCTTCGTTCCGAAAACGCTGCGGCCTGCGCTGCACGAAAAAGCATGAGAGTGCCCCTCGGGCTTACTCCGAGTTTCAATCTTGGGTCATTTCTTGTTCTTGAGATAATATCCACAATGTAGGAACGGAGACACTCGTCCACATGTATGAGGCAGACCTGTTTTTGCATCGTTACGATGTCTTCCGGAGAAATGACCGGCTGAAGAGATTCAAGCGGGGATTTTTCCAGATGAATCTGTATGATTTCCATCTCTGTTGCATAATCCGGGTACCCAATGTTAATCTGCACAAGGAACCTGTCAAGTTGCGCTTCTGGCAGGGGATAGGTGCCGTGAAATTCAACAGGATTTTCAGTTGCGAGAACAAAAAATGGCGAAGGAAGCGGGTACCGCACGCCTTCAATTGTTACCTGCGCTTCATTCATGGCTTCAAGGAGAGCCGATTGGGTTCTGGGTGAAGCCCGATTAATCTCATCAGCGAGAAGAATATTGCAGAAAACCGGCCCTTTCCTGAAAGAAAAAGATCCAGTCGCCGGATTATAAACAGATGAGCCAAGTATGTCGGCCGGAAGAAGGTCAGGCGTGAATTGAATGCGATTAAACTGCGCATTGACAGATTTTGCGAGCGCTTTTGCAAGGGTTGTCTTGCCAACGCCGGGTACATCTTCAATCAACACAGACCCGCCTGCGAGCAGGGCAGTGATGAGAACATTCACGCTTTCAGATTTGCCGAGTATGACAGAGGAAAGATTTCTCTTCAGGGCATCAATCCTGTCATAGTAAAGTTCAGCAGATACCGCTGGTTGTATTTCTTTCATATTTCCCTTTCGCACACGCTTGATAACTCCCATAATAATGATACCACGATTTCATTACATATGCAGGGGTTGATTCTCAGGAACGTTTTCCATGGTACCGCATGAAGGATCGCAAAGACAGACGGAATAAACAAACTGCAGCGCCAGAGAAAATCATAGGATATCCGGAATGCAGGTGCAATTGCCGATTATGTCTTCAAGAACCCTTTACTTGAACGGAAAGTCGTTCTCAAGGAAAATTCTCTGCAGGGGAGACGGTTTTGATTCCTTTTTGTCAGGCCCGATGTATGTTGCGAACAGATACAATGGGAATTCTGAACGAAGGCCATTTATCTGGATCATATTTTCAGCGCCGGTTGCTATCATTTTTGCTCCAGCGCCATCCTCATAGGCGGCAACATAAATGTTGCAACCAACTATTTATTCACCGTCCCGGATTTTTTCTGAAATATGTGGTTGTGGATTTTGGCGTGCCAGAAGATTATAATATCACCGACAAAACCAATCCAGCATTCTATATTTTTCATGACTTGCCCATGATGATAAAAAGAATTCTATTGACGGTGCTGCTTATCGCATTTCTGGCGATGTATATTGTAATTTCTGCCATGCTGCCAGATGTTGCTGTTTTCAAATATAGCAACCCGGGCAAGACCTCATTTATGAAATACAGGGAAAAACAGTGGCAGAAGCAAGGTAAGAAAATACATATTTATCAGGTGTGGACGCCTATTGCGGAAATTTCACCCTATCTGATTAAAGCAGTAATTATCGCAGAAGATGATAAGTTCTGGTCTCACGGCGGATTTGACATGGAGGCAATTGAGAAAGCAATTAAGAAGGACTGGAGGAAAAAGAAACTAAAAATGGGTGCCAGCACAATCACCCAGCAACTGGCAAAGAATCTTTTTCTTTCTCCGTCAAAAAATCCGGTGCGAAAACTGAAAGAGGCGATTCTCACCATAAGATTGGAACGAGCACTTTCCAAAAAAAGGATTATTGAACTGTATCTGAATGTGGTTGAATGGGGAGAAGGTGTGTTTGGCGCTGGGGCCGCTGCACGCTACTATTATGGAAAATCAGCATCTGCCCTCACTGCAGAAGAATCTGCTCGGCTTGCGGCTGTACTTCCGAATCCAAGGAAATACAGCCCGGCCGGTTCATCCAGGTATGTCAACAACAGGGCAAATCACATATACAGGATTATGGTAAAGCGTGGATTTATAATTCCCGAATATGAATCTGTAATGAGCGAAACATGGGTAATTCCTGAGGATATACCAATGGATAACAGAGAATTGCCAGGTGCTGAAACATCTGTTCCTGGGGAATGATTTCTGATTACGAGTACCCGCTAAGATTTACGCTATCTCGCCTGTTCTGTTTTATCCTGCGGAAAATTGCAAGTTCAATCAGGGCAGTTCCAAATAATATCGCGATTGGCCAGAGGTAGAAATTTTTTATCCCGACCCGCAGCATAACTCCCAGCAGGAATGGTCCAACCAGCGAGAATACTCCGACCAGCGCTTCATTGGTGCCGATGTTTTTTCCGCCTTGTGCAGAATCCATAAGAGAGTAATAAACTGCATTATAGAATGCGTTGCCGCTCCATATCCCGACAAGTCCTGCCCACAGAAAGACCGATCCTCCAAATGGCAGGAAAACAGGGATAATCATGCCAACTATCGCGACACATTTCATCCAGATGTGCGGGAGGAAAGCGTATCTCCATGGGCCAATCCAGCCAGAAATAAATCCGCTGAGCGCCTGTGCAATCAGGAAAATAAAGACAGCAAATCCAGCACCGGCTTCAGAAAAACCATAATTGCTGATTGTTAACTTTGGAAGCAGAAAACGAATTCCTGTTGATAACAGTGTCGCTGTGGATATACTGACCCATCCAATATACACAAAAAAGCGGCGATGGGTGCTGCAAGAAACAGGGTTTTTACTGGAAAAAACATCAGCCGTCACATCATTCGGCGCGAGTCCCTTTACAATCCGAAGCCCTGCAATAATAAGTACGGAACTGACAATTACTGGCAACTGGCTCAAAAATGGTCCTGCATTAACAATTGCTCCCTCTGCAAGAGAGCCAATAGCCATTCCTGTACTCCAGGAAAGGGTGTAGAAAGCAACAGCGTGTTCGGTAGACAGGCCGCTTCCGTGTCCCATGAACATCTGAAAACCGATGAAAAAAAATGAAGTGAACAGTCCTGTGAGCGGCATTAGCATAAACAGCGCAGCAAGCGAAGAAAATAAGCTAAAACAGACCGCAAGAAGAATGAAGGTGATGCAACTTATAACCATAAATGCTTGCGCGGTTTCCTTCCGTGCAAAGTTGCCGAGGATGAAACTGGAGATAAAATATGTAATTCCAAAGGTTGAACCGAGAAGTCCGACTGTAACAGGCCCTGCTCCGATTTGAACTGCGCGTATTGAGGCATAGAGCAATAATGACGCAACTGAAAAATCCATCAATGCCGGGAAAAGATATACCCATAAGCGTCTGGTAACAGGTTTTTTTGTCATGGCGCCAGTGGACTGTGTGCGCGGCCGAGGATATCTGTGCGGATTTTCATTGCTGAAAAAAAGTTTATGATCGCAATGCACGCGCCGCAAAGAAATACATACTGATAACCCAATTTCTGCCATATAACGCCGCTTGCAAGCGCTATCGCTATGGAGAAGAAATGGTCTATAGTTACACCCATTGCAAGAGTGGGAGCCACATGTTCGGGTCTTAGTGCAATTTTCTTAAGATAGGTAGCCCTCGCCATGCCAACGGACATAAGAAGCTGGTCAATCACATAGCACGCTCCAGTGACAATGAAAGCCGCAATTGGACCAAAGACCATCCTTGAAAATCCATATCCAAGGCAGACAAGAACAAGCACCCCTGCTTCTGAAACAAGGATAATGCGTTCTCCAAAAGTGTCAATTGCTTTTCCGAGCGCGGGCTGAAAAGCAATGCCTGCAATTCCTCCGATGGTCAGAAGCGTTGCCAGAGTTTGCGTGGGTTGGTTGAAGATGGTTACAAGCACCCATGGCGCAAATGTAAGGAATATTTGTTTTCTTGTTCCATAAAGAATAGTCAGCCAGTAATACAGCCCGTAGGAACGATGAAACTGAAGATGCACTCCTGGTTGGTGGGGACTGTCTTTTTTCATAAAGAAGACCGATATGGCTGCCAGGATAAATACGAATGCAGCAATAAAAAATGTTCTGTCAAAATTTAGATGAAAAAATTTAAAACCCACAAACACGAAAAAACTGCCCAGAACTGCCGTGAAATTTGCAACGCTGCTTAACTGACCGAGGCGCCTTCCGGTTTTTCCGCTGGATGCAAGTTCCATACCGATAGAAGAGGAAAGAGGCATAAAGATGTGAGTGCCCAAACTGTTTATGAAAAGCCAGATGAGCATAAGTGATAGTGTGCGGGAACAGGCGCCGAGAAGTGCAAGACCGAGCGCCTGGAGCATAATTGCAAGAAAGGCAAGTCGCCGGGCACTGAAGAAGAACAAGATTGCAGAAACAAAGACAACAAGAAATCCGGGGATTTCCCGCGGAAGTTCAAGAAAGGTCCTTTGCAAACTACTCAATCCAAATGTATCGTTCAGGTAATTATTGAACACAGAATTGAAAAGATTGCCTGCAAATCCAGTAAATCCTGCAGCCAGAATAAATAATTTGAAATCCAGGGATGTCCTCTTAAACCTGTCAAGAAAATTTTTCATCGCATTAGTTTACGTGAATGCACTGGAGAAAACCAGGGTTTTATGAGATTGGTATAATACTCGCAACTTTGCAGGTTGTCAAAATAGCGAATTTCGCAGGTTTCTTAATGGTTTCTTTCAGGATTTTGTAAGGACTGAAGATGAATTGGTTGTCATTTTTTGTAGGGGCTTGATTTATCAAGCCCGACGGTTTGCTTTAGGGAGGAGGGGTCTCCTCCCTAATATCCTACCTCCCAACGCAAGACAAATTAGCCACTTTTCGGGTCGGATGAATCCGACCCCTACATTACCATTCATTTTTTGTAGGGGCTTGATTTATCAAGCCCGATGGTTTGCTTACTAATGGCGTTTACTGAGATTTATGGGTTCATTAAAAATTGCTGAAAATTGCCCCTTACCTTAATTCTCTCCGCGAATGGGAGGCAGGGCAAGGGACAATTTTCAGCAAAACGCATCTCTTACATTACGGCTGACTTCACAAGATATCCTCTCTATACCAGGTACAAGAGGGCGATAACTGCTAAGGCGTATATGCCAGGCCATCAATGTATTCATCCTTGCCCACTGCTTTTGCATGGCCGTCAACATATACAGCATTTACAAATCTTATCTGCATATGCCTTCCAAGGGAGCCCCAGTAATAAGGATTTGGACTAAAAATTGAAGTAAACTCGTTTCCTGCTGCTGCGGCACTGCTAAACCAGGCTTGACCATATCTTGATTCAAAAAACATAATGGTATTAGCAGGTCTCTGTACCCTTGAAAGTTTTATAGCAGTTACAGGCAGTTTAGCATTATAACCAAAGTCAACCTGGCTCGTATTGTAATTGTATGCCTCAGTTCTCCTTTGAACAGGGTCAATGCACGGGCAGTTTACAGCACCTGTTGATGTATTCAGGCGCCAGTCAGGTGTTCCATCAGGACAGGTTCCATCGTTTTCGCCCGGAACATCTGATGTCCAGTACATCCTGCCCTGAATGTAGCCCTTTTGCAGCATCGTGTCAAGAAAGCCCAAACTTGACCAGTCCCAACTGGTTGAGGGTGTCCATCCTGAAAAGCCCCTGAAACTGGGATACCAGTATTCATTATAGTCATTAAGGTACATTGCTGCTGCCAGCCCGATCTGTTTCAAATTTGAAAGGCAGGTTGTCATCTGTGCCTGCTGCCTTGCCCTTGCAAGTACCGGCAACAACATTGCAGCCAGTATCGCAATAATTGCGATTACAACCAGCAGTTCTATTAAAGTAAACCCCTTTCTTCTCATAATGGTCTCACCTCCTTTTTTAATCGTTACCCGGCAGTGTCCATATGCCCCAACCCCTGAAATTGGCGCCATAATCGCACTGGCTTAGCATATACTTTGCTGAAAGCGTATCTACATGAAGGTCAGCAAAGATTACAGGAACCCTTCCGTCATGGGTTTTTGCAGTGCCGGCATTCACAGCATTTGCCCAGTAGCCAGCAGCGTCGTTATATCCGCCATAGCCGTTTCCTCTGCCACAATCACAAAAGATATAAATTGTGTTTACCGTGTCATTCTGAGCAGTGGAGCCCATCCAGTCAGAGCCGCTTGCTAACTTGGCATTCATAGAATAACTGCATACCTGCCATGTCCCGACTGCACCCTGCCTGCTCCAGTTAAGTTTTCTTGTATCAGACGGGCACTTATAAACACCCCAGTTTGTGATGTATCGTAAATCGTACAGAGCAACATACCAGGCGCTCCAGGGGCTATTTGCACGGGGAGTAACTGCTGGCATTCTTACAACACCGTAGTCCTCTGAATACATCTTGATAGCAAGGGAAATTTGCTTGCAATTGCTGATGCAGGATGCCATTCTTGCTTTCTCCCTCGCTCTTGCCAGCACTGGTAGCAGCATCGCAGCAAGTATCGCTATTATTGCGATGACCACCAAAAGTTCAATCAGCGTGAACCCATTTCTCTTCATCTTTCTCACCTCCTTTCAGTGAAATTTTTACCGCTTGCCATCCATTCTCACCTTAATTTTACCCCCCCCACAATTTCTTGTCAAGTGTTTAAGGTATCAAATTTTGTAGGGGCTTGATTTATCAAGCCCGATGGTTTGCTTTAGGGAAGAAAGATCGCCTCCCTAATATCCTACCTCCCACTGCGAACTGCTTCGGGTCGGATGAATCCGACCCCTACAAATATCCTACCTCCAAATGCAAACTACTTCGGGTCGGATGAATCCGACCCCTACAAATATCCTACCTCCAAATGCAAACTGCTTTCGGGTCGGATGAATCCGACCCCTACGAATATCCTACCTCCAAATGCAAACTGCTTTCGGGTCGGATAAATTCGACCCCTACAAATATCCCACTTCCTACTACTAACTGCTTTCGGGTCGGATAAATCCGACCCCTACAAATATCCCACCTCCAAATGCAAACTACTTCGGGTCGGATAAATCCGACCCCTACACTATAAACAAAAACAATGTGGAATCCGTCTTTTATACATCTGGATTGAAATAGCAGGAATTTCAGGGTAAACTGATTTGATAATGGTCAGGTTCTTGATTTTTCTGGTTGTTATCGCAGGTATTTTTGTTCCATGCGGCTATGGCGTGGATTCTTCGTTTGTAAAAGATGCTATTGACCGATTTCGCGCCAGGGATTATGCCGGGGCGGTTCCACTTTTTGAAAAAGTGATAAAGGAATCACCTGAAATGCGTGAAGCCGCATACTACCTCGGAATTTCCCTTGCACGACTCAATAGGAAGGATGAAGCAATTCCTTATTTGAAGGCGTATCTGAAAGAGTATGACGAAAAGTCCCCCTGGTTTTCATATGACGCATTTGTTACCCTCTCTAACATTCTCCGGGAAAAGAGCGAGTGGGATACGCTGATAGACGCCGGGCTTTCATATCTATCCATTGAAAAGGCCGATGATAAGAAAAGGTTTGCTAAGGACATCATCGGTTCGGCCTATCTGCGACTTGCTGAGAATAATTTTTCCAGAGCGGCATATAAGGAAGCATATGCGAATTTTCTCAAGGCATTAGAGTATAGACCACAGGATTTTATGATATGGGAGAGGGTCGGCAGATGCCTGTGGAATCTTGGCGATATGAAAGGAGCCCGCAGTGCATATCTGCGCGTTCTCGCCGAGAAATCCATTTCCTGGTATACGCGGTTATCAATAATCTCGCTTGTTCCCGCCACAACATCCGGGCTGGATGAACTGGAAAAGGTTGCAGAGCAGATTAAGGATTCTGAAATAAGTTCAACTATGATTCGCGCCTGGTGTATGGCCTGCCGGAAACAGGGTGCACAAGCCCTCATATTATTGCAGGGAGTTGAAGAAAAACTTGGAGCAAAACGCGGAGAATTGGTTTATTCCTTTGCTCAAACAATGGTAAATAAATCAGAAACAATTCCAGATTTCCTTGTATCCATTATTGGCGCATATCCAGACAATGGATTGGTTCTCTGGGCTGCTGAAATGGTTCTCAGGTTCATAGGCGACAGAAAGAATGGCCTGGAGGAATGTGAGAGGGTGCGCAGAAATTTTAAGGAAACGATTGAAAAAGTGCTCCCTGCATATCCCGGAAGCACTCAGGCACAACAACTTTTCTTCCGTCTCATTGAGGCGCGGTTTCCACCCGGGCCAGATACGCCTGATGTCATCCGGCAGAAAGCCGAAATGTGCGCGGCATATCTCAAGGAACATCCGGACGCAGACACCACAATTGTTATTGAAGGGATGGGTAGAGAAGCAGCGTGGCGCGCCCGCCTTGAAGAATATGAAAGGGCGGTTACCCTGTATGAAAACCTTGTATATAAATTCAATCAGAGGCGCTTTCTTTCAAACCTTGCTTCTGCGTATGCCGGGGCAGGTGACCTTATCCGCGCCATACAGACGCAAAAGGACTATCTTGCCGGCAGACCCGGGGATTTATCCGCGCAGGTACAACTTGCCCAATGGGAACTTGACGCAGGAATGACAGACGAAGCGGTTGCTCTTTTGAAGGAATTAGAGCCAAAAGCGCAGGGCGATTGGTTACGCGGCCGCATTGCAGGAATGCTTAAGGACTTGATTCGCGCAATACCAGAGTCATATTCTGTCCCTGAAAATGGGAAAATTTCTCTTTTCATTGTCCACACAGAGCGCCAGTACTCATATACGAATTATGTCAATCTTGACAGCACCACCCCGCTTATCAGTCAAAAAACCCAGTCAGTGTGTCTATTTCCTTTTTCATCGCATCGCGTTCCACTTAACATACTGATTTGGGCATCAACAACACATAAAGGCGCGCTCGCTGCTCCCTACGCATTTATTGAAAAGGATGGGAAAAACTGGTTTGTTAAATGGGAGGCGCAATTTGTGGCTGTACCGGATGTCTGGAGAAAGCAGAATTCCTTCGGATGGATTTTTCCATGGCAGGATTCAAGAACAAACCAAATCAGTGTGAAAAGAATGTGTACTGTTGATGAAGGTAAGGGCATATCTATAGCAGAACTTGATATCGCAGTTCCTGATTCGGAATGGACAATTGAAATCTCTCTATCTCCGAGGGCAGGCAAAATTGAAACAATCACGCCTGAACCAGCGCGCAGGGACGGCGCGAGAACTTTCATCTATTCAGGGAACCCTGCCGGGCATCTCAATGTCAGGGTGGAGGTTTCATCTTTCCCGCCACAATGGACATTCTACTATCCAAAAGTAGTAATCACAAAGAGAACCGAAAAGACAATTGAATCCATAGGAAGCGAGTCCGGGTGCAGATTTTCCACAAAGGAAGGAGATTTTGTCATTACACCGCAGGACAAAGCAACAACCAGCATACTTAGAGGCGTTGAGGAGATGGTTTATGAGGTTGACGAGAAGATTGACCAGTAATGTCTGCATTGTACTGGTATTTTTAATTCTGATGATATTTGCCCCAGGGGCATGCGCGCTAAAATTTGCTGATTTTGAGACAGGAACATGCGGCTGGGAAAGGGTTGATGCGGGTCCGGCACTGGAAACCGCGACACATTTTGCATCTTCTGGAACACATTCACTTGCCCTTCCTGTCAATGGAGCGCGGGAAGCAACGATACGGATTTCAGGGACTTTTGACTGGACAAGCTTTGACACACTGATATTTCATGTTGCTTTGCCTGCGCAAGCAAAGACCTGGATGTCTTTTGTCTGCTATTTTAAAGACCGGGACTGGAACTGGTTTCAATCCCCGCTCATAACCTTGAAGCCGGGCGACAGGAAAGAAATCGCACTGGATATTTCTGCCTCAAGTTTCATTTGGCAACCCATGTCGGGTCCTGTCGGCTGGGACGGATACCTGAAACGAAACATAAGGGAATTCGGCATTAAGTGTTACTTTTCATCATCATATTCTGGGCATGTGTACTTTGATGATTTCCAGCTCTGTGAAACTGGTCCGGCTGATTCCATTATCCTCACCAATTTTGAAATAAACTCTGCTACTGTGGAGAGATACCGCAAGTTTGAAGCGTCATTTACAATTCCTGTTGTTTTTTCCAATCCGTTTGACCCTGAAGAAATTGACATTGAGGGTGTTTTTATTAGTCCATCTGGCAGGGAGACTTGCGTACCTGCTTTTTTTACCCGAGATTACCTGCGTCTTCTTGATACTGATGGCGAAGTGCTTTATCCGTATGGAAGGTCAATGTGGAAGGTGAGATTTTCTCCGGAAGAAACAGGAAGATACACATTCCGTGTCAGGGCTGCGTGGAAAGGCAGGAACTACCTGTTTGATTGTGGAACATTCCAGTGTGTGCAGGGCGCCAGTCAGGGCTTTGTCCGCTGGGACAAAAGTGATCCTGGTTGTCTTTCTTTTGATTCTGGAAAATTTTTCTATCCGATTGGCCATGTCATCCGTTCTCCTGATGACATACGACAGCCATATCCCTATGAATTTACTCCGGATAAAGGGCTTGGAACATTTGCGTATGACAGTTATTTTCCGAAGATGACCGCTAATGGCGAGAATTACACCCGCGTTTGGATGGGTGCGTGGTGGACAGGAATTGAATGGAGCCCAGCATATGCATCGCATTACGAAGGCCTTGGAAGATACAGCCTTGAAAATTCCTGGAAACTTGACCGCATCCTGGAAACCGCTGAAAAAAACAATATATATATTGTTTTGACCCTTATTAATCATGGACAGTTCAGCGTGAGGCCGGATGCCGAATGGTGGGATAATCCTTACAATGTTGCCAACGGCGGTTTTCTCTCATCGCCTGATGAGTTTTTTACAGACCCCCTGGCACAAAAATATCTTATGAGAAAACTACGTTATGTTGTTAGCCGCTGGGGCTATTCTACTTCCATTGCTTTCTGGGAACTCTGGAATGAGGTTGACCTTACAGGATATTATGACACTGCAAAAGTAAGGTCGTGGCACGAACGGGTAATTCCATTGTTGCGTAGCATTGACCCATGGAAACATCTCATTACGACGCACATCTGCCGACAGGAGGCAGACCCGCTGGTATGGGCAATTAGCGGCCTTGAGACCATTGTCGGCAATTCCTATAGTCCGGCTGTGGTAAATCTGTTGAAAGATTACTACCTGAAGCGGCTTCCGTTCGGAAAGCCGATTATGGTACATGAGTTCGGAGTGGGCAGGAACAAGGAAACTCTTGAAGCAAATCTGCACGCAGGGATATGGGCATCTTCTGTGATGCCGATGCTTGGAACAGCGTTGTTCTGGTGGTGGCCGTTTATAGACAAACAGGACCTGTATTTTCATTACAGTGCGCTTGCAAAATACCTTGATGGACTGGACAGGCGCGGAAAAGATTTCCAACTTTCTGACGCAATTGCAGAAAGTACTGCTGTGGATACTGGCGTGCGCATCGGGTGCGTGGGCATGCAAAACAAAAGTTCGGCGTATCTCTGGGTATTTGACGCTGCGGTTTACTCTGAAAGACCGCCTCTCAAAAATCCCGGCATTATCCGCGGCGCCAGGGTGCGTGTCAAGCATCTTTCTGACGGTTCTTACAGCGTCCAGTTCTGGGATACTCTCAAAGGAGTCATGATTGCTTCAGGGTCATTTCAGGCGTCAGGAGATGAAACGATTGTTACACTGCCAGAATTTGTAAAGGATATTGCAATAAAAATAGAGAGAAACTCATAGGAGCGCAATGAAATTTTATTTGTATCGGATTCTGGTCGTGGTATCTGTGTTTTTTACATGCGCAAGTGCTTTTTCTGAACCGGTATATTCGCTGACTGTCAGAATTAAAGAACCAGCATTAAAAGCATTTGAGGATTTCGCATCTGCGTCAGTCCGGCTTGAAGATATCAGGTATGCAAAATCAATAAGGGTATATGACCAGCGCAAAACCCCTATCAAATGCAAAGTCCTGAATATAGAGCCCGGAAAAATGACAGCAAGGGTGCTTTTTTCTTCCGGAAGAGATGATACCTACCTGATTACATGGGGTGGCGAAGCAGCGCCTGCAGAAGAACTTGCAGTTGTTGATACAGGATACATGATTCTTGACGATTATTTCCACCCTGATTGTCGCACATCCGGAACATGGGTCTGGAAAAAATCACCACGGATTTCAGGGGAATTTTCTCATACTGATTTTGTGGCGCCAGTTGCGTTCCATTCATTGCTCTTTCGCTCTCCACAACGCTGGGAATCCGATAATATCCTGCGTCAACTGATGTACATTGATCCGCAGGCTGTGCCTGATGAGATTATGATAGAACTGTGGTCTCCCGGGAAAAAGACATATTTTTCGTGGGGCAGAGATGTAATCAGATGGAAAAATATGAATAAGGTTTCTATGGGAGCACTGCCTGGTCCGGGCTTATGGCAGATGCTTGAAATCCCTTTCAGCAAAACCGGTGCAAGCAGGAATGTTGAAATTACAGGGATTGGTTTTTATCATGCCAATGGAAGCGTTTTCTGGGACAGGACAACAATAGGTGCGGTCCCGCTTGAAACATCCCCTGTGGCTTTCAGAAAAAAAGGAAAGCGCGTCTCGGCTTATTTCACAGCAGACATTCAGGGTCCAATTAAATCAGCAGAACGTGCATTTTCCCTTATCGCTCTTGACGGTTCTTCTTCATCTGGTGCGTCTTCATTCAAGTGGAAAGTTGCCAATAGCGCGTACTCAGGGAAAATTGTGGAGGCCGCAGTGGCTGAAACCGCGCCGGTTTCTATCACGCTGATTGCGCGCGGAAAAAAGGGCGAACAGGATGTTTGTTCGGAAACAGTTTTGATACCACAAGGAGAAGAAGCAATTTCACTCTCTCTTTCAAATATGCCTCATGACAATTTTGTCTGGCAGAAAGAAAAATTTCTTTTGCCTGTAAGGGTGACAAACAGAACCGGCATCCCACTTCCCCTTGCTGTGCGCTTTGGGAAGGAAGAAATCCGGCTTCGCATCTTCCCGGGAAGCGACGCTGCGCAGCCGGCGGTATTTTCAGTCAGGTGCCACGATGGATTTTCTGAAGAGGTTCAGGTATTGGTTGGCAGGGAAAAGGTTGCTTCAAGAAAATATGTTTTCCTTCCAATTGAAACTGCTGGCGACATAGATGTTAAAGGGCCATATTTTGCTGATAAGGATGGGAATACACTTATTCTTTGTATCCCGCAGTTTGTTTGTTCTTCGGGCTTTTTACCAGGCGATGGAAAACTTTCTGTTTGCATTGCCGGGGACTATCCGGAGAAACTTGAAAATTATTTCAGGGAACATCCTCCTGGCATGTGCCAGTTTTATTTTACGCCAGAACCATCCGGTGAAGGATATCGGATGCTTCTTGGTGTTGCCGGACTTCTCAAATGGTTCAGGGACAAGAAGTTTGATGTTATAGTGCTTTTCCCTCCCAAAGAGCGCATCGCACCGGATGAATGGGAGAAGGCGGTTGATGCGATGCTCTGGATTTCACATAACCGTTCAAAGGCGGTTGTGATTGTTTCTCCATGTCCGCAGCCCGGGAAACCAGCCGGGAGGGAAGAGATTTTTCTTGATATAGTTGCAAGGCGCGCTGCCACAAGGAAAGCAGGTTTTCTTAATCTGATGGACATCTTTACGAAAGCCGGGGACTGGCAGAAATTCTTTACCGTAAGTAATGGGGTGTATGCTGACTCGCCAGATGAGGAGGGGATTGCTGTCATTGCGTCAGGTATTCTATCATTCATTAACCAGCGGCATGAACAGGCAAGATGAATAACAGGTAAGTTTTCATGAAAACTGCTCTATTCCTTCTTGTTCATAGCAGAATGAAAATGAGGGAGAACCTTTTCATTTCAAGTGGGATTGTTCGCCAGGCAACTTTCTTATGAAGAACCAAATGTTAATGGTCCAGAGCGGCCGCAATATCTTTATTCACTATCTCCCCGTTGCGGATTGCAAGGCCTTTTGCAAGCGGTGCGCTTTCATTGCACGCGTCAATGCCTTTTTCTGCGAGCAGGGGCAGGTATCGGCCTGTTGCATAAGAAAGCGCGAGTGTTGATGTTTTTGGAACAACCCCTGGAATGTTGGGGACGCAGTAATGCACAATACCTGATTCAATAAACACAGGATTTTTGTGTGTTGTCGGCCTGCTTGTTTCAAATATCCCGCCTTCGTCTATTGAGACATCCACAAGAACTGTTCCGGGCTCAATCAGCGCAAGGTCGCTTTTTGATACGAGAACCGGAGTTCGGTGACCTGGAACAAGGACTGCTCCGACTATGATATCTGTTCGTGCAATTGATTCCCTGATTGTTTCCGGCCTTGATTCAAGCACTCTTGCAGCAGGAAAGATTGTTGAAAGTTGTCTGATGCGTTCGGGATTTCTTTCAATAATTGTCACTTCTGCCCCAACGCCGCAGGCAACAACAGCAGCAGATGCTCCAACGGTTCCTCCGCCAATAACCAGGACTCTTCCGCCGCGCACCGCCTCAATCGGCGGAAGCAGCACTCCTTTCCCGCCGTATTCCTTTTCAAGGTATTTCATCCCCTGCTGGATGCTTAATTTTCCCGCAATTTCGCTCATCGGCTTGAGAATTGGAAGAATGCCATCCTCCTCCACAAGTTCATATGCGATGCAATTTACCTTTTTGCCGGCAAGCATCTCGGTCATTTCCGGATTTGAGGAAAAATGGAAAAAAGTGAAGAGAATCTGTTCTTTGTGAAGGAGCGGGATTTCACTCTTCTGGGGCTCTTTCACCTTCACTATAAGATGTGCTTGCGAATAAACTTCTTCGGCGCTGTTGACAATCCGGGCTCCTGCTTTCAGGTATTCATCGTCTGGAAATCCTGCTCCTTCTCCTGCGCCCGTTTCAATGATAACGGTATGCTTTCTGCTGACAAGATAGGCGCACATTTCAGGTATGAGCCCGACCCTGTACTCTTCTGTTTTGATTTCTCCTGGAGAACCAATAACCATTTAAGTTTTCCTTTCGCAGCGCTATCCCATTTTGTTCAGAATCTTCCGGAATTCAGAAACGGTGAAATCAGCAATCATTTTATCAAGGACGAGCGCGAACTTGGTGAGCGCTGTGGAATGCCCGGGATAGTAGGCATGCACGCGAAGCCATATGCCCCTTTCAAGGCAGCGTCTGTGAAATTCAAGTGCAAATGGCTGATCCTTGAACTTGATTCCTGAAAGATAACCCTGCCCCTGTATGGAAACGATTTTCCCATGATATTCTTCGGCAAGTGAATGTAGTTGCTGCGCAAAATACTCCCCGTTTTTCATGACGGCTTTTAGATTTTTTTCAATGAGCCGTATTGATTGCAATGCCACAAAACATGGTAGCGGGGCATTACCATTGGTGCTGATGGAATCGTATTGTTTCAAAGAATCAAATTTCTTTTTGTAAATGACGCCTGATATAGGATGGAATCCTGCTGATAACCCTTTCCCCACGATTACTGCATCCGGCAATATCTGCGCCTGCCTGTGCATGAGCATCTCAGGACACCAGAACCCTGTTTGAATTTCATCAATAACCATAAGCGCATCGTGCGCCGCTGTAAGTTTACGCGCCAGTTGTAAGAAATCCCTCTTTATCAGAATTGCTTCCCGGTTCATCAGAAGCGGTTCACAGAAGAAGGCGGCAACAAGGTTTCCATGCCGCCTGAAGATTTTTTCAAGTCCATCGCAGTCATTCGGCTCAACAGTTTCAAAGACAGCATTTGAGAAAAATTCAGGCCACATTCCGCGCAGCCGCTGCATCATGATATCGGTTCCGTGGTAGTTCCCGTTAATGGACACAAATACTGGCTTCTTACCTGTGCCTCTGGTTTTCTCAAAGTACTTGATAGCAAGTTTCATTGCCGTGGAGCATGCAACAGAACCGGTTGCGGTTCCAAGCAGAACCGTGTTCAATGCATTTTCATCACGAAGGATGCTTTCAGGCAAAGCGCCTTTTTCAATAACGTCCCTGTTGCAGATTTCAACAAGTTTCCATGCCAGTTGCTTGACAAAGTCACCTGGCAGGTTGCTGTGACAATCCCAGACAATTCCTCTTTTAATTGCTTCCTGCACGGCAGATGCCAGCAGAGGATGGTTATATCCCCATGTCATCTGGTAATGGCCTGCTGTTGCATCAAGGAAAAGTTTGCGTCCCTCAGTAATAAAGAAAACGCCCCTGCCGGTAAGGACATCATTGTGCTGGTCTGCAGGAGTTCCTGCATAAGAGCGCTGGAACCATCTCTTATCAAGATGCGGCGCTTGAGGCACTGAAGCAATATGTCTGCCAACATGTGACAGAAGTTGTCTTTCAGTACTCTTCTCAAAGAAACGATTTGCGGCAGAAATACTTTTCAGGATTTTTCCGGTATTTCTTCCAAGAATGCCCGTGTCCATAATTCCTTCCGTTTGAAAGCGCGGTATGTTGAATTCTACTCTCTGTGTATAATCATATCACAGGCAGGATGGCTTCTCAATAAATGGGAATGACAGATGAGAGATATGGTCAAGGCGGTTTATCTCTGCTGATTAAGTTGCTGAATTTCTCTGTCAAGGCGGTCAATGAATATCTGCATTTTCTCTTCGCCGTAGGTATCGCCGGCGGCTCCAATGAATCCTGCAGAAGAGATTTCTATGTACTTTTTCCCACCAGGCGTTTCTTTCAATTTGCGTGATATTCTTCTCGCCCGTCCTTGCGTTCAGGAAAATTTTCTATTTCCCGACTGAATGCAGAATCAGAAAGAGTGGTGCAAAGACAAGGGTGAGCGTGGAAAGCAGTTTTATCAGAACATGAAGAGACGGCCCGGCAGTATCCTTGAACGGGTCACCCACCGTGTCTCCAACTACGCCTGCCTTGTGGGCGAACGACCCCTTTCCGCCGTATGCGCCTGCTTCAATGTATTTTTTTGCATTATCCCAAGAGCCGCCGCCGTTATTAAGCACAAGTGCCAGTACTACACCTGCAATTGTTCCAATCATAAGGGTTGCCCCGACTGCCTCCGGTCCGAGGAGGAAACCGACCAGGAGCGGAACAATAACCGCGGTAAGGCCTGGTAGAACCATTTCTTTCAGGGCCCCGCGCGTGCAGATATCCACGGCTTCTGCGTAACTCGGTTTTTCAGTTCCGGCGAGGATGCCGGGTCTTTCCTTGAACTGCCTGCGAACATCATTGATTATATAGTAAGCCGCCCTGCCAACCGCGCGAATTGCAAACGAAGAAAAAATAAATACCAGCATCGCACCAATCATTCCCCCAACAAAAACAATGGGCTTTGCAAGGTCTACGGAATGGAGATGTACATCAGTAAGATAGGCGGAGAAAAGCAAGAATGCGGCAAGCGCTGCCGAGCCAACAGCATACCCTTTTGTAAGTGCTTTTGTGGTGTTGCCCACAGAGTCAAGCCGGTCAGTTTTCTTCCTGATTTCTGCGGTAGCGCCTGACATCTCAACAATGCCTCCCGCATTATCAGTAATTGGACCAAAAGTGTCCATTGCCAGTATGTATGCGCAGGTGGAAAGCATGCCCATTGTTGCCACCGCTGTGCCGTAGAGCCCGCCTTCAGCGAGTCCTGATGCCCTGCCGAGGGCATAGGCAGCAAGCAACGCAATAGAAATTGTCAGAACCGGAAGGCCTGTGCTTTCAAGGCCGACAGAAAAACCGCTAATGATATTTGTTGCGGGTCCGGTTTCTGATGCTTTTGCAATTTCCTGCACCGGCCGGTATCTATAGTCCGTATAGTACTGCGTGATATATACGAATGCAAAACTTGTAAGAATGCCGACAAGGCCGCATATAAAGAAATAGACCCAGTGTTCTTTCAGCAGAATTTGTGTTGCGGCTGCAAATCCGATTGCTGCCAGAATTGTTGTAATAAGATACCCGCGGTTGAGTCCTGTCATAGGGTCTTCATCTTCGCGTACCTTTACATAAAGCACGCCGATGATTGAAGCGATAAGTCCAAATGCGCGGGCTGCGAGCGGGAAAATGATGCCGTTGATTCCAAATGCCGGGAAAAGCGCAATACCAAGCACCATGGCCCCGATATTCTCGGCTGCAGTGGATTCAAAAAGGTCTGCACCACGGCCAGCGCAATCGCCAACATTGTCCCCAACCAGGTCTGCTATAACAGCAGGATTTCTCGGGTCATCTTCAGGGATGCCTGCTTCAACCTTTCCCACAAGATCCGCTCCAACATCAGCCGCCTTCGTGTAAATACCACCGCCAAGTTGGGCAAAGAGCGCAACAAACGATGCCCCGAATCCAAAGCCGACGATATCAAGGGGAACCTGGGTCGGATTTGCGAACCCCCTGTAAAGAGCAAAAATTCCGGCAACACCAAGAAGCGAAAGTGCCACCACCAGTATCCCGGAAACCGCCCCTCCGCGTATTGCAGTAACAAGCGCTGCGTTCAGACCTTTCTGCGCGGCGGCCGCGGTTCTGACATTCGCTCTTACGGAAATATACATACCGACATACCCTGAGATTGAAGAACAGAGTGCCCCCAATATGAAGGCAAGCGATGTGTGCCACCCATACGCAAACTTCCCTGTTGTGACGTAAATGAGGAATATAACAAGAGCAAGTACAAGGGCGAAAGTGGCGATGGTTCCGTACTGACGTTTGAGAAATGCCATAGCACCTTCTCTGATTGCCTCGGCAATTTCCTGCATTTTTTCTGGCCCTGTTTCCTGTTTGAGAATTCTTGTAGCGAGAAGATATGCAACGAATAATCCGGCAAGGCTTGAAATAATAATAAAAGCGTACATCTTATCCCCCTTTTTATTATGAGAAAAATTGAAATCCGGCATGAAAAATTTAATGCATTATAGAGGAAAGATTTGCCAAAGTCAAATTGTTAATTTATACTAATGCGTCTTGTGCCGCATTTAATGCGACCGAAACTATGAGGTTAGCATGGACGTGGCTAAATTTGATACCAGATTTGACTGTATTTTGACTTCCTGATAGAATTTTGCAATCATGGATTTGAAAATACTTGCACTGACCTATCTGACAATTTTTGTGCCAGTACTTGGTTCACTGACGATACCACTGGCTGGTTTGTTTTCTCCACGAGCGCGTTCTATCTGGTCGGTTTTCATCGCTTTCCTTACAGCAGTACTTCCCTACTTCCTTATTCCCTTTGCACTTTCAGGCCAGGAGATTGTATTTCGCCGGCCGTTTATGTTTGGATTTGATTTTATTGTTCTGGTTGATGCATTTTCTGTTTTCGTTTCCATCATTTCTTCATCAATCGGGGCGCTTATTGTTCTGTATTCTCTTGACTATGTGAAGGATAACGAGTTCCAGAGCGAGTATTACCTTATGGTGATACTTTTCGTCGGCTCAATGATGGGGCTGGTTTATTCAGGGAATCTTATTTTCATATACCTTTTCTGGGAGATTGCAGCAATATGTTCCTGGCGGCTGATTGGCTTCTACAGGTATCCTGCGCATGTCATAAAGGCAGATAAGGCATTTCTTGTAACATTTTTTGGTGCTGTGGTGATGCTTCTTGGATTCCTGCAGATTGCCAGCAGGTCAGGAACATTTGATATTACAGCAATGCGGAATTTTCCAATATCAGGACTTGCAACATTTCTGATTCTTGTCGGAATGTTTTCAAAATCCGCAACATTTCCACTCCATACATGGCTGCCGGATGCCGGCGTTGCGCCTTCTACGGTGACATCCCTTCTGCATGCCGCTGTTCTTGTGAAGATTGGTGTTTATGCCTACGGCAGGATTTTTTGCTATGGTCTGCATATCCCGGACGCATGGGCTTCCGCCATCCCTTTATTGGCAATGCTTTCAAGCCTGATAGCGGCAGGTGCCGCCTTTATAGAGACCGACATTAAAAGAATTCTTGCTCTTTCAACTGTCAGCCAGATAGGTTATATTTTCCTCGGATTTTCTTCAATGTCGCCTGCCGGGGTCGGCGGAGCCACGCTTTTTATCCTCATGCACGGGATTTCAAAAGCCGGATTGTTCCTTTGCGCTGGAATTATTGAGCACGGGACGCACAAGCGGGATATCCGCGAACTTGGCGGTCTTTACAGGACGATGCCTTTTACTGCGGTTTCATTTTTCTTTTGCGCGCTTTCAACGATTGGAATTCCGCCGTTCGGCGGATTTTTTTCAAAATTTCTTGTTATCCTCGGGACAGCAGAAGCTGGTTTTACAACTGTTGCAGCCCTGGCGCTTTTTATCGCCGTTATGACGATATTTTACTTATTCCGTCTTTTCCATGCGATTTTTCTCGGCGAAGAGAAATCGGCCGGGCATGAAGGGTCGCCCGTTATGGTCGGGGTAGTTGTGCTTCTTGCTGCGGCATCACTGCTGTCCGGGCTTTTTGTCAAGTATCCGATGAATGTTGTCAATGCAGCAGTGGCCGGCATACTTGGGGTTGCGAAATGAGCATGATATATTTGCTTCTTCCAGTTCTTGTATCAGTGGTTTCCGCGGCGATTGTATTTCTGACTCCCAGGCGGGTAAAGTGGGCGACTGAAACCTGTGCATTTATCTGTTCTTCGGTCTTTCTTCTTATAACATGCCGCCTTTTTGCGTCGCCGGATGCTTCTTTTTCAATGCCGTGGCTCATGCCCGGGATGGAATTTTCGTTGAAATTGTACGGCCTCAACAAGTTTGTTCTTCTGTGGATAGGGTTATTTTCATTTTTCGTCACCTGTTTTTCCACTATCAAAGTGCATAATCATCCGAGGGTACGCGAGTATTATCTCTATCTGTTCCTTACAAGTGCATTTGCTTCAGGCGCTGTTGTCGCAGACAATTTCGTGTTGCTGGTTTTCTTCTGGGAAGCACTTCTTGTTACGCTTTATACATTTATATCTCTTGGCGGGGCAAACGCACACAAAACAGCACTCAAGGGTTTTGTCATAGTCGGTTTATGCGATTTCTGCCTTATTCTTGGCATCGGAATTGTCTGGCTGCTTACAGGAACACTCAGCATGTCTGCACCTTCAATCGTTCCGCATGGTATTGCTGCTGCGGCATTTTTCCTGATGGTAACAGGGGCGCTCGGTAAAGGCGGGGCTATGCCGTTTCATACCTGGATACCTGATGCTGCTATTGACGCTCCTGTTGGATTTATGGCATTTCTGCCTGCCTCAATTGAAAAACTGCTTGGTATTTATCTCCTTGCAAGAATTTCCCTGGATTTCTTTACTCTCAGTCCGAATGATGTTTTTGGAATGACGCTGATGACCATCGGAGGACTTACGATTGTTGGGGCGGTTTCAATGGCTCTTGTCCAGAAAGACCTTAAGAGATTGCTTGCCTATCACGCTGTAAGCCAGGTTGGATATATGGTGCTCGGAATTGGAACCGGAACCCCGATTGGTATCATCGGCGGGCTTTTCCATATGCTTAATAATGCAATTTATAAATCAGGGCTTTTCTTGAGCGCTGGTTCGGTTGAATATAGGACCGGGACCACCAATCTTGAACAACTTGGAGGAATAGGTAAGCAAATGCCTGTTACGGCTGCGTGTTTCATGGTTTGCGCTGCTGCGATTTCAGGGGTCTGGCCTTTCAATGGCTTTGTTTCAAAAGAGATGATTTATCATGGCGCACTTGAGACAGGTTACAGGATTTTTGCAGTTGCCGCCTGGGTTGGCTCCATCCTGACATTTGCATCATTTCTCAAGGCAGGCCACTCTGTCTTTTTCGGTGTGCGCGAAAACACATCTGCCAGGGTCAAGGAAAGTGAGACGCCGATATTGATGCCAATTATTGCGCTTTCGTTTTTCAGCATCCTTTTCGGGATCTATAACTATCTTCCAATAAACCTGTTCTTTGCGCCAGTCATTGAAGGGCATCAATTTGGCACCGCCCATACCGCGGTTGGCGGTTCACTAAACCTGTTTAATCCTGTTGCCGGCGTTTCATTGCTCTGCCTTGTTGCGGGCTTTCTGCTGCACTACTATGGGTGGAAGAAGGGCGGCAGAAAAGCGTTTCTTGCTTCTGAACCGGTGCACAATCTTCCAGTTCTTAAGTCAATTTACAACTGGGCTGAGAGGCGATTTCTTGATATTTATGAACAGGGAGCAAGGTTTCTGAATTCAATGGCATTTGTGCTCTACAAGGACTTTGACCGTCCTACTGATTATCTGTACGAAGGGATAACGGTAAACGCAGGGAAACGGTTCACGCGTGTTCTGCAGGCGGCGCACAATGGGCATTACGCAAATTATCTCGGCTGGTGCATTGCAGGACTGTTGCTTATTGTGTGCCTTGTGATGCTTTCATAGGGGGCAAGGACATATGTTTATGGAACTTTTTTTGTTTATTGCAGTTCCGTTACTGGTGGCTGGGTTGTTACCGCTGGTTGGAAAAGCATCCAGACAGGTACTTCCTGATGTTCTTGCCAACTGCGTTCTGGGGCTTCTTCTTGTGCTTTCCACTACCATGACCGGCTCTTTACCCCCTGGCAGAACCGCCATACATTCTCTTTCATGGTTCGGACAGCCCGTAAACATCACTCTTGCGGTAGACGGTCTGACTATTCTGATGCTTTTTGTTGTTTCACTGGTTTCTTTCTTCATCGGCCTTTACTCCATATCATACATGAAACGATTCGGAGCAAAGCCGTACTACTATGCGCTTATTCTTCTTATGGTCGCAGGAATGAACGGCATCCTGTTATCTGCTGACCTTTTCCTTCTGTACATTTTCATGGAAATTGCGGCGCTCGCTTCTTACGGAATTGTTGCATTTGACCGTGGTCGGCTTGAACTTGAAGGCGCAATAAAGTATCTTTTGCTTTCTGCTATTGGTTCAGGGCTTGTCCTTTTTGGGATAGTGTTTGTTTTCGCGACTACTGGCGGTGTTGGATTTGAAACATTCGCAAGTTATGGCAGGAATCACCCGGCCGCCTTTCTCTGTTTGATTCCGTTCATTGCGGGTTTCGGGCTGAAAGCCGCGCTTGTTCCATTTCATACCTGGATGCCTGATGCGTATTCTGCTGCTCCTGCAACTCTACCTGCCATCAGTTCAGGCCTTCTCATAAAGGTTGCGGGTGTTTACGCGCTTGTGCGGGTCTGCTTCACAGTTTTCGGAATGAATGCAACGGTTTCCCACATACTGATGTACTTTGGGATACTTTCAATCATTTTTGGCGCGTTTCTCGCCCTTGGACAGAAAAATATGAAAAGGATGCTTGCGTATTCCTCAATAAGCCAGGTCGGTTATATTGCGGTTGGGATTGGACTTGGCACTCCGCTGGGTATTGCAGGCGGCCTTTTTCACCTTCTTAATCATTCTCTTTTCAAGCCGCTTTTATTTATGAATGCAGGGGCTGTGGAAGAAGCAACCGGTACCGGGGACATGGAGAAAATGGGGGGGCTCGGCAAGAAAATGCCTCTTACTTCTGCAGCAAATATTATTGGCCTTCTTTCTACAGCAGGCGTTCCTCCTCTTAATGGATTCTGGAGCAAATTGTTGATTGTTTTTGCGCTTGTGCAGGCAAAACTCTATCTTTATGCATCTATTGCGATTATTGTGAGTGTGGTAACCCTATGGTATTTCCTGCTCATCCAGCGAAGGGTTTTCTTTGGCCCTGAAAAAGAGCAATTGCAAGCGGTACGAGAAGCGCCGGGCTGGTCGTGTTTCTCAATGGTTCTCCTTGCACTCTTGTGCATTATCACAGGAATTTTCTTTCCGTTTTTTGTGAAGGAATGGATTAATCCAGCAGCAGAGGCGCTTTTTTCTGGCATTCCAACGCCTGGCGGCTGGCTGCCATTTTGAGGATATGATATGGATGCGTTACAGACAGTGTTTCTTACGGGGGTAGTTTTGTTTGTTTGCATGGCGTTGTTCTCCCGGGATTTGTTGAAGGCGGCGATATCTCTCGGCGTGGCGAGCATTTTTCTTGCCCTTGTATTTTTCCACATGCATGCAGTATACGCCGGGGTTTTTGAGATATCTGTTGTAGCAGGTCTTATCATGGTACTTTTTATTGCGGCAATCGGGATGACCAGGCATGAAGCAGAGGAAAAGGAAAAGCGCTGGCCGACATATCTCCTGCCTCTGGTTCTTGTGGCGACCTTTGTCCTGGCATACATAATTATTTTTGCATCAGGCATGCTGGGCCACTATTCAGGGGATGTGATGGACACGTTTGGTAAAACCCTGTGGCTTGGCAGGACTTTTGACCTTGTCGGACAGATTGGTGCGATTTTTGCTGGTGTTGTTGTGGTTTTGACATTGTTCAGGAAGGGGAGGGAAGATGAATGAAGTCCTTACCGGCGATGTTCTTGCTGCCTTTGTATGTGCAGTGGTTCTTTTCTGCCTTGGCGTTTATTGTCTGCTTACAATGAGAAATCTTATTCGGCTACTCATCGGTGTTGAGGTAATGACCAAGGGAGTAACACTTGCTTTTATCGCGTCCGGGTTTGCCGGCGGCAACATTTTTCTTGCACAGTGCTTCGTTATCACAATTATTGTTGTTGAAGTGAGCGTGATTGCTGTCGCACTCGCGCTTATCGTAAATGCTTACAGGCATACAGGAAGCCTTGACATACGGGAACTGACAAAACTGAAGGGTTGACATGAAAATTGATATTCTTCTTTCGCCGCCTTGCGCATTTTTGATATTCCTTATGGTGTCCTGGATTGTGTATGGTTTTGTTTCGCGAATTGCGCCGAGAGGGGAAAAGTCGGCCGAAAAACTATCAACATACGCGTGCGGAGAAGATATCCCGGGGTCTAAATTCAGATTCGGGTACCGGCTCTTTTTTGCTGTAGCACTTTTCTTCACGATGATGCACGTGGCGACACTTGTCGTGGCAACACTGCCAAAGGCAGGCCCGATAGTATTTTTCGGATTTGTCTATCTTGCAATGGTATTTCTTGCAGTGATGTCGCTTGTAACGCGCGAGAGCGGCTGGTAGGATTAAAACAGTTGAAACAGTTTGTCTTGTGATGGAGCCACCATGATAGAGCGGCTTGTAACATGGGCAAGATTGAAATCGCCTTGGATTCTGCATCTTAATACAGGCGCCTGCAACGCCTGCGATATTGAGGTTATTGCTGCACTGACACCGCGGTTTGATGTTGAGCGGTTCGGGATCCTTCTAAAGGCAACTCCGCGTCATGCTGATGTAATTATATGCACGGGTCCTGCAACCCGCCAGATGAAAGACCGGTTGGTTCGCATATATGAGCAGACGCCGGACCCGAAGTTTGTTGTGGCGGTTGGTGCGTGTGCGATGAGCGGGTGTGTATACCGCGGCGCATATAACATACTCGGAGGGGTTGACCAGGTGATACCGGTTGATATATATGTGCCTGGATGTCCTCCAAGACCTGATGCCATTATTGATGGTGTTGTAAAACTTCTTACTGCATTTGAGAAAAAGCAGAAGGAAATTCATTCGCATGCTGTTAAATGATTTTCGGGAGCAAAAACGATGGATGAGGAAAAGATAATAGAACAGATGAGAAATTGCCTTGGTGCCAAACTCCTTGATGCATCCTGCCCTGCCCAGCGGAGGATTTTTGTAAAGGTGAATGGAGCCGATGTAACTGCTGCTGCAAGATGCATAAGGGAGACGGTTGGTATTACACATGTATCCACAATTTCCGGTGTTGATACAGTGAAAGCATTTGAACTTCTGTACCATTTTGCAGACAACAGGGTCTGCCTTACGCTTCGCGCGATTATTTCCCGCAGCGAACCGGAGATAGAGACAGTTACGGATTTTTTCCCGGGTGCAATTCTCTATGAGAGGGAGATTCAGGATATGCTTGGAATCAGGATAAAGAACATTCCAGACCCAAGGCCGCTTGTGTTGCCGGATGATTGGCCTGCTGACAACTATCCTCTTAGAAAGGACTGGGTATGCACGCGGCCTGAGAAAAAGATACCCGGAGGGAAAAAATGAAGTTCAAGATTCCAATCGGCCCACAGCACCCGGCATTGAAAGAGCCATTGAGCTTGCGCATGACGCTTGAGGGTGAGATTATCAAGGATGTGGATATCCGACTTGGTTACAACCACAGGGGCATTGAAAAACTTGCTGAGCAGAAGACATACATCCAGAATATCTACTTGATGGAGCGAATTTGCGGCATCTGCTCCCATTCCCATACAACCTGCTATGTGCAGGGCGTTGAGAAACTTCTTGGCATTGAACCACCAAAGCGCGGTCTCTATATTCGCACACTTATAGCAGAACTGGAACGGGTTCACAGCCATCTTCTCTGGCTTGGAGTTGCAGCCCACGAATCCGGTTTTGATTCATTTTTTATGTACACATGGCGCGACCGGGAAGTAGTTATGGATATTCTTGAAATTCTGACCGGAAACAGGGTGCATTATGCAATCAATACAATCGGAGGAGTCCGCCGTGACATAGGCGAGACCGAAAGGCAGAAAGTGCTTGATTCTCTTGATTTGCTGAGAAAAAGAACAGAGTACTACACCAATCTCGGGACAACAGAGCCATCTTTCGTTGTTAGGATTACTGGTGTTGGCAAACTTTCGCCGGAAAAGGCGCGCGATTTGTGCGCGGTTGGCCCCACAGCCCGTGCTTCAGGGATTTGTATTGATGTGCGGAAGGACGATCCTTATGCTGCCTACGATGAGGTGCCGTTTGAGGTATGCACTGCGGATACATGCGATGTGCTGGGCAGGGTTGTGGTAAGAGTTAAGGAACTCTTGCAGTCATACAACATTATTGAATATCTTCTTAAAAACCTGCCGCAGGGAGAAGTTCGTGTCAGGGCAGGCAGAAAGGTTCCACCTGGAGAAGTAGTGAGCAGGTATGAGGCACCGAGGGGCGAGAACATCCATTATATCAAAAGTAATGGAAGCGACAAACCCGAGCGTGTTAAGGTGCGCGCTCCAACGCTTGCTAACTACCCTGCTGTCGTTGAAATGCTGAAGAAGGGCTTTATCGCTGATATACCTTTGATTTTTGCCGCAATTGACCCGTGCATTTGTTGTGCTGAACGAGCGTTTATTGTTGATACAAAAACAGGGCAGGAAGGTATTGTGACGATGTCAGCGCTCAAAGAGTATGCAAAAAAGTTTTATCAAGCCAGAAGATTTGAAAAGGGGGTTGTCCAGTGGCCGCTCTGAAAACATTTCTCTATCTTTTTATATATCCCGGGCTTGTTTTTCTTTTTGTATATTCAACCTTCTGTGAATGGGTGGACAGAAAAATTTATGCCCGTCTCCAGAACAGGATAGGACCAAACCTTGCAGGCCCTGCAGGGCTGCTTCAGCCGATTGCTGATTTTGTTAAACTTCTTGCGAAAGAAGATATAGTGCCGGAAAGAGCCGACAGGCGCATGTTCTCAGCGCTGCCGGTTGTTGGGCTTGCGGTTGTGATGACTGCCATGATGTATCTTCCGCTGTGGAATTATAGTTCAGGAATCATTTCTTATACCTCTTTCCCGGGAGATATCATTGTTGTCCTCTATCTATTGAGTTTGCCGACTTTAATTTTCTTCCTTGCCGGGTGGCATTCCACGAATTATTTTTCCACAATTGGCGGTGTACGGGTTATCACAATGCTTTTTGGCTATGAGGTCCCGCTTTTCCTTGCGGTGTTGGGCCCTGCGATTGTGGCAGATTCATGGCGCCTTGCAGAAATTTC
>Ga0315298_1002738_pt1 | contig 29161 bp, 44 predicted proteins | sample WHS_1_MG_FD_203077 | JGI IMG/M metagenome (GOLD analysis project Ga0315298, IMG submission 203077) | Extremophilic microbial mat communities from Washburn Hot Springs, YNP, Wyoming, USA - WHS_1_MG | ecosystem: Environmental > Aquatic > Thermal springs > Hot (42-90C) | place: USA: Wyoming... | reverse complement strand
AGATCGTTTGCCACAGCGCATTTCTGGATGCCATTTTCTACATGGGAGAGCCTTATTTCGACGGCGTATTGTTCTATTATGAAATCGCTGAACCTTTTGGTGCGGAATACACAAAAGCCCTGGCACAGCCTGAAAACTATGATCTAGGGCCTAACGGGATGAAAAACCTCGCTGTCAAAGTTCTCCTGTCTGTATGTGAAAAAGCACTCTCTGAAGAATGCTTTGCCGGGATTTTACTTCCTGTCTAAAGCATAAGATGCCCGTTGCTTTACCACATGGCAACACAATTGACAATCACCGACACCATGATATATTCATTCATGGTGTCGCCCTTTTCTGGCTCGGGCGGCGTTACACCAGGCGCAAGAGCCGTGTCATATGGGCGCTTTCAAAAAACGGGCATCTCGTTTCTAGGGATGCTTTGTCTTTTCTCTAGAAAATGATCCCTATCTCTCGCTATAACCAATCCCCAAGAATCTGCATGCAGAAGCCTATCCACTAGGGTATGTTTCTGCATGCCCGCATTCTGCGGCCATCCTGTTTTTTAAACGCTACCCGGGCGTACCGGGATTTCCACAAAGGCCTCTGCCTTTCGCGTTTTCACAGGAGACACCCATGACTACTGCAACAACATACCTACCTGTCCGGCTGTTTATGGACAAAATTCTCTGGGCCGTGCGCATTGTTCACCAAGGCGACCACTATGGACGAAACCTTTGCCTGGTTCATGAAAGAACCGAACCAATGGTTGAGTTTTATGACACACGCTACCTCTTCTCCGATCTGGGGCAATTTGTTTCCAGATATAACCTGTCCACCCTGCTCGACAATCACCCTTTTGGGCACGGCCTCTGCCTCGATGGTGGCGTGCCTGACTGGACCCTTTCCGATGCATGTTTCGGCAAGGTTCAGGGTTGGTTAAAGAACCTGGACCTGATGCCCGAAAAGGAGCTGAATCATGTTTGAAATGACTGAAGCCCTTATGCATCATGCCCGTTTCTTGATTCTGCGCATGACCAGCGCCGAGTTCCATGACATTGAATGGGAACTCATCACCGCACAAAATTTCGCCTACAAAGCCGGGCAATCTGCCGGTGCAAGACAGTCCTCAACACCCGGATACCTGCCTGCACACCTTCGTAAGGCCTACCAGGAAGGTTACGATGACGCCAGATACGAAGCCCTCTGTCTGGGAAAGGAGCTGAATCATGTTTGAAATGACCGAAGCCCTTATCCATCATGCCCGCTTTTGCATACTGAATATGACCCATGCGGATTCATCCGACATTGAGCAGGCCATCAAAACTGCTCAAGCATGGGCTTTCGATGCTGGCAAGGCGGCCTTCACCACCAAAACATCCCGGCCCAATGATCTCCCTGTCATGCTTCACGCGGCGTACGACGATGGTTTTTTCGAGGCGCAACTCGCCGATTCGGACGAACGGGAATATGCAGAATGGAGCCGAGAATTTGAGGAAGAACTGGAAGAGTTTCGGCAGAACTATCCAGACTCTTCCGAAAAACGGTTCATCTTTTGCCCTAACGGTCATAACTCGCTTTTCACCAAATCTGGGTATAAGGAATGCGCTGAATGCGGTTGCTTGATGACCGAAGACGCTGAAGAATCCTTCTACAACGCCGGTCAGTGTATGTGAGCATTTATGGCTATCACGCGCGTAAACAGCACAATGCCAGGGGCCGTCACCCCCATCTGCAATACCTGTGGCATTCTTCTCTGTTGGGACATTTCAGAGGAGGAATATCAGGATGACAAAGCATTCTGGGATGACTGGATTTGCCAAGACTGCAACGGTGGAAAGCCGAAATCGCTAAAATCATGGCGATTGCAGTACAGAAATAAACCAACCAACCAATGAACACGCATAAATAAGCGTTTGCCAGCTTCCCGCTGGCAAGCCCTTATTCCCATGCTTATCTGTATGGGAATAAGGCATTATCACGCCACCTGGGGCATCCAGGATTCTCACTTCCTATTTGCGCGTTTACTACCGCAAAAAAGGAGCAACCCATGAAAATCACCATTCACCATACCGAGGTAGGGCGTTACGCCCATATATCCGCTACCACCGGGCAGGAGATTGATCTGCCCCTGGAAGATGGATTACCCACAGCGCAAAGTTTGCGCATGCACGCCGAAATGCGTCGCCATCAACAATGTGACTCTCGTATCGCAGCAATTATTCAGGAAGCTGCAGACCACTACGAAAGTCCATTTAACCGTAGCAACATAACCTAAACAGGAGAATTTTTATGAATGAAAGCGAAACCGTTGCCATTATTCGCCGTGCTGCCTACAGCGTGGGTGGAAATTTTCGCAGATACAAATACCGCGTTTGCGACCCCATCAACGGCGGAAACAGCATGCTCGGTTTGAGTGACTTCAAACCGGTCGAAGGAAAAGTTATTGCCATTGAAGAGGATGTTGTTGTTGTCCAGGAAGGCCGAAAAGCGGTTTTTGTTGCCTTTGACCTGAACAACCTTGACCAGGTGCCTTCTGTTGGGGACAAGGTGAAAGTCACTCCGTATCAAAGACGCCGTTTTGATGGCAAGCGCTTGAGCGACCCCGTTGAAGAGAAGCACGAAAATGGTTTTGTCTCCAAGCTGTACCATCTCGGAGAACAAGCCTCTAAAATTCCTGGCATTACCGCCGATGCTTCACAATATCTGCAGGATATGGCCGAACAACTGGCGAATTTGCCCGCCGATTCGCGCCGCCGTATCACTCAGGTATTGATTGATGCCGGTGCATGGAAAAAACCTGTTCAGATCTTTGACGTGACCGAAGATGCGGACACGCATCTTTTGCCAAAACTGGTTTTTCATATTGAACAGGAAAACCAAAAAGGCACCTTGTCCGTCACTCTGGACCGTGCTGCAGATGCCTATGTGGTCGCCCTGGAAGAGGACGGTAAGGAATCCGTCATCCGTGAAGATTGTTATTTTGACGATCTCGGTCCGGTCATCAACGAGCTTATTGTGCATAACGATGACTGGTTGAAAGACCGTGTTGAAATCATCAAGAAGGCCGCTAAGAAGAAGGCCAGTTAATCATTACCAGATCAGCGTGACATATTCATGTCGCGCTGATTCAAATCGCTATGGAGACACTTTGATGAAAAAAGATTTTTCTGATTTGAACGAATCAGTGTTAATTGAGGATCTGGTGACTCACCAGCGCAGATTCATTAGCTTGCGTCAGACCGGAAACGGGGATTTTTACCTGGTTGTTTGGATGGATTGCGTGCCTAGTGAATCAATCAATATTTGGCTTTGGGTGGCTGTAGACCCAGACATGGCCATCCAGTATGTCACTGGCAAGATGAGTCTTTATCAGTGCATACAAATGGCCGAATTACTTGTCCGCGAAACACAAATGGACAATGGAGATTCAACATGGGAAGAAATACCCGAAGCCGAGCAGCTTCGCGGTAATCCGTTTGGCGAAAACAGCTACATTACGGACATCATGGATAGTGACGTTGATGTTGACGCGCTCGTACATTCGATAAACGATGCTTAATCAAAGCAATAAATTTTCCGAAACTCCCCAGACCATTCTGGGGTTTATCAAAACTGCGCGTAAGCAATATCAAAATACCTAGAACCAAGATATTTTGATATTCCCTACTCTTGCGGTTTATCAAGAGCGACCACCCGGAGCGTTATACCGGGGATTCCATCCGCAGGTTATCGAGCCTGCTATCCACCCTATAGGGTACACCAACCCTATAGGGCCATGGTGTGCCCTTCTATTTAATGGAGACACATCATGTTTTATGATAAAGACGTATCACCAAATAGGTTATCATCCTTGTGCGAATCGTGGTCAAGAGATGAATTGAAAGAAGGAATACAGTATTTCGCTGCATTGGCGAATGAAGATTCCTATTATCTTCGACATGTCAAAGAGCTCATTTCAGAAATGGAAGCTCGTGATCAGATTGGATAAGTCTGTCAAACGCTAAACTATTAGCCCTCCGGAACGCCTTAAAAAAGGTGTTCCGGTTTCTCAAATAATCATGCATATTCATCCCCGCCAACGCAAATAATCGTGCGTACTCTGGCTCAGCCCTTTTTGTGATTCTGATATTTCCGCTATCCGTGTCCTGTATCAGGTTTTCCGAAATGGTTCTCAAGGAAAAACTGCCTAGCTCTTTTTCCATACCAGTCAGCAGGTTCATTGCCTCCGTATCGGTAAATCCGCACTCCTGTAATATTTCCTGCATACTTTCCATAAAACAGTCCTCAAAAGTAACCCACAAAAGTCAGAATACCACAGCAATCTTCATCTACATGATTCCTTTGGTATTACAGACTCTTAAAATTCATAGAAGGGGCCTGGCAGTGGTTAGCGTCCTTTTGGACTTTCAACAAACGTTTGACGCAAGCCTCAAACTCTTCTGGGGATGCCGTCAACACTTGAAGCCCAGCACGTTCAACGGGACTCATAAATCTTCTGGTTGCCAATTCAGCTTCTGCCTCATCCGCTGTTTCCTGGAACGCCAGCGCTGCGACTCGCCTAACAGCATACTGCAGTTCTTTTTTGGTCAAAATAGTTTTTGGGTCGATGCCGGTCCTCAAAATTTTGGGCCACCAGAACCGTATCCCATTCTTTTTGACTTCCTCCTCGCCCTGAAGGACGAGGATTCCTTCCTGCCAGCAGCGGCCCGACATCAGCCGCTTCTCTCCGCTACTTTGGAGAACAGGCTACCCCGGCGTGCCCCGCCGTTGACTGCAATCCTCTTGCGAGGATGTTCTGTGCCGCATTCACGTCGGCATGTGCTTCATGCCCACAGTGCAGGCAGCGAAACACCGCCTGATTGGGGCGATTCCCGGCATCCACCACACCGCAAACCGAACAGGTCTGCGAGGTATAGGCCGGATTCACCAAAAATAGCATGCCACCGACCCACTGGAGCTTATAGTCCAGTATCCGTTTGAGCAGGCCCCATCCCTGATCAAGGATGGATTTATTCAATCCTGATTTCTGCCGGATATTGCGTCCGGGTTTATCCACGGTACCCTTTGCGGATGCCGTCATGTTCCGCACTTTCAGGTCTTCCAGCACCACGACCGCGTGGTTTTTGCTGATGGTGGTGCTGACCTGATGAAGCACGTTTTTCCGTATTTCCGCGATACGCTGGTGCAATCGCGTGATTTTGGCCTTCTGTTTCTTCCAGTTGACCGAAAACTTCACTTTGTGCGCGAGCTTCCTTTGCTCCCGCGCTAGTTTCTTCTGCAAATCCCGATAGGCGGTTACTGGCAGAAACATGGTGCCATCCGATAAGGTCAGCAGGTTTGCTACTCCCCGGTCGCCACCGACCGCCGTAGTGGAGGGATGCACGGGCTCCGACACTTCTTTTTCGGTCTGTATGGCGACATACCAGTGACCACCCGCCCGGCTGACGGTGACATTGCGGATTTCGCCGCCAATGATGCAGGATTTGCGAAATTTCACCCAGCCAATACACGGCAGGAAGATTTTGGGAAGCACCTTGCGGCCATCCCGATCAAAAGGCTTCAGATTAAAGTGAATATGCCCCGGTTCCGGGTAGCGCATGCTGTCGTGGACGAACTTCTTTTTGAAATTCGGGAATTTTTTGACCGAGTTCTTATTGAATGCCTCTTTCAACGCCTGCGTCAGATATCTGAGTGTCTGCTGTTGCGGCATCGACGGGGATTCTGCGAGAAACCCAAAGGCTTCAGAATTGCGCCAGGACGTGAGCAGTTCGCACAGACCGGCATAATTCAGGGTGCCGCAATGATGATCGAGATAGCTCTTCTGCACGGCCAGCGCCCGGTTCCAGACGAAGCGCACGCAGCCGACCGCACGGGCCAGAAGATTTTCTTGCTCCGGAGTGGTTTCGAGACGGTAGCGCACGGCTTTGTGAATCAGCATGATGTATAATTATACAGTTCTAGTCATTGACTGGCAAAATGTATCGGTAGGCAGACGGCTTCGACGGCGTTGAGCCGTCTCGCCGCCGCGCTATCCATCCCCGGCCTGAACGCCGGGGCTTTTCGCGCTTTTTGGTAAATTTTATCCTACCGTCTAAGTCCTCTAGGAACGCTTGGCTGATACAACTTCCTTCCAGTATTTGTTCTTCCACGATTTCCACATACACCCTCAAGAGCACCCCCCTCTTATTTCTGGTCAGGTATGTCAACATCATCAATAGCCGGCAAACATGAGTTCGCCGATCTTGCTGTTTCATAGATTTTTCTAAGCACGTCATATCTACCAACATCGGCAATGGCTTCTATGGACTTCGCAAGGGCTTTTCCAAGTTCTGCTTCATTAAAAACCACTTTTTCAGCAGATGTACCACCCAGTTGGATGAATTGCTTTTCTATTTCAGCAGTAAGAATTGTTTTTCCAGAAAAATTCAACACTTAACCATCCTCAATATTGGTCACAAAGCAGAGCATACCACAGCGACTGTCACAAACACGGTTCCTGCGGTATTCCCTACTCTTGTGGTTCATCAAGAGCGACCACCAGCAGCGTCATAGCTGGGATTCCATCAGCAGGCCATCCGGTCTGCTTTCTTACCCAACGGGGTACACCTACCCCTTTGGGGCCATGGTGTGCCCCTTTTTCTAGGAGATACACCATGATTCGCAATCGCAACAAAAGCTTTTCTGCCCGTCAGCAGTTTGAAGAATGGCTGAAATCATCAAAAAACGGAGCCATCTACGCCAAGATGGACGAAATTCGGTGCCAATTCGGTACCGACAACAGCATGAACAAAGCATGCAGAACATTCTTAAAATTGTGCCGCGATGAGCTCCAGGTCCGTGAGGACTTGGGTGTTCTTCAGAGCCGCCGCCAACTCTTGGGAGGTGCAGCATGAACCGCGAATATGTGGTCACCAACCGTGAAGGCGGTCTGCTTTTCGGTCTGAACGGGACAACCCGACTATCCGGTCAGATGGCCCGTTTTGAAACCCGTAAAGAGGCTGAAATAGCCATGGAACGGTTTAACAGCATCTGGGGAGAAAGAGAAGGTTTCTTCACAGATATTGAGGAGGTCGAAGCATGATTCCTCTTATCTTGTTCACCTGCATTGTTTCCGGCTATCTCATCAGCGTCCCGATTCGTCTGGCACTGATCACCAAAGGCTGGATTTAAGATGTTCCCCCTCGTGGGTATTACACCCACGAGGCCGGACGCGGCGCGTGGTGTTTCTTCGTTTGGGACGCCAGTTAACGCCGTTTGTCGGCAAGGAGCAAGTTATGAACTACAAGCAAATAGCTACTCATGCAGCCTATGCAGCTATTGCTGGTCTTGCTAAAATGGCCTTAACAGGCTCGGCAGATCCAGTGAGTATTACGGCTACATTTGTGCTAGGCGTAGTAGCAATTATCTTTGATATCATTGACCACAGGAGTGGAAAATGAACGATTATGAGGATTTCGCATCCAAAGTCGTCGGTAACGGCATACTGATTATCATGTTTATGGCCATTTTCTTTGGCAACACACAGGATATTGGCTATGCCGCTATGGTCGATGTTTTTATATTACTCGGGTGGCTGCTTTATATGTACATGAAGCACCCGGATCATTTCAAATCAAAAAAGTAAACCCGATGGAGCCCGCTAAAACGGGTTCCATTCTTACACGACATGCGTTGGGCATACAGGAGCAATATCATGAACATTCCCGATCAACTCATTATGGGTGGCGGGTTATTGGTATTAATCAGCGCAATAGCTGCTTTTATCATCGACTTCGTTGTAAGGCGAGATAAGAAAAAGCATCTTCATGATGCGCTTACAAACAATCTTGATTCCCTTTCCAAAAAACGTCTGCCGTAAAGGAACCCGTCATGAACATACCGGAAGGTCTAATGGTCGGCGGTGCTGGCATCATCGTTATCGCATCCATAATGGTCGGTATCGTTGCATACATAGTCAAGAGAGAAATTCGACAGCATGAAACGAATGGAATCTCCAAAGATAAACCAGACACACAAAATCCAAACACTCCATAGTCATTTGTGTTTTGACGGAAAGCCAAGGTCAATCTGATGACTGATCTGGGCACATTTCTGGGCAACTGCATTCTTATCGTGACGGGTGTCGTCATCTTTTGCGATAATACAACCGGCTTAGGTTATGCTGCCATTTTAGGCATTGTCGTCATGCTAGGCGCTTTCGCTTACGAACTGATGACCAACAAAGCATACCGCCACAGAATTAAAAACTGTTTCAAAAAATAAATTCACAGCCGATCCTTCCAGGGTCCATATTCCAACCTATCCACTACTCGGATAACCTTTCAGCCTTTTGACGTAGGCTGCGCCATGGCTGTATCCACATCCAGCCATCACTAATCAGCACTTTTATCCGCTTTACCGCCCATAACGTCCCGTTTAAGCATAAGCCCTTTCCAGAAACACCAGACGCAAGTCTTTATCAAGGTCCGCATCTTGATAAACACTTTCTTTGGCTTTTACCACGGAACGAGGCCGTTTCCCTCGAATTCAAAGGAGCCTAATCATGTTGATTTACGCCTTGATACTCTTGTGCGTGTTTGTTGCCCTGGTCACCATCGGCCACATTGCGCTACAGAAATCTTCGAACACACAAAACGCAGCGGCAGTCCCAAAAACCGCCCAAACGCCAACGGCTCCGGCGGCTCCGGTGCCACACACGGTCACCACAGCTGCCTATGCGCCAACCCAACCAACCCAACGTTCAGCGGCTTCGAAACCCGCACCACGGCGCCGCTCTGCACCACGGAGCCTCAACAAGGCTCCTCAAAAAGCACCGCGCAATGCCTCAACCAGCACCGTCTATCCAACGGAACCTCCCGCAAATACCCTGTCAGATGTTGATTTTCTACAACCCGCAGACGATGACTTCCAGGTGTTGGATGACAGTTGCCTGAACTTCGATGTGCCCGACTACATGAATATCAATCATGACAGCATGGATGAATCCAATTTCAATGTGGACGGTAGCGGCAATGATGAGGACATCTGATCGCATCATCCGCAGTACGCATTTCATCGCCATGTTGATGGCCCTGCTTTTACTCGGTACGGGTTTTTATTTGTTAGCTAAAACGGGGGTTTTTGTCATCGACAGTATTTGGGATGCCACCATACTGGACGCCATGACGGAAGGCACCATTGTCCGCGTTCTTGACACGATAATCGTTCTCGAAATGGTTTTTGTGGTGCTTAATCTGGACCACAAACAACACATTAACGTGGGCATGGCATTGGATGTCGCAGCGACCATTACCATTCGGGAGTTAGTGCTGGCTATTTATTCCAAGCACCATGCTAATGCCATCCTAATCATTCTACTGGCCATTGCCGTTCTGGTGTCATTGCGCGTGTTGTACAGTTTCAGCAAAAGGAGGTTGTCTCATGAGTAAAATGCATCTTATCTGGTCTCCCGTAAATGATGCATGGATCAGTTTCTTTGGAGACAGTCCGTGTTCCATACGCGGGGAGAATTTTTTTAGTACCATTCAACAAGCGCGTGCAGCCATCAAAGCGGCCGGCCTACGCCTTTATTCTGTAGCGCCTGGCACCTATTTGATCGCCAGCATGGAAGGAGGTTCAAATGCGCGTCACCCTTGAAGATAAACGTATCATCAACGGGCGTGCGGACGTCAATCAACTGGTCCCTTTCAAGTATCAGTGGGCTTGGGACAAGTATCTTGCCGCCTGTGCCAATCACTGGATGCCCCAGGAAATCCAGATGTCCCGTGATATCGCTCTCTGGAAAGATCCCAAGGGCCTCACGGACGATGAACGCCGCATTATCAAGCGTAATCTCGGATTTTTTGTAACGGCAGACAGCCTCGCCGCCAACAACATTGTCCTGGGCACCTATCGGCACATTACTGCGCCGGAATGCCGCCAGTTCATGTTGCGGCAGGCTTTTGACGAAAGTATTCATACTTTCGCCTATCAATACATCGTGGAAAGTCTGGGTCTGGATGAGGGCGAGATTTTTAATATGTATAACGAGGTCCCATCGGTACGGGATAAGGATACCTTTCTCATGCCCTTCATTGATGTGCTTGCGGACCCCCATTTCAAAACGGGGACTTTCGAAAACGACCAGACCATCTTGCGCTCCATCATCGTTTTTGCCGCCATCATGGAAGGTCTTTTCTTCTATGTAGGTTTCAGTCAAATTTTGGCAATGGGCCGGCAAAACAAAATGATGGGTTCTGCAGAACAGTATCAATACATTCTGCGGGATGAATCCATGCATTGTAATTTTGGCATTGACCTGGCCAATCAGTTAAAGGCCGAAAATCCACACCTATGGACGGAAGCCTTTCAACAGGAAATCATTGGTCTGATTCGTCGCGGGGTGGAACTGGAATCGGCATATGCCGATGACACAATGCCGCGCGGCGTGCTTGGCCTGAATGCCCACGTATTCAAGGAATACGTCCAGTTCATTGGCAATCGGCGCCTGGCACAACTGGGTTTGCCTCAGCAATATCCCGGCATACAAAACCCTTTCCCGTGGATGAGTGAAATGATGGACCTGAAAAAGGAAAAGAATTTCTTTGAAACACGGGTAACAGAATACCAGACCGGCGGTTCGCTCAGTTGGGATGACTAATTCCCTCTTATTATTCACATCAACTTATCTCTCCCATGCGGGTGTATCCCCGTATGGGGAGACACATTCCAGTCGCATGGGTTCACGCTCTCGCATTGTCTGGACAATGCACCAGGAGGCTAACATGGACTGGAAATTCGCGGCTCGCCGTTTGGCTAAGGATTTAACCCATGTTGCTCACGGTTCTGCGGTTGCTATTTTCGCTGCTGGCTGGTTTTCCAACACCATGGAAGCCGCCGTTGTTGCAGCTGGTGCTTGGGTAGTCATCCGTGGTTGTGCCTTCGTCCTCGATGCTTGGGCGGGGCCTGCCCCTTAATAAAAAATCGCGTATTTTATGTGTTATAATAATATGCGTGTTTTTTATAAAAAGGGGAAACATCATGGATGCATTCAATGCATTGCTTTGTTCAGCCTTGGTGCTCTGTAGCGGATGCGTCGGTATGACCGTATTCGTCATCTACATGGGGGAACGCCAGGAAAGACAGAGGAAAATACAACACGGAAGCAAGTAACATGGCTCCCATCTCAATCCAATGGCGGCAAAAGCTGCCCTCATAAGCAAGCACACATCCCAAAAGGATTGTGTGCTTTTCTTTGTTTATCAATAAAGAAAAGCACATTAACCTTTCTGGTACACCGTACCCCGGCGCTCACGGTTATCGGGCTATTCAAACTGCAGAAATTTCTCTGCACTCTTACCCTTGCGGGATTAGGCCCGCCTGGGCCACCCGCTCCTTACAAGGAGCCTTGTCATGTTGCACACGCAATCTTTCCAACGTACCACCCCGATTCATTTTGTCGAAATGGATACGGAGGTCCCTCAAGAAATCAGCATGGATGCTGGCTTCATTCACACCGTCATTTTTTCCAGTGAGGCTTTTGCGCTGATTCGCTGGCGTCCTGGGGAAGACTCCAAAAAACATATTTTCGAACCGAGCGAAGACCGCTTATGGAACGTGCTGTGGATGGCCCAATTAGCCATTCGCGCCAATCCTGATGCAGAAGAAACGATGTTCGCAGCGCGTCTGATGCCAAAAGTTGGCGGCGGTCAATACCCGGAAATCGCGCGTTTCAGCGCAAAATGCACCACAACCATTGATGGTCGCCCGGCGGTCAAAATAGACCTGGCTTAATTGATTGAACAAGCCTGCGTAATACTTCCACAATCACATTATGCAGGCATTCAAAGAACGTTCTGTAAGGCGTTGCGATCCTCAGAAACAAAGGAGTAATATCTTGTATATGAGCACATGGAAATCACCAGTAGCCTTGTACAAGGCTCTCGTTGAGGCGAAAGTCTCCACAGATACCGCGACTGAGGCCGCTCAGTCCGTGGTGGATGACATTCGAACAGTGATTAATAACCTGGCTACCAAGCAGGAATTAACGCAAGAGATTTTGGCAGCCCGAAAAGATCTCAGGCACGAAATCCTGCTGACCAAACGTGAGCTTCAAAATGAAATTCACGCGACAAAGAACGAACTTCAAAGCGAAATTCGTGAGACGAAGAGCGAGATCCAAGCGACGAAAATCGAACTTCAAAGCGAAATTCACGCGACGAAGAGCGAGATCCAGACAACGAAGATCGATCTTCGCGCTGAAATCAAAGTGCTGGAAACCAAAATGGATAGCAAGTTTAAAATCATGCAAGTTTACATGGTAATCATCGGCATATTGGCGGCCTCTTCCAGCCCGATTTTCGCCCCTCTGGTCAAAGTTATCGAACACCTGCTGTAATCCCCTCTCAGGATAAGCACTGTATCCAGTGCCATCCTGTACCTTCCCTAATATCGCGTCATAGTCCTCGCATCATCAACGCGCAGTCCCCCATTTCATCGAAAAATCTCCGATGGGAGGATGGGGATGTACGTCTTTTGTGTGGATATGTCGCCTTCACCTCAATACCCGAGAATCGCGCGTTTCAGCGCGAAATGCACCACACCCCTTGATGACCGGCCGACGATCAAAATAGACCCGGCCTGATATTTTCAACTTCCAATCTCGGCATGCTGCGGCTGTTGTAACCAGTCGTGATTGGACCTGCAAAAAGGAGTTTTTATGTATAGCACTGAAAAAGATCACGAAGTCGTTATTGTGATGGAAGGCGGTTTAATCCATGAGGTCATGATGAACGAGGCCGCAAAGGCTCGCGTCAGAATTACCATCGTGGATATGGACACAGAAGGAACAACCCTTGATGTCCATACCGATCTGTCCGGAAACGAAATCACCATCGAACAATACGGTGAAAAGAACTCTAGCGGTCCATGCGAATACATGGACCATATCCTCAGTCTGGTAAAGGAGTAAATCATGGAAGTAGTCGTCAGCAGCATCGTAGAAGGCGTCAACCCCCGTCGTTACTTTGACGAGGAGGAGATGCAGGAGCTGACCCGCAGCATTAAAGCGAACGGCATCTTGCAACCTATTGCTGTACGTCAAAATGCCGAGGGCAAATACACCATCATGGCGGGGCACCGTCGTTTTCGTGCCGCGCAAACGCTGAAATTAGATAAAGTCCCAGTCCACCTGGTGGACGGAGACGAAGATGAGATCGCTCTCATCGAAAACAGCGTCCGGGCCGATATGAGTCCTGCTGAGGAATGTGAGGCCGCCGCCAAAATCCTCCGCAAGATGAAAGGTGACATTGTGGAAGCGGCGATCCATCTGGGATGGACCGAAGACAAGCTACGCCGTCGGGTCGCCTTGTCTGCCTGCAGCCAGAAGGTCCGTGATGCGCTTGCAGAACGGAAGATCAAATTGGGCATTGCCGAGTTGCTGGCAACCGTTCCGGAAACCGAAAATCAGGACAAAGCGCTGGAAAAGATTGTTGCCAATAATCTGAGCGTCGTCGAAGTCAAACACTTCCTGGCCAAGCTGACGCAGAAGTTGAGTTCTGCCATTTTCGACCGTGCGGAATGCGCACAATGCCGCTTTAACACGGCCGTGCAATCCTCCCTCTTTTCCGAACTGGTGGCCGATGACAGTTTTTGCACCAACGCCGATTGCTTCTCCAAAAAAACGGAGGAAGCGGCGAACATCAAGGCGGAAGCGTTGAAGGAAAACGTCCAAACCGTTCGCGTCGTCAGTCTGCAGGACACGCAGGAAAACTTTACCAAACTGTCCGAACAGGGTGGCCATGGTGTCGGTTGTGACCAGTTCCGGTCCTGCCACTCCTGTGCCAAATATGGCGCGGTAGTCTGGCTGACCCCCGGACATGAAGGCGAAGTCGAACAGGATATTTGCTTTGACCTTGACTGTCACGCCCAAAAGGTGGCTGCAGCACATCCGGCTCCAGTGATCGCCCCAACTACCGGACCTGATTCTGTCGAGACAGGCGCATCGCCTGGACTGGATGATGACGGGCTGGAAAACGCGAGTTGCGGTGAGAACAATCAGGATAACACCGGTTCTTGCTGCGGCTCTTCGACCCCTGCGGAAACACAGTTTATCAGCAGCGCGATTATCGAATACCGCCGGAACCTCTGGAACATGGTGGCGAAAAAGATGATAGCGGCCGATCTGGAAAAAGGCCGTACCATTTTGCTGGCCCTTGTTATTAATGGACGTTCTTCGACGACCGATAAGTACAAAATCGAATCGGTACTGAAGAAATACGATGTGCAATCCAGTAGCTTTGAGGCCCTTTGTTCGGATATTGATAGCAAAGACATGGCCCTGCGCCTGTCTGCAGCCTCTGCGGCTACCGCCTTTGACAGTTTGCAGCATTCCGAAGTGCAAAGCATCCTCCACTACCTTCGCCCGAACCTGGGAGACTTCTGGAAGATGGATGCGGATTACCTAAAGCTGCTCACCAAAGCCCAGATTCGCGCGGTCTGCGATGAGTTGGGCATCTCCGAAAAGCTGGAAAGCAAGGTCTTCACTGATAAGAAAGAAGCCCTGGTGAAAGCCATCATGGAATCAGGTATCGATTTTGCCGGCCTGGTCCCCGCTCACTTGAATTATTGATGCATCACCACCCTGCCGAGTAGGACTCGGCAAGGTGGTTTATTCCTGGGGGCTCTCTATATGGAGAGCCGCCTTTCCTCTGCTGTGTCTGCACACGGCATGTGTTGCACACGGCATGTGTCTGCACACGGCAAAGGAAAGGTTTACGCACTTTTAGTGCCGCACCGGACGTTTCCGGATCTATCGTTTGCCGGTCTGACCGCGCAAATTTCCTACCCGCCCAACCGGGCATTCATACGGAGTATAAAACCATGTTCTTTGATGAACTTGCTGAACTATTAAAAGATTACGCGGTAACCACCATGGTCTTTTCCATGGATGGGGAGCGTATGCGCATCAATGTGTTGCCGAAAGCGACAGAAGGCAAAAGCGACCCGATACCTTTGTCATTGTGTGCGAGTCCCGCTGAACTGAATGTCGGTTTTATGGACGCCATGAAATCTTATCGTGAACGCATTGCATCACTGGCCGAACAGGTGGCTGAATTCGAAAAACAGGCCCAAGCAGCAGCTAAAGAAGCCGCTGAAAAAGCCAAAGCGAAGACGGCCACTCCCGCTAAAACCCCCGCCAAAAAGCCGGAACCTGCCGCTGCCCCGCAAAAGGCAAAACAACCGGCTGAAGACCTTGGCGATCTATTTTAAGGAGATATGGCATGATCGAAGTTGAATCCATTACCCGCGTTTTCAAATACAACGGGATTTCCTTGCCGGATCCCAATCCGACGCTACCCATCGAAACTGTCCGCTCTGTGTACGCCCATCAGTATCCTGAACTCGGATCTGCCGATGTGCAGTCCGAAATCAAGGGCAAAAAGCAGATCGTGACCTTCCAGAAAGTGCTTGGGCACAAGGGATAATCCCATGGCCTCGCTCCTGGAAAGACTCAACGGAGCCCCCGAAAAGGGGGCTACCCCGTACCCCAAACTGACAAAGGAGATGCAGCAATGCGCCTATTCTCTGGAAAGAATGGTAACGCGCCCCGACTGGCGTGCCCAACATCCCCTACGCAAGCCGAAACACGTTCTGTCACACCTGCCGCCCATGTTCTGAGCTTGCCCAGCCTGTCTCCAGAGATTCCGTGGATTTACTCGGAATCGTGCAATGCCAAAATCCTGAATTTAGGCAAATCACTCATGGAGATAGGGGTAAAGCTGGAGGACTCGGAAAGCCAATCTATTCAAGAGATTGTGCATACAGCAACCGAAAAGTTCATGGATGAGATTTTTGGTCATCACCTCGATGATTTACACATAGAGGAAAATGAGGGTGATGACACGTTAATCTTGACGTTTTCATTACCGCTTGAAGATGCACCGACATTCGTTTGCCATGAAAAGCTACAGGCCATGCATCAAAAAGCGAATGGTTTGGTGGAATACGCCCTAAACACGCTCTATCGATCCCCTATCTCCGTGATGACACCCGGAGATCTGATGGGTGTCATAGAGATGGTTGAGTGGCTTGGTAGCGATGACGAAACCGAATACCTCCTGGAAATGGAAGCGGACGGCATCCCTGAAGAGGACGTGAACGTACTTCGCAAAACCGATGTGCTCCAGGTCATCCCGCAATGGACTCTGGACGCCTGCTATGCAAAAACGGACCTCAGAATCCAGGTCAAAGAAAAATCCCTGAATCGGCAAGAAAGGGAACTCCTGAAACTGCTGGACCAGCTTTCACAAATGACGCCCGTCAAAATACCATCGAAACCCAATCGGTACGAAAAGTACGGATTGACGCAAGGTTATAGCCAATTTGCCGGCATCATGTTGATGGATAACGGAGAGCCAGGCGGCCTCTGTTACCAAATGCTGGACCACCTGTATCAACGCGGCATGGAGAGTGGAGAAGCCGAAGACAACGCCGTTTTCATGCTGGATATCACACCACAAGAAAATGTACGTGACTGGGTAGAATTGTTGCAGGACTGCAGCACCATTTTAACGCTCATTCACCGTATATTGCCCTTTCTCGGAGAAAAACTATGAACACCAGTTTTCATATCGAAAGCCACAGCATGCAGTTGCGTTCTGCCATCCTCCTGTATGGAAATGGGGGTCATGTAGACTATGCCACACAGCATCCTGTTGGTCAGAATTCAGACAACGCGCCCGTCATTCTCCCGGGTTCTGCGTTAACGCAAGAAGAGCTTGCCAGTGCGTATCAAGCCTTACTGGGGAAGACGCCCTTACAGATGTTGGATAATCGCACCTTAGCGTTCAATGTATCCACTTTGGTGTTCTGGTCAGAACCCCAGGTCCGGACCACCTATTTTGATTGTCCGGAACCGATGGGCAAAAGATCCGGCCCCGTGCCGCATCCCGGTCTCGTATTTGTTTGGCAAGATCATGGATTGTCCGTGTTTGCTGTCAAAGGGCGTAAAAGACCGTCCTTGAACACGCCCCTGTTTAAGGCCCCTTACATGAATGTGTATGCTGGGGGTTCAATTTGCATGGGCAATGTGAAGGTTCCCAAACCGGAACCCGGCAATATATCGGCTTGTGAAGCGGCCTTTTTTCAATCCCGTTTTACCCATGCGAATCACGCCACGCAGGTCCAGTATCCCGGCGGCATTTATACTTTGTGGGTGGATCTTCTGGCGTCCAAAGCGAATCGCTTTCCAGAACAAGCCCTGGCACCCATGGAACCGGTTCATGGCAAGCAGCAATTCACCATGGCCGACCTTCTATCCAAAGCGGGGGATTTGTCATGACGCATCGTTATCTATTTCAAAAGCCTAACGATGGCAGTTTCTATGCGACCCCGACCATCGTAGTCATAGGGGCCGGTGGTACCGGTTCGCAATTATTAACGGGACTCTCCAGAATGGTTGTCGCACTTCAAAGCCTCAACATGGCAGCCCCCGAGGTGATTGTGTGTGACCCGGATACGGTGAGTAGAGCCAACGTGGGACGGCAACTGTTTTCACCGTCAGACATTGGGCAATCAAAAGCGCATACGCTGGTAAACCGAATCAATCAGTATTTCGGTTTAAACTGGCAGTCTTATCATGGCAAATTCACACCTAAAATAGCCAAGTCCAGAGTCATATACATTTCCTGTGTGGACAGTCGTAGTGCGCGCCAGGAAATCTACGAGGCCATCAAGGAAAGCGCTTCGTACTGGCTAGACTTAGGCAATAACAACCACTCAGGGCAGGCGATATTGGGAAATTCCGATTTTCATAAACGGAACCCCTCTGCAAAAAGAAAGTATTGCCTGCTACCGACCGTTGCCGATCTCTTCCCGGAAATCATGGATGCTTCCATAGCGGAAGACGAGGATACCCCGTCCTGCAGCCTGGCAGAGGCCTTGGTCAAGCAGGATTTAATGGTGAATCAGACGGTAGCTACCCATGCCCTGGAATTGTTGTGGCAGCTGTTAAGGCATGGTGAGATCCATTATCACGGTTTTTTCTTTGATAACCGTAACTTCTCCCTCCAATCCTTGCCCATTGACCGCGACCATTGGAAACGGCTGATGAAACAGGCCAAAAAATATCGAAAACCAGTCAGCGCGCAAGCGGCCTGACCCAACCCATTACCCACTCCCCCGCTTGCGGGGTTTTTTCCATGGCATTCCACGAGTGCCATCGAACAAACCAGCAAGTTTTTTGGCAAAAGCCACGGCACGCACCGCTATGCGTTTTCCACTATCTGTTCGGGTATCTATGAACCTGACAATCCAAAAACTGCGCGCATTGCTGCGCACATAGCACTCCCCTTGTTCAACATTTATCGAGGACTGAACCATGGAAAATTGGACATTGCATTACAAGAACACGGTGTATGGTGTTAACAACGGCAAGGTCACGGAACACATCATCGCCTCCGGACTGAGCATGCATGATGCCCTGCAACTCCAAAGCCAGGGACTCCTGTTTCCCTCAGTGAATGCAGCGCGGGCTTATATCGAAAAAACCTGTGCTTCACGGGAACAGAATAACCCCACAGACCGTTCTTAAACCCAGGAAGAATCACCATGAAAAAAGGAGATCAAATATGAATCATATCCTTATATGGTCTGTCATCTTGCTTTTCAGTATGCAGGCCATTATCGCTGTCGGGATTATTCGGGTTGTTTCTGAAGACAGCCTGATAAAGAAAATTGCTTTAGGCGTTGGTATCGTTGATATATTCGTCTTTCTTACATCAATGATAGAGGTCATATACGCTGCATTTGGCGTACCTGTTGGCCCAATGCGGTTACTCATCAATCTGGGAGCGACGGCTACCACTATGGTTATTTTTTGGAGCCTACGTTCATGGCAGGAGAAAAACCATGAACGCCCATGAAGCTAACGACCTCTTTATGTGGGCGATGCTCATCCTGTTTTGTACGGGATGGGTATTCGCCCTGCTTATCGGCCTCTCCGCCGATCATTTCCTCAAGAAAGGAGACCGCAAATGAGTACCACCTACACCTGCAAACGGCAGGCCAACGTGTTCCTGAACAAAGACGGTGAACGCATATTCATCATGAATGAGGTGACCTATGACAGTAATGTGTTCCCGCATACGCCGAGAATACACGTCTTCCATATTGGCGACCTCAAAAGCACGATGGAGAAGATCTTTTCCTATGCTGCTGATGTGGAAGGGGGCATGTTGGCCAGCCCCAACGGTCGATTAACCCCGGAGGGATACATCAAGTCGTGGATTGAATGCATCAAGCGGCCTTACTTCTATGATCCTGAGCAGCCGTTGGATTTTGAGTTTTACCGGCTGTATCCAGGCATCAAAAGGGGGTTTATTGAGGCTGTAGAAGAACGTGGAACACCGAAAACGGTCCTGAATCATTATGATTTAGCGATAAAATTTCACGCTTATTCAAGCATCCCAAAAACTTTTTCCAACGACGGATACCCGTATGTTGGAGAATCCACAATTACCGGATACATGCCTAACAAATGCCATGAAACGCCTCCGCCACATCCAACCCACTTTATCCGGCTGGATGATAAATATGAGCCCTATTACATCCAGATGGATGAAAACGGGGTGGGTATCTCTGCACCTGTATGGCCTTACCGAGCTATCGGGCACTACATCGAAAGCCTATATGAGCAGGAGTTTTCACACCCTGGTTCGTATAAAGCGTGTATAACGTCATTCCGGGATTTCCTGAAAACCCTGCCCGAAACCAACCCAGGCAACGTTCTGTGCGTCGTAAAGCCCATTGAATCGTCCGACGATGAATACATGGCCAAACGAAAGCGGGAACTGATCGATGAATATGGTAACGGTTCGTTTGATTTGGAATCTGTACCATCGGACAAGCGCTATTACATCTTCAATGGGCCTGTGCGATTCACGCTCAAGGACACCTCAGACTGGATGGCACATGGTTACGGCAGCAGTCAGCCCGTTCAAGTGCAAGAATCACTGTTCTTATGACATCAGGCGATTGCTAACCAAAGTCATTTGATACTGAAAAAACACCCGCAAGTATCCACTTGCGGGTCTTATCCATGCGTAACAACAAAGGAGATTATTATGCAAGCCATTGGCGTAGAAACGTCTACCACCGCTGACATTGACCCTGGCTTTATTACCCGCGTCATTTCCGTCTTGAATAAAGACGTCTACGGCGACCAAGAGTTACAAATGTCACATACGCTGCTTCAATTGCAGCAAAAAGCCGCAGAAGAAGGCGCCGAATACATCACCGGCATCCGCTTTATGGTGGTGCCAAGCCATGACCATCCCGGCGTCATGCTGATGGCGGCTTACGGAACCATCAGCCTACATTGATGCTTTGTATCAATTGTACGATTTCTTCAATACCCATGACTAATTGATTTGACCTGCCTGCCCCTGTTTTCTACAGGGGCAATACGCATAGTATTCATACCAAAATCCTGCATTTTGTTATGAAGATTATTCCTGTGACCAGCACATTCAACTGGATACCACCTTATCGGTTTTTCTATATCCGATAGATTTTTCAACACACTGCCACCGCAGTTTCTTTTAGCGCCCACGCGCGCATCATGCACAAGGAGTCAAATATGGAACGCGAAGCGTTTTCAATGCCTGAATCCATCATCAGCATGGAAGATGACACCATTCGTGTCGGGCAACTGGTGTACTCAGGGAATTTGTTTTCCCAAGAATACGGCATCATCACGGCTATCCACGGTGAACAGACGCATCCGCAAGGTTTTGGATTGGTTCTGAACACCACCAAAATGGCCGAGCTTGATATCGTCTTTTCATCAGGGGAACGGTCTTATCACGTCCCTGAAAATGTCATCAGACACCTGCCATGGAAGCTATTTGGCAATACCTTTTCCGCTTCTGAAATTGAAAATGCCATCCATTTTGCTGAGGCAAGAGACCAACGCAAGGCGATAGAAAAGGAGGCTGCCAAGGCCAAATTTATCGCGGAAATGGAGCGGTTACGGAAGGAATACCCGCAATTACTGGTTGCTGCCGATGAAACCGACCACAGAAAACGCGCGGCCAAAAACATGCGCATTCTGCTCAAGCAATTCAAGGGCTGCAAGTTTTCCGTGAGGACAGACGACAACTCAATCCGAGTCTCATGGATGGATGGCCCGACTGTCCCGCAAGTAAATGAAATCATCAATGCTTTCAAAGCGGGTAATTTTGACGGCATGACGGATAGCTACGAGTACCAAGAATCTCCGTGGAATGAGCTATTTGGGTCTGCCATGTATGTTTTTTCCGATCGCGGCTACTCAGAAGATCTCCTGAAGCGATCAGTGGTTTATTTGTGGAAGAGATTGCCCGGCAATCTCCATGGAATTCCACAACCTGAAAATCCAGCAGAGGTATTCACCATGACACCCAGGCAGATACCAGAACTCAACATGACCTTCGGCGAAGCCGTTAATTCTCTGGCCTACCAATTCGACTGTTTAAATAGCCGATATGTCCGGGCCTACGGCTGTTCTGGCGGATTTTTGATCCCTGAATCAGAAGCAGAAGCCGCCTAAACACCATCCATTGCTTATTATTAGGAGCTATTTATGTACCCAGAAAATTTCGGTCAACTGGCCTACGATTACAGCAACAAAAAGAATTTCTTGAACAAATCAGCCGCCTTGCTGCGTACTGTCGCCAAGGGGTTCCCTGACCTGGATTGCCGGGTCAAAAAAAATGAAGGCGGCATCGCTGTAGGGGGTGACGTCTACCTATACGTCAATGGCGTCGAAAAAGGCGTCCTGGTCACTATTACGCATTCACCTATCAGTAGCCAGCGTGCGGACGGCGTTATTTGCTACCTGCAACCCCGCCTTCCAGACAAAACCGGTAAATTCACGGTATTACCCGTGAATGCACCCAACCGCTATGTAGCGCTGGATGCCCAGCGTATCCAGGCAGAAGTCCAGCGCATGCTCGCTGCCTAATCGTTCTCTCTACCATTTGCCCGGGATCAATTTGATCCCGGCCCCCCTCTTTTCAGGTAATGCCTGAGCCAAACATCCAGCCACCCACTGCAGGTTGTTTGGCTCAAGCATGACGTTTCAAACCTCCCAAAGTTTTTGTGTTTTGCACCGTGACCCGGCACGCCAACCGGGATTCTGACTCGCATTCCCATGGGAGAATCCAATATGTTTTCTACACTGAGCTCTGGCGAACGCCAGAACCACAATAAACTCGCGCGCGGTTATTACCGCACAGATGATTCCACAACCCAAGGCATTTGCCATGCCTTAGCCCTCCAGGGCGATAAGGCCGTTCTTTTTGACCCCTGCTGCGGCGAGGGCATTGTCGCATCCGACCTCCAAAAATATCTTGGAGAAGATCAATGCACCACATACGGCGTCGAAATAGCGGGTGAGCGCTTCAAAAAATCCGCTGCCATCCTGCAAAATGTCTTGCATGGAGACGCCTTGTATTTGGTCGCCTCATCAAGCTGGGCCAGTCTGCTTTTCTTCAACCCCCCTTATGATTGGGTCAAAGTCAAAGACAAGCGGCTGCGCCTGGAACAATTGTTCTGGGAAGCCCATGCCAGTCGTTTAATACCCGGCGGCGTCCTCGTCGCCGTACTCCCGGACTATCTGTTTTATCGGGATGCCCCGCGTATGGCGGAGTTTTTTTCCAACTATCTGCAAAAAGGAACGACGCTGGTCTACCGTGCGGATACGGATAAATTCAAACAAATCGTGGTGATTGGGTATCGCAAAAAAAGCGAAGCCGGGAAAGCATTGGACCCAGACATTGATCTGCGTAATCTCCTGCTGACTCCAGACGCCGAGCTGCCAGCCCTGCCCAAAGAACCTTTAGCCACCCCTTTCCTCATCCCCGATGGCCGGACACCGGATACTTTCCGGATAAACCATCTGACCAAGGAATACGTCGAAATGGTGCTGGCGAAAAATCCACAGTTTGACAAGGAGGTGCAACAATTCCTCCAGACACAGAATGCACTCTCTCAAAAATTGCGTTCTGTACGGCAGTTACGCGATGGACATATTCCTGCGCTGTTGGCATCTGGTGGATTGGATGGGCACCTGGAAGATGAACAGGGACGCTTTCTGGTCCGAGGCACTGTGCAAACCGTGATGGAAGTATTGGAAGGCGCGGAAGCCGAAGAAACCCAGAAAAAAACGGTTACCACCAGTGTTCGTAAGCATATTACACAGATTCTGGCGTGGGACCTCTCCAATTTTCAGTTAATAAGGATTTCATGATGAATCAGGCATTAGATCAAGTGGAAATCTCTGGAGAAAAATTGTTTTGTGATGCCCTGGGCGTCACCACGCTCTCCGGAAAACGGTACTTCACCGTAGCCAGTCTTATCGGTCGGCGCAGTGCTATGGACTATGCGCTGCCCTCCATTCACAAAGGGGACGCCATTCGATATGAGAAAAATCTGTTTTTTTCCATCGGTCCCCAACGCTATATGGGGAAGAAAGGCACCCTTTCTGATGGCATTCTCAAAACCCTCATCATCCCCAACCAGCATCTTCAGATCCACAACGAAGAGCAGGACAAAAAGGACGAAAAGGACGCAGAAAACAAAATGCTGTCCGAAATAAAAACCGTTTTCTGGTATGGCGAACAGGATAATACAGAGGATTTACTCTGGAACACCCTGCGGCAGTCTCCTGTTCCGGTTCTGGATACCTGGAAAAAACCCATCATCCAGATCCTTCGGGATATATCCGCCATTGATGAGTTGTGCGCACAAAACGGTGCCAAAGCTTCCGGACAGGAACGCATCATCCCCATTGATTTTGTCATTGGCAACACCCAATGGGGCGGGTTTTCCCTCCATGTCAGCGATGACGATATGGCTTCTGCCGTACAGTTTCTTTTACGCAGCAAACGTATCGCTGCCTAACGAAAGGAGTCCTTTTATGGATTTTCATGTCCAGGAAATGCCCATGACCGAATTCATGGGTCGATTTTCGGGTCAACTCTTTGAGAAAGCCAAAAACTTTCTCGACCCGGAATATCAGCACGGCGATCCTCAGCATGCCCATATAGCCGCCCGTCTGGATAGTATCGGGATGTTGCGGCAACCTTTCCCGGCACAACGGGAGGTCATTGAGGCCGGATCCGTGCATCTTTACGAAGAGCAAGCCAAGACCATCGTTCTGTCTCAGGACATGGGTACGGGCAAAACGCTCTGCGGCTCCACTATTGCCATGATGGGAGAAAGACCACAACGCGTCATCGTCGTGGTGCCACCCCACCTCGTCGGCAAATGGGCACGCGAATTGGAGATTACTTTCCCCCAAGTCGTCGTGCATAAAATCAATCATGCAGGAGCTATTGAAGTCCTCGAAAAGGCTTATCAGAAAAACCCCGGCCCGCCCAAAATCCCAGAGTTTTGGATTATCGGTCGGGTTCGATTGCGGATGTCTTACCGGATAGAGCCTGCGACCCTCATCCGCCGGAAAAAAGGGAACGGCGGATGGTATCACACCCATCATTACTGCCCCGATTGTGGGGGTGCTGTGATGATGCCGGCACCCAAAGAGGACAAAGACAAAGAAAGCAGCATCGGGGACATGACGCTCTATTCCGGGAATGCGGACGGAGAAGCTGGCCCTGCGCAATCTTTTTGTCATGCAGACGAGGCTTGGCTCAGCAAAAGGCGAACCTGTCAGCATGTCCTTTATCCCTCCGATCCGTACAAGGTCACCCAAGGCTGCGGTGCTGCCCTCTGGCAGGCCACCCGCCTGCATCAGAAGTCTCCCGAAGAAACCTTGTCCACGGCGCTTTCTGCGCTACCCGGATTGGGCAAAGTCACCATCCAAAAGTTGATGACCCATGACGGGCAGACGGTCCGCCATATTCTTCGTGACTTATCCAATGGCGATATTCACCCAGCCCTGGCGCAATTACTGAAGCCTGCGGCCATCAAAAAAGTGCGGTCCTATTTGGACCGTACCGGCTTTACGGTGGGAGACGGTAACTATGCGCCCGTCGAATACATCAAACGCAAAATGCGTAGGGGCTGGTTTGATGTGGCCCTGTTTGATGAACTGCACGAATTAAAAGGGGACAACACGGCTCAGGGGGTCGCCTTTGGCATCCTGTCCGGTTGCTGCAAAAAAACCATCGGTCTCACCGGCACTCTGGTGGATGGTTATGCGGCCTCTTTGCATCCGCTTCTATTCCGAAGCGACCCGGAAAGCATGCTCCGTCTGGGATATGGTGCCCATGATGGCGCACGTTTCCAGCGCGAAATGGGGATCGTGAAAGAAATCGTCACGGTCATCGAAGAAGACGGGCTGAAATCAGCACGCGGTAAAAAAGTGTACCGACAAACCCGTAATCTGCCCGGGCTGCATCCTACGGTGGTTTCTCACCTATTGTTGCCCAATGCCCTGTTTCTGGAATTGCCGGATATCGAGAAAAGTCTTCAGTCTATGGCTGAAGAAAAAGGGTATCCGCCCGTGCGCTTGTTACCCAGCTATCGGGAAACCTTTGTCCGTATCCAAATGCCTGAACAGCAAAAAGCATCTGTCAGGACGTTCTGCACGAAGCTTATCAAGGCGTTAAAAGAAGCGCTGAAGGAAGGCTATGGGCAAAAAATCATGGGGCCGGTCATGTCTGCCGCGCTCTATGCCGCCGACGGAGCATTCCAAAAGGTGGTCTGCCAACCGCGTAATTACAGCAAACCTATTGAAGTACTCCATCCCATTGCGCGTGAAGACGAACTTTTGGAAAAGGAAATCTTCATGCGGGATCTGGTGCGCCGCGAGTTGGCCCATCATCGTAAGGTGCTCATTTACACCATCTACTCGGACAAGCTGGACCTGACGCAGCGTTATCAGTCCATCTTGAAAAAAGAGGGCATAGATGCGCGGGTGCTGAAATCTTCGGTGCCCACAGAAATCCGGGAAGACTGGGTACAGGATGCCTTGAAGGATGGGTGCGAGGTTCTGATCTGTAATCCCAATCTGGTGAAAACCGGTCTGGACCTTTTTGACTTCACCAGTATTCTGTTTATGCAAACCGGCTACAGCACGGACACCGTGTTGCAGGCTTCCCGTCGCTCCTGGCGTATTGGACAAACGGAACCAGTCCGCATCTACTTCGCCGCTTATGACGAGACGCCGCAAATGACCGCGATGTCGCTGATGGCGAAAAAAATCCGGGTTTCCACACAAGCCAAGGGAAACATCTCCGATAGCGGGCTGTCCGCCGCTGTGGAAGAGCAGGATACCGATGATTCCGGTTCATTGATGGCGATTGCCAATCAATTCCTCGATGGTCTGCGTGACCATAGTCACGATGCCATTACCGGCGCCATTTCCACCCTGAGTGAAGATTGCACCGACGGGGAGTTCCGGGCCAACAGTATGCGCGATATTCAACACATGCTGGCTGGTAGCAAACCCATCGACAAAAACCAGACCTCCATCAACACCTGCACATCCGCTGAAGATGGGCAGCCGAAAGAAGAAGAACTGGATATTTTGTCTCTGGTGTTCGGCGCTGCACAAATGGCTGCACCCCGCCCTGCACCCCAAAAGAAGAAGCCCGCTTCCCGACCACCTTCCCGAAAGAAGGATACCGGTTTTATGGAATTGGACCTCTTTTCCTGATTCACCCCGGACCGGTCAGCACGACCCGTCCGGCTTTTCTATAAAAATAGGTCAGTGGAGCACCCTGCTGTATGGGGTGCTCGTTTTTTTGAGCGGTTATTCTTCGTGACTGTTCAAAAAAACGCCAAAAAAGGCACTTATTGTCACCAAACCCTGCCCAAAATCTCTGCATACTCTCTGCATAAACCCTTTTCTGGATCGGGTTTATCCCAGAACGCGCAAGATCCGTTTCCACTGGCGCACCCGGCGTTTTAACGCCCACTCAGCCTGAGCCCAAAGAATGCCTGGCTATGGCCCCTCTTCGGCCAAATCCAGACATTTTTAACGCCTTATGCCCATAGGCCGTTACCGGACGTAAACCGGAACACCCATTCTTAACGGGCATTTTTGCCCCTCAACAGGAGGTATCATGCATACCATTAAACGTGACGGGACATTAGTTCCGTTTGACGCAACGAAAATCGAGAAGGCCATTTACACGGCCTTTCTCAAGGATGCGGACGGCGTGATGCGCCCCGGCGCCTCTGAAGCCTCTACATCCATACGCGATAAAGTCACGGCCATCACAGCCTTGGTCGTCGCCAACCTGAATCGTCGTAGCAATGACGGCACCGTCCATATCGAAGACATTCAGGACCAGGTGGAACTGGCGCTGATGCGCTCCGGTGAACACAAAGTCGCCCGCGACTATGTGTTGTACCGGGAAAAACAGGCGCAGCAGCGTCTCCAGCAAAAGCAGACTGATCAGCCGGAAGGTGTACAGGAAAGGGATTTCTCTATTCGCCGTGCAAACGGTGACGAAATCTATCTAACGCGTGACATGATTCTGAAAAATCTTGAATCAGCCTGTCAGCGTTGGGATTGGCAGGGCAATGCCGATCTGGTCATGAAAAGCCTCCTCAAGCTGCTTTTTGATGGCATATCTGAAGACGAGTTTGTTCAAGCCAAAATCATGGCCACCCGTCCACTCATCGAGACTGACCCGATGTATGCCTATACTGCCGGGTTTTTTCTTTTAGAAAAAATACGTGCAGAGGCATTTTGTCAAAATCCTTCTGATGTGTTTATTGGTGGTTCTGACTATGACGCGAACAACTACCCGGCAAACTATTTCCAGGATTACATCCGGAAAGGGGTTGCCATCGAACGCCTGGACAAGCGGTTGCTGGATTTTGATCTGGACAAAATGGCCGAGGCCATTGTCCCGTCCAGAGATCTGCATTTTCAGTACCAAGGCTTGCAGATTTTGTATGACCGCTATCTCATTCACGAGAACGGCATCCGTCTGGAATTGCCACAGGCTTTATGGATGCGGGTTGCCATGGGCTTGGCGGTGAATGAAATTGACCGGGAAAAATGGGCGATAGCGTTCTATAACGTCCTGTCCACTTTCCGGTTCGTCAGTTCCACGCCGACCCTGTTCAATGCCGGAACCACCCATCCCCAACTCTCCAGTTGTTATCTGACCACGGTACCGGACGACCTGGACGGGATTTTTGAAGCCGTCAAGGAAAACGCCCTGCTCTCGAAGTTCAGTGGTGGACTGGGGAACGACTGGACCCCTGTACGGGCTATGGGTTCCTGGATTAAAGGCACCAATGGCAAGTCTCAAGGGGTTGTTCCCTTCCTCAAGGTCGTGAATGACACGGCAGTAGCTGTCAATCAGGGAGGGAAAAGGAAGGGAGCCGTCTGTGCCTATCTCGAAACCTGGCACCTGGATATCGAGGAATTCCTCGAGCTCCGCAAAAACACCGGTGATGATCGGCGCCGCACCCATGACATGAATACGGCCAACTGGATTCCCGACCTGTTCATGAAACGGGTTATGGATAACGCCGAATGGACCCTGTTCAGTCCCAATGAAGTGCCAGACCTGCACGAATTGTACGGTACCCGTTTTGAAGAACGCTATGCGGAATATGAAAGCATGGCGGAAAACGGCCAACTGGAACAGTTCAAGAAAGTGCCGGCGGTGGAGCTTTGGCGGAAAATGCTGACCATGCTGTTCGAAACTGGTCATCCCTGGATTACCTTCAAGGACCCCTGCAATGTGCGCAGTCCACAACGGCATGCCGGGGTGGTGCATAGTTCAAATTTATGTGTTGCCCCTGAGACGCTGGTCCTTACAGATAAAGGACATCTCCCCATTTCCAGTTTGGTGAATAAAACCGTAAAGGTTTGGAATGGCATGATGTTCTCTGAGACAACCGTACACCAAACAGGGGTGAATCAGCCGCTTGTTGAAGTACGGCTGGATAACGGTGCCACACTTTCGTGTACGTCATATCATAAGTTCTATATTCAAAATGAATATGGAATCCCAGCCAAAGAAGTACGGGCTGGCGATTTAAAAGCGGGCGACAAGCTCATCAAGTCGGAATATCCCGTCATTGATGATGCTACGTGGCCAGATTTTCCTTATGCTTACACACACGGATTTTTCTGTGGCGATGGTACATACGGCAATGACCGTCCAAGGCTGTCCTTGTATGACGTAAAAAAACAACTCACACCGTTTCTGGATATTAAAGCGGGAAC
>Ga0315298_1002735_pt1 | contig 29178 bp, 30 predicted proteins | sample WHS_1_MG_FD_203077 | JGI IMG/M metagenome (GOLD analysis project Ga0315298, IMG submission 203077) | Extremophilic microbial mat communities from Washburn Hot Springs, YNP, Wyoming, USA - WHS_1_MG | ecosystem: Environmental > Aquatic > Thermal springs > Hot (42-90C) | place: USA: Wyoming... | reverse complement strand
ATCGTTTGCAGATAATGTAGCGTAGGCTTTAGCCTGCGAATACAGGCCTGGCGGCCTGCGCTACAGGGGCATGCCTTCGCCGCGTCTTTGATAGCGCTTGCCCGGGGGCTCCCTGGTAGGTAGTTACCCCTGCGCTACAGGGAGGTCAGCCGATTGTAGAGAGTGCGCAGGTTGGCCGCGTGGAGGCGGGGGGCCTCACCGTTCAGAGCCACGCGCGGGACGCCGCACTTCTCCACGTCGGTCTTCAGAAGCGTGGCCCGACGCCGTTCGTTGGCCACCGCCTCCGCCGCAATCCGCTGGATGGTCTCCAGGTACGCCAGGTTGGTCCGCAGGGCGTCTTTGACTTCTCCCCGCAGGATGACCTCGCCGTGTCCCTGGACAATGGTTTCGGGCTCCGTGGCCTGGATTTTCCGGAGCGACTGCTTCAGTGCTTCCGGGTCGCCGTCCACGATGGTGGGAATGGGCATCATCGCGTCGCCGGCGAAGAGGACCAGGTCCTCCTCCACGTAGACGGAGATGCCGTCGTCGGAGTGGCCGGGGGTCTCAAAAATGCGCATCGTCTTGCCGCCCAGGGAGAGAATCAGTTCCCCGCTGTCCAGGGTGATGTCGGGGAGGCGGATGGTGACGTTCTCCAACAGGTCCGGCGCTTCGGCGCGCGCGGCCTCCAGCCCCGCCTCTCCCGATTCCAGCAGGTGCTGGCGGCAGCGCGCGTGGGCGATGATGGGGACGTCGGGAAACAGACTGGCCCCGTAGATGTGGTCGGCGTGGTAGTGGGTGTAGATGATGTACCGGAGGCTCGTCGCCCGGCGGGAGATGAACTGAAGAATGGCCTGGGTCTCTATGGGGAAGGGAAGAGTGTCTACCAGAACGGCACCGGCGGGGGTCACGATGACGCCGGCGGTCACCTGGATATACAGGTCACTGGTGAAGAGGTAGATGTCGGCGGAGACCCGTTCCTGTAGCATATCTGTGCCTGCCTGTGGTGGGAGAATCTGAACGGATGATAGCATAAACCGGAGGGGGTGTCAAGCAGGTTAAAGCACATAGGAGTTACTCCACCGTCACCGATTTGGCCAGGTTGCGGGGCTGGTCCACATCGCAGCCCCGCCGCACGGCCATGTGGTAGGCCAGCAACTGCATCGGGATGACGTTCACCACCGGCGCCAGCAGCGGCGGCGTCGGGGGGACGGTCAGCACATGGTCGGCCTTGAGGCCGATTTCGGCGTCCCCCTCCGTCGCCAGGGCGATGACCCGACCGCCGCGCGCTTTCACCTGCTCTATCTGGCTGATCATCTTGTCGTAGACGGAATCCCGCACGGCGATGGCCACCACCGGCATCCGCTCGTCAATCAGGGCAATGGGTCCGTGCTTCATCTCCCCGGCCGGATACCCCTCGGCGTGGATGTAGGAAATCTCTTTGAGTTTCAGCGCCCCCTCCAGCGCCACCGGGTAGTTGATCCCCCGCCCCAGGTACAGGAAGTGCTCCCGGTCGTAGTAGGTCTGGGCCAGGTGGGTGTACTCGTCGTCGTGCTGGAGCACCCGTCCGACCAGATCGGGAAGGCGCGCCAGGTCGTCCACCCGCCGCCGCAGGTCCTCGCCGGTCAGCACACCCCGCAGTTCCCCCAGATAACAGCCCAGCAGGTAGAGGTCCACCAAACTGGCGGTGAACGCTTTGGTGGACGCGACGCCAATCTCCGGCCCGGCGTGCATCAGGATGTGGCCGTCGGCGATGCGGTGGGCCTGGCTGCCGATGACGTTGACGATGGACCACAGGCGGGCCCCCTTCCGGCGGGCCTCCTCCATCGCCGCCAGCGTGTCCACCGTCTCCCCGCTCTGGGTGATGGCCAGGACGGCGGTCCGCCCGTTCAGCAGCGGGTCCCGGTAGCGGAACTCGGAGCCGTAGTCCACCTCCACCGGGATGCGGGCCAGTGCTTCAATCATGAACTTCCCGACCAGTCCGGCGTAGGCGGAAGTCCCGCAGGCAACGATGACGATTCGTTCCAGAGAACGGGCCTCCTCCGGGGTGAGGGTCAGTCCTTCCAGACGCACCCGTCCGGCCTCAAAGTCGGCCCGGCCGCGCAGGGTGTCGGTGACCGAGCGGGCCTGCTCGTAGATTTCTTTCTGCATGAAGTGGCGGTACGGCTCCTTCGCCGCCGAGACGGGGTCCCAGGGGATGGTGTGGGGGCGGAGGGGGACGGGGCGCCCGTCCAGCGTCTCCACGCGGACCTCCTCGCGAGTCACCACGGCCATCTGGCGGTCTTCCAGGAAGACCATCTGGCGGGTGTGGTCCAGGATGGCCGGGATGTCGGAGGCGACGAAGTTCTCGCCGTCGCCCAGGCCGACGGTGAGGCCGCCCGCGTTGCCCAGCCGGACGGCGACGATGCGGTCCGGATGGCGGCGGCTGAGGAAGACGAAGGCGTTGGCTCCCTTCACCTGGGCCAGCGCCTGGCGCACGGCGTCTTCCAGAGTGGCCCCGCCCGCCAGGTAGCCCTCCACCAGGTGGACGACGACCTCGGTGTCGGTGTCGGAGGCGAAGCGGTGGCCCTCGGCCTCCAGTTCCTCCCGGAGGGCGCGGTAGTTCTCTATGATGCCGTTGTGGACGACGGCCACATCTCCCGCCGGGCCCAGGTGGGGATGGGCGTTCCGTTCACAGGGCGGGCCGTGGGTGGCCCAGCGGGTGTGGCCGATGCCGAGGGTGCCGCTCACCGGCGCCGCCTGGACTTTCTCTATGAGGGCGGCGATTTTCCCCGCCTCCCGCCGGACGCCGATGGTCCCGTCCGGTTGGAGGACGGCCAGTCCCGCCGAATCGTATCCCCGGTATTCCAGCCGCTTCAACCCCTCCAGAATGATCGGGGTGGCATTCCGCCCCCCGATGTAGCCGACAATCCCGCACATTTTCCCTCCTGTAATACCAACTGTGTTTGTTACGGCCACTTCGCCCGACGGTAAACCGCCACGCGGCGAGCCGCTCGCGGCGTGGCCGTCGGGCTCAATCAGCAAAGCCCCCTTCGTGGAGGGAAATATATTTTTCCTTGCGGCGGCTTCGCCGCCGCAAGGAAAAATATATCCTATATTTCCAGCATCCGTTCCAGCGCCCGGCGGGCCGGCTCGGCGACCTCCGGCGGAACGACCACCGGGTTGACCAGCACTCCGTTCACCAACCCCTCCAGCACCCGGGCCAGTTTCTCCAGCGTGATGAGGTTCATCGTCCGGCAGTAGTGGGGCTCGTCGGATAGGGAGACGATGAACTGCTCCGGATGCTCCCGGGCCAGGCGGTGGACCAGGTTGAACTCCGTCCCGATGGCCCACTTCGTCCCCGGCGGCGACTCCTCCACCCGGCGGATGATGTAGGAGGTGGAGCCGACCTCGTCCGCCAGGGCGACCACTTCCTCGGTGCATTCAGGGTGGACCAGAATCCGCACGTCCGGGTCCCGCTCCCGCCATGCCCGGACGTGCTCGGGCCGGAAGCGGGTGTGGACGTAGCACCAGCCGGGCCAGAGGAAGAGGCGGGCCTGCCGGATGCGCTCCGGGTCGTGCCCGCCCAGGGGACGGCGCGGGTCCCAGAGCAGGACCTCCTCCGGCGGGATGCCCATCCGGCGCGCGGTGTTGCGCCCCAGGTGCTGGTCGGGGAAGAAGAGGACGCGGGGACGTTCTGCCAGCGCCCGGGCCAGCACTTTCCCCGCGTTGGCCGACGTGCAGACCATCCCGCCATGCTGGCCGCAGAACGCCTTCAGGACGGCCGCCGAGTTGATGTAGGTGACCGGCATCACCTCCCGCTCCACGTCCAGCACCCGTCCCAGGTCGCGCCACGCGGCCTCCACCAGCGGCAGGTCGGCCCGGTCGGCCAGGAAGCATCCGGCCTCCACATCGGGGATGAGGACGGTCTGGCCGGGCCTGGCCAGGATGGCCGCCGTTTCGGCCATGAAGTGGACGCCGCAGAAAACAATGTAGCGGGCATCGGTACGGACGGCGTCCCGCGCCAGTTGAAGGCTATCCCCCCGGAAGTCGGCGAACTGGATGACTTCATCCCTTTGGTAGTGGTGTCCCAGGATGACCAGGTCCGGTCCCAATCGGGCCTTCCAGGCGGCTACCTGCTTGTTCAGTTCTGTTGTCTCCATTTTCACAAGGTTAGAGCGAGTCCGGCCAGGGCTTGTCAATTCTCTGACTTTCACCTCTCCTGCAACATCTATTTCACCGTCATCGCGGCCTGGATTTCCCGAAGCAGGGGCGTCAGCGCATCGCGGCCGGAGACGCGCACGCGCAGGAGATAGAGATACTGGCTGGAGCCCTGGAGCAGCAGGGCCTCCGCCGGTCCGTCTGACCACTGCTCGTAGAAACGAAAACCCGGCCGTTTCCCCCGCGTTACGGCTTCCACTGAGGTGACCTCCACCGTCCCCATAATCGGGAACGTGGCCTCCTCCAGCATCTGGGCGGTGTCCAGCGTCAGCACTCCTACCGGGCCGGGGGCCCACCAGAGTTCCACCTGTTCCCCGCCCCGCTGCCACATCCGGCCTCCCGCGACCAGGTCCCCCTCCTGCTGGATGGGCACGAACGGTTGCGGCACAGGCACCGAGACCTCCCCGGGTACCTGTCCCGTCAGGTCCCAGAGGGGGACGGGTTCCTGCCGGAAGCGGACCCAGCGCCCTCCCCGGACGGGAACCGGCGACTGGACGTCCACGAAGAGCCGCCAGTCCCCCGGCACGGGTTCCAGCGAGAAGTAGACGGGCCGGGCGGAGACGTACATCCCGTCTCCCGCCGTCTCCAGCGGGGATTCCCAGACCGGTTCGCGGGAGCCCGGGGGAAAGACCTGAGCCCACACCCGGGCCCCGGGGTCCCGCTGGACCAGGCCCGGCAGTTCCACCGTGACGGTCACCCCCTCCAGCGCCGAGACCGTCTCCGGGAAGTGGATGGTCATGGGGACGGAGGGCAATGGGGTGGGCGTGGGACTGGGCGTGGGAGACGGCGCCGGAGAAGGCGTCAGGGTCGGCGGGGGAGAAGGAGCAGGTGCCCCACACCCCACAGCCAGAAGGCCTGCCCCCAGAGCGACGATCAGGGCCCGCGCAATCCGGCGGAAACGAGGGTTAACGTGCCAGGCACTTCCCGAAGTGCCTGGCACGTTTGGGTCTCCCGAAGGGCCGCGAGTTCTCATCCGGACTACGATCGGGCAGGGTTCTGCGCCACCTGGCGGGCGAAGTTTTCGCCGAAGGCCTCCGCGCGCTTCAGGTCCTCCCCCGTCGGGCCGCCCCGGAAGGCGAAGGAGTCCAGGACTTCCCACTTCATGGCTTCCGCCAGGCGGCGGAACTCCTGCTCGCCGCCGCCGCCCCAGCCGTAACTGCCGAAGTAGGCCGCCTTGCGGTTCTGGATGCGCTTGCGGGCGGCGACGTCCAGCGCGTGGGCCATCGGCGGGAAGAGGTTGCCCTCGTAGGTCGGTGCGCCCACGATGACCCCCCGGTTCAGCCAGAGGGCCGGCAGGATGTAACTGATGTGGGTCCGGGCAACGTCGTACACCTCCACCGGCACCCCGGCCCGGGAGACGCCCTGCGCCACCGCGTTCATCACTTTCTCCGTGTTGCCGTACATGGAGCCGTAGAGGAGCGTCACGGCGGGGTTGCCCTCGCCGGTAGCGTAGCCTGCCCACTGGCGGTACAGTTCTATGATCCGCCCCGGGTCCCGCCGCCAGACCAGCCCGTGGGACGGGGCCACCACGTCCACCGGAATCCCGCTCAGTTTCTCCAGCGCGCGCAGCACCGGGCGGCTGAACGTGGCCACGATGTTGACGTAGTACCGCAGGGCCTCCCGCTCGTAGAAAGAGATGTCCGCACACTGGTCGTCAAAGATGGCCCCCTGGAGCGCGCCGTACCCCCCGAAGCCGTCGCAGGAGAAGAGCACCCGTTGGGTCGTCTCGTAGGTCATCATCGTTTCGGGCCAGTGGACAAAGGGGGTGTGGAAGAATTGGAGGACGTGGGGGCCCAGCGGGAGCATCTCCCCGTCCTCCACCACGCGCACGTTCTCCGTGACCTGGTAGAAGGCCGCCAGCATCTCTTTTGTCTTCGCGGTCCCCAGGATGACGGCCTGCGGGGCCAGTCGCCGCAGGATGCTCAGGATGCCTGTATGGTCGGGCTCCATGTGGTTGATGACGATGTAATCCAGTTGGCTCAGGTCGGTCACGTCGGCGATTTGGGCCAGGAACTCATCGGTCTTCAGCCCCTTCGCCAGGTCAATCAGCGCCTTCTTCTCGCCGTTGACCAGATACGCGTTGTAGGAGACGCCTTCTTGGGTGATGGGCCAGTACCCCTCAAAGAGGTCGGTCGTCCGGTCGTTGACGCCGATCCAGTAGATGCCGGGTCGGATTTCTATAGCGGGCATGGTTGATCCTCCGTGCGGTAGTGAACTTCTGAGAAGTGTGCCTGGAGTTATTATACTCCAGAGATTGGGGAGCGCCAACATCGTCTGGACCCAGGGGCTGACCGTTGAGGTGTACGGCTAGACGCCAATGACTCAAGAAGGTTCCACATCGGCGCAGCGAATTTCACACGAGATTCACATCCCCTTCGCAATTTCTTCACATTTTCCGGATATACTGGGGGCGCCAATCGGCAGAAGGCCGGTTGAGCCTGAAGGACAGGAGGTCAGTATGAGCAAAAAGAGCATTCTGGGTATTGGAACCGCGTTGGGGCTGGTCGTCCTGGTGGGCCTGCTGGGGCTGATGATAGCGGCGCCCGCCCTCGCCCAGGGGAACACTCCGCCCACCCCGCCAACTCCGGGCGCCGGTCAGGGACCGGGCCTGGGACGGGGCTGGGGGCGCGGCTTCGGCCTCGGCCGGGGCTTCGGCGGCTTCGGCGGTTCCTGGGCCACCTTTGACGCCGTCGCCGGGGCGCTGGGGCTGACCCCCGAGCAACTCTTCTCTGAGTTGCACTCCGGCAAGACCCTGGAGGAGATTGCCGAGGAGAAAGGGGTGGACATCCAGAAGGTCTACGAGGCGGCACAGGCGGCGCGGGTCCAGCAGATGAAGGACGCCATCCAGAAGGCAGTGGAGGATGGGCGGATGACCCAGGAGCAGGCAAACTGGCTGCTGGAAGGACTGGAGAAGGGGTACTTCCCGATGGGTCGGGGCTTCGGCTTCGGTCGGGGCTTCCGCTGCCCCGGATGGGGAGGTAATTCCTCCACACCGGTCACACTATCCTCCAACTCCGGTTCCTCTTCCTCCTTCTAACTCACGAACTCGCACCCACTTCCCAGGTCCGACCCGACCTGCCCTCAGGGGCAGTCGGGTCGGACGCTTTATGGCCCCTCCACCTCCCCCTACAGCGCGCGACAGATGAACCCCTTCAAATATGTCCCTTCCGGGAAGTTCAGAGAGACGGGATGGTCGCTCCCCTGGTGAAGGTGCCCGAGAATCTGCACATCCCGGCCTGCGTCCAGTGCGGCACCGAAGAGAATTTTCTGAAAGAGGTCGGCGGAAACCGCGCCGGAGCAGGAGGTGGAGAAGAGAATGCCCCCCGGCCGCAGCAGGTGGAAAGCCTGGAGGTTGATGTCCTTGTAGGCACGGGCCGCGCGGGGCACGTCCTGCGCCGAAGGCGCGAATTTGGGCGGGTCCAGAATGATGAGGTCAAACCGACGCCCGGCGGCCCGGAAAGCCCGCAGGACCCGTGCAACGTCGCCCTCTACGAACTCGTGGTCATCCGGAGAGAGGCCGTTCAGCGAGAGGTTTTCCCGCGCCAGTTCCAGCGCGGGGCCGGAGGAGTCCACGAAGGTTACACGGGCCGCGCCGTGCCAGGCCGCGTAGACACCAAAAGCACCGGTGTAGCAGAAAGCATCCAGGACCTCTGCGCCGGGGCTGAAGGGAGCCAGGCGCGCCCGGTTCTCCCGCTGGTCCAGATAGAAGCCGGTCTTCTGGCCCGTCCCCACGTCCACCCGGAAGCGCAGACCGTTCTCCCGAACCTCCACCAGAGGAGGTGGGGGCTCTCCCCGGAGCGGGCCCGTTCTCATCGGGAGGCCTTCCTTCTCCCGCACGTCCACATCGGAGCGCTCGTAGATGCCTCGCGGGGAAAGCAGGTCCACCAGCAGGGAGACCAGCGTGTCTTTCCAGCGCTCTATCCCCAGGGTCAGGAACTGAGCGACCAGAAACTCGCCGTACCGGTCCACGATCAGGCCCGGCAGGCCGTCGGACTCCGCGTGGACCAGGCGGAAGGCGGTGGTGTGGGGAGACCGGAGGAGGTCTGCGCGCCCCTGAAGCGCGCGCTGAAGCCGCCGTTTCCAGAAGTCGGCGTTGATTTCTTCAGCCGGGTCCCAGGTGAGGAGACGGACGGTGATCTGGGAGCGGCGGTTGAGGTACCCGCGCGCCAGCCACTGGCCCCGGCGTCCTGCACGTCTACAATGTCCCCGTCGGCGGGGTCGCCGCGGATGCGGGCGATGGCGCCGGAGAAAATCCAGGGATGCCGCCGCAAGACGGAGCGCTCCCGCCCTGGCTGCAGGATGACCGTACCGTTTCCGGGCACCTCACATCCGCTCCGGGGCCGTCATCCCCATCAGGTGGAGCGCACGGGCCAGGACGACCTTCGCCGCCCGCACCAGCCGCAGGCGGGCCCGGGTGATGGCCTCATCGGCCGGGTCGGAGGAGACCACCCGGCAGTCCCGGTAGAAGGCGTGGAAGGCCATCGCCAGTTCTTGCGCGTAGTAGGGCAGGAAGTGCGGGCTCAGTTTCGCCGCTGCCTGCTCTATCACCTCCGGCAGTTCCAGCATTTTGCGGATCAGCGCCAGTTCGCCGGGATGCCGCAGAAGGGAAAGGTCCGCGGGACGGTCCACCTCCAGGCCCTGCTCTTGGGCGTAGCGGAGGATGCTGGCAATGCGGGCGTGGGCGTACTGGACGTAGTAGACCGGGTTCCGCTCCGACTGCTCCACCGCCAGGTCCAGGTCAAAATCTATCGGCGCGTCGGCGGTTCGGGAGAGGAGCATGAACCGGATGGGGTCCGGGCCGACGTCCTCCAACAGGTCCCGCAGGGTGACAAACTCCCCCGTGCGCTTGGACATGCGCACCTCTTCGCCGCCCCGCCACAGGGTCACCAACTGGTAGAGGATGAAGACGGTCCGTTCGGGGTCCAGGCCCAGGGCCTTCGCCGCCGCGCGCACACGGGGGACGTCGCCGTGGTGGTCGGCGCCCCAGATGTAGATGGCCCGGTCAAATCCCCGCCGGACCAGTTTGTCCCAGAGATAGGCGACGTCCGAGGCCAGGTAGGTGGGGCGCTCCGAGGGTTCGGGGACGACCCGGGGGGAGCGGATGAGCACCGCGTCCTTCTCCAGGTCGGGGTGGCGGAACCAGACGGCGTCGTCGTACTCCACCACGTAGCCGCGCTGGCGCAGGACCGTCAGCGCCTGGTCAAACAGGCCCTCCTCGTAGAGGTGGCGCTCATGCCGCCAGACGTCAAAGTGGACGCCCAGGTCGGCCAGGTCCTGGCGGATGCGTTCCAGCATCTGGGCGACGGCCCAGTCGGCGACCGCGCGCACCGCCTGGCGGCGGTCCATCTCCAGATACCGGCGCCCGACCTCGGCGGCCAACCCTTCCCCCAACTCCACCACGTAGCGCCCGTGGTAGCCGTCCTCGGGGAACGGGACGTCCTCCCCCAGCGCCTGGGCGTAGCGGGCGAAGACGCTCTCGCCGAACCGGCGCACCTGAGACCCGGCGTCGTTGACGTAGTACTCCCGCTCCACCTGGTAGCCCGCCGCCGCCAGGACAGAGGCCAGGCCGTCCCCCAGGACGGCGTTGCGGGCCGAGCCGATGGTGATGGGGCCAGTGGGGTTGGCGCTGACGAACTCCACCTGAACCCGCTGCCCCTTTCCGACGGCGATGGCCCCGAAGGACTCCCCGGCCTCCAGAATGACGTCCACCTGCTGAGCCAGCCAGCCGTCATCCAGCCAGATGTTAATGTAGCCGGGGTGGGCGGGCTCGGCACGGCCGATGAACGGGGCCGGCGGCAATGCGGCGATCACCCGCCCGGCCAGGTCCATCGGTGGCAGACCGGCCTCCCGCGCCACTCGCAGGCAGACGGAGGTGGAATAGTCCCCGAACTCCGGGCGGCGGGTCCGTTCCACCAGGACCGGGGGAAAGTCGTCCCGGCCCAGGACCTCCCGCAGAGCCTGGGCGATGGTGTTGGCGATTTGGGTGCGAATCGGAACGGACATACTGGCGTTTCCTCACAAGTCCTTTTCTGCCTGAGTCAACCAGCGGCGGCCTTCCTCAGGAGCCGACTTTCTCATAGAGCACCTTCCCCTCCTGCAGAATGCGGCGACCAAACGGCATGTCTCGAACGATTTCCCACTCTTCGGGGGTATAGACCAGGATGTCGGCATCCACTGGCAGTGGGCCGATCCGCCGATACAGTTCCACCATCCGGGCCAGAAAATCCAGTTCCGATTTCTGGATCACCCCCAGGTCCAGATCGGTCAGCAGGTCGGCCCGCCCACGAGCGTAGGAACCGAACAGAATCAGCCGTTCCACGGTCGGGTCAGCGGAGAGCAGGGTCACCAGATGGGAAAGGGTCTCCTGAAGGGCCCGCTGATATGCCTCCCGACGCCGGGCCATCGGCGGAGTCACGGTTCCTCCAGAATCTGCAGGGTATCCCATGCGGTAAATTGCTCCCGCAGCGACGCCCGCTCCACTTCGGGCAGGAACGCGGCGTCCAGCGCGTTGAAGACCATCGTACGAATCTGCTCCAGGTTCAGCCCCATCGCTGTCACTGCAACCAGATACTCGTCGGTGAGGGTGGTGTCGGAGATGCTGGGGTCGTCGGTGTTCAGCGTGGCCCGCAGGCCCAGGGCCAGCATATCGGGCAGGGGGTGATGGCTGAAGGAGTAAATGGCCCCGGTCTGCAGGTTGCTGGTGGGGCAGACTTCCAGCGCAATGTTCCGTTCCATCAGCAGCCGCACCACTTCGGAGTTCTCCATAGCATGGAGGCCATGGCCAATGCGCTGGGCGTGGAACCGGAGGATGGCATCCCGCACGTTGGCGGCGCCGCCCGCTTCCCCCGCATGGATGGTGACGCCCAGCCCCTCCTGCCGGGCCCGCTGGTAGATGTGCGCCAGCCGATGCGCCGGATAATTGACCTCGTCCCCCGCCAGGTCCAGGCCGACAATCCCTCTGGCCCGGTAGGCCAGGGCCAGTTCCAGAATCTCTTCGGCCACGCGCGGGACTTCGTCCCGACCAATCTGAAGGATCAGGCGCACCGTGACGGGGTGGGTCTGCTGAGCCTGGGAGATGGCGCCGGTCACCCACTCCACCACGTCCCGCAATGGGAACCGCTGGGCCCGGGAGAGGGCGATGGGATTGAAGCGTAACTCCAGATAGCGGACATTGTCCTCGGCGGCATCGGCGACCACTTCGGTGGCGATCCGTTCCAGGGCCGCACGGCTCTGGTAGAAACGGCGCAGCAGGCGGAACTTCGCCAGAAACCGGTGGTAATCCGGCTCATCATTTCGGGCCTGCACGTATCGGCGAAGGTCTTCCGTCCGGTACGATGGCAGGTCTATCCCGTGCTCCAGGGCGATTTCGGTCAACGTCTGCAGGCGCAGGGAGCCCTCCAGATGCCGGTGCAGGTCTATCTTCGGCATCCGGTGCAGAATTTCCCTCAGTTCGCGAAAAGATAACGCTTCGCTGGTCGGCCAGGCCTCGCGCGAAGTCCGGGAAGAGGTGTTGCGGCGTTGCGTTCTGCGCTGAAGGAGTGCCATAGATGGGCCTGAGATATTGTACTTCTCATTCTCCAGTGAGTAACCAGGACCAGTAGCGCCAGGCGGTGAGAACACCGATGGAGACTCCGATGAATAAGGGCAGATGAAAGGCCAACAGGCTGAAAGACGGCGAGAGCAACATGGCAGCCTCAGGATTCCGGGAAATATAGGCCGCCGTTCGGATAATCTGGACCAGGACGGCCACGAAGACAAACGCGCTTCCGATGAGAAAACGCCGGTAGTAGGGAGGCATGCGGTTCACCTCTCCCAGCCGCCGGCTGAGATTGGAATAGACATCCAGCACAAACAGGAGACCGATCAGACCCATCGGTCCCAACGGGGATAACAGGACTTCGGCAAGACCCTGATACTCGTTCATGGCCTGCGCATCATCGCCCGGGTCAGGATAAACGTACCCAATAATGAGAGAATTCCTCCTGTGCAGAGGAGCCCGTCAGCCGGAGGAATTCCAACGAAGCCGGGACTGGCGAAAATATACCATGCCGCCCCGGCAAGGAACAGAGCCAGAATGACCAGAAACAGCCAGGCATATACTCGCTGGCCGGAGGAACGCTCGTAGAAGCGGGCAATCCGCCAGAGCAGAAACACCAGAAAGAGAACTCCCAGCCAGGTCAGGCTCGCAATCACCCGAAGGAGGACAGTCATCAGGCCCCCTCATCGGCGGACGAAAGCCTGGACGAAGGAATCGGCCATGCGGCGGGCACTGCCGCTCATGATGCCCTCATGTCCCTCAAAGCGGGAGCGGACCTCAATGCCCCGGGAGGTGATGTCAAACTGACGGATGTCCTTATCGTGGTCGCTGCCGCGCATTTTGAGCACCAGCAGGGCCTTGTGCACCGCGCTCTCTATTTCCACGTAGCGCAGGAGGATGTAGGTGTCAATAATGAACGGAATCCCGATGTCGTGTTCCACGGGCTCCCCCAGGAGAACCGGGCTCTCCCAGGTCAGAATGGATGTCAGGCCCTCCCGCTTCAGGCCGTTCACAAAGGCGTAGGCCAGGTGCCGCAGCCGGAGGGGGTCCTGCGTCAGGCGCTGGAAGTGAGAGAGGCTATCCACCAGGATGCGGCGGGCGCCCATTTCGTGGGCCAGGGCCTCAATCTGTCCCCCCACGGCCTGGAGGTCCTGCAGGGAGACCTCCGGACTGGTCATAATGATGCGCAACTTTCCCTCTTCCTCCAGCCGCCGGAAATCCCAGCCGAAGTTGGCCGCATCCCGGTAGAACTGGCTGGGGAACTGTTCAAAGGTCAGGATGATGCCCGGCTCGTCGTATTCTACGATGCCGTGGTAGATGAACTGCATGCCGAGGGTGGTCTTCCCCGTTCCGGGCGCCCCCTCCACCAGGGTGGCGGTCTGGGGGAGCAACCCACCGCGCAGCATCTCATCCAGCCCCGGGATTCCTGTCTTCACGCGCTCCATGTCGCCCTCCTTTCGCCAGGGAGCTATCGCATCCCCCGGATGATGTGATAAATGGCCTTCACGCGGAACTGCCGGTCATTGGAGGCCTCCAGAAACCGCTGGACGAGCCTGCGGACTTCGGGATTGCTGGAGAGCGAATACACCGTCATCTCCCCCAACCGCTGCTCCACCAGCACCCCCTGAGCGGCCAGTTCGGCCAGTTCCGCCCGGGTCGTCTCCACATTCCGACCCGCGTAACGGGCGATGTTCTCCGCCGTGTCGGTGGTGTAGGGGTTCTCGCCGAAAAAGCGGATCAGGTCCCACTTCACGAAGGAATTGACCCGCGTGCGCAAAAAGGTCAGTAGTTCCGGGTCCATATCCGCCATCAGACGCCCGACCAGGTCCTCGCGCTCCATATAAGTCCTCCGACATTTACGGCAGATCGGGGAGACACTGTCCCCCTACTCCAAAGGCGGCAACCTGTATAGTGGCTGACCGTTAGACGCCCGCTCCCAAAGGTCCAGCAGTTCCTCACGGTGCTCCAGAGCCCACTCAACGGTCATCCCCAGGACACGGGGCGGAAGATAACCGCCAAAAGCGGTCAGAGTATAAATGTCAACTACCGCCCGATATTCCCCGTACTCCGCGTGGAAGTGCGGTGGCGGATGATCGTCAAAATACATCTTGATCACAATCCCAAAGAAGCGGCTGATTTCAGGCATGGACGACCAACTGCCGGAGTTTGGGGAAAATATCTTCGGGTTGCTTACCGGTCAATCGGAGATAAATCGCATCCGGACACAAATCTATCTGGTCACCCCAGGTGATCTCTCCGCCGGGGCCAATGGACACTTTCCGAAACTCCTGCTCGTCATCCCAGAGGATAAAAACGCCTCTACCGGCCAGGTCCGACAAGTCCACAATTCCCTCTGCACCATCGGAGTATCTCACCCAGATCCGATAACGTTCCAGGGCCCTCACCTCAATCGGAACAGGCATCGCTTCCTCCTTCGTGCCCTTCGTGTCCTTCGTGGATGTTTCGTGCCCTTCGTGTCCTTCGTGGATTGTTCACCTTCTCCGGCGCGGGCCGGGGGTCTGCGGGGGACGGGTGGCGACGATCGGCACCCGCCCGGCCTCCTCGTCCTGCCGCAGGTGGCAGTTCTTGTACTTCTTCCCGCTCCCGCACCAGCAGGGGTCGTTGCGGCCCAGTTTGCGCGCGCCCGGGGGTGGGGACGACGGGGTCTGGGCGGCCGCCGGGGCCGGCCGCGCTGGCTTCCCAGACGGAGCCGCCGCCGGGACCGGCCGCTGGGGCCGCAACCCTCCCGGCGCCGGACGGGCCGCCGGGGCCGGCTGCGCCGTCGCAGGCATCGGCACGCCGGGCCGGAACGCGTGCAGCGGCCGCGCGCGCCGGGGCGGCGGCATCATCTGAGGCACCAGGAAGAGCGTCCGCGCCACCTGGGAGCGGATCTGCCCCAGAAGCGCCTGGTACATCTCGTGGGCCTCCTTCTTGTACGCCACCAGCGGGTTCTGCTGCCCGTAGGCCCGCAGGCCGATCCCCTCCTGCAGAACCGACAGGTCGGTCAGGTGGCGGACCCAGAGGGTATCTACCGCGCTCAGGATGACCTGCCGGTCCCGGAAGACCCGGACCGCCTCCAGGAAGGCGGTCTCCACTTTCCCCTTGATGTCGTCGGGCAGGTGACGCAGAGGCAGGGCCGCCGTCTCCTCGTCGGGCTCCGCGCCCAGGGCCTCCACCACCCGCCGGTAGATGAGCCGCCGCAGCGGATCGTTGCCCGCCCGCAGCAGCGCCAACGTCACGTCCTGCTGGACCATGTCCCGATAGACCTGATACCCCAGGTTGCGGTTCAGGTCCTCGTACGTCCGTCCGGCCAGCGCGGTCAGTTCCTCCAAAATCTCATCGCGGGAGAGGTCCGCCCAGCGCGGGTCCGGCTTCTCCGACAGGGGGAGAAACGTGCGCAGTTCGGCATGCAGCGCCTTCAGGTCCCACTCCTCCGGGTCCGGGCCCGGACAGTGGAGCAGGAGCAGGCCCTCTATCTCCTCCCGCACCATGCGCAGGACCTGGTCCCGCAGGTCCGGCTTACTGAGCACCTCCCGCCGCTGCGCGTAGATGACCTCCCGCTGGGTGTTCACCACGTCGTCGTATTCCAGGACGTGCTTGCGCAGGTCAAAGTTGTAGCCCTCCACCCGCTTCTGGACGGACTCAATGGTCTTGCTGAGAATGCTGAATTCCAGCGGGGCGTCGTCCATACCGGCCCGGGCCATCAGGCCCTGGACCCGGTCGGCGCCGAAACGGCGCATCAGTTCGTCCTCCAGGGAGAGGTAGAAGCGGGAGGAGCCGGGGTCGCCCTGGCGGCCCGAACGGCCGCGCAACTGGTTGTCTATGCGCCGCGCCTCGTGCCGCTCCACGCCCAGGACGTGCAGGCCGCCCAGCGCGACCACCCGCTTGCGGTCTTCGGCGCAGTCCGCCCAGGCCTTCGCCAGCACCTCCGCCCACCGCTCGGGGAACCGCTCCGTGGGGTTCTGCCCCCGCCGGAGCATGTCCACCGCCTCGTTCCAGTGGGACTGGCGGATCCCGGTCAGGTCGTACCCCTCCTGGCGGAGCCACTCCCGGGCCAGCCCCTCCGGGTTGCCGCCCAGGAGAATGTCCACGCCCCGGCCGGCCATCTGGGTGGCAATCGTCACCGCGCCGGACCGTCCCGCCTGGGCAATGATGACGGCCTCCTGCTCGTGGTACTTGGCGTTGAGGACGTTATGGGGGATCCCCCGCGCCTTCAGCATCCGGGAGAGCCGCTCAGAGGTCTCAATGGCAGTGGTACCCACCAGGACGGGCCGTCCGGCCTTATGCAGTGCCTCTATCTCGGCGACGACAGCCCGGAACTTTGCCTCCTCGGTCTGGTAGATGACGTCCTCCAGGTCCAGCCGTTTGTAGTACCGCTCCCGGCGCCCGTCCCGGCTCTCGTAGACGGTGACCGGAATGTCGTCCCGCCCGTTCAGGACGCCCGCGAAGGTCACCTCCGAAAGTTCCCGCACGGGCACCTCCCGCGCCACCAGGTCACCGAACATGGCCCGGTACTCCACGTGGGTGGGCAGGACGACGACGTCCATATTGTAGATTTTCTGGAACTCCTCCTTCTCCGTCGCCGCCGTGCCGGTCATCCCGGCCAGTTTCCTATACATCCGGAAGTAGTTCTGGAAGGTAATGGTGGCGTAGGTGAGCATCTCCTCCCGGACGGCGACGCCCTCTTTGGCTTCAATCGCCTGGTGGAGCCCCTCCGCGTACCGGCGGCCGTACATCAGCCGCCCGGTGAACTCGTCCACAATGATGACCTGTCCGTCCCGGACGATGTAGTCCTTATCCCGCTGGTAGACGGCCCAGGCCCGCAGCGCGTTGTCCAGGTACGGGAGCATGTAGGCATGTTTGGGGTCGTAGAGGGTCTCCCCCGGCCCAATCTCCGGGAGCATGGACTCCACTTTGTGGATGCCCTCTTCGGTCAGGATGACGTTGCGGGTCTTCTCGTCCACCTCGTAGTGGACGTCCCGCTGGAGACGGCGGACAATCTCGGCGAAGCGGCGGTAGAGGTCCGAGGACTCCTCGGCGGGGCCGGAGATGATGAGGGGGGTGCGGGCCTCGTCAATGAGGATGTTATCCACCTCGTCCACAATGGCGTAGTAGAGTTCCCGCTGGACGCAGTCGGCCAGGTCCCGCACCAGGTTATCCCGCAGGTAGTCAAAGCCGAACTCGTTGTTGGTGCCGTAGGTGATGTCGGCGTTGTAGGCCTCCCGGCGGGAGACGGGGCGCAGGTTCAGGTAGCGGTCGTCGGTGGACGGGTAGTCGGGGTCAAAGAGGAAGGAGCCCAGGTCGGGCTCGGCGGCGGCGGACTGGATGACACCGACGGACATCCCCAGGGCGTGGTAGACGGGGCCCATCCACTGGACGCCGAACTTGGAGAGGTAGTCGTTGGGGGTGACCAGGTGGACTCCCCGGCCGACGGGGATGTCGTCTATAGGAACGAACTCCCAGCGGTCGGGGTCCTTGCCCCAGCGGCGGCGGGCCGCCTCCACCCACTCCGGGTTGAGGGAGAGACCGTTCAGGTAGAGGGGCAGGGTGGCGACGAGGGTCTTGCCCTCGCCCGTCTTCATCTCGGCGATTTTGCCCTGGTGGAGCACGATGCCGCCGATGAGTTGGACGTCGTAGTGGCGCAGGCCGATGGTGCGTTTGGAAGCCTCGCGGACGGCGGCGAAGGCCTCCACCAGGATGTCGTCCAGGGATTCCCCGCGCGCCAGGCGGCGGCGGAACTCCGTCGTTTTGGCGCGCAGCGCGTCGTCGCTGAGGGCTTCGTAGGTCCGCTCCAGCGCGTTGATGCGCTCCACGACTTTCTGCAACCGGGCGATTTCCCGGTCATTGGGGTTACCGAAGAGACGGTCAAGAAATTTCATCAGTTACCTTCACTGATCGCCGCGCGACTTCTACAAGAGCCCGAAGGGCGCGGTCTAAAGATTCCGAACTCTATCTCTCTTGCCTTTGCTTCCCATTCAACGGGACACGGATGGACACGGATAGTACAGATTTTCACGGATTTCATCCGTGCCGATCCGTAAAACCTGTGTTTATCCGTGTCCTATTCCACTGTCAGGTGACCAGAACAATGTTCAACCTTTCTGGTGGCAAGAGGTTCAGAAGAGAAAACGACACCGATAACCTGATTATACCCTTCTTCCCAGTGGAGGGCAAGCCTCACTCACGCATTCGCCGTTTTGTGTTATAATACGGCCGACCGACCGGCGGGCAAGCGCCTCTGCCCTACCGCCGATGCCCGGTTGTCAATCCTGATCCGAAGGAGGCAACAGAGATGCGTCTCATCCCCCGCAAGATGTTCTTCACCCGGGGCATCGGGGTCCATAAACAACAACTGACCAGTTTTGAGATGGCCCTGCGGGAGGCCGGGATCGCTCAGTTTAATCTGGTACGGGTTTCTTCTATTTTCCCACCCTTCTGCCAGGTCATCAGCCGGGAAGAAGGGCTGGCGCTGCTCCAGCCCGGCGAAATCGTCTTCGTCGTCCTGGCGGAGATGTCCACCAACGAGCCGGGCCGACGGATCGCCGCTGCCGTCGGCATGGCCCGCCCGGCCGACCCCACCAAGTACGGCTATCTCTCCGAACATCACGCCTTCGGGCAGACGGAGCGGGAGGCCGCCGACTACGCCGAGGACCTGGCCGCGACGATGCTGGCGACCACCCTGGGCATCCCCTTTGACCCGGAGCGGGACTACAACGAGCGCAAGGAGCAGTACGCGATGGGGGGCGAAATCGTGGACTCCACCAGCATCGCTATGGCCGCCACCGCCGAGCCCGGCGGCGTCTGGACCACCGTTGTTGCGGCGGCAGTGCTGATATGACGGCGGACGACAGACCACAGACGACGGACGACAGGGGTAGCGCAGGCTGTCAGCCTGTACAGACTGCAAATGATGGTAGTCCGTGGTCGGTGGTCAATGGCCCGTGGTCGGTGGTCCGTGGTCCGGGGTCCGGGGTCGGTGGTCAATCCCCGGATAACTTTCTCGGCCTGCCGGAGCCGTACTGTCTGCTGGAACGGGCAGGGGTGCTGGTCCTGCCGCTCCCGCTGGAGGCGACGGTCACCTACGGGCGGGGCGCCCGCTGCGGCCCGGCGGCCATCATCTGCGCGTCCCAGCAGGTGGAACTCTACGACCGGGAGTTCGGGCGGGAGGTGGCGCTGGAGTACGGCGTCCACACCCTGCCCCCCCTTTCGCTCCCCGACGACGCGGCCCAGGCCGTGGAGTTCATCGCCGACGCCGCCGCGCGCTGGGCCGGGACGGGCCGCCTGCTGGTGGGGCTGGGCGGCGAGCACACCGTCACCGTCGGGCTGGTGCGGGGGATGCTGCGGGCGCGCGGCGGCCTGCTGACCGTCGTCCAGATAGACGCCCATGCCGACCTGCGGGCCGAGTACGAGGGCAACCCCTACAGCCACGCCTGTACCGCCCGGCGGCTGTTGGAAGAGCCGGGGGTGGAGCAAATCCTGCAACTGGGCGTCCGCTCCATCTGCCCGGAGGAGGTGGAGTTCGTCCGCGCCCACCCCGACCGGGTGCGCGTCTGGTACGCCGAGGAGGTGCATGCGGGGAACTGGTCGGCCGAACTGACCGCGCGCCTCTCCGGGCGCGCCGTCTACCTGACCATAGATGTGGACGGGCTGGACCCCGCGGTCATCCCGGCCACCGGCACCCCTGAGCCGGACGGGCTGACATGGAGGGAGGCGGTGGACGTCATCCGCACTGTCGCCTGTGCCGCAACGGCCGTGGTGGGGATGGACTGCGTGGAACTGGCGCCCGTCCCGGGACTCCACGCCGCCGAATTCGCGGCGGCGAAACTGTTGTATAAGGCGATGTCGTACGCAATCTTCAGCCGGAAAGGAGACCGATGCAGTACGTGAACGAAGTCAGGGCTTTCATTCGGCATCACTTCCGCCACTTCAACGCGGCCGCGCTGGTGGACGCGGCCGAGGCCTACCGGCAGTTCATCGCTGAGGGCAACGGTATGCTGGTGGCGATGGCCGGGGCGATGAGCACCGCCGAAATCGGCCTCTCTCTGGCGGAGATGATCCGGCAGGGAAAGGTCCACGCCATCAGTTGCACCGGCGCCAACCTGGAGGAGGACATCTACAACCTGGTCGCCCACGACTACTACGTCCGTGTCCCCAACTACCGCAGCCTCACCCCGGAGGACGAACTGGCCCTCTGGGAGCGCCACCTGAACCGGGTGACCGATACCTGCATCCCGGAGGAGGAAGCCATCCGCCGGATTGAGCATGCCATCCTGGAGGAGTGGGTGGAGGCGGACCGGAAGGGGGAGCGGTACTTCCCGCACGAGTTCTTCTACCGCATCCTGCGCAGCGGCAAGTTGGAGCCCTACTACCAGATTGACCCGCGCGATAGTTGGGTCTACGCGGCGATGGAGAAAGACCTGCCCATCTTTGTCCCCGGCTGGGAGGACTCCACTACTGGCAACATCTACGCCGCCCACTGCATCCGGGGGACCATCCGCAACGTCCACACCGTCCGGGGCGGGATTGAGTACATGATGGCCCTGGCGGACTGGTACCGGAGGGAGTCGGCGCGGCGGAAGTTGGGCTTCTTCCAGATTGGCGGCGGCATCGCCGGGGACTTCGCCATCTGCGCCGTCCCGATGATGCGGCAGGACCTGCGCTGGGAGGACATCCCCCTCTGGGGCTACTTCTGCCAGATCAGCGACTCCACCACCAGTTACGGTTCCTACTCCGGCGCGGTGCCCAACGAGAAAATCACCTGGGAGAAACTGGGGATAGACACCCCGCGCTTTATCATAGAATCGGACGCGACCATCGTGGTGCCGCTGATGTTCGCATACGTATTGGCGCCGTAGCGGGACCCCTGCGGTGGCTCAGTCTGGGGCAGGGGCAAGCCCTGCCCCTACGGGGGTTATGTCGGTCCCGGAATTATATGCGCCTCAAAGTCGTCCCGGAAGATTTCCTCGTAGAGGAGCAGGTTCGCTTCCCCCCGGGCAGCGGCCCGTACGCTCTCTACCGGGTGCGGAAGCGAGAAGTCACCACTCTGGAGGTCCAGGCACAACTGGCCCGGATGCTCCATCTTCCCCTCTCCGTTGTCTCCTTTCCTGCCCTCAAGGACCGGGATGCGGTGGCTGTCCAGTACGCGACGGTGCGCGGGCCGGGGCCGGAGCGCCTGAGCGGGCCGGGGTTCACCGCCGAACGGGTGGGCCGGGTGGCCCGTCCCCTGGCCCCCTCCGACCTCATCGGCAACCGATTTGAGGTGACGGTGCGCGACCTGGCCCCGGAGGAGGCCGCCCGCCTTGGCCGACGGCTGGCGGAGGTGGCGGCGGAGGGACTGCCCAACTACTTTGACCAGCAGCGCTTCGGCTCGCAGACGGTGTCCGGGGAGTTTCCGGGCCGGCGCATCCTCCGCCGGGACGCCGAGGGGGCGCTGCGGGCGTATCTGGCCGAACCGATGGTCGGCGACCCGGCGGATGTGCGGGCCTTCAAGCAGGAGGCGGCGGCCCGCTGGGGCCAGTGGCGGACGCTCCTGGAGATGGCGCCCCGCCCCTCCAACCTGCGTTCCGTCCTCACCTTCCTCTGCGACCACCCCACCGACTTCCGCCGTGCGCTGAACCTGGTCACCCCGCGCATTCTGAGTCTGTATCTGACGGCCTACCAGTCCCTCCTCTGGAACCGCATCGCCGCCGGGTATCTGCAGGCCCGGCTGGGCCCTCCGTATGGATTTGTGGAGGTCGCCGGTGATGCGCTCCCTCTCTTCCCCGCCCTCTCCGACCGCCTCCCGCCCGATGTGGCCATTCCGCTTCCCCACCACCGCGCCGTTTCCAGCGACCCGCTGCTGGCCGCCGTGGTGGAGGACGTATTGCAGGCCGAAGGGTTGACGCTCTCCGACCTGAAGCCGCGCCTTCTGCGCCGGGCCTATCTTCCCCGCGGGCAGCGGCGCCTGATCCTCCGCCCCGCCGACGCGTCCGCGTCCCCTCCTGCCCCCGATGAGCGCTTCCCCGGACGGCAGAAAGTCACCCTGACCTTCACCCTTCCCCCCGGCTCCTACGCCACCCTGGTGGTCCGCTCTCTAAGGTAAACCGCAGAGAACGCAAAGGACGCAAAGTTTAGCCGTTAGTGGTCAGGGGTTAGGGGTTAGAAAAATAGACTAACCCCTGACGACTGTCCCCTGACGGCTAAAATTCCTTCGTGCCCTTTGTGTGGCCTTCGTGTCCTTTGTGGTTTTTAGCCCTTTGCGGTTGGATGAAACCGCTACTGGCGAGTTAACTATTGACAAACTGCAAATAGTGGGGTATAATGATGCTGGATCACCAGGGAGGAGACAGAACATGCATCCCAGAGGTCACGGATGGCGCTGGCGGGGGTGTTCCCGGCGGGCCGTGCGGTTTCTGGAGCCCGCGCTGCTCCTGCTCCTGCACCACGGCCCCGCCCACGGCTACACCCTGCTGGAGAGACTGGAGTCCTTCGGCCTGGGGGAGTTTGACCCTACGGTCGTCTACCGGGCGCTGCGGGAGATGGAGGAGCAGGGCTGGGTGGTCTCCGCGTGGGACCGGGAGCAGACCCAGGGGCCGCCCCGGCGCGTCTACCGCCTGACCCCCCTGGGGGATGAAGTGCTCCGCTTCTGGGTCCAGGACCTGGAGGAGACCCGCCGGATGGTGGAGGAGTTCCTGCGGGCCTACTATCAGCACGTAGAAGAACATCCGATGGAGGAGGAAGCATGAAAATCGCGGCGGTATCCGACGACGGCGTGACCATCAGCCAGCACTTCGGTCGCGCTCCGTTCTACGTGGTCATCACGGTGGAGGAAGGCCGGGTGACCGGCCGGGAAGTCCGGGAGAAGATGGGGCATGCCCATTTCGCCGGGGAGCCCCATTACGGGCACGAGTATGGCGCCGACCCGCGCGGCCACGGGTTTGACCCCGCCGCGCAGAGCCGCCATGCCCGGATGGTTGGGGCCATCGCCGATTGCGATGTGCTCCTGGCCCGGGGGATGGGCGCCGGAGCCTACGAGAGTATGCGTCAGGCCGGCATCCGCCCCATCCTGACCGACATCGCCCGGATTGACGACGCGGTGCAGGCCTACCTGGAGGGCAAACTGGAGGACCATCCGGAGTGGCTGCACTGACAGGGAGCAGGGTCGCGGGTCGCATGTCGCAGGTCGCAGTTTGAATTAGTAAAACCACGAAGGACACGAAGGCCACACAAAGGACACGAAGAATTTTAGCCGTCAGGGGTCAGCCCTTTTTTCTAACCCCTAACCCCTAACCACTGACCACTAACCGCTAAACTTTGTGTCCTTCGTGAGTACCTTGTGCCCTTGTGGTAGGTAATTACGAATTCGTGGCAAAATCGGAGGACCAAATGCTTGCTGAGCGGGAAATCCTGAACGCGCTGAGCCGGGTGGTGGACCCGGAGTTGCGCCGGAATGTGGTGGAGTTGGGGATGATCCAGGACCTGCGGGCCGAGGACGGCGTCGTCTCTTTCACCCTGGCGCTGACCACCCTGGCCTGCCCGCTGCGGGAGGGCATCGTGGCGGAGGCCCGGAAGGCGGTCCTGGCCCTGGACGGCGTGCGGGACGTCCAGATTTCGCTGCGGGAGATGACGCAGGAGGAGAAGGCCCGCATCTGGGCTCAGGTCCAGCCGCCCAGGCAACAGGAGCCAGGCGTCGCAGCCCACCTCAACCACATAGACCGGGTCCTGGCGGTGATGAGCGGCAAGGGCGGCGTGGGCAAGTCCTCACTGGCGGCGCTCCTGGCCGTGAGCCTGCGCCGTCGGGGGAAGCGGGTGGGCGTGCTGGACGCCGACATTACCGGCCCCAGCATCCCCCGGATGTTCGGCCTGCACGAGCCCCCGCCCGTGGGCCCGGTGGGGATTCTCCCCGCCGAGACCGCCACCGGCATCCGGGTGATGTCCATTAACCTGCTCCTTCCCGAGGAGGACGAGGCGGTCATCTGGCGGGGCCCCCTCATCAGCGGCGCCATCCAGCAGTTCTGGGGCGACGTGGTCTGGGGGGACCTGGATGTACTGGTGGTGGACCTGCCGCCGGGCACCTCCGACGCCGCGCTGACGGTGATGCAGTCCATCCCCCTCAACGGCATCTTGCTGGTCACCTCGCCGCAGGACCTGGCGGGGATGGTGGTCCGCAAGGCGGCGCGGATGGCGGAGCACCTGAGCGTGCCCATCGTCGGCCTGGTGGAGAACATGGCCTACGTGACCTGCCCGAAGTGCGGGGAGCGGATTGAGGTCTTCGGCCCCAGCCAGGCCCAGCAGACGGCCATCCCGCTGGGCATCCCCGTCCTGGCCCGGTTGCCGCTGGACCCCGAACTGGCCCGTCTCTGCGACAGCGGGCGGGTGGAGCAGTATGCCAGCGGCGACGTGGACGCCCTGACCGAAAAAGTGCTCCAGCGGCTGCCGACGACGAAAAGCGTCCCCCTGTTCCCCCGGTAGCCCAAAACGGAATACGGAGTACGTCCGATGGAACAGCCGTCGCCCTTCACCCTCCAGAACCGGCGGACTTTCCTGGCCTACCAGCGGGACGAACTGACCGAGCACCACATCTACACCCGGCTGGCGCGGACGGTCCGGTCGCCGGAGAACCGGGCCGTCCTGGAGCGCATCGCGGCGGACGAACTGCGCCACTCCCGCTACTGGGCCCGCCTCACCGGGCAGGAAGTCCGCCCCGACTGGCTCCGGGTCCGGTTCTACACCCTGGTCGGGCGGATTCTGGGCATCACCTTCGCGGTCAAACTGATGGAGCGAGGGGAGGAGGGGGCACAGGACAACTACGCCCGGATGGAGGGGGTCGTCCCGGACGTCGGGGCCATCGCGCGGGATGAGAAAGCGCACGAGCAGGCGCTGCTGGCGATGTTAGACGAGGAGCGGCTGCGGTACACCGGCTCCATCGTCCTGGGGCTGAACGACGCGCTGGTGGAGTTGACGGGCGCGCTGGCGGGGCTGACCCTGGCCCTGCAGAACACCCCCCTGGTGGCGATGACGGGCGCCATCACGGGCATTGCCGCCGCCCTCTCCATGGCCGCCTCGGAGTACCTCTCCACGAAGGCGGAGGGGGACGGGCGGGACCCGCTGCGGGCGGCCCTCTACACCGGCGTCGCCTACATCTTCACCGTCCTGGCCCTCATCCTGCCGTACCTGGTGCTGAGGAACCCGTACCTCTGTCTGGCGGCCACGCTGACGGTCGCAGTCCTGATCATCGCCTTCTTCACCTACTACATCTCCGTGGCCCGCGACCTGCCCTTCCGGCGGCGGTTTCTGGAGATGGCCGGGCTGAGCCTGGCGGTGGCGGCGGTCAGTTTCGGCATCGGCATCCTGATGCGGACGGTGTTCGGCGTGGAGGTATGACGTTTGTGGCAGCGAAGCCGCCACAATAAAAACAATATTCTAAAAAGAAAGGAGGTGAACGAGATGCCAGCAGGAGATCGGACCGGACCGATGGGCATGGGCCCGATGACCGGTCGGGGGGCCGGCTACTGCGCCGGCTACGACGTGCCCGGCTACGCCAATCCGGGCCCGGGGCGCGGCTTCTGGGGCCGGGGCTGGTGGGGCCGCGGGCGATGGCCCTGCGGCGGATGGGGCCACGGCTGGCGCCACTGGTACCACGCCACCGGCCTGCCCCGCTGGGCCCGCTGGGGCTACCCTCCGGCCTGGTGGGGGCCGCCTGCTCCACCCACCCGCGAGGAGGAAGTAGAGATGCTGCGGGAAGAGGCGGAGTGGCTCAAGGAGCAACTGGAAGCGGTCAGCCAGCGCCTGGCCGACCTGGAGAAGGCGGCCGGGGAGCCCGACCGGTAAAGCACCAGGGCGGGTGACGGCCCCGAACCTGCCACCCGCCCCGGCCACCGACCGGATGGGGACCCTCGCGGTCCCCATCCGGCACCAATTATATCACTAAAAGGGGGAATGCAACAATGCGGATTGTCATCACCGCCAGCGGACCAGGCCCGGATGCGGATGTTCACCCCAATTTCGGGCGCTGCCCGATGTACGTCTTCGTGGACACGGAAACGGAGGAGGTGGAGGCCGTGGAGAACCCGGCCCTCACCGCCGCCGGTGGGGCGGGGATCCAGGGGGCCCAGTTCGTGGTTCAGAAGGGCGCCCGGGCCGTCATCACCGGCAACGTGGGGCCCAACGCCTTTCAGGTGCTGCAAGCCGCCGGTGTGCCCATCTACCACTTTGCGGGCGGGACGGTCCGGGAGGCGCTGGAGGCCTTCCGGGAGGGACGCCTGCCCCTTACGGGCGGAGCCACCGCCCCCGCGCACGCCGGTGTCGGCCCAGGCTGGGGTGAGAACCCCGCGCCGGCAGCCCGCGAGGAGGAAATCGCCCGCCTGCGCCAGGAAGTGGAGATGCTCCAGCGGCGACTGCGGGAAGTGATGGAGCGATTGCAGAGGCTGGAAGCGAAATAGGGATTGGGACGTCCGTACCGTGGACGCCGGGCGCAACAGCGCCGGAGAGAGCCGATTCCCATCAGCGCCAGGAGGTGAAAAATGGGTCAGTATAGAAGAGGACAGGGAGGCGGCCCGGGAGGACCGGGAGGAGGCGCCGGTCGCGGCCGGGGGCCGGGCCGGATGGGCGGTCCTTTCGCCGCCGGACCGGGCGGGTACTGTGTCTGCCCGAACTGCGGATACCGGGAGCCGCACATCGCGGGACAGCCGTGCCCCCAGAAGACCTGCCCCCGGTGCGGCACCCCGCTGGTCCGGGAGCCGTGACCGACCCGGAAGCCCTGCGCCAGGAAATCCTCTCCCGCCTCTCCACCGTCATAGACCCTGAGACGGGAGCGGATGTCGTCCGCATGCGGTTGGTGGAGGACCTGACGGTGGATGAGGAGGGGACGGTCCGCTACACCTTCCGCCCCTCCTCGCCCATCTGTCCCATCGCGGTTCCTCTGGCCCTCGCCATCCGCGATGCGGTGGCGAAGGTGGAGGGCGTCACCCGGCAGGAAATCACCGTCGCCGGGTACGTCCGGGCCGGGGAGTTGACCGCTATGTTGCGGGAACTGGAGGAGTCCAGGACCCCGCGCGTCATCGCCGTCTGCCGGAGCCAGTGCACGACGGACCCGAAAGTGGACGTCGGCGAGGGGGAACTGCGGGCCGGGTACGGCCTGGTGGGGGATGCCCACGCCAGCCTGAGCGAGCGGGAGGTCAGCCTGCTGGCCGTGGAAAGCATCCGGCGGGCCAACCGGAAGTACGGCATTGCCGCCGTCCCCGGCTCCTTCGCCGAGAACCTGACCACCGAAGGCCTGGACCTTCTCTCCCTCCGGGTGGGGGACCGTCTCCGGGTGGGGGAAGCGCTGCTGGAGGTGGTCCAGATCGGAAAACCGCCCGAGGCCGCCCACACCTACAACTTCCAGGGTGTCTCTGTCCTTCCCCGGGAGGGGGTCTTCTGCCGGGTGCTGGAGGGCGGACGAGTCACTCGGGGAGACCCTATCCGGGTGCTCCCCAGGGAGGAGCGATGAAACTGACCTGTCTGGTGGATAACGCGGTTCTGCAATACACGCCCTTCTGGGGTGAGCACGGGCTTTCCGTCCTGGTGGATACGCCCGAGGGGCGCATGCTCTTTGATACAGGCGCCAGCGGGACGGTGCTCCTGCACAACATGGAGGCGGCGGAGGTGGACCCGGAAAGCATCCAGGCCCTGGCCCTCAGTCACGGCCACCGGGACCACACCGGGGGCCTGGCCGCGTTCCTGGAGCGGCGCCCCGGCCTGCCCATTTACGCTCACCCCGATGTGCTGCGGGAGCGGTTCTCCCGGCGGGACGCGGAAATGCGCGCCGTTGGGATGCCGGTCTATCGCTCTCCGGAGCCGCCGCAGGAAGGAGGGATGCGCGCCATCGGGATGACGATTCCGCCGGAGGACCTTCGCCGTCGGGCCGATCTGCGCCTGAGCCCGGAGCCGCAGGAAATCTTGCCCGGCGTCTGGACCACCGGGGAGGTCACCCACCGGACGGAGCCGGAGGGCCGGAGTCCCTACCACTTCGTCCGCGGCGAGGCCGGCTGGGCAATGGACCCGTACCGGGACGACATGTCGCTGATTCTGGAGACGAGCCGGGGGCTGGCCCTGCTCTGCGGCTGCTGCCACGCGGGGCTTCTGAACACGCTGGCCCACGTGGAGCGGGTCTTCGGACGGCCTGTCGTCGCCGTCTTCGGCGGCACTCATCTCATCAGCGCCGACGCCGACCACCTGGAGCGGGTCCGCCAGAGGTTGCAGGAACTACCGCTGCGCCGGGTCTCTCCCAGCCATTGTACCGGCGAGACGGCCTTCCACTTCCTGTTGCAGGCGCTGGGCCCGAAGATGGTCCGCCCGTTCCCGGCGGGGGCACAGGTGGACCTGGAGGCACTGGAGTGATCGTCGCTGTCGCCAGCGGCAAGGGGGGCACCGGCAAGACGACGGTCGCGGTCAGCCTGGCCCTCAGTCTTTCCGACCGGCGCCCGCTTCTGGTGGACTGCGACGTGGAGGAACCCAACGCCGCGCTTTTCCTGAACCCGGTCCTGGCGGAGCGGCGGGAGGTGGGACGCCCGGTCCCGGAGGTGGACCCGGCAAGGTGCAGCGGTTGCGGCCGCTGCGCGGAGGTCTGCCAGTACCATGCCGTCGCCGTCGTGGGCCGGAAAGTCCTGGTTTTCCCGGAACTGTGTCACGGGTGCGGGAGTTGCGCGTTCCAATGTCCGACCGGGGCAATCAGGGAGGTCCTGAGCCCGATGGGCGTCCTTGAGAGGGGGTGGGCCGGGCCCGTGGAGTTCGCTCAGGGGACGCTGAACGTGGGCGAGGCGATGGCCGTCCCGGTCATCCGCCAACTGAAAGGATGGGCCATACCGCCGGACGCCCGTGACCGCCCGGTCATTCTGGACGCGCCGCCGGGGACTTCCTGCCCAGTGGTAGAGACAATGCGGGGAGCGGATTTTGTCCTTCTGGTCACCGAGCCCACCCCCTTCGGCCTGCACGACCTGCAACTGGCAGTGGAGGTCGCCCGGGACGGGCTGGGATTGCCCGTCGGCGTGGTCATCAACCGGGACGGCGTGGGCGACCGGAGGGTGGAGGCGTATTGCGCCGCCGAGGGCATCCCGGTTCTCCTGCGCATCCCGCACGACCGACGCATCGCCGAGGCGTACTCAGAAGGGAAGCCGCTGGTGGCGGCGCAGCCGGAGTACCGGGAGCGGTTCCGCGCCCTGTGGGAGGAGGTGGCGGCGCGGGTCCGGAGAGGGGGGCCCCTTGTTGGAAATCGTCATCCCACCCGATGACCACCTGCGCCTGGAGCATCTGGTCCTGGACCTGAACGGGACGGTGGCGCTGGACGGGGCCCTTCTGCCCGGCGTTCGGGAGCGCGTGGCCCGCCTGCGCCCTCTGCTCACCGTCCACCTGGTCAGCGCGGACACGCAGGGGACGCTGACGGCGGTGGCGGAGGACCTGGGGGTCATCCCGCACCGCCTGGGGCCGGGGGGCGAGGCAGAGCAGAA
>Ga0315298_1002734_pt1 | contig 29194 bp, 24 predicted proteins | sample WHS_1_MG_FD_203077 | JGI IMG/M metagenome (GOLD analysis project Ga0315298, IMG submission 203077) | Extremophilic microbial mat communities from Washburn Hot Springs, YNP, Wyoming, USA - WHS_1_MG | ecosystem: Environmental > Aquatic > Thermal springs > Hot (42-90C) | place: USA: Wyoming... | reverse complement strand
GGACGGGATGGCAACCGCGCCCGCCGCCGTTACGAGCACCAGAGCCCACAGTAACCCCCTCACAGCCAGTCGCATCGTTCACTCCTTGCACCAGGCGCCTCAACGCGGATGCATTATAGCCCTCGGGGCGGACCTGGCGCAAGCGTGGATGGGTGGCCCGCTTGTCGGTGGCGTGGATGGATTTCGGATGCGCGCTGGGTGCCGGCCACGGGCCGTCCCCCGTCAGCGGCGATATGCTGCCACAACGTCCAACACGGCCCCAACCACGTCGTCCGCGTCTTGGTCCGTCATGCGCGGGTTCAGCGGAAGGGAGATGAGGCGCTGGTACGCGGCGTATGCGATCGGGAACTGGTCGGGGCGAAAGCCGTACTTGTCTCGGTAGAAGGGGTGCAGGTGGTTAGGGATGAAGTGGACGCTCGTGCCGATGTTGCGATCTTTGAGCTCCTGGATGAAGCGCGCGCGGTCGATGGTGAGGGCCTCAAGGTTCAGCCTGATGGGATAGATGTGCCAGGCGGACTCAACCTGGGGGCGCTCCACCGGAAGCTCGAGGGCGGGGCATTCCGCGAAGGCCCGGTTGTAGCGGCGCACGATCTCCCGTCGTCTCTGCTGGAAGCGGGGCAGTTTGCGAAGCTGGTGAATGCCCAGCGCGGCCTGGATATCGGTCATGTTGCACTTGAACCCGGGGCAGACCACCTCGTAGTACCAAGAGCCGGCCGCGGTGTACCGCTTATAGGCATCGCGGCTCATGCCATGAAGGCTCCAGACGCGCGCCTGCTCGATGACCTCGGCGTTGCCGGTAAGCATGCCGCCCTCCGCGGTTGTGAGGTTCTTGGTGGCGTAGAAGGAGAAAGAGACCAAGTTGCTGGGCTGGGTGGCAGAGCCGCTTGCCACCGGCGCGAGGTCGGCAGGGCATCCGATGGGGTGGCCTTTGTACTTGGCGGAGACTGCGTGGGCGGCATCCTCAACTACGTGCAGCCCGTGCTGCCTGGCGATGGCATACAGCGCGTCCATATCGCAAGGGTGGCCGTAGAGGTGGACCGGCATGATGGCGCGGGTGCGCGGCGTTACTGCTGAAGCCACCTGCTGCGGGTCGATGTTAAGGGTATCCGGCTCCACGTCCACCAGCACTGGACGGGCGCCCACGTGCTCGATGACATGGACGGTGGAGCAGAAGGTCATGGTGGTGGTGATGACCTCATGGCCGGGGCCGACGCCAAGCGCGGCGAGGGCGACTAGCATGGCATCGGTGCCGGAGCTAACGGCGAGGGCGGCGGGTGCATTGGCGAACTGGGCGAACTCCTGCTCAAAGCGGCGCGTTTTGGGGCCGGTGGTGATCCAGTCGGAGCGGAGGGTGTCAACGACCTCGGCGATCTCCTCCTCGCCGAGGAGGGGAGGAGAGAAGTTGAGGAAGGTTTGGCGCATAGAGTGGCTATCTCCTTGGCAGGCGTGCGATCTGCGGGCGCACCGCGCAACTATCGAGCGCCAGCCTGGTTAGGGCCGCTGTATCCTGGTGCGTTGGCTTCGCGAGCCCATGGTGGCCGTGCGCGCCAGGTGGCGGCCAAGGGGCAGACCGCCGCGGGCGGGTCGGTGGCTTCCCAGGTTCACGGCAGCCCATGAAGCTATGGGCAGACCTACGGGCTCCCCTTGCCGACCCAGCACAGCACGTGGGTCGCGCCCGCATGACGACGGCGCTTGCACGCGTGCGCTAGCGCGTGATTGCGACGAAGCGCCCCTTGGTCCGGCGCCGCACCACGAAGTCCCACACTCCGGCAAGCCAGCCACAGCCGTAAGCGAAATGGTAGCACGCGAACACCGCCGGCAGAATCGGGAGGAGGTCCCAGCCAGCCTGGGCCGCGCTCACAACAGAGGCTGCTAGCACTGCCACAGCATACACGGCCGCCAGCGCCCCGAAAGCGACGCGCGCAAGCGGCACGACAACTGACGCCGCCCCCAGCAACGCAAGCACCGCCACGAAGGTGCCCGGTACAAGATGCCGCCAGGACGCAGGCAGACGATGCTTTTGGACCACGCGCACCTTCCAGTAACCATACTGGAAGTACTGGCGAAAGAGGCCGCGCAAGGAGTCGCGCGGTGTGTACCAGGATCGGATGCGAGGGGACTGCCAGATCCGGCCGCCGGCGCGCAGGAGCCTGAGGTTCAGCTCGTCATCCTGGTTGCGCACCAGCTCCTCGTCGAAAAGGCCCACGTCGAGCAGCCGCCGCTTCCTGTAGCATCCGTACGGCACCGTGTCGGCCGGGCCCTCATACCACGCCAGGTGGAACACCGCACCACCCACCGCAAAACGGGAGTGGTAAGCCGCAGCCACCGCCCGCTGGACGTAAGATCTCGACCTGGTAAGCGCGGGGCCGCCCACGTTGTCGGCGCCGGTCTCCTCCAGCACGCGGATGCACTGCGTGAGGTAGTCCGGAGCGAACTCGGTGTGGGCGTCCATCCTCACGACGATGTCGCCCCGCGCCGCATTGATCCCCACGTTCAGGCCGCATGGTGTGGTGCCCTTGGGGTTGTCGACCAGCCGGAGCCTGGCGTCCTCCGTCGCTATCCGCTGGATTATCTCCCGGGTGCCATCATCCGACATGCCGTCGGCAACGATCACCTCGAAGCCTCCTTCGGGGGCATCCATGCGCAGGACGGACCGCAGACACGCCTCGATATGCGCGCGCTCGTTGCGGCAAGGGATCACCACGCTGACCGCCGGACGTCCCTCCGGCCGGGGCTCATTCACTCTGCATCCCTCCAGCACGCGACGGCGGTTGGCCAAGCAGGGACACCACCGCCTTGAACTTGCCGGCCCGAGTGCGGGGGATCTCTGGCACCTGCTGCACATCCACCTGCACAGATGGACCAAGCCTTTGCCTCACCCGGTGCACGATGTCCTCTCTGTCCACTGGCCCAAACCCATCCGTGGGCACCACCTTCACCATAATGCGATCCCGCGCCACCTGCACAATCTGCCCCTCACGCACGTGGGGCTGGTCCACGAAGATGCCATGGAACCGCACCATCTGGCGGCCATCGGGCCCCACCACCACATCCTCAAGCCTGCCCACCACCTCCTGGAGCACCGGCATGCTCCGCCCGCATGGGCATGGCTCCGAAGCCCACGCCGCCAAGTCACCCAGCCGATACCGGATAAGTGGCTGGTACTCCCGCATCAGGCATGTGGCCACAACCTCGCCCACCTCTCCTGGCGCGCAGGGGGTCCCGTCCGGCCGAAGGATCTCGACAACGGCTACGTCCGGGCTCACGTGGAGCCGCCCATGCTCGCACTCACTGGCGAAGAGCGCGTTCTCCACGGTGCTGTACTCCTCGAAGACGCGGCAGCCGTACGCCTTCTCCATCACCTCACGCATAGAGGCAGTGAGCTTCTCGCTCGTGGTGATGACCGCCTGAACGGGTGGGAAGCGCAGGCCTTGCTCTAGCACCATCTTCGCCAGAAGGTAGTAGGAAACCGCGTATCCGGTCATCCACCGCACCCCGTGCCGGCGAATGGCTTCTGCGTACTCGATAGCCGTGTCTGGACGCAGGTGGAAAGCCGACAGGTACACCTGCCGTTCCGCAGCGTTGAACCGGTGATACGGACCGCGGCTGTCCGGGTCGGGCTCGACCATGCGCCCAGAGAAGGTGGCGCGCGGCATTGAGAACGAGACGCCAGCCCACCGCGCAGAACGAACCTCGCGAACAGCGAGCGAGTCCCTGATCTCCGCCGTGGTCCAGATGGTAGCGATGGGCGTACCGGTGGTGCCGCTGGTATGGAAGGTGCATCGCAGAATAGGCCTGACGTCCTCGCGAAGGAACGCCCGCGGGTTGGCGCGAAGGGCTTCCTTCTCCAGGAGTGGAAGCTCGCCCAACCTGCATTGCTTGGCCGCGGCCTTCTGGGCGGGGCTCCAGGCGGAGCGATAGTACGGGACCCGTTCCGCCGCCATTGACAAGAGGTCGGCAAGCCTGGCCTGCTGCCACGATTGCCATTCCTCCGGAGAAAACCGCTCCCTTTGGGCGTACCCGTGCACGAAGCGCCGGTAGCCTGGCCCAAATCGAAGCCAGTGCCAGTACGCCCCGTATCCCGTTACGGCGCAGTGCTGCACCCATACGGGAAGCCTGCTGTAGATGCCATCAAGGTATGCCATATGGAAGATGCGACCGCAGATGAGGGCCGAGAGCCCAAAGTCGAAGTCGAGGCTCGAGGGGTGAGAGAGGGTGCCAAGGGGCACCGTTCCGCGCGCATGCCCACCGGGCTCTGGCCTCTCAACTCTCGTCTCTCACCTCTCTCGCGCCACTTCCATCAGCAGCTCCTCCCAACGGGGGAGGACCGCGGTCCAGTCGTACCGCTCAGCTTTCGCGCGGGCGTTGCCGGAGAGCCGGCGCGGACAGACACCTGCGGACCTCAGCCTCTGCCTCAGCGCGGCCCCCTGTTGGCACAGGACCCTCCACGTACCGCCGCGCCCACTACGGCCTCGAGCCAGTCGGATTGTGCAGCCACACAGCGCTTTTGCTCGAAGCTGTCCAGGAAACGCTGCCGAGCCGATCTGCCCATCGTCATCCTCAGCGTCGGGTCCTCGAGCAAGATGCGCAGCTTCTGCGCCAGCGTTGCTGCATCGCCCGGCGGCACCAGAAAACCATCGCTCCCGTCGCGCACGATCTCCGGAATCCCTCCCACGGCCGACGCGACTACCGGCGTCCCCGACGACATAGACTCGATGTTCACAAAGCCAAAGGCCTCACTGCGCGAGGGCACCACCGTCACCGCCGCTTCGGCCATCATGGTCAGCAGCTCCCGCCGCGGCACCACGCCGCGAAACGCACACAGGTCCTCCACGCCTAGCTCCCGAGCCAGCGCAACGCAACCGCTCCTCATGGGACCGTCCCCCGCAAACACCACCTGAGCACGCACCCCGGAGGCCTTAAGGAGCGCGAGAGCCCTGATCAGCACGTCCTGCCCTTTACTCTCGTGGAGGCGACCCGGGCAGAGGACGTACGGCCTCTCCGTCAGTCGCGTGCCGGGGTCGGGCGGGCCCCAGTCGGCGATCGAGTTGGTGAAAACCGTGCTCTTCGCCTCTGAGACCCCGAAGGTTGCGGACACGTCCGCCTGCGCGGCTCGCGAGTTGGCCACGACATGGGTGGCTAACCGGTACACAAGCGCCTTTCTCGCCCGAAGGGCCTTTTTGCGGAGCCGGGAGCCTCTCCAATCTGCATCAATCTGTGACGACAGCGTGCGGTACCAAGCCACGCGGCAGGGGACTCGCGTCAGCCATCCCACGCACATCATCACGTTGGTGGCGCCGAAGTTGGCAACGAGGCACTGGGGTCTGCGCACACGGATCAGCCGCCATAAGAACCAAGCATCGGCGGGCCGCACGGGACGCCTGGACGGCCAGGTCCACACCGCAGGCGCGCCATAGGGGTCCTCCACGTCACGCCTCTGGCCGTCAACCAGCAGGGCCACGGCGTGCCCGCGCTCGATCAGCTCCGCCGCTAACGCGCGGAAGTGCAGGGACACACCACTGTCTCCCCAGCTAGTGGCAATAACGAAGGAAAAGCCGCTCATACCACCCTCCCGCGGCACAGTGGGTTCCCCAAGCCGGGCACGCATGGAAGCAGTCCGGCCGCGAGCACATACCGGTGAACCCGGCCAGCAAGATGGCGCTGGCTTGTGTGCAAGCATAGCCAGTTGTGACTCTTGAGGCACCGCTGGGGGTCGGCGCGCCTGAGGGTGAAGCGCGAGATCTCCCACACCTCGTAGCCGAGGGCAAGCACCTCCGAGTAAAGATCGCCTACGCTGTGCCCCGCCCGTCTCTGAAGGGCCGGCGAGGCCTCCAGAACGACGGCCGCACGGGAAGCGGCCAGCACGCTGCGGGCGCCCTGCAGAACAGCCAGCTCCGCCCCCTCTACATCCACAAAGATCGCTCTGAGTCCAGCGAGCACCGGCTCAAGGCTATCCAGAGTGACGCAGTTCACTTGCACCGTTTGCGGGACGCTGGTTGCGCCTTGCAGACATAGGTAACCGACACCCGACGCTTCCTTCGTCGGGGGAGGCACAAACGACATTGTGCAGTTGCTGGCGGCTACCACGCACGGATGTATCGCGACGTTGCGGTACCGGATGTGAGCGAGCGCGCGTGTGAGGGTCTCAACGTTAGCGGGAAGCGGCTCGAACGCGTGCACACGGCCAGTTGGCCCCACGATATCCGAAAAGCCCACCGTCTCTGTTCCTACGTTTGCCCCCACCTCAACAATCGTGTCGCCTGGGCGGCAGAGGGCCCGGGCGATGGCCCAGTTACGCCATTCGTAGTATCCGTGCACCGCGAATGGATACCCATGGAAATCGGCTGTGCATGTTACGAGGTGAGACCCTGTCAGGGCCCGCACGCTGACCTGGCGCGCATCCTGGTAGGCGCGCTGCATAGGGTAGAGGAGGCTCCGAAGCCTTTGGGCCGCAAGCGGCGGCAATGGCCTGCAAAGTCTCTGCGCCACAGATAGCCTCAGCGATGGCATGCCAGAACACTCCTACGGCAGAACCACCCGGCCGTGTCGAGTGGCGGTCCCGGACGACCCTGGGGGCTTCACCGCATGTCCCCCACCGTGCTCACAAGCGTCTCTGGCCGGACTGACCGGCCGGCCTCCATCAGCAGCTCCTCCCAACGGGGGAGGACCGCGGTCCAGTCGTACTGCTCAGCTTTCGCGCGGGCGTTGCCGGAGAGCCGCTCCGCCAGGTCCGGCTCCGTAAGGACTCGCTCCACCGCCACTGCCATCGCCTCCGGGTCGTTGGGCGGCACAAGCAGTGCGTCGCGCTCATGCTCCAGCAGGTACGGGACGCCGCCAACGTTGGTGCTTACCACGCACAGACCGCACGCCATCGCTTCAAGCACGCTGACCGGGGTGTTGTCTACGTTGGTCGTGTTCAAGAAGACGTCCCCTTTGTTCATCCATTCGCCAACCTCCCCCTTGGATACCTTCCCAGGCAACGTCAACCGGTCCAGCACACCCAAACCCTCCGCTACGGACCGGACCTCCTGCATGCTTCCATCGCCCTTATCGGGACCCACCATGGTTAGGCGCACGCCTGGAAACCGGGGGAGCAGAAGCGCCAGCGCCTTCACCGCCAGCGCGGGATTGTAGATGGCGTGGAAGGCGCGCAGCCAGACCAGGCTGGGTTGGGGGTGCGCGCGCTCCCGGAAGGTGTACATGCCAAGGTCCAGGGCATTGGGCAGCAGGCGCAGGTCTTGCCTATGGGGCTTCATCTGCTCCAGTAGGTACCGCGACGGAGTGGTGACCGCCGCGGCAGATAGAAGCAGGCGCTTCACGCGGGCGGGGTGGCGCGCTGCAAGGGCTGGAAGGTTGCCACCGTGGAGGGTAAGGATGTAGGGTTTGCGGGCATGGCGAAGGGTCCAGCAGACCGCCTCCGCCCAGAGGAAGGCGGGGCCGCTGAACACGTCCACCTGGGCGACGCGGTAGTCCGCGCGGCGGCGCCAGCAGGTGGCCACCATGTTGCACAGCCGGGCGGTGCGGCCTGGCCGGTCTGATGTGGTGAGCACGCGCCAACCCCGCCGGGCCAGGCGCTCTGCCAGGTCTTCGCAGACCCCGCGCGTGCCAGTGGAATGGGAGAGGAAGTTGCCGACTATCAGGACCGGCGGCCGTGCAGGGGTACCCGCCATTACAGAACCCCCTTGCCTGTGCCATCCACCCGGAAGCTACTCGCCGTAGAACCCACGGTACCACTCCACAGAACGGGTGCTGTAGGTGTCCGGGCGGCAGCACTCACCTGCTCACCCCTGAGCTTATTGGGCTGGCGGAACCTGCTGCCGCGTGATTCGTGCCTATCCACTCGCAAATGCTCACAACCATCTCGGCCGCCCTTGCCTCAAGGGTGTTCGCGCGGGCTAACGTCAGCCCTTTCTGGATCAGCCCGCGTCTTCGGTCTCCGTCGTGGATCACGTTACTGATGGCCTCCGCCAGAACGTAGCTGTCCCCGGGGTCCACAAGCTGGGCCGCGCCTGGGCCCTCAAGCACGTGCGGTATGGACCCCACGCGTGTTGCCACCACCGGAAGCCCGTGCGCCATGGCTTCCCAGACCGCCCTTGGGAAGCCCTCGGCGTGGGAGGGCATGACGTACACATCGGCCTCCCGGTAGAAAGCGAACAGCTCCGGTCCCAGGGCTCTGTACCCGTGATACCGGACGCGGCCAGCCAACCCCCTCCCTGCGGCCATGGCGAGCACCTCCTCAAGTGCCGAGTCGCTTCTCTCAGGCGGGCCCACCAGGTCCACCACCACGTCCTCTCCGCCCTCAACCAAGGAGATGGCGGCTTCGGCAAGGTCCAGAATGCCCTTGGCGCGGGCCATACGGCCGGTGTATAGTAGGCGATAAGGCGGCGTTAGGCAGGTGTCCTCTCTGGGCCACAGGTCGGCCGATGTGAGGGTTGTGGTCCTCGTCTCTACCAGCGTTGGGGCGATGGGTTGGAATTTGACGTACAGCTCGTGGCTGTTCACGAATGTGAGGCTGCGGGCAGCCACGCGGTTCTGCTGCCGCTGGTTCCATAGCGCCCACGCACGGATCAGACGCTTGCGCCAACGCGGTCCAGCCAGATCCTGCATGCCCGTGGTGTAGTCGCTGACCAGCAGGAGTGCTGCTGGCACGCCGGCCGCGGCCCTGGCCACCGCGGGCAGCAAGGGCGAAGGGCCGCGGATTAGGATGGCGTCTAGACGTGACCTCCACTGGCGCACCGGCACGGTATGCATCCAAGCCAGAGCCAGCCTCCGTGGAACCGAGGCGTGGGGCCCAATCGGCACCAACTCCACGTTTTGCGAGGCAAGCGTGTAATCCAGGAGCTCCTCTTCGTCGGCGCGAGGCGTGTGAAGGAAGCAGACCACGCGCTCGCAATGCCGCGCCAAGCTGTCCAGGAATCGGCCTTGCGGGCCCGACGTGCGGATGCGGCCATCTTGCAGCGCGGCCGGCTGGTGGTAATGGAAGCCAAGGATCATGGGCTAGCCCTCTGCCGCCGGAATCGCGGCGGGGACGAGGAGCTCCGCCCGCTCGCAGTCGCGTGCGGCGTCGGCGTCCCAATCGATCCGTGGCGTCAACGCCTCGTGGCTAGGTGGCTTTGTGATGGTCAACAAAACACCCTGAAGCCATCCAATGAGATACGCCCAATGCTTTCGGTATGGCGGCAGGGGCACGCGTGACGCCGCTCCGATCGCTCTCCAAGCCGCGTACCAGTAGTAATGCAAGCGATAACGCAGGGTGCTCAGCCCGCGTCGCTCGGCCACCAGGCGGGAGAGAAAAAGCCGAGAGTAGGCCGCCGCGCGCGCGCAGGAACGTATCTGCGCCGGGTACGCCACCGTGGGCGCGTCCCCGGGGTGAAGCAGAAGGATCTCGTTCAGCAGCAGAAGGCCATTCGTCTGAGCGGAGTACGACATGGCGCGATCCTCGCCGATACCCAGGCGCTTCTCAAAGATGGCAAGCAGGTCGGCTGGAAAGCAGGCATCGCGCAAGCACTCGCGTCTGAAAGCCATGCACCCCCCCGGCAAGCACGGGACCTGGACCACAAGCCCCTGCCCAGCCGGCCCCTGTACCCCGCAAAGCCCCAGCTCTCCTGAACCTGGGCGAGGGAGGCCGGTCAGCCAGTCCACGCAGACCTGGACTCGTCCCAGGAACGGGTTGGACCGCAAGCGGTTGGTCAACGAGGTCAGGTCCGGATCCTGTACGAGGGGGTTCCGGCAGTCTATCCCCACGGACGCGCCCGCTACGCGATCGTCGGCAAACAGCTCGACCAGGCGCTGGAGCATGTTCGTCGCGAGAGGTACCACATCATCGTCCAGGTAGGCCAATAGGTCGCCCTGGGCTGTCTTGTACCCCAACCACCGCTGGTAGGCGATGTTGGCATGGCTGGACGATACCAGTAGCACGGGCATCCCAGCCGCCGTCGGCACAGTGCCACAGAGGGCGCGCCTGACGTCCTCATGGTTCGGCGACGAATCCACAACGATCAGCCTGGCAGGCTGAAGGGTCTGATCAAGAAGCGCACGAACGAGGCGTGTGAGCTGGGGGACACGCCGATACGTACAGATCACCAGGTCCACCGTCATATTCGGCACCCCAGGCTGTCCAATGCGTGGTTGATGCATTGTATGAGCCCATCTGCTGGAAGGCATTTGCCAAGCGCTTCTGCCAAACGTGGTGCCACGGGGCTCGAGCGCACCACTGGAGCGGGAAAGGAAGTTGCCGACCATCAGGACCGGCGGCCGTTCAACGCTCATCCCCACCCCCACCCCTCAACCCACTCCCAAGCGAACCGCTACCGTTGCAGAACTGCTCCCGGGCAAGCACGTTGACCGCCAACGCCCACATCGTACTGGGAGCAGCAGACCGACAATGCTCGATATGCCGCTCGCTAGCCCACACGCAAGCCGAGGCGGCGAGCCACGTCGGCGAGGCCCAGGACCTTGAGTCTGACCTTTGACAGCGACCTGGAATACACGCCTACTCTGGCCAACTCGAAGCGCCAATCACCTCCGCAGCCACTTGGCGCCAACGCTGCCGCGCACTGATACCCTGCGCCCGCAACAAGCCTTACGGTGTCACGGTTGTAGTCCCCGCCTGGATAGGCGAAGTACCGTAGCACTGTCCCAACCGCCTCCGCGAGCTGGCCCGCATTTCGAGAGATCTCCCGCTGCTGCACGCTCGGGGGGAGTCTGCTGAGCAGAGGGTGCGTCACACTGTGTCCACCAATCTCAATGAGGTCAGACTGAGCCGCTCTGGAGACAATCTCTGCACTTGAGCAGCGGTACAGGTCAGCGTCCCCGCAGCCCAGTGGATAGCGGGCGGATAACTCCTGCACAAACTCCCGGGGATCCCTGCTGGCGCACGCGAGAGCGTCGAGAAGCAGTCGCGCCCGCCTTCGCTGTCGTGCGGACCCCAGCGTGAGCACACCTGACGGCAGCTCCACAGAACTGTAATGGCGGCTGCAGCACAGGGCGTTAAGGTAGCTGAACCAGAGATGGCCGCCACCATCGAACCCCTGAGTGCAGACGAAGAAAGTCGCCGGCACCTGGAACGCCTCCAGGAGCGGCGCCGTGCACTCGAGGGTGCTAGCCAAACCGTCGTCAAAGGTCAGGGCAACGGTGCGCCGGGCAACTCTGCCGTCCGTCTCCAACCGGTGCACGTACTCTGCAAGGGGGATGACATTGCACCGCCGGCTCAGCCACCGCAGATGTCGGGCAAGGACGCCGGCCGGAAGCATCCGCGCCACTCTCTCATGGAGCGAATCGGCGGTGTCTGGCGCAACCCCATGGTAGACCAGGATCATGGTGCCCCCACGTACGCGTCCGTACAACGGCTTCCAATGCTCGCGTCGTAGGCCTCGGTCATGCGCGCCACGAACCTACTCACGCTGAACTCGGTTAGCATTACTCGCCGAGCTGCAGCACCAAGAACGGCGGCACACGTGGGGTTCTCGATGAGTGATCTGACGGCGGCGCTCATTGCCGGGACGTCCCCTGGGGTGACAAGTCGCCCAGAGACCCCGTCCGCCAGAAGCTCCATTACGGCAGGGGTCCGCCAAGCCACGATAGGCACGCCGGCTACCGCCGCCTCCATTACTGCATTGGGCATGCCCTCGCTCGTTGAGGCGAAGCAGAAAACGTCAAACGCGCTGAGCCACCTCCGCGCATCAGGAACGGGGCCGGCAAAGGTAACGGCTTCGCCCAGCCCAAGCTCACGCACCGTCGCGCTTAGCTCACTATGCCCGGGCCCGTATCCTATCAGGATAAGACGCGCAGCAGGAGCACTGGCCCGCAGGAGCCGCATTGACTGCAGCAACAGTTCAAACCCCTTCCCCTTAACGAGCCTCCCCACTGAACCTATCCACGTCCCGGCTTCGGGAATCGCGCAACGCGCGGCTAGCACGGCCCTGGCGCGGGCCCGGGCCTCCACATGGTCCTCAACGCCATTTGGCACGATGAAGACCCTCTTCCCGACAGGGCCCAACGTGGACGCGAGCTGATCGCCCGCCGTCTGCGAATTCACCACGACAGCGTCCGCCATAGACAGCGCGTACCGCATCAGCAGCGGGCTCGAGCGGAAGGACTCATAACTACCCCGGACTGAACCAAGACTGGAGCGGGCCCCCAGAAGCCTGCCGCACAGCGCGGCATCAAGGAGGCTGTTCGCGTATCCCTCCGGTTCGGACCTTCCGACGACATCAAGGAGCACCTCGACCCCGCTTCGAACCAGCAACGCCACAGCACCCAGCAGATCCGCCACACCTTTGCCAGCATCGACTCGGCCTACGTACAGCAGGCGGTATGGAGGGGCGCTGCAGGTGTCTGCTCTTAGGAATAGGTCCTCCTCGCCGATGGTAGTCGTCCTAAGCTCAACAAGACGCGGCGCCGCGGTTTGCAGGCCATCAAACAGAGCCCTGCTGTTCACAAAAGTGAGACTCTCTTTCGCCAATCGCCGCTGCCCGGCGTCGTTCCATCGCCACCATAGACGGATCGCCTCCTTGCGCCACCGGGGCTGGCGCAGGTCGTCCACCCCCGCCAAGCAATCACCCACTATAAGCAGTGCTGCTGGCACGCCGGCCGCGGCCCTCGCCACCGCGGGCAGCAAGGGCGAAGGGCCGCGGATTAGGATGGCATCTAGACGTGACCTCCACTGGCGCACCCGGGCGGTATGCATCCAAGCCAGAGCCAGCCTCCGTGGAACCGAGGCGTGGGGCCCGATCGGCACCAACTCCACGTTTTGCGAGGCAAGCGTGTAATCCAGGAGCTCCTCTTCGTCGGCGCGAGGCGTGTGAAGGAAGCAGACCACGCGCTCGCAATGCCGCGCCAAGCTGTCCAGGAATCGGCCTTGCGGGCCCGACGTGCGGATGCGGCCATCTTGCAGCGCGGCCGGCTCGTGGTAGTGGAAGCCCAGTCTCATCGGCTCCGAACCTCCCAACTTGCCCCCCTTCCGACGGCCCGCGGTGCTGTTCCTGGCACCATGGAGAGGTCCCGTGCTCTTCCAATGGCAGCAGCCACCATCGCGTATACAAGCCACGGCGCTGTGTTTGTTAACCCCGCCAGCGACCAGAGGTGGATGCTCATCCCCACCAAACTGGCGTAAGCCGCAAGCGCCCACGGCTCACCCCTGCGGAACAGCGTTACAGCGGCCGCGGCGCCCCGGAACAACAGCGTGAGCAAGATCGCCACGAATGGCAGCGTGCAGGCCAGACCTCCCTCCGCCAGCAAGAGCATGTAAGAGTTATGCGCCGAGAATGCGTCGAAATGGCTCTGCGGCGCGTACCGGAGCTCCGGCGGGAGGTCCAAAGGCGTCGAGACCCGTCTGAACTGCGCCGGGCCCACGCCAAAGACCGGATGCTCCACAAACAAGCGCCAAGCCTTCTGGATCATAAGCACGCGAATAAGATAGGACTTGTCCGACTGATACGCCTGCAACTCCTGGTACCGGTCAAGCACCGGCTGTTTCACCTCCGCGGGCGCCGCGCACGCAAGGGACACGGCCACGGCTGCCGCCAGACCCGCCTTCAGCAGGCCGCCCACCGACCGCGTGGCCGCGGCATGCAGAAGAAGGAACGCCACAAGCCCTGCCGCAATCGCGATCCAGGATGACCGAGAGAGGTTCACGGCCGCCGCGGCCCACACGATCAGCAGGCCCATCAGCGCCAAGCGGTGCGTCCTACGTCGGCCGGCCAGCGCAAGTGGCAGCAAGAACGGCGAGAAGGTGGAGAACTGCCACCCGTACGCGTTCTGAGTCATACGCGTGAGCGAGAAGTAGCCATTGGGGCGCATTGTGCCCAGCACCACCCGCTCCAGCAACACGATTGCCGCCAGGGCGACCACCGCAGTGGCCAGATAGGCGGGAAGCCTGGGCCCCACGTTGCCACGCCTTATAAGGTGCACGCTCAGTACGAAGACGAGCATCCAGTAGGCGAACTGGTACAGGCGCGCAACGGAGGCAAGGTCTGGCACCACTGTATCGCTCGTCAGCGTGCTCACGGCGAAGGAGAACAGCATGCCAGCCCACAGAAGGCTCGCCAGCGCAAGCCATCGCCCCTCCCTTTGGATGCCCCAGCCGCGGAGCAAGCCGAGCATCTCCAGGGCGACCACGTAGAAGAGCGGTGCGGACCAGGAGAGCCCAATGAACGGAACCGCGGCCACCGGCGCCGCCGTATATACGGCGAACGCCAGGAAGAGGCGTAGCATTGAGCGCGGCGCCGGTGCGTCTGATGAGTATGTGCGTCCCTCCCAAGACCCTAGCCTGAATCCTTGGGCTTGGGTATATTGGAAGCCCATCTTCCCTGCCTCACCGCCGTCGCCAGCAGGCACTGGTCCAGGTGGAGCGAGCCTCCACGCGAGGACTCATCCCATGGCTCACGCGTCTGAACCTTTCCTGCTATTCATGAACGCGGCATCACCAACAAAGCGTCCTCGCACTAGTCCGCGGGCCAGTCCAGCTTTGGTGCAAGCCACATCCCATCGGCCCGTCACCAGCGCAGCCACGGCCGACATCAGAAGCTTTGGTACACCCACCGATAGGACGGCGAGGCGATACATCCATCCACCCATCCGGCCGTACTTGAGTGAGTAGTAGTGTGCTGAACTCATCAGCCGGTTTATGGAGATGCCAACCGGGTCAACCGGCGTGCATGACTGGCCGTAGTGTACGATCCTAGCGGTGGGGAGGTAGTAGACCCGGTAGCCGAAGCTGTTCACCCTGTCGCAGAACTCGATGTCCTCGCCGCACATGAAGAACGCTTCGCTGAGCCCACCCACCGCGCGTACCATAGAGGCTCGCATCATCATCGCCGCGCCGCTGATCACATCAACGTACCCAGGCCTCTGGAGGTCATACGGATAGCGAAGGCGCGCGAGTAGAAACGCACCGAAGAGAGGTATCCGGCCCAACCCCACTATGTCGAGCACGATGGTGGACAGCAATGTATAGCTGCGCCGCGCGGCTACCCGCTGCGGTCTTCCATCCCCCGACAGCAGCATTGGCCCCACCAGGCCGACATCCGGGTGCTCATCCATGAATCTGGCCATAGCGCCTATCGCATCCCTTCCAACGCGGGTGTCAGGATTGAGCAGCAGGATGTAGTCGCCTGTTGATCGTTGCATGCCGATGTTGTTGGCTCTGGCGAACCCCAGGTTCGCGCCGATCTCTATCACGATCACATCTGGGTACGCGTCTCGGACCTTGGCTGGGGTGCCATCGGAGGATCCATTATCGACCACGATGACCTCGAGCTCGACGCCATTGGCAGAACACATCACCGAGGCTATGGCATCCAGCAACAGGTGGCACACGTTCCAGCTGACGATGATTACCGATATCCTCTTGCACATTCTCGCCATCTCCGCGGTCTGCCTCTTGTGGCTCGATTCAGAGGGTTCCAGCTCGTCGCGCTCGTGAGGCCTATGACTTCAGGCGGAGGACCTCCTCGTACACGCGCTCCAACTTCCGAGCGTTGGTAGCGGGATCGAAATGTCTTCGGGCATATTGAGCTCCTGCAACGCCCATCTGGCGCCGCAGCTCCGGGCTGCGGGCCAGCCGAACCATGGCGGCGGCGAGTGCTTCGGGGTCACAGGGCGGCACCACGACAGCGGTTACGCCGTCCACAACGACGCCGCTCTTCCCGGTGTGACCCGAGTTGACGATCACCGGCCGTCCCACTGCCATGGCTTCGAAAGGCTGCCTGCCCAACACCCCAAGGCGATTGTAGGAAACGATCACGTCCATGGCAGCCATCACCGCCAGAGCATCGGGGCGATACCCCGTCAGGGCCAGCCGCGAGCTAATGCCCGCGGCTCTCGCAAGCTGCCATGCCTTGTCTACAGCATCGGTGGTATCCACAAGGCGAAGGCGCTCGCGAATCCCAAGTCTCCGGCGAGACCGGCTAGAACCCGGGCCGACGAGAAAGAACCGAAGTCTCACGTCAGGGAGCTTGGCCTGAACCATTCCTGCGGCTTTGATGAAATCCCACGCCCCCTTCTGTTCGTTCAAAACACCCACCATCCCAAAGGCGATTTCACCCGGGGCCACGCCCAGATCGCCACGTACCCGCTCTGCCTCCGATGCTGCCTGATCGGCGGCGGCGAAGTCCACCGAGTTGTAGATAACGCGAAGGGAACCCAGATCCTCAAAGCCGTCCATCTCGTCCTCAGAGATGGCGATTACGCGGTGCGCAAGCCGGCGGATGATACACCGTGACGCCGCCGCCTGTTCGCGGCAGCTGGACACATGGTATGTACTGCGTAGGTGCCACACGATGGGGATGCCCAGGCGGTGGGCCGATATACCTGCACCCAACAGCGCTTTGTCGTTCAGGTGCACCAGGCTTGGACGAAGCTGCGCCAGGTACTGAGACACCGCCTCGGTGGGAGCCAAGGACAGCCAATTGTGCCAGTATGCTCGTTCCCAGCGGCAAGGACCGGGGAAAGTCCAAAACGGCCTCATCGGGACGACATCCACAGGCACAGACAGATCCTCATACAGCGCACGAACGGGCCCGTCCGCGGCAAGGAGCACGCGGGGTTGGAAGCGCGCACGATCCAGCGCAAGCAGTATGTTGCGCAGGCTAATGGCAGAGCCCGAGAGGCCTCCCGCGTGATGCATGTAGAGGACACTTGCTGGTGGATGGTCCCGCTCTGGTCCGTTGCCTCGGTCGACGTTCGCGCTCGCCTCACTGGCGGCGGGCTTGGTCACGTACCGGGAATTGCCACCCCCACACCCCTTACACGAAAAGCTCACAGCCCCACGACCTCCTGGTACACCTCGTGCAGTTGCCGGCCAACGCTCTGGTAGCCAAACCGCCCCTGCGCCTCAGCGGCGATAGCTTGCCTGTCGAAGCTGGCCCCGCGCGCCAGCACGTCCGCCAGTGCGTCAGCGAGTGCTTCGGGGTCGCCGGCCGCCACAAGCCGCCCTGCGTCAGGGGGAAGCAGCTCCGGGACGCCACCAACGGCGGTGGCGACCACCGGTGTGCCGCAGCACAGGGCCTCGCCGATCACGCACGGCGAGTTCTCCCACCGGCTCGCCAAGGCGAACACGTCTGCCATCCGCAGCATCGCGGCGATCCTGGCCTTCGGTAGCTCTCCATGGAACGTCACGTTCGACCCAATTCCCAACGTCTCAGCGAGGCTGACGTAGGGCACTGGATTCCCGCGCCCGACGACATCAAGGCGGACGGGTACGCCCGCGTGGGATAGGATGGCAACGGCTTTGAGCAGACCTGGGATGTCTTTGGGCTCCTCCAGCCGCGCTACGGTGAGGACACGTCGGAGGGACCCGTCCCGCGGCAGTTGCTCCTCCCATCTAAACACGGCGGGGTCGACCGCATTGGGTACTATACGGTACCTGAAGCGGGCCCCGATGCTCTCCATATGCCTGCGGAGGTAGTCGCATACGGGCAGCACGATCGCGGCGCGCTCGTACACGCTCCCCGCGAAGGCCAGCCTTTCTGGCCGCAGCGCGCCCGGTCTGCACAGGGCCGACCAGTGCTCGGTAACTACCACCGGAACCCCGAGCGCCCGGGCGACGCCCAGAGCCATCCTTGCTCCCGCAAAGATATGGATATGGATCAGGTCCGGCCTGAAACCCGATCCAACCAGCCTTGCGAGCTCGCGGCCAATCAATAGGTACGTGACAAGTCGGTTGGCCCCGTGCCACGCCAGCTTCCTGTGTCGGATCCGGATAACCTGCGCACCGTTCTCCGCTGATCGTGATACATGAGTGAGCCGAGCCAATGTCGCGGGTGGAGCGTGATACAGAACAGCGCTATCGTGGTAAAGGCTGGCCGCGCGAACGTGTTCAGCGATGAAGATCAGATGGTATGGTGTCCCGTATTCCGGGTCCGGATACCCGGTTGGCCAGTGCAGTATCTTCAGGCGCATGGGCCAGCCTCCTGGTTGACGGGGTCAGGCCGCAAGTACATCAGTCTGGCAGCCGCGACACGCCGGACGGCCCCCTGAGACGGCAGCAGGTAGCCAGCGTGCCAGTATCAGGCACTTCTACGCTCTCGCACGGCAATCGTCCCCCACGGCTGTTTCGGCCCCAAGCACTGCGGAACATGCCCTTCAAACGGCGATACGTGGCGCCGCGCGTGGTCAAGCCCGCCTCGGCAGAGCCAGGCGACAGATCAGGTCCGCGACACGCTGCGTGCTCCGGCCATCGGTGAAAGACACATAGTCCCGCACAAGCTGTTCCCGCTCCGAGCGGTACCAGGCGGGACTGGCAAGGCATCGGTTGATTGCGGGGATAAGGTCCTCTTCGCGCTCAATGATGGGCACCAGGTCCAGTTCCACCAAACGGCGGTAATGCGTTGCCAGGGTATGGCCCTGGAACTGCCGCAGGGCCAGCTCAGGCTGATACGGGTGGAAGACCGGCACCACGCATGGTGTATCGAAGATAGCCGCCTCCACGGTGATCGTGGACCCCGGGCTCACAACCACGTCGGAATGACGTAGGAGATTGGCAACGTGAACGACATCGTCTCGCGTCATTGTCCAGCCGAGAGTTGGGATGTACCCTTTCATATATGACACTCGGACATCGGGAGATGAAGCGTATGCGCCAAAGTGCTCCAACCTTGATGCAGGATGGAGGCGGCACACAAGCTGCGTTCCAGGGGGCAACGCGCCATCCGAAACGGCCTTCAGCAACAGGTCAGGCAGGTATGTTTCATCGTACAGGTACTGAAGCTCACCGAGCGTGGCCACTGTAACAATAGGCCTCCCGGGGTCCAAGTCCATGGTACTAGTGAACTGCTCTCGGCTCCACACGCTATCGGGCCCAAAGTAGCCATCGAACTGACTCGCCCCTGTCACCACCACGCGATCAGGTCTGTATCCAGCAAGCCGACACGCCTCTCGCCGGTTTACCTCGTTCCACACCGCAAGCCAGTCGGGCCGCAGCCGGAGGTGTTTGTAAAGGTTATCCCAACTCCGCACAACGCCGAGGGTGGTGATACCAACCTCCTGCGCCGCACGGAGGAACGGCATCTCGAAATGCGAGATAGGGTTCGTGACAACAGCAAGGGTACAGCCGAGAGTTCGGATCAACTCAACATAGCTCGGGTCGGGTGCAAACAGACGCCTATAAACTAGCTGCCATGCTCTGGAGCGGAGCGATCCGGCACCTGCCAGACGCTTAGCCAGACTCAATGCGCGTTCTTGGTTCCGCGAGAGCGAATAGCGAGGCAGGGGAGCAAAGAGCGTGTTTGGTCGCGACCACTCACGGACGAAGGCCGGCACCTTCGCCGCAGGGGTCACCAGGAGGACCCCGATCCCGCGCTCGCCCAAGGCCTCCAGCAATCCGTTGTGGAACAGGTCCCGGACAACGCGCCCCTCATGGAACGACAACGCCACCCACGTCCGCACGGGAGCCGACCGGGCCGGCGGGCATTCGCAAACCGCTACCGTGCTACCGTCTGCCATTGAGTCACCTCCGAACGATGGCCGGTGTCTTCACTCGCTGGGTCAGCTCCCCTGGGGGAAAGCCATCGGCCCGGGGCCTGCCGAGCGTGTGGGGAGCATTGCCATCATCCCCAGACTCACCCACTGCCATACGTGGAAGCTATTGTCGCCATGGCCGCTGCAGTAGGCCTGCCATTGCTGCCGGACCGCATCCGGCCTCAGCCATACGCCCCCATAGGTTGCCAGCGCGGCCTCTATGGCAGGCTTCGGCCCAATCCCGCGAGGGACCCCGCAGCCACTCTCGCTGAGGGGTCTGCACCGGCCGCCTGGGTGCTTCCCGCACACCATCGGGCACCAACCGATCTGTTATTCGGCGTGGCAGCCACTTACCCTTCCCGCCCTTGATCTTCCGGTCGACGGGTTGGCGGAGGCCAAGCTCCACTATCCGGTGGTCCAGAAACGGCTCACGCAGCTCTCGCGAATACATCATAGACACGCGGTCGGCAAAGCGCATAGCCCGCGGGATGTTGGCGTAGCGCAAGTCTCGATACTGGAGGTCCCTCACCGGGTCGCCGAACGGGGCAGGCGGCTGGAAGCGTTTGGCAAGCGATGCGAACTCCGGCACCAGACACTCTGTGCGGGCGGCAGGGCACCGTGAGGCTTGCGCGGGACAGGCCGGGGAGGCCGCGGTACGGATGGTCCGGACCCCGGGGTTAGGACTGGCCACATCTCGGGCTGCGGGCGCAGCAAGCCTCACGGAACTCTCCGGAGTTTCTGCTGGATGGGGAGCTCACTGTCGTAGACTCGTTTCACGCCGTCGCCCATTGCCCGCTCCACGGCCCGGATGTCCCGCACAAGGCGCGCAAACCCCTGCGGTTCCACGGACGCCGCCTGGTCCGTGCCCCACATCGCCCTGTCCAGCGTGATATGCCGCTCAACCATGCAGGCTCCAAGGGCGACCGCCGCGACGGTCGTGGATAGGCCGACCTCGTGCCCGGAGTAACCTACGGGCACTCCGTAGCGCTCCTTGAGCGCCCGGATGGCCCTGAGGTTCAGCTCATCTACCTGGGACGGGTACGTGCTGGTGCAGTGCATCAGGATAAGATCCTGGGTGCCGAGCACATCAACAGCGTGATCGATCTGCTGCAGCGTGCTCATTCCGGTGGACAGGATGATGGGACGTCCCATCCGCCGGTGGTGGCGAAGAAGCTCGTCATCCGTCAGGCAGGCGGACGCGACCTTATAGCATGGCAGGTTGAACTGCTCCATGAAGTCCACAGACCCCGCGTCCCAGCAGGAGGCATACCAGGTCACTTGGTGCATGCTGCAGTACTCCGCAATGGCTTCATACTGCTCGACGCCGAGCTCCAGGCCTCGCTTCAGGTCGCCATTGGTGGTGCCAAACGGGCTCTCACGCGGCCTGGCAAGTTCCTCCGCAGAGTACACCACATCCACCGTCCGCTTCTGAAACTTAACGGCGTCACATCGGGCCAGCACCGCGGCAGAAATGAGCTGTCTCGCCAGGCCCACATCGCCGTTGTGGTTGATGCCGATCTCGGCCACTATGAAGCACGGCTCCCCGTCGCCCACCCAACGGTCGCCGATCTTAACTTTCACCGCCATCCGGCACCTCCTCGGGCGTCCTGTTCCCGCCCTCCGCGCAGTGCGCTCAGGATGCGGTCGCAAACCTCGCGCACCGCTCCGCGCCCACCGCTGTGTTCGGTAACCAACGCTGCGATCCTTCGCACATTCGGGTTGGCATCCGCCACCGCGATGGGCATACCAACCCACCGCATGCACTCAAGATCGTTCACGTCGTTTCCCAAGTAGGCTATCTCCTCCGGCCTCAACAGGCGCTGATTGGCTATGCCCTGCAAGGATGCCAGCTTGTTATCCACGCCCTGAATGCACTCCACACCAAGCTTGCGGCAGCGAGCAGCCACTACCGGGCTTGCCTCCGTTGAGAGGACCACCACCTCAACCCCTGCCTCACGCACACGTGCAATGCCCCAACCATCCGCGCGGTCGCACCACACGGCCTCCTTTCCGGTCTCGTCCACCAGCACCCTGTTGTCGGTCATCACGCCGTCGAAGTCAAGCACCAGCAGGCGCACCTGTGAGAGACCGGGGGCCTCGGGGTTGTGCCGCACTATGGCCATCAGATCGCTTATCAGGTCGAGGTCGCCAGGCTCATCCACCTGGAAGGAGCACAGAGGGCTCATGCGGTACACGGCTATCTTGCCGCCCAGGCGATTGCCGCATTGACGCAGAACCCATGGCCTGAGCACGTAGATCGAGCCGTTCTCGACGAGGTCCTCCGGAGCGTCCTGCCGCCGCTGCCGGTGCCGGTAGTCGTAGCTGAGCGACCGCAATTCACCGGCCTCTATTCGCCACACGAATCCGTGAAGGGGACCCGCAGAGAACAGGGAGTCTGCTTGCTCGCGCTGGAGTGTCTCGATGGCCCCCTGCACGTCGCCCGCCTGTCTGATGGGCGAGGTGGCCTGCAGGAATACAACGAGCTCCGGCTCATACCCCTCCGCCGCCTTCAGGTGGTCCAGAGCGTGGAGCAAGGCGGACTCCGAGCTAGCTGCGTCTCCACTGATCTCCGGGGGCCTATGGATGACCTCTGCACCGTACTCGATGGCGACTGCTGCGATCTCGGGGTCATCCGTTGAGACGGCCACACGGTCCACCAGGGGGCACGCTAGCGCGTGCTCGATGGTGTATGCTAGGAGCGGCTTGCCCGCAACCAACCGAACGTTTTTTCTTGGGATACCCTTTGACCCGCCCCGGGCTGGGATAACAGCTACAGTTGACATACGGTTGTGAGAACCATCCGAGTGTGGCGCCAGGAGGCACAGGCTCTGCAGACCAGCCCAGGTCCCGCCAATGGAGACCTGACACACCGAGCGTGCATGCGAGGCGGACATACTGAGCTATGGCCTGATGCCGGCGGGATCCAGAGCCTACTCCCCAGAAGGAGCCAGCACGACGCTCCTCCCCGCGGTGTAGTCGAAGTAGTAGTCGCATCCGCACTGGGCGGCCCTGACGCCTATGCGCATCTGGGCCGAGCCACGCGAAGCCTCCTCTACGGCCGTGACAATCGCGGCCACCTCCCTGACCCCGAACCGCTTGAGCGATCGGTCCCATGAGGCGGGCACAACGATACGCCAGCGTCGGAACGACCAATCTGGCGGAAGCCCGAGGGCACGGCGAACCGCGCCCGAGGCCCTCGCTCTGACGCCCCCATCTAGCCCCCCGTACAAGGCACGGCGGCACGCCCGCAAGCGTTCTTTGGGGTCGCACGGTCTCGCATGCTGCAGCACGGCCTGGGCTACACGATCATGGGCTTTCCCATCTGACGCGCACTGCACGCTCGCGACCTCCGGCACGCGCAACGGCATGGCCGTGGGAATCCATGCTGGAAACAACGCCGGAACACCGGCCAATCCAGCCTCCACCGCTGTTGACGATCCGTGCTGAATCACGGCAGCCGCACGCAGGATCCAGCCGTCAACCGTTCCGGCTCTTGTGAGCCTAAGGTTGTCCCTCGTATCCAGGAGGCGGTGGTACGTCTCCACTCGCTCGAACGGGTGGGGGCGGTAGACGAACGTGGCGTCCGAAAAGCGCCGGGCAAGGTTGTTAGCCAGCTCTGCGAAGCAAGCCATCGTCGCTCTCTGCCCTTCCTGCCATCGGGCGACCTCGTATGGATCGTGGCCGGACTTAGCCCATAACTTAGCCTCCTCCTCCGGGCTGGTGAATGCGGGGTTGGCCAGTGCGAAGCTGCCGTTCACGAGTATGATGGGTGGCGGGCATCCGCCAACGTACTCGGAGGACATTCGAAGGGCCGCAGCGCGCCAAGGCGGTACATAGAAGTCAAAGCGCGGCGCGCCAGTGACCACTACCTGATCAGACCGGTACCACCCCTGCTCCACCACATGCCGTGCGAGCTGATGACCCCAAGCACAATAGCACGCGATGCCTAGCCGCGTCTTGCTGCCCTGCGCCATCGTAGCCGCATAGCTGTCGAAGCTAGGAAACACCCCGCCCTCAGTGTCAAGCACACCGAGCCCGATGCCCGCATCCAGCAGCATCTGGGCCAGCGCCTCGTTCGCCCTGCGCAAGTAGTTCAGGAGTACGAAGTCCGGTGCCAGGGCGCACAGCTCCCGTTGTGCAAGGTTCATTGGGACCAGATAGCAGGTGGCTCCATGGTCGCAGAGCGTGAGGGCAACCAGTACGATCCCAGGTAGGTCCCGCAGAGGATTGTCAACCACGAGTGCAACTCGCACGAGCTCACCTCACTTCTGCGCTATGTGGCTCGGATCCACCGTCGCTACCCGCTCGCCAGGCAGGACCCTATCGTACGCGACCATGATAGGCACCGCGTTGTCAACCATGGGACCTGGGTGGTCTCTGCCGAAACCGCAACCCCTTAGATCGTTTTCGACATGGAAGCTGGCCACCTCACCGGAGGCGACCTTCCAGGCCGCCACGCCCACCTGTGTTAGGAGGTCCACGGCGTCCACGGAGAACGGCGAGCTGAGGAAGGTGAGCCCGCGCGCATCGCAGTGGCGCTTCAGGCCGTGCCACTGGTCCGGGGTGAACTCCATGCGTCGCCAGTAGTCGTACCGGGTGGCGTCCTGGTAGCTGAACTTCACGCGCCACTGCTCATGGGGTGCGCTTTCTGCAGCGGCGATATGGGTTTGGAACTTGATGGCATCCGCGCCAGCGTTCGCCACGGCGTCGATGAACGCATGCGCCATTCCCAGGCTGCCATCATGCGCCTGTGCCACCTCCGCGACGATCATAGTATCCACGCACCCATCTCCACAGCGTCCTGACTTCGGAATGCTTGTCTGCCCCTCACCTGTGAGTTACCTGCGCCCCAGTTCGCCATGGTAGGCGTCCCCCGCTCTCCCGCTTGCAGCCACTCCATCGGGTACCTGGGCAGGCCCGCAAACGGACGTGTCTGCTAAGCAGCACAGCGGAATAAAGAGCCATTTTCCGCGTGGGCCGGCCGGTGGAGAGCCGGGGCCTTGCTGGCCAGCACGCGCACCCGCACCATCTCGAGCCGCTGCCTGATCCTTGGCTTGGTAGCCGGGTCGCGGGCCAACCTGTTCAGCTCATTGAGCTGTTCCTTCTCCAACCGAAAGCTGGAGATCGTTCCGCCTCAGCGTTTGTTATGGCCTTCTTACTCCAGTTGCTTGCTTAGCACTACGTCCGGCCTGTAGCGTGCCCAGTCGTTTGAGCTAAGAACCTCGTAGTCCATACCCTCCACGTCCACGGTCAACAGGTCAATGGCCTGTCCTTCAGGCAGGTACTCATCAAGAACGTCGGATAGGGGCACGGTCTCCAGTTGCACTTGCGATGTCAGTCTGAAGCGGCCCGCTTCATCTATGGCCTTGGCAATGTCCGCGCGGAACCCGTTGAGCGCCGGGTCGTTGAAGCAGTAGTAGGTAAGCGTAGAGCGCGACGCCCCGATGGCGAGTTCGAGGTTAATGTCGCGGGGACGACGGCGACGGAACGCAGTCATGCCGCCGGGCCTGGCGTCGATATTAATCCCGCGCCATCCGGCAAGGTACAGGCAGAGGGTGTTGGAGAACCGCTCGGGGTCGTGCGCCCCAACGTCGACGTAGAACCCGTGGTACCCGCGTGGCTTCGTGGAGAACATGGACCGCAGAATCATGTCCTCCCCCTCTTGTGAGAACGACCTGTAACCAGCATAGCCCTGCCTTGCCCGGAAACATCGGGCTAGCCGTCTAGCGACCGCGCGTGCTAGCCTCAGAGGTCTCACGTGTCCTCCCTGCATCACACGACTCCTCAGCTTCCCAGGCCGCATGCAGGAGGATCGGCGCGCCGTCGCCGAAGCCACGCTGCCCGGTCTGGTAGAAATCACCGGTCTCCACGTCCAGGTAGCCCACGCCGTCGCGCGGCCAATCCGCCTCATCTCCGCCTACCACCACACGGGCCCCGACGAGGTATCTGCCCGCGGCGAGGGGCAGGCGTGGAATCCGGCATCGGAAGACCCCTGCGGGCGGTAGATCGTTGAACAGCCGGCCTAGATAGGAGCTATACACTACGCAGAGGGTTTGCCCGCGAGCCGTTGCAAGAGAGACCCCGACGTCGACGCGGTGGGGCGGCGGGCCCTCTGCGCATGCGTACCCGAGCACCAACGCCACGTCACCGCCGCTCCGCACTGCAGGAACACGGACGCCAACGGGAGACTCGACATGAAAGCTGGTCAGACGTATACGTCCATTTCCCGACCGGCGCGCGCCCCCGTCCATGGATGCGGGGCGCGTGAGGCATGGCTCGATGCTTCCCAAGTAGTGCCTTATGGCCTCGTCCGTAGGAGAGTGCACGACGACGCGCCCAGCCTCCAGGACAACCGCGCTGGCGCACAGCCCCTCCACTGCAGCCATATTGTGGCTCACAAACAGCACTGTCCTCCCGCCCTTGGCCACCTCGCCCATTTTGCCAAGGCACTTCTTCTGGAAGGCGGCGTCGCCCACTGCCAGCACCTCGTCCAGCTTCCGCCCGACCTCCGCTCGCGTCATGCCGAGGATGGCGCCGTTCAGGTAGATGTTCTCCCTGCCGGTTAGCTCCGGATGGAAGCCAGTGCCAACCTCAAGCAGGCTGGCTATCCGACCTTTCACCTTCACCTGGCCGGAGGTGGGAGCCGTTATCTGAGACAATATCTTCAGCAGCGTGCTCTTGCCAGCACCGTTGCGGCCAATGATGCCCAGCACCTCTCCCTGCTTCACTTGGAAGCTTACGTGGCGTAGGGCCCACATGTACTCGCCCTCGCGGTTGCCGTGGTCCTCTTGGCCCACCTTCAGCAGCGGGTCCGGCTTGCCACGCAGCTTCGCCCACCAGCGGCTAACGTCCGCGCATAGCGTGCGGCCGCGTATAAGCCCAAGCTTGTACAGCTTGCTCACGTGCTCAACGGAGATAACAGTGTCACTCATTGGAAGAGTCGAGGGTTGAGGCTCCGAAGTCAAGAGAGGCGGACCACACCGGGGAGGCTGAGGGGGTTGCTGGACCCTCGCGGCTCGTCCCTCCACTCGCGATGTACCGCTCGTGTGCTGGTTCGCGCACAGCCCCAGCCTGCCCTCCCGCTGGTCCCCGGCCTCCGACCACCCGGCTCTGGTCCATCGGCCGTGACGGATACACGCGCCGTCCGCCCAACGCCCGTCCGATTCCCTCCGCGTCACCGTACAGTCGGTCACAGGTGTGCGCAGGTAGGAAGCCCTCGTCCTTCGCAGGCCGGCACTGGCACACAGCCTCCGTCAACGACCCGTAGGCGGGCGCCACGAGGCCGGCTCTGTCACCGCTGGTGCACCGACCGGTGCCCTCGATCACGTTTGCTCCTGGTTTACATCAACTAGCTGGACACAATCCGCGGCCTGGGCTGGTTCGCGTATGGCACACGAGCCCCGGCCGCCGTCCGATTCCCCCAGAACCATGTCGGCGGTGGCATGCAACGCGACGCAGCCGTACCACATTGCATCCGTCTTGCGGCCGCCATACAGCGGTGTCTCGGCCACCTCAGGCTAAGGCAGCCAGCGGCCACACCAGCTCGTGGAGGGCTCACGCTGCGCCCGCGCGGGGTGGGACCACCTTGCGCCAAGCCCACCGCAGGGGCCCGCGCAGCCGTAGGGCGTCCAGCACCGCGAGCTGGAATTTGGCACGTAGCAGGTAACCAGGGCGGTGCACCGCTGCGAGCAAGAGATGCCAGAGCTTTTGCGCGCGGTTGGACGTGGCCAAAGCGTATCGATAGTGGCCCTGACCAACGCGCCAGCGAGCGACGCGTCGTCTCGCGAACGCCGCCTTGTACCCGCCCCCGGTGCAGTACGACAGGGCTCTGGGATCTTCGCTGTACGCGCGTAGCACCTGGCTCACCATTTTGCCGGCCTGGTGCTTGCGATAGGTCGCGAGAACGTCGCTCATCAGCATAACCCGTCCAGCGCTGCATATCCGGTAGTACAGCTCCCTGTCCATGGTGTAATGCAGTTCCTCGCGGAGGAAGCGGCCCACCTCATCGAGAGCGGCGGCTGCCCAGAAGCTCGGCTGCTGAGGCAGGAACCATCGCTCATAGTCAACCGTAGTCAGGTCAAGCGGCGCCGGCCAGGGCAGGAACGGTACGCCGGGACCCCCGCAGACGCGGCTGCTCGTGTCGGTGACCACCACAGCACCCACAACCGCTACTGCCTGCGGGTCGGAGTGCCAGGAAGCGGCCACTTTCGCCAGGGCGCTTGGGAGGTAGGTATCGTCGGAATTGAGATAGGCGATTATGCGTCCGGTTGCCTTCTCCCAGCCCTTGTTGATGGCGTGGCTCTGGCCGCGGTCCTTCTCGCTGACCCAGTACGCCAGCCACGGCTCGTACTTGCGGATGATCTCGACGCTCCCGTCCGTGCTGCCGCCGTCTATCACCATGTACTCCAGGTCCGGATACCCCTGCAGCAGCACGGAGCGTATGGTCTCCTCTATGAACTGGCCCTGGTTGTATGAGGGCGTAACGATGCTAACCCGCGGCCACGGCGAGCCGTCCGGCATGGCATCCGGCAACTGCGGGCTCTCCTCCGTCCACGGCCATCCGGTGCGGCCCGGAGGCGCGGGCGGAAGCTCAGCTAAGGTCGGACAGCGCATTGTTGCAGTTTCCTATCAGTAGATTCGCTTCTCAGGCCCGGGCGCGGGAAAGCAGAAAGGTGGCAGGTAACGCCTCGGTCTACCATCGCCGCGGCGGGAAAACCCCTAATGCTGCCGCCCGCCCCAGGGTGCAACTTGGCCAGCCGGGCTCGACGGGGTGCTCGTACCACGAAGGACACCCCAATGCGCCGAAATGCGCCCTGAGACGGCTCGGTTTCCACAACCGCAACGCTTCAGCAACCTGGAAGGCGGCCCACGACTGTGACCCAGTTACCCCGCGGCGTGTCCGTGCACGGCACGAGCTCGCCTCCGGCCCTCTCCAGTACCCACAACTCGAACCCACCACGGCGCAGGCGGACGATCAGCTCATCTGCCGACGAACCGCACTGGGCAAGGCAGTACTCGTTCACCTCGAACATAGCAGCGTGGATTCGGCGCGCCTCCAGCAGGTCCTGGGCGCCCTGAAGGACCTGCACCTCTGACCCCTCCGCGTCAACTTTCAAGAAATCGATGACCTCTATAGAGGCGTCACGCGCATATAGATCAAGAGAGGTCATCGGCACTTCGAGAAGGCGTCCGGTTGCGTACTCGGGCTTAAGCGGGGATCCCTGCGACGTGAAGGCCTCGTAACCCGGCTTACACTCCATTAAGGTTAGCACCCCAGCCTTTGCTCCCACCGCACGACGATTCAGGACTACCCGTGCATCGAATGCGTTAAGGGCTACGTTGCCCTGCAGAGCGTCGTACGCAGCAGAGGGCTCGAACGCGTGGACAACACCACCAGCGCCAACGCAATCTGCGAGGACCAAGGTGTGGAGCCCTATGTTCGCGCCGACGTCGACCACGGTCGCGTTCGGTCCCACCCACGCTCGGATAAGGCGTAGCTCGGCGTCCTCGAAGGCGCCGTCGACGTATAGCGCCTTCGAGATTGACTGATCCAGCGTGCTCACCCTGATTCGGAGCCCGCCGCCTAACCGACATTCCAGCGTAGCTGCACCCTTACGTCGGCCTGCGGCACGCCACAGGTAAGCTCGCCACCTCCGGCGCAAGCGTCTCCGCCCGTCCGTGGACGTCAGCTCGCGGAGACAACGAAGGGGAGTCAGGAGATGCATCCGGCATCCCC
>Ga0315298_1002733_pt1 | contig 29200 bp, 31 predicted proteins | sample WHS_1_MG_FD_203077 | JGI IMG/M metagenome (GOLD analysis project Ga0315298, IMG submission 203077) | Extremophilic microbial mat communities from Washburn Hot Springs, YNP, Wyoming, USA - WHS_1_MG | ecosystem: Environmental > Aquatic > Thermal springs > Hot (42-90C) | place: USA: Wyoming... | reverse complement strand
TCTTCGATCCACTCATAGGCCGTGTGCGGGGTAAGGCGGCTTTTGCTTGTCGGCATCGACCAATGCCAGAACCTGCGACTGCAAACAAAAAGCCCGAAACGGATTCGGGCTTTTGCAGGGGTGGTGGCCAGGGACAGAATCGAACTGTCGACACGCGGATTTTCAGTCCTGCCCCTACTGTGTTTATGGTTATTCCCATTTGTTGCTTTCTTGAAGAAAAACAAAGCATTGCAGAAAGGATTTCATGTAAAATCGTAGATCGATATTTCTCAAAATTGCTATAATTCCCCTACATGGCCCCTACACAGCCCCTACATGGAGGCAGCCGGGAAGCATGAAAAAGTGGGAAAACTTCACCGCCGGAAGGATTGCCGCGTTTACCTGCCCAGCAGGTAAGCAGCAGGTGATTTTTTGGGATGGCAAGCAGCCCGGCCTGGGGTTGCGCGTGACCGCCAAAGGCGCCCGCTCCTACGTGTTCGAGGCGTGGTGTCAGGGGCGAACCGTGCGCGTGACCATCGGCAACCCCAGCGCATGGACGATCGAGGCCGCACGCACCGAGGCCGCGCGGCTGAAAGTGCTGACGGACAGCGGGATTGACCCGATCGAGCAGCGCCGCGAGCAGGAACGCGCGAAAGCTGCCGAACGTGCACAGCAGCAGGCGCAGCATCAACGCGAAAGACTGACAGTCGCTGAGGCATGGGCCGCCTATGTCGAAGATCGCCGCCCGCACTGGGGTGAGCGGCATCTGCATGACAACCTCCGCCTCATTCAAGGCAGCGAACCGTCCAAGCGCAGGGGAGACAACGGGAAGCCGCGTACCGCGATGCCGCTCGCAGAGTTCATGCCACTGCCGCTGGTGCAGTTGACCGCAGCGCATATCGAAGCCTGGGCAGTGCGCGAGGGGCAAAGGCGCCCGACATCGGCGCGGCTGTCGTGGCGCTTGCTACGCGCGTTCTTGAATTGGTGTGCCGAGCAGCCGCAGTATGCCGACATCCTTGCCCCGGCCAACCCGGCAAAGACGAAAAAAACCCGCGAAGCGCTGGGCAAGCCGCGCAGTAAATCGGACGTGCTCACACGCGAGCAGCTACCGGCCTGGTTCACCTACGTCAGACAGATTCCGAACCGAATGGTTGCCGCCGCTCTGCAGGTCATGCTGCTGACGGGCGCGCGCCCCGGGGAGGTGCTGTCGCTGCGCTGGGAGGACGTGAACACGCAATGGCGCAGCCTGACCATCCGGGACAAGGTAGAGGGCGAGCGGCTGATTCCGCTCACGCCCTACGTCGCGCATCTGCTGACGCTGCTGCCGCGTCGTAACGCCTGGGTGTTTTCCAGCCCTAGCAGCGCCAGCGGGCAGCTATCGAGGCCGCACGCACCGCATGCCGAAGCTTGCCGCGCCGCTGGCATTGAAGACCTGAGCTTGCACGGGCTGCGCCGCAGTTTCAGCACGCTCACGGAATGGCTGGAAATTCCGGCGGGTGTCGTGGCGCAGATCATGGGGCATAAACCTAGCGCCACAGCCGAGCGGCACTACAAGGTGCGCCCGCTGGACTTGCTGCGAATGCACCACGAACGCATCGAAGCTTGGATTCTCGATCAGGCGCGTATCGACTTCCGCAAAGAGGAAAACGCGCCCGTTCTGCGCCGCGTCAAGTAATAGCGAAAAGGCGATAATGTGACCCGCTGGGCCGTGCAGATTCACCCCGCCGCAGAGCCAGAGCTGCAAGCGTTACCCGCCGACCTGCAAGCCCGCTTTCTGCGGGTTGCCGAGTTGCTGGAAACCTTCGGGCCGCAGCAGGTGGGCATGCCGCACGTGCGACCGCTCGAGGGCAAACTTTGGGAGATGCGCATGCAAGGCCGCGACGGCATCGCCCGCGCCGTATACGCCGCGCAGAACGGCCATACCTTGCTGGTGCTGCATGTGTTCGTGAAAAAGGCACAGAAGACCCCGCGCACTGCGATTGACACGGCCCGCAAGAGACTGGAGACCCTGGCATGAAAACCCTGAAAAGCATAAAGCGCACCCTGCTGACCGCGCCCGAGGTGAAAGCCGAATACGACGCCCTGGGGCCAGAGTTCGACCTGGCGCGGGAGTTGATTGCCGCACGCGCCAGCGCCGGTTTATCGCAGGCTGAAGTGGCGCAGCGCATGGGAACAACGCAAAGCGTTGTCGCGCGGCTAGAGAGCGGCAAGCGCCCGCCGTCGCTGCGCACCGTCCAACGCTACGCGCAAGCCGTGGGAGCGCGCGCCGTGGTGCATATCGAGAGGTGAGCGTTTCGCCCGGCCTAGGTTTGGCCGCCGAAAACCTGCCGCCCCTGGGCAGGCTGGCCGGGCGCCCGAATGCAGGGATTTCGCACGTGGGATGCGAAGATGGCCCTACCCGAAAAAGAGTGGTTCACCCTCAATGAAATCGCGCAGCGCTGGGGATGCAGCGTTGAGGATTTGTGGAACTATGTAGAGACGGACAAACTGCGACTGAGCGTCTTTTTCAGCATCCCGGTTCCGGTCAAATGGTTCAATGACCCGAGCAAGCCGGACTTCGAGCTGACATCTGGGCCTTTGGGTATTGCAGCGTTTACCGCGCGGCAGCTTGCCGCCGGCAGCGTAGAAGAAATTTTGTTGTTCGCCCCGCCTGTTCACGACGAAAAACCGCCCCGCCGCCGCGAAGATGACGAGCGCCGCGTGTTCGCGTTTCCCGCCCTCTACGACCCAGATTGTCCGTCGCTCTACAAGCAGAGCGGCACGCGCGCAACCCATGCGCAAGGCCCCATCATCGCCCGCGCCGAACGCGACCGCTTCGAGCGGAAATATGGCATCAAACCGCTACCCGCCCAGCCGGGCACGCCCGGTGCGCAGGGCGCCGTCGAGCCGCCGCCCTCCAAGATGACACCTGCCGAGCAGTGGAAGGCTGCAAGCGCTGAGGAAAAGCGCAAGCTCGCCGCCGCCGCCCTGCGCGAGCACGGCACGCAAGAAAAGGCTGCTGCCGTGTTTGGCATCAAGCGCCAGCGCCTGGCCGCCGTGTTGCGCAACACCGATGCAACTGTTGCGGCAACTGTTGCATCGGCCTTCCCCGCATCGCCTTGGAAGCCGCGTAAACGCTAGCTTTCCGCGCCGCACTGGGCGCAACACTTGACGCAACACCCCGTTGCGGCAAGACAGTTCGCATCGTCAACAACTCGCCACAGGGTGAACGACGATGCAACAAGAATCCCCGTATATCCCCGACCTAGAGGCCCTGCCTGCGGGCCATGCACTGACTACTCGAGAGGCTGCTGCCGCCCTCAATCGCAGCGAGCAGACGCTGCGCAAATGGGCTTGCCTGGAAATCGGCCCGCTGCGCCCCGTTCGCATTAACGGCAGGCTGGGCTGGCGTGTCGCCGATCTGCGTCGCGTGCTTGCTGGTCTCCCGGCTGCGGGAGACGCCGCATGATCGCCGCGCCCGTTCGCCGACCGGCTGCCCTGCTGCGCCCAGCCCGCGCCCACTTCGACCGCGAGCGCCTGCCCGACCCAGCGGACTACTACAGCCGGGAACTGCCCAGCCTGCGAGGCCGGGGTGTATGGCGCGATGCCCTCTGCCCTTTCCACGAAGACAGCCGCCCGAGCCTGCGCGTGAACGTGCAGACCGGCGGATGGCGCTGCATGGCCTGCGGGCGCGGAGGCGACCTGCTCAGCTTCCACATGCGCAGGCATGGCCTGGGCTTCGCCGACGCCTGCAAGGCGCTGGGGGCATGGGTGGGAGGGCGCCGACATGACTGAAGTCGCCGATGCCGTCGAAACCCCGCAGCAGGCCGCGCGCCGCCTTGCCGCTGCCTCACTGGCGCAAGGCTTCAATCCTGAAGCGCTGCACACCTACACCAGCCCCAGCGGCGAACCGCTGTTCTGGCGCTTGCGGCTGAAACACCCGCAGACGGGCGAAAAGCGCATCTTCCCGATGTGGCGCGACGCATCGGGCCGGTTCGTCATGAAAGAGCCGCCCGCACCGCCCAGCGGCAAGCCGCTTTACCGCCTGCACGAACTGGCCGAGCGCCCCGGCGATGCGGTGCTGATCTGCGAAGGCGAGAAGGCTGCCGACGCTCTCGGCAAGCGCGGCTGCCTTGCCGCCACCAGCGGCAGCGCCACCAGCGCCCCCGGCGCCGACTGGACACCGCTCAAAGGCCGCCGGGTTCTGATCTGGCCCGACAACGACGAACCGGGCCAGCGCTACGCCGCCGACGTGGTGCAGGCCCTGCAAGGTATCGCCGCTGAGGTGCGGGTGATCGATGTGGCTGCCCTCAACCTGCCGCCGCATGGCGATTGCGTGGAATGGCTGGCCGAGCATCCCGAGGCCACCGCCGCCGATGTGCTGAACCTGCCGACGCTGGCGCCGCAGACCGAGCCGAGCGACGCCGTGGAGCTTGTCGCCGCCGCCGACCTAGATCCGCAGCCGGTGCGCTGGCTATGGCCGGGCTGGCTGGCAGCGGGCAAGCTGCACATCCTTGCTGGCGCACCCGGCACCGGCAAGACCACGATTGCGCTGGCCGTAGCTGCCTGCGTGAGCGCGGGCCTGGCGCTGCCCGATGGGCACATCCCCCGGCGCGGGCATGCGGTGATCTGGAGCGGCGAGGATGACGCCACCGACACCCTTGTGCCCCGCCTGCTAGCCGCCGGTGCGGACTTGACCCGCGTGCGTTTCGTGCAAGGCGTGCGCATCAAGGGTGAGCGCCACCCGTTTGACCCCGCGACCGATGTGCCGCTGCTGGCCGAGGCGCTGAGGAAAGGGCCGCCGCCTTCAATCATCCTGATCGACCCCATTGTCAGCGCCGTGGCGAACGACAGCCACAAAAACGCCGAAGTGCGCCGCTCGCTGGCCCCGCTGGTGGAACTGGCCGCCGAGCTGGGGGCTTCTCTTGTCGGCATTACCCACTACACCAAGGGCACGCAAGGCCGTGACCCGCTCGAACGGGTGACGGGTTCCCTTGCCTTTGGTGCTTTGGCCCGCATCGTCTGGGGCACGGTGCGCCAGCAGCAGGAAGGCGACAGCGAGCGCCGGATGACGCTGGCGCGGGCGAAATCCAACATCGGGCCAGATGGGGGAGGCTTCGCCTACAGCTTCGACGTGGTGGAAGTCACCCCCGGCCTGCACGCCAGCCGCATCCGCTGGGGTGAGGCGCTTGAGGGCACGGCGCGGGAGCTGCTGAGCGAGCCGACGGAGGCCAGCGGCGACGAACTCAGCGCCACCGAGGACGCCGTGAGTTTCCTGCGCAGCCTGCTTGAAGATGGGCCGATGCCCGCGAAAACCATCCGCGCCGAAGCCGAGGGCGCAGGCTACGCATGGGCCACCATCCGGCGGGCCAAAGACCGGCTAGGGGTGGAGGCAAGAAAACAGGGCGGAAGCTTTGGCGGGAAAGGCGCCGTGTGGGTGTGGCTGCTGCCACAAGATGCTCAAACACCGGAAGGTGAGCATCTTGTGGAAGGCTCCCACAAGATGCTCAAAACTCCACAAGGTGCTAACCCCAAAGTGTTGAGCGCCTTGTGTGAAAGTGAGCATCTTGTGGAGGGAGCCACCGCCGACGCCACCGGCGGGAGCGACCTGGCGAAGGCGCCACCACCGCCCCCAGCCGACCCCGGCACGGAGGTTGCGCTGTGACTGCCGCCGCCAGAACCGACGTGCGCGAGCTGCTCGCCCGCGCCGCTGCCGATGGCGTGCATGCCGTGGTGCGCGAGGGGCGGGTCTACCTGCGCGGCAACGCCGATGCCCTGCCCCGCTGGGCCGAAGCGCTGCGCCCGCACCGCGAGGCCGTGATCGACCACCTGCGCGCCGCCGCTAACGACCCCGCCCTCACCCGCCCGCTGCAACCGCGCCCCGCCGTGCTGCGCTTGCCGCAACACCCCGGCGATCCGCAAGAGGAAGCGCTGGCGCTGCTCGACCAGTTGCACGCATGGGGCGTGATCCTGACCGCAGAGCATGGCGAGCTGCGCGCGCACGGACTGCACACGCTGCCCGCTGAACTGCGCGAGGAAGTGAGCATCCTGCTGCTGCCCGAGGTGATGGGCCGCGACCTACTGGCCGCCGTGCAAGCCCGCGATGCCGCTGCCGCCGCCATTGAACGCGCGATGCCGCTGCAACGCTGCTGGGGCTGCGCGCACCTGAGAACCTTTGACGCACACCGGGGGCACGCGCCGCAGTGCCAGCGCGGGCATGCCGTGGCATGGCGCGAACTGAACCCCGGACGGCGCATAACACCGCTGCGCATCGACCAGCGCGGGCCGTGTGCTGATCGAGATGAATGCGGCGACAACGATACGCCGAATACGTGAGCCGAATTCACGCCGCGTTGACAACAGACCGAGACCCAGACCGCGAACAGACCGAGCAACCTGACCCCTTCCATCTGGAGACCCGAAATGAGCCTAACCCTGACCGAAACCGCAACGACCTTTGAACTGCCTCCCGCCGGCCCGCAAGCGGCGATCTGCACCCGCGTCATTGACCTGGGCACGCAGACCACCGACTACCAAGGTGAGCAGCGCCCGAGCCGCAAAGTGCTGCTGACCTGGCGCCTGGCCGAAACCCGCGCCGATGGCGAGCCGTTCATGGTGAGCCGGCGCTTTACCGCGAGCTTGCACGAAAAATCCGCCTTGCGCGGCATCCTCAAAGGCTGGCGCGGGCGCGACTTCACCCTGACCGAGCTGGCCGCGTTCGATTTGCGCAGACTGCTGGGCGCGAGCTGCTTGCTCAACCTCACCCACACCCAGCGCAACGGGCGCGACTACGCCGATATCGTCAGCGTCAGCCCTATCCCCAAAGGCATGGCCGCGCCCGAGCCGCTGGGCGACTTCGAGGCCGTGCTGCTCGACCTGTCCGACCCGACTACCTTTGACGCCATGGCGAGCCTGTCCGACCGCCTGCGCGAGCAGATCGAGGCATCCCCCGAATGGAAAGCCGCACAGGCTGCCCCAGCGCCAGCAGCCCGACCAGCAGCGCCACCCCCGGCACCACCGCAGCCTGCACGCCGTAGCACTGCCCCTGCTGCGACACGCACCCCGGCACCAGCCGCTGCCGACTTCGCCGATTCTGACATCCCCTTCTGAGAGGCTGCCATGACACTGTTGACTATCGACGTTGAAACCCTCCCAGGCCAGACCGAGGCCGCCCGCGAACAAGCGCGGGCTGATACCCGCCCGCCCGGCACGCTCAAGAAGGCCGAGAGCATCGCCGCCTGGTGGGAGACCGAAGGCCCCGATGCAATCGAGGCCACCTGGCGCAAGCAAGCCCTCGACCCGGCTGCCGGCGAGCTTGCAGCGCTGGGCTTTGCCGCTGGCGAGGACGGGCCGGCGCTGTCGCTGGTGCGCCGCTTGGACGAACCGGAAGGCGAGTTCTTGCGCCGCGCGCTTGCTGCTGTGGATACGGTGCTGCGCGAGGTGTCGCCTGCTGTGACGGCAAGCGGCGAACCTTGGCCGTTCCCCGAAGAGGTCTACGTGATCGGCCATAACGCCGAGTTCGACCTGGGGTTCGTACGCGCCCGCTGCTGGGCAAACCGCATCCGCCTGCCGCGCTGGATACCGAAGCCCGGCAGCCGCGCCCCGCGCGACTATGGCGACACCATGCAGATATTCTCAGGCTACGGAGGCCGTATCTCCCTCGACCGCCTGTGTCGCTGCCTGGGTGTGCCCAGCCCGAAGGCAGACGGCACCACCGGCGCCGATGTGTTCGACCTGTGGCAGTCAGGCCAGCATGATGCGCTGGCCCGCTACAACGCTGCCGACGTGCAGGCCGCCCGCTCCTGCTGGCTGGTCATGACCGGCCATTACGAGGGGGCGGTATGACAGCGCGCGCCTTCGATGTGGAGGTTGTCGGTATCGACCCCGGCACCACCGGCGCGATGGCTGCGCTGAGTGCCGATGCGGAGCTGCTGGCGATTGCCGACATGCCGAACCTCACCACCCACACTCCGCGCGCCGTGGTTGACGCTGTGGCGCTGTCGGACTGGTTGCGCCAGCATCGCCCGGCCCGCGGAGTGTGGGTTGAGCAGGTATCGGCCATGCCGACAGACAGCCGGGTGAGTGCGTTCGCCTTTGGCCGCGCCGTCGGAGTGACCGAGGCTGTCTGTCTGCTGTTGGCGATGTCCCTGAATCGCGTGCAGCCTGTGGCCTGGAAGCGCGCCGCCGGCCTGCCTGCCGGCGCGCCGAAGGCTGCGAGTGTGGAGGCCGCCCGCCGGCTTGTGCCCAGCAGCGCGCCGCACCTGACCCGCGTGCGTGACCACAACCGCGCCGATGCGGTGCTGATTGCGCTACACGGCTTGCGGCAATCTGGAAGGTGAGGCCGCCGGGGTCAGCAGGCAATGCCTGCCTACCCCGGTTCACGTGCGCGTGATCTGTTCTGTTGGTATCCCGTTGACGTGATATGCCCTACGCCGTTGACCCGCGCCGCCGCAGCCCGGCGGTGAAAGACAAGACCCGCGAGGCCGTGAGCCTGTTGCTGTATGCCGGCGTGAGCGTGCGCGCCACCGCGATGCGGTTGCGCGTGAGCGAGCGCGCCGTTTACGCCCTGACGAAGTTCGCCCGCCATGACCGCCGACCGCGCAAGCGCCGCCCTGGCCTGTCGGTCAAGACGCATCAACGCCTGGCCGCCGCACAGCGCCAGCAGTGGCGCGCGCAGCGCCGAGCATCCGCCCGCGCGTTGCGCGCCCGAGGGTGGAGCATCCGGCAGATCGCCGAACTCCTGAACGCGCATTCGCATACCGTGCACGGCTGGGTGCGGCACGTATTGGTGCGCCGCCTGGAAGGCCGCGCCCGGCTGCCCGAGCGGCAGCAGCCCGAGGCCGATCTGCTCTACACCGTGGCCCGCGCTGTTCGACAAGGCCGCGCCTGCTGGTATCCGCGCGAGCTGTATGCCACCTGAGGCGCGGGTTGTCTGCCGCTGTTGCACGTTGCGCCCTGCGCGCTGACAACGTGCGCCGCCGCTGCCTTTGCGCCGAACCGCGCTGCGCTGTCAGTTTCCCGGCCTGCTCCGAGCAAAAGGTACTTCCTGGGGGGTTTGCCTGCGGGTGATTCGACCCCCGGCTTTCGGCGTGTGTAACCCGGCAAAACATAGGCAACAAACCGCGCATGCAACACGTGATCGACGGGCCGTCAACGGTGCGTGAGCGCGCTGTCAACGGGCCGTTGACACCGGCCTGACCGGCGGGTCAGTCGCGTGGCGACGGCAGCCGCGCAGTGGGTGTCGCAGGTGTCGCAGGTGTCGCAGCCGGGAGGGGAGTGCAAAAAGGCTGGGGGCTTGCTGCCTCGACCGTGCGCCCCGTGCGATTTTTGTGGCGCAGAGTTTTTGAGGGGGGGTGTGCGGGCTGTGGAGGGCCAAAAATTCCCTACACAGCCCCTACATGGAAATTCAGAAGCAAAAAGCCCGGACAAGAAACCGGGCTAAGTGTCTGATTTTATTGGTGGCCAGGGGCAGAATCGAACTGCCGACACGCGGATTTTCAGTCCGCTGCTCTACCAACTGAGCTACCTGGCCGGTTGATTTTGTTTCGCGAGTGCAAGCGCATCTGCACGATCGAAACAAATATCCTAACAAATTTTTTCGCCGACCTGTCCGAAGGGCGGGGTTTAGCGTGAGGATGTCGGGTGGCCGGCGGCGGGTTCGTCTTCTGGACAGGGCGCGGTGTCGGACTTGTTGCGGCTGCTGCGGCCCAGATCGACGCCGAGCTGTTTGATTTTTCGGTACAGATGGGTGCGTTCCAGGCCGGTCTTTTCTGCGACGCGCGTCATGCTGCCGTTTTCGCGTGCCAGGTGGAATTCGAAGTAGGCCCGTTCGAATTCGTCACGGGCTTCGCGCAGCGGGCGATCGAGCAAAAACGCGCGCTCCGACGGCAATGCTGCAGGCGGTGGTGTGTCCTGTGGGGTCGCCGGCCCGGTGTTCGCTGTTGCCGCGGCGGCTTGCGGCGGGTTGCCTGCAGCCCGCGCAACCGGTTTGGTCAGCGCCTGCGAAACGGCCTGCAGCAGTTTTTGCAGCGCGATGGGTTTTTCCAGAAACGCCATGGCGCCGATGCGTGTGGCCTCGACGGCATGGTCGATGGTGCCGTGGCCGGACATCATGATCACGGGCATGGTGAGCTGGCCGCTGCTGGCCCATTCCTTGAGCAGCGTGACGCCGTCGGTGTCGGGCATCCAGATGTCGAGCAGCACCAGATCGGGGCGCGATTGCGCGCGCATCTGTCGGGCTTGTGCGGCATTTTCGGCCAGCGACACGCTGTGTCCTTCGTCGTTGAGAATCTCCGAGAGCAGCTCACGGATTCCCATTTCGTCATCGACCACCAAAATACTCGCCATACCAACTCACTCTCTCAAACACCAGCCCGCTCAGCGCGGCGCCGTGGGCGCAGCGGGGCGCTCATGCGGGCTGCAGGGGCGCTGGCGCGGCAGTGTGTTGCGCCAGCCCAGGGAATATAAGGGAAACGCGTGCTCCGCAAACACGACCGTCGGCCTGCAGGTTCTGGATTTCGATGCGGGCATGGTGCTCCTCGGTGATTTTTTTCACCACGGCCAGTCCCAGCCCGGTGCCGCGGGGTTTGCTCGTGACGTAGGGTTCGAAGGCGCGGCTGAGAATTTTTTCGCTGAACCCGGGGCCGTTGTCGGTCACGCTCAGCCGCACCCGCGGCGCCGGGCTGCCCGGCGACGGCAGGGCCTCGGTGCGAATGCGCACTTTGCGCTCGGCCTGCGCCGACACGGCGTCGATGGCGTTTTGCAGCAGGTTGTGGATGACCTGCCGCAATTGCGTGGCGTTGCCCAAGATGTCGGGCAGGGGATCGGCCAGATCGGCGCGGACTTCGGGGTCTTCGTCGGCGCTGCTGCCGTCGTGCGCGCTCAGGCTGGCGTAGAGGTTGAGCACATCGCGGATGAGGGTGTTGAGATTCATCGGCTCGGGCTTGCCGGCGGGCAGACGGGCGTAGTCACGGAAGTCGTTGACCATGTGCTGCATGGCCTGCACCTGGTTGACGATGGTCGTCGTGCTGCGCTGCAGCATGTCGCGGTCGGCGCCTTCGAGCTTGGGCGCGAGTTTCATCTGCAGCCTTTCGGCCGAGAGCTGGATGGGGGTGAGCGGGTTTTTGATTTCGTGCGCCAAGCGCCGTGCCACTTCGGCCCAGGCCAGCGAGCGCTGTGCCGAGATGACTTCGGTGATGTCGTCGAACACGACGACCGATGCCGGCTGTCCGGGAAGCGCCAGCCGGGCACCACGCACCAGCAGGGTGATGCTGGCGTCGCTATTGGGAAGCTGGTATTCGATCTGCTGCAGCCAATGCGGGTTGGCGCTGGCGTGATCCTGTTCATCGAGTGAGGCGAACGCCTCCGACAGGGTACGGGCGAACGCTTCCAGGCTGGGCAATTGCTGCAGCGGCTGGCCGATGAGGCCTTGCAGCGGCGCGCGCAATAACCGTGTGGCGCTGGGGTTGGCCAGCGCCAGGCGCTGGTCGCTGCCGAGCACCATCACGCCCGCGCTGAGGTTGTCGAGCACGCTCTGCAGATAGGCGCGGGAGGCTTCGAGCGCATCATGGTTGTACTGTGCCTGCGCCCGCGCTTCGGCGAGCTGGTTGGTCATGGCGTTGAACGAGCGCACCAGCACGCCGAGTTCGTCGTTGCGCTCCAGCGCGGGTTTTTGCCGCAGATCGCCTTCGGCCACGGCCTTCATGCCATCAGCCAGCAGCAGCAGCGGCTTGGCGAGCTGGTTGCCCAGCACCACGGCCAGCAGCACGGCGAGAAACACGGCGAGAAACAGCGTGAGGGTGAGGGTGGAAATGTACATGCGCTTGAGTCCCTCGCGGCCCAACGCGCGTTCCTGGTATTCGCCGTAGGCGCGCTGCACTTCGAGTGCGCTGTTGGAGATGGCCTGCGGCACGTTCTGGATGAGCTGCAGATAGCGGCTGTGCCCGGGCAGAATGAAGTGGCGCGAAGGCACGCCGACCACCACGCGCAGCTTGAGCGTTTGCGGCATGTGCCCGGTGCCGTCGTCGCCGCCTTCGATGTCGGCGATCGATCCCATGGTGCGCAGCTGCCGCATGCCGTTCGGCCCCGGGATGTCCGGGATGAGCGAAAACGGGTCGCCGCCGGCGGTGACCAGCACGGTGCCGTTGCCGTCGAATACGGTGATTTGCTGCAGGCCGAGCTGCTGGCGCAGCTGCTCCATCGCCAGCGGCGACAGCAACGTGGGGTCTTCGGCGATCTGCACTGACAGATTGCGTGCCTTGGCCTGCAGATCCGCCTGCAGCACGTTCAGCGTGGTGCGGCCCAGGTTCAGGCCGGCGCTGAGCGCGCCCTCGACCTTGACGTCGAACCAGGTCTCGATGCTGCGGGCGACGAACTGGTACGACACGGTGTAGATCACCACCCCGGGCAGCACGCCGACGAGCGCGAAAATGGCTGCAAGCTTGAACAGCAGGCGGCTGCCGAAACGGCGCTTGTGCAGCCTCCAGCCCAGCCGCAAACCCAGCGCCAGCACCATCAGCAGCAGTACCCCGGCGACGACGAAATTGATCCAGTACAGCCAGGCGAATACCGGGCTGGGCTGCTCGGTGTTTTTGGTCGAGACGGCGAGCAAAAACATCAGGAACACCGCCAGTGGCAGCCCTAGCGCCAGCGCCATGCGCACTGCCCAGCGCGAGGTGCGGCTGTCCCAGGAATTGGTGTGCTGCATGGTCAGGGCGTCCAGACGAACGTCTGTGGGGCAAACGTCGCTTCGATTTTCCAGTCCGACTGCGACGACACATTGAGCTGGAACGGCCGCGGCAATTGCGACAGATCCAGGCGGAAGCGGGCGTCGAGTTCGTAGGTGCGCCCGGGGACGAGCTGCGAGGCCTCGGCCACGCGCAGGTTGCGGGTGCGTTGCACCACGCCCAGCGCCTCGTCCAGGCTTTCGTAGTTTTGCTGCAGCCCGCCGACGGACACGCGGTAGCGCTGCAGCAGCGGCTGGTAGGCCAGGCGCACTTCGCGTTTGGCCTGCGCCACGTCTTCGTTGAACCAGTACCAGCGTGGCCGCACCACGGTGGCCACGGTTTCGAAGTACAGCGCGATACCGCGATGCAAGACCTCCTCCAGGCTGCGAGGCAGGGCGAACACCGCCGCCGTGGTGACGAACAGCCCATCCGGGCTCATGGTCAGCATCAGCGGCTCGGTGTCCACGGTGACCGCGCCCGCAAGGCGCCACAGCCCCGCCCCGGCAGCCAGCGCCAGGCCGGCGCGCAGCAGTCTGCGGCGCTGCAGGTCGGGGGGGAGGTGGGCGGGTGTCACGACGATTTGGTGAACAGGGCGTAGAAAAAACCGTCCTGCGCCATAGGCGCCGCGGCGACGGGCGGGTTTTCGCCGGCGTGCGGTTGCTGCGGCAACAACTGGCCGGGTGCGGGCGATGCTATCGCATCGGCGTGGCGGCGCAAAAACGCCCTGGCCTGCTCGTCGCCCTCCTGCGGAAACACGGAGCAGGTGACATAGAGCAGCTTGCCGCCGCGGCGCAGCAGGGACCACAGCGCGTCGAGCAGCGCGGCCTGCGTCGCAGCCAGTGCGGCGATGTCGTCCGCCCGGCGCAACCAGCGGATATCCGGATGCCGCCGCACGATGCCCGAGGCGCTGCACGGCGCGTCGAGCAGAATGCGGTCGAACGGCGTGCCGTCCCACCAGGCGGCGGGATGTGCGGCGTCGGCTGCCAGTGTCCGCGCGTGCAGGCCCAGCCGTTGCAGGGTTTCCTGCACCTTTTGCAGGCGTGCGGCGTCCTTGTCTAGGGCGAGCAGGTCGCAGTCGCAGCGTTCGAGCAGATGTGCGGTCTTGCCGCCGGGGGCGGCGCAGGCGTCGAGCACGCGCTGCCCGGCGTGGACGTCGAGCAGCGGTGCGGCGTACTGCGCTGCTGCGTCCTGCACGCTGACCCAGCCCTGGGCAAAGCCGGGCAGGCGCTCCACGGCGACGGCCTGCTCCAGCAGCAACGCCTGGTCGAGCGCCGGGCCGGCGGGGACGCAGGCGCGCAGCCCGACGGCGGCCAGTGCCTGCACGTAGGCGGTGCGCGACACGCGCCGCGGGTTGACGCGCAAGGTCATGGTCGGCCGGCGCTGGGCGACGTCGAGAATGCTCTGCCACTGCTGCGGGTAGGCGCGCTGCAGGGTCTGCACCCACCAGTCCGGATGGTTCCAGCGCGCCTGCAGGGACTGCGCCGCGGGGGCGGGGTGATCGTGCGGGCGGGTGAGGTGGCGGCGCAGCAGCGCGTTGACGAAGCCGGCAGCGTGGCGTAGCGCCGGGGTGCGTTTGCACGCCTGCACCGTTTGATCGACCACGGTGTACACCGCGTAGTGCACCTCGGCATCGGGTTGCAGCAGCACCAGCGCGGTGTGCAGCAGGTCGCGCAGCAACGGCGGGTGGATGGCTTTCGGATGCAGTTGCCCCAGCAGCGCGCGCGCCGTACCCAAACGGCGCAGCACGGCAAAACTCAGCGCCTGCGCCGCACCGCGCTGCGCCGCGTCCCAACGGCCGCGGGCGGCTGCCTGCGGCAACGCCGCGGACAGCGACGTACCATCCTGCACGGCGCAGACGAGCTGCGCGCAGGCCAGCACGTCGCGCCACAGCGGGCGCGGGGCGGAGGGGACAGACAATGCGGCAGGCGACGGTTGGTCCACCTGCGCATTATCCGCGCAGCCGCAGCCTGCGCTGCGCAGGGTCAGGGGCTGATGTAGGCGTAGCCCTCACGGTATTGCAGATTGGCGACTTCCGCCACCCCCGAAGGCACGATGGTGGCATCGAGCAGCACGCGGTCTTTGGAGATTTTGCGCGAGGTCAGGGTGTTGTTGCACACGCGGAACGACACGCCTTTGCCCGCCAGATCACCGATCAGGCCGGCGAATTCCGCGCCTTTGCCGTCGACGGCGCCGTTGAGCATGAAGTCGATGCCGGCGCCGTTGCCGACGACGACGATTTTTGCCGTCGGGTCGGCAGCCAGATGGTTGCGCACATTGCCCAGGCAGCGCGATCCCTGGGCATCTCCCTGTGTGACGTGATAGACGACCTTGACCGGCCCTTCCTTGTCGGCCCGGCCCTGCGCGCGCGCGGTGGCGCTGGCCATGAGTGCGGCGGCGCCAACGGCTCCGGCAGCCAGCGCACGACGACGGTTTGACGTGGATTGCATCGAATCTCCTCCTGGGATGGTGGCCGTCCTGCGCTCTGCCGGCGCCTGGACGGAGACGAACGACTGCCGGCGCGCAGTCACCGTGCCGGCAGTCGCATGATGCCTGCGCACCGCGTGCGACGCAATCCGGGCAAAGACGCATCGCCGCGGTGCGCCGGCGCCGGGGCATCAGGACAGGCTGTCACGCCAGATGTTGTGCGCCCAGGCATCGGCGTAAACGCCCTCGATTTCGGTGATGCCCGCAGAAATGCCTCCCGACCCCGGCACGGTGAGAAAGGTTTTCTGCTTGTCGTCGTACTGATGCACGGTGGCGACGTGAATGGCCTGCTGGAAGTTCACCATGCTGTAGCAGGTGTTCATCACCACCGGGTGCGGGTTGACCGGCTGGTCGTACAGCATGGAAATAATCGCCGCCGCGGCGACCTTGGCATGCTGGTTGGCCATATGGCCCGACTTGGGCATCAGCGGCGAGATCTGGATGGAATCGCCCAGCACGTGGATGTCCTTGTGCACCGTCGATTCGAACGTCAGGTAATCGACTGCGCACCAGCGGGCGTTCATGTTCGCCAGCCCGGTGCGCTGCGCGATCACGCCGGCGCGCTGCATCGGAATGACGTTGATGACGTCGGCTTTGACCGGGTCGTTGACTTCGAACTCCATTTCCATGCGCGCGGCATTGACGCCGACGACCTTGTGATCCGGGATGTATTCGACCATGCCCGGGTACTGCTCGGCCCAGGCTTTTTTGAACAGCGGCTCCTTCGACTGCACCTTGTCGTTGGCGTCGAAAATCAGCACCTTCGATCGGGGCTTGTGCTGCTTGAAGTACGCCGCCACCAGCGAGGCGCGTTCGTAAGGCCCGGGTGGACAGCGGTACGGTGCGGGCGGCACGCTGATGGCGAACACCCCGCCATCGGGCATGGCTTCGAGCTGCCGGCGCAGCGCCAGGGTTTCCGGCCCGGCTTTCATCGACTGCAGGATCTTGCCCTGTTCGTTTGCCGCCTTGAGGCCGTTGACCGTGTCGAACATCAGTTCGATACCGGGAGACACCACCAGTTTGTCGTACTGCAGCGTGTCGCCGTTGGCGAGTTTGACACTGCGTTTGGCCGGGTCGATGCTTTCCACCGTGCTCTGCACCCAGTTGACCCCGTGGCGCTGGCGCAGCGCGTCGTACGACACGGTGATGTCCTGCAGCGTTTTCGCCCCGGCGATCACCAGATTCGACACCGGGCAGGAAATGAAGGCGTCACCGGGTTCGACCACGGTGACGGCGATGGTGTTGTTCGACCACTCGCGGATGTACTTGGCCGCCGTCGAGCCGCCATAGCCGGCGCCGACGATGACCACTTTGCCTTTGCTCGCAGCGCTGCGTGCGGTGCTGGCGCAACCCGACAGCGCGGGAGCCAGGCCCAGGGTGCCGATGGCGGCGGCACCTGCCAAAAAATGACGTCGAGATTGCATGATGGGCGTCCTCATGGGTGTTGCTGCGCGAAATACTCGGCGATGAGCTGGATCTGGGCCTCGGTGTATCCCTTGGCGATCTGCGGCATGATCGTGCCCTGACGCTGTCCGGATTTGTATTCGTTCATCAGGGCGATGAGGGACGCGGCCGGCCGGCCCGCCAGGCTGGGAATGGCGGCGGTGGACACGCCATGCGGGCCATGACAGTTGAAACAGGTGGCCGCCAGCGATTGCGCCGCTGGCACGGCGGGCGGCGTGGCCTGTGCGGCCACGGCGGCGCAGCACAGCGCGGGAATCAAAAGCAATGAGCGCAACATTCGATGCCTCCTCGTGGGTTGACCGGCGATCCAAAGACATCTCGTGTCTTTGATCTATGGCAAAAGGTATCGAAATGTAGCAAAACGCAACATTCGGGGGAACCAGCATCCCCCGCGAAAATCTGCGGCGGGTCAAGCCGCAGATCGTCCGAATCTACGGTTACGGCGCAGAACGACGTGGATTGACGCGGATGGCGCGCAGGCACGCGCGCATCAGGGCTTGATGTAGTACCAGCCTTCGGATTGCAGCTTGACCAATTCGTAGACCCCGGCGGGGACGATGGTGGCTTCGAGTACCAGCTCGCTAGGCGGAATTTTGAGGAAGGTCAGCGTGTTGTTGCACGCCTTGAACTGCACGCCCTGATTGGCCAGATCACCGATCATGCCGGAGAACAGGGCGCCTTGCGGCGTTTTCGCGCCGTTGAGCAGAAAATGGATCGCCTTGCCGTAGCCGACGACGATGAATTTCATTTTCGGGTCGAGCTCCAGCACGTTCTGGATGTTGATCAGACCCTCGTAAGCCTGCTCCAGGCCGTCGCTGATCTGCATCACCACTTTCCACGGCTCGCTGGAAATCTGCTGCGCGGGCACGGGGCCCTGGGTCTGGGCTTGCGCCAGCGTTGCGCCACCCAGGCCGATCAGCCCGGCACCCAGCAGTTTGATACGGTCGCGTGGGTTCATCGAAAGTCTCCTCCAGACAAGGGATCAGGACGGCCGGTGGGGGTGCGTCGGCCGGGTATGCAGGTGATGCAGGCTCCAATGCTGGCGCTCGGCCAGCCAGCGGTAGAGCCAATACCCCACCAGGGTGACGAAAACCAGCGCCAGGGTATTGAAAAACACCGCGCCGGGCAGAATGGCCAGAAGTTCGAAGCCGTTGAAGTCGCGCCATTTGACAATGGCGGTGAGCACGGCGCTGAGAATGCCGAACCCCGCGCCGATCGCAGCGTTGATGCGCAGCAGCGTCGGCAGGGTGAGGACGGCGGTGTCGATGCGTGGGGCAGTCATGGTCGGGTTCGGGGGCTCAAGTGCGCACCTCGCCGTCGCCGAGCACGATCCACTTCAGGCTGGTCAGCCCTTCGAGACCGACCGGGCCGCGGGCGTGGAACTTGTCGGTGGAAATGCCGATTTCCGCCCCCAGCCCGTACTCGAAGCCGTCGGCAAAGCGCGTGGAGGCGTTGACCATCACGCTGGACGAATCGACCTCGCGCAAAAAGCGCATTGCCCGCGGGTGGTCGCGGGTGAGGATGGCGTCGGTGTGTCCCGAGCCGTAGCGGTTGATGTGCGCGATGGCCTCGTCGACGCCGTCGACCATCTTGATCGAAATGATCGGTGCCAGGTATTCGGTGCTCCAGTCGGCCTCGGTGGCGTCGCGCAGCAGCGGCGCGGCGCCCGGCACGGTCTGCAGGATTGCGCGGCTGTGCGGGCAGCAGCGCATTTCCACCCCTTTGGCGGCGAACACCGCGCCGATGCGCGGCAGAAACTCGGCGGCGATGTCGCGCGCCACCAGCAGCGACTCGGCGGCGTTGCACGGGCTGTAGCGTTGTGTCTTGGCGTTGTCGGTGATTCTGACCGCCATGTTCAGGTCGGCGCCACTGTCCACGTAGACGTGGCAGTTGCCGTCCAGATGCTTGATCACCGGCACGCGCGCGTCGCGGCTGATGCGCTCGATCAGCCCTTTGCCGCCGCGCGGGATGATGACGTCGATGAACTGCGGCAGGGTGATCATCGCGCCGACGGCGGCGCGGTCGGTGGTCGGCACCAGCTGCACCGCATCGGCCGGCAGGTCCGCCGTGCGCAAGGCCTGCATCACGAGATCGGCCAACGCGCGGTTGCTGTGGATCGCCTCCGACCCGCCGCGCAGAATCACCGCGTTGCCGGATTTGATCGCCAGCGAGGCGGCCTCGATGGTGACGTTCGGCCGGCTCTCGTAGATCATGCCAAACACCCCGAGCGGCACGCGCATGCGGCCGACGCTGATGCCGGTGGGGCGGCGGCGCACGTCGAGGATTTCGCCCACCGGATCGGGCAGTGCGGCGACCTGCTCGCAGCTCTGCGCCATCTGCTCGACCACTTTGTCCGACAGGGTCAGCCGGTCGACGAAGGCGCTTTCCAATCCGGCGTCGCGCGCGGCGTGCAAATCGCGCAAATTGGCATCCTGCAATGCAGCGCGGTGCGTGCGGATGGCGGCTGCCAGCGCGTGCAGCGCTTGATTCTTCGCTGCCGTGCTGCCGCTGGCCATGCGGCGTGAGGCAGCGCGCGCGCGCGCGCCCAACTCGGCGATGAGGGTGTGGATTTGTTCGGTGGAGACGTCCATGACACGGTAAAAAAGCGAAATGACCTAGGCAGGCGGTCCAGCCCGGCAGCAGCGTCACATCCAGCGGTGGGCTGGATGTCACACCCGCAGCAGGCGCCATTGTGCGTCAAGGGGCGAGGGCGGGTGGATGGCGAGGTGTAACGCTGCTCATCGTGGGACTGTGGACAGGGTGAAAAACGGCCCTGGGCGGCCAGTGGCAAAAAATCCAGCGGGGCGGGCTGGGCGCCAGCGTGCAGCCATGGTTCGGCACCGGGGTGCGGGCGCAGGACGCTTCGCAGTTCCTGGGACGATCCTGGGGCCCATACTCGAGCAAATGGCGGGGCTGACGATCTTGCCAGATCGATCGATCCCGCTTCTGAGTCTGATTGACACAACGCATTGGACAGCGGTTGATCGCCCGGCCTAGACTCATGGAAAACCCCATCAGGGTTGATCCTGTCTCGATATTTACATCGAAATATATCGAAAAAGTCTGTTCAAGGAGAGAGTCGATGCGTCGAATCAGCAAAACCACTCGCTGGGTCTGGGCGGCGGCGGTCGTCGGCAGCGTCTGTGCCCTGCCGGCAGGCTGGGCTGCCGCGCCGCCCGAGGCCGCATCCTGCGCCGCCTGTCACGGCGCCGATGGCATGGGCAACGCCGCGGCGGGGTATCCGCGGCTGGCTGGCCTGCCCAGGCAATACCTGGCCGACCAGCTGCGCTATTTCGCCGACGGCACGCGCAACAATGCCGTGATGGCGGGAATGGCCAAGCCGCTGACGGAGGCGCAGATCGATGCGCTGGCGGCGTACTACGCCGGCATGAAACCCCAAGGCGGCAGTGCCCCGGCTCCGTCCCCTGCGGTTGCCGCTGCTGGCGAGCGCCTGGCGTTGCGCGGCGATTGGGACAAGGGCATCCCGGCGTGCATACGCTGCCATGGGCCGGGCGCGGTCGGGGTAGGGGAGAATTTCCCGCCTCTGGTCGGGCAAAGTGCGGCGTATATCGAGGCGCAGATCAAGGCGTGGAAAGACGGCAGCCGCCGGGGGGATCCGCTGGGCATGATGCACACCGTCGCGTTGCGCATGAGCGATGCGCAAACGCAGGACGTGGCGCAATGGCTGGCTGCGCAACCGCTCACGCTCAAACCGTCCACCGCCGCGAAACACTGACCGGAGGCTCCATGAAACGTCTTCCCACCGCTCTTGCGCTCGCCCTGCTCGGCTCGGGTCTGCTCCAGGCCGCAGCCTACGCTACCGATGCACCCTCGGCTCCGCCCAAATCCGAAATCAACGCCGCTGTGGGCACCGGCGCCACATTCACCCCGCCGCCCGAATCGAGCATTCCCAACGACGAGTTCGGCAAAATGGTCAATCTCGGGCGCGACATCATGCTCGATACGCCCAAATACGCCAAAGCCTACGTCGGCAATACGCTGAGCTGCGTCAACTGCCATACCGACGCCGGGCGCATGGCCGGGTCGTCGCCGCTGTGGGCGGCGTATGTCAACTATCCCGCCTACCGCAGCAAAAACAAAAAGGTCAACACGTACGAGGAGCGGATCCAGGGCTGCTTCATGTACAGCCAGAACGGCAAGGCGCCGCCGCTGGGCAGCGAAACCCTGGTCGCGCTGGAGTCGTATTCATATTGGCTGGCCAAAGGGCTGCCGACCGGGGAAAAAGTCGCCGGTCGCGGCTACCCCGAGATCGCCGAGCCGGCGCAGGCGCCCGACTATGTGCGCGGCCAGAAGGTGTACGACGCCAAATGCGCGATTTGCCATGGTGCCGATGGCCAGGGCCAGTACGTCGGTGGTGAGACGGTGTTTCCGCCGCTTTGGGGAGACAAATCGTTCAACTGGGGCGCGGGGATGGGCAGCTACAAAAATGCCGCCAAATTCATCTACGCCAATATGCCTTACGGCATGAGCTACAGCCTCACCCCGCAGGAGGCTTGGGACGTGGCTTATTTCATGGACGCGCACGAGCGTCCGCAGGACCCGCGCTGGCAGGGCAGCGTCGCGGCCACCCGTGCCAAATTCCACGACACCAAGTTCAGCCTCTACGGCATCCGGGTGAACGGCAAATTGCTCGGTGACACCGGGGCGCCGAAAACACGCTGATTCGCCGCGCCGGTAGGTGGGGTGGCGCTGCCGTCAACTCAGCTGTCAACTGGCGGCAGCGCCCGGGTCGATACCGTGGAAAAACCGCCGGTACAGCAGCAGGTAGGCGGCCTGCAGCCCGACCGCGGCGACGAACGGCGCGACCAGCCAGCCTTGGTGCAGCAGCAACGCGCCGAGCAGCGGGCCGATCGCCCGGGGAATCTGGATCGAGACGTTGTTGACCGTCGCGGCCAGTCCGCGGCGGTCGGCGCCGGTCAGGCTCACGGTCAACGCCTGGCGCACCCCCATCGTCCCCTGGTTGGCTGCAGCGCGCAAAGCGTACAGGCCGGCGGCCGCCCAGAACACCGGTGACAGCGGGGTGAGCAACAGCAGCACCAGCCCGGTAGAGCGCATGGCCACGACCGCCGGCACGGCACCCACTCGCTGCGCTAGCCAGCCGGCCAGCTGCGCACCCAGCGCTGCGCAGACAAAGCTCGCCGCCAGCGCCGGGCCGATGCTCGCGGGGCCATGTCCGTAGCGCAGCAAATACCAGTACGCCATCAACGGCGCGACCATGCCGATGCCCAGACCGTTGAGCGCGTTGACCCCCGCCAGCTGCCAGAGCAGGATGTTTTCGCGCGTGTGGCGCGCCTGCATCGCTGCGGCGGTCTCTGCCGTCGCGCAGGCAGACGGCGGCGCAGCACCGGGTGGCTGCGCCCAGGGTGCATCGTCTGCCCGCAACAGCAGCCAGAATCCTGCGGCGGAGCCGAGCAGCGGCAAGACGAACAGACTGCGTAGGGCCCACTGCGGCGGCAGCGCAGCGGCCAGCCAGTGTGGGGCTGCGGCCAGCATGGCGCCCAGTGCCATGCCGAGCATGCCCAGCGTCGAATTCAGGCTGAACACCCGGGCGCGCGCCGCCGGCGGCGTCCCCCGTGCCAGCCAGGATTGTTCCAGCGGGCCAAACGGCCCGGCAGCGCCGTTGGCTCCCCGGCCGAAGCCGCCGAGCACGGCGGCGGGAACCAGCAGCCACGGCGTGGACGCCACACAGGCGACGCCGGCGCAGCCCGCCAACACCACTTCATAGGCGAGAAGAAACTGTCGGCGTCCCAGCCGGTCGCTCAAGGGGCCGATCCACAGCGTCAGCGCCGCGCCGACGAACAGGCCGGCGCTGAGCACGGCGCCGATCTGTGGCGCCGTCCAGTGCAGCGCGTGCAGATACAGGGTGAACGTGGCGACGAGCGCGCCTTGGCCAACGCTGCGGGCCGCACGCGCCAGAATGATGCGGCGCGCTGCCGGTGAGATCTGCGCCCATGCACTGCCCGCGGCGCGGGGAACCTGTGCCGGCGGTTGACCGGGCGCGGCGGCGTGCATGGTGCTGGCCGTTCACTCCCGGGCCGGCGTGGCGGCCGTGGCCGCCAGGCGGACGTCGTGCGTCATCACGGCGCGGGCCTGCGGGGCGGCATCGCGGCTTTTTTTGCCGCCGTTGGAGGCGGGAGCGGCCATATAGCGCTTGATCTGCGCGATGACCGCGGGTTGATCCCAGTCCTCCGGTCCCATGGTGCGGGCGATTTCCTTGCCCTGTTTGTCGATCAGAATGGTCGTGGGGGTGCCCAGAATGTTGAGCGTGTCCAAAACGTGCGTCGTCGGATCGACGTAGATCGGCAGGTGGCTGATGAAATTGTCGTCGTAAAAACTTTTCACGGCAAAAATCCCGCCCTTGTCGACCGACAGCGGTACGACGGCGAAGTCTTTGCCACCGAGCAGTTTCTCCAGTTTGTCGAGGGTGGGCATTTCGCGCACGCAGGGCGGACACCATGTCGCCCAGATGTTGAGCAGCACGACCTTGCCCTTGAAGTCGGCCAGGGACATGTGCTTGCCCTGGGCATTTTCAAACGTGACTTCAGACAGCGGCAGACGGTGCGCCGTCGGGTAGGGAGTGAAGGTAAAGCCCGCCGCCCAGGTGGCTGGGACGCTGGCAGCAGCCAAACCCAACGCCAGGACAGCATGGCGAAAAATACGCAGAGGGGACATCGAACAACTCCGGCAAAGCAGCAGGCGGATGACGCGCACAATCACAAGCGGCAGCAACTGCCTGCAACCTAGGTGCGATTGTGAGACACACCTTAGCGGTTTCGCTCTGGCTGCGTTGTAACGGCGTGTCAATCTGCTGAAAGTGAACGGAGTATTCATGGGCGGTGTGCATCCGGTGTCTGCAGCCCTGGATCTGGAACTCGCCCGGCTGGTGCTGGGGATTCATGTGCTGGTCATCGGCTTCAATCTCGCGGGGCTGATTCTCGTCCCCATCGGGTGGTGGCGGCGCTGGCGCTGGGTGCGCGGCTGCGTCTGGCGCGCGGCGCATCTGCTGTCGATGGCTCTGGTGGCGCTGCAGGCCGCGCTGGGACGGGTGTGTTTTCTCACCGCGTGGCAGACGCAGCTGATGCAGCGCGCCGGGCGGCAGGGGGTCGTCGGCGGTTTGATCCAGTCGTGGATCGACCACGTGGTGTTCTGGAACGTGCCGCTGGGGGTGTTGACCGTGTTGTATCTGGCTGCGGGCAGCTACGCGCTGGTGCTGTGGTGGTGGGTGCCGCCGCGGTGCCGTCGCAGCAGCCAACCGGCGAACAGCGCAAGGGCAGCCAGACCGACTTCCGGCCAGTCGCCGTAACGCGACGCCAGCCAGGCGAACGGCGTCAGTCCGGCGTAGCCTTGCACCCGCCCGCTGAGCACGCCGACGGTGTACGGCGCCAGTTCCGCCTGCACTCGGCCATGCGCGTCGATCAGCGCCGTCGCCCCGGTGTTGGTCGCGCGAATACCGGGAATCTGGAATTCCAGCGAGCGCATGCGGGCGATTTCCAGATGCTGCGCAATCACGATGGTGTTGCCGAACCAGCCCAGGTTGGTGAGATTGGCAAACACATTCGGAGCGCTGGCCGCAGAGCGAAACCGTTGCGCCATCTGCGCGCCGAACAAGTCTTCGTAGCAGATGTTCGGCGCGATGTTCACGCCGTGGACGACGAATGGCGGCTGATCGAAGCCACCCCGGGCAAAGCTGCCCAGCGGCATGTCCATCAGCTTGACGAACCAGTGGAAGCCGTCGGGAATGAATTCGCCGAATGGCACGAGATGTGCCTTGTCGTAGCGGTAGGGGGCTGCCGCTCCCAGCCCGATGACGCTGTTGGTGTATTGCTCCGCACCGCGGGTCAGCGGGATGCCCACGAGCGCCGTGGCGTGGTGCGCGCGCAACTGCTGTGCGATGCCCGGCAGGAACCCCGGATCGAGATCGGCGGGCAGCACCGGTATGGCCGTTTCCGGGGTGACGATGAGATCGGCGCGCAGCGTGCGCAACCAGTCGCCGTAGAGCTGCAGGGTCGGTGGCAGGGCCTGCGGGCGGAATTTTTCCGACTGCGCGATGTCGCCCTGCAGCAGGGCCACGGTCAGCGGTGCCCCGGCGGGGTGGGTCCAGCGCAGGGTCTGCAGCTGCGTCCCGCCGGCGACGAGGGCGACGAGCAGGCCGACACTGATGGCCGCGCCGCGCAGACTCAGCCGGGTGAGCAGTGCCAGGCAGGCCGCGGCGAGTGCGGCGACCAGGTTGACACCGTATTGCCCGATCACCGGGGCGTATCCAGCCAGCGGATTGGCGACCTGCGCGTATCCCAGGGCAAGCCAGGGGAAGCCGGTGAACACCGTGCCGCGCAGCCACTCGGCCAGGGTCCAGCTGCCAGCGAGAATCAGCGCGGCCCCCAGGCCGCTGCGTACCGGCCAGGGCTGTGGGGTGGCTGGCGGCGTCAGCGCGGCCGCCACGGCGCCCGCCAGCGCGGGGTAAAGCGCCAGATAGGCGCAGAACAGCAGCAGCGCGCCGCCGGCCAGGGGCGGGGCCATGCCGCCGTACACCGCCATGCTGATATAGAGCCACCAGATGCCGCCGGCGAACCAGCCCAGTCCGAGGCTGAAGCCCAAAAGCGCTCCCCGCCGGGCGCGGGCTGCGCGCGGACGTTGCGCGTCAGCCCACAGCAGGCTGATCCATGCCCCCAAGATGAGCAGTGACCAGGCACCGATTTGTGGCCGGCCAAAGGTTTGCGCCAGCAGCCCACCGAGCAGCAGCGACAGCCACGGCGCCAGTCTGGCCGAAGTCAGCACACGCCATGCGGTGTCGCGGGCCCGCGGCGCTGTGCTGGTGGGTCTGCGGTGTGCAGGCAAGTCGGCCATGAGGCGGGGCGGTGGCAGGGAAGGTCCGGTGTTTATTGCCCCGCCGTGGCACTGCCTTCGGCATAGGGGTTGGCAAAGCCGAGCCGGTGCAAAACGGCCACTTCATGGGCTTCCATGGCCTGCGCCTCGCGTTCGGTTTGATGATCCCAGCCTTGCGCGTGCAGCAGGCCGTGGACGACCAGATGCGCGTAATGCGCTGGCAGCGCTTTGCCCTGTGCGCGCGCTTCCTGCTCGACCACGGGGCTGCACAGCACCACGTCCGCCTGCACCGGCCAGTGGCTGTAATCGAATGTCAGCACATTGGTCGCATAGTCTTTGCCGCGGTAGGCCTGGTTGAGCGCCCGGCCTTCTTCGGCGTCGACAAAGCGCAATGTGATGTGGTGCGCCTCCACCAGCCCGCGCAGCGCCGTACCCGGCTCTGATGACTCGGGGCCGACGCGCAGCGCCGCGCGTGCCCAGCGCAGGAGCAGGCCGCGCGGCAGCACACCGCGATGCCGTGCGTCGGCGAATTGCACCGACAGGTGTAAGGCAGGGCGCAGTGCAGACATGACGTCGGTCAAGCCGAAGCCGCCGGGCGGCGTTGTCGCTTGGATGGTTTCGCCGGCGTTGCCGGGGCAGCGCTGTCTGCGATAGCAGAAACTGGCGCCTGCTCTGTCCTGGTGCGTTCGTCGTGGGCCTCATACGCATCGACGATGCGTGCCACCAGCGGGTGGCGCACCACGTCCTGGCTGGTGAAGCGGTTGAAGGCAATGCCGCGAACGCCGGCCAGCACGCGCTGCGCCTGCGCCAGCCCACTTTGCGCTCCGCGGGGTAAATCCACCTGGCTGATGTCTCCGGTGATGACCGCGCGCGAGCCAAAGCCGATACGCGTCAGGAACATTTTCATTTGTTCCGGCGTGGTGTTTTGCGCTTCGTCCAGAATGATGAACGACTGGTTGAGCGTGCGCCCACGCATGAACGCCAGCGGGGCGATCTCGATGGCTCCGCGCTCGAAAAGTTTTTGTGTTTTTTCCATGCCCAGCAGATCGTAGAGGGCGTCGTACAGCGGGCGCAGATAAGGGTCGATTTTCTGCGTCAGGTCTCCGGGCAGAAAGCCCAGCCGTTCGCCCGCCTCGACGGCCGGGCGGGTCAGCACCAGACGGGAAATCGCATGGCGCTCCAGCGCATCGACGGCGCAGGCCACGGCGAGAAAGGTCTTTCCGGTTCCCGCCGGGCCGATGCCGAAAGTGATGTCGTGCTGCTGGATGTTCCGGATGTACTGCACCTGGTTCGGTGTGCGCCCATGCAGGCTTTCCCGCCGGGTGTACAGCACGGGCTCATCGCTGGCCGGTGCGAGTTTGGGGCTGACCCCCTGTGCCGCCTGCACCAGCTCGAGCTGGATGTCTTCGAGCGAGAACCTGGCGTCGGCACGCTGCCACAACGACTGCAGCAAATCGCGCGCCTGCCGCACGGATGGCGCCAGCCCTTCGATCTGCACGGTATCGGCCCGCCGGGTCAGGCGCACGTCGAAAGCAACGGCGATTTGCCGCAGGTTTTCGTCGAGCGGGCCGCAAAGCTGGGCGAGCCGCGCATTGTCCGGGGGGCTGAAGGTGTGTTGTAGCAGCACGGGTGAACAAAAAGAGGGTGAGGTCAGAACGCAACAGGGATCGCCACCACGGGCAATCCAAGTTGATAGTATCGGCATGATGCTGCCATTGTCAGTGCAGCCCCTGGGAAAAGAAACGGAAGCTCATGAGTACCATGCAATGCGCGCTGGTCGTCGACGACCTGCCTGCCGTGCGCGCGGGATTTGTCGATCTGTTGCGGGAAAACTATCCGGCAGCAAAAATCTTCGAGGCCGGCCGCATGGCCGACGCCATGCAGATTTTGCAGCACGAGCCGGTGGATCTGCTGCTGGTCGATTTGGGGCTGCCCGACGCCAGCGGCATCGAGCTCATTCGTGCGTTGGCGGAAATCCGGCCGCAGGCGCGGTCAGTGGTCGTCACCATTTTTGACGACGACGATCATCTGTTTCCCGCGCTGCAGGCCGGGGCCTTTGGCTATTTGCTCAAGGACCGCCCCAAGATCGAGCTACGCGCCCAGCTTCGCCGCATCCAGGACGGCGAGCCCCCGCTGTCGCCGAGTATCGCCAGGCGGATGGTGCAACATTTTGCCCACCTGCACACCGGCGGCCCGACTGGAACGACCAGTCCGGGCGGAGAGCAGATTGCGCTGACCGAACGTGAAAGCGAAGTGCTGCAGCTCGTCGGCAAAGGCTACACCCTGCCGGAGATCGCCGTCCAGCTCGGTTTGTCGCGACATACCGTCGCCGATTACGTCAAGCAGATTTACCGCAAGCTCAACATTTCGTCGCGTGCCGAAGCCGCGCTCGAGGCAGTGCGACGCGGTCTGGTGAAATAAGCGTCCCTCTTTGTCTCCTTCGTCCTCTGCTTTGTACCCTTCTTCGTGTAGGTTGCGCATATCCTTGCGCAGATCGCTTCAGGCGGAAAAGTTCGCCAAGCCTGCGGGAGGTCATGTCGAAGGGACATGCGGCCAGACCCCGGGGGGGGGTTGACATCACGTGAATTGATCGCGCAGAATTACATCTTTCGCTGCTTTCTGAGTGGCGAGACGCGTCAAAAGCTCCGCAGCAATGAGGTGCTTGACACAGAAAACGAATTGATGCGATAATTCAAATCTTCGCTGCTAACGCAGCGGAGCGATTCAAGAGAAAAGTTAAAAACCTTTCGCTTGACTCGGAAATAAAATTAGTGCAATAATTCAAATCTTCGCTGCTAACGCAGCAGCGCCGCAAAAAAAAACGGCGAGTTCTTTAAGAAACAACAACCGATAAGCGTGGGCGTTTGGCTTGATGCAAAAAAACCAAACGCTCAAATGAAGTACGGAAATTTTCCGTAATTCCTTGAGTGTGCATTGTTCGCAATGCAAAAAGATCAAACTATAGAGTTTGATCCTGGCTCAGATTGAACGCTAGCGGCATGCTTTACACATGCAAGTCGAACGGCAGCGCGGGGCAACCTGGCGGCGAGTGGCGAACGGGTGAGTAATACATCGGAACGTACCCTGTGATGGGGGATAACTACGCGAAAGCGTAGCTAATACCGCATACGACCTACGGGTGAAAGTGGGGGATCGCAAGACCTCACGTCATAGGAGCGGCCGATGGCGGATTAGCTAGTTGGTGAGGTAAAGGCTTACCAAGGCGACGATCCGTAGCTGGTCTGAGAGGACGACCAGCCACACTGGGACTGAGACACGGCCCAGACTCCTACGGGAGGCAGCAGTGGGGAATCTTGGACAATGGGCGAAAGCCTGATCCAGCAATGCCGCGTGTGGGATGAAGGCCTTCGGGTTGTAAACCACTTTTGGCGGGGGAGAAATGCCGGGTGCTAATACCATCCGGTGATGACGGTACCCGCAGAATAAGCACCGGCTAACTACGTGCCAGCAGCCGCGGTAATACGTAGGGTGCGAGCGTTAATCGGAATTACTGGGCGTAAAGCGTGCGCAGGCGGTTTGGTAAGACAGATGTGAAATTCCCGGGCTTAACCTGGGAACTGCATTTGTGACTGCCAGGCTAGAGTGCGGCAGAGGGGAGTGGAATTCCGCGTGTAGCAGTGAAATGCGTAGATATGCGGAGGAACACCGATGGCGAAGGCAACTCCCTGGGCCTGCACTGACGCTCATGCACGAAAGCGTGGGGA
>Ga0315298_1002732_pt1 | contig 29207 bp, 25 predicted proteins | sample WHS_1_MG_FD_203077 | JGI IMG/M metagenome (GOLD analysis project Ga0315298, IMG submission 203077) | Extremophilic microbial mat communities from Washburn Hot Springs, YNP, Wyoming, USA - WHS_1_MG | ecosystem: Environmental > Aquatic > Thermal springs > Hot (42-90C) | place: USA: Wyoming... | reverse complement strand
TTGTAATGTTTAGATACATTGAAACTTCCCTATCAAGCTTAATCTTTTCAACCACTTTAAATAAAAAGAATGGTATAAGAATAACTTTAATTAGAAAGTTTAAAAAGCTTGAAATATATAATTCAAACTCAGAAGATACAATCCCAATAAACAAGATAGACATTGAAAGAAACACAGATTGAAGCTGATAAATCTTTATAGAAAGATTTAGTCTATTACTTGATAGCTGAGCTATTGCAAGGAAAAGTGACATAGCCCCGAAAAATTCAACTAAAAACTTAATCATTTGCCAAACCTCACGTGTTGTAAATAATCAAAGAAATCAAAGAAAGCATGAAAGCCAGTGTTAGAATCTCAGGCACTCTGAAAAATCTAAATTTAGCCATGCTCATCTCAATCAAAGCAATAGGTACAGCAAATAAAAGCATCTTTAAAATATATATAACAACACCTAAGATAACGAATAAGATTGAAGTATCTTTATAAAATCCAACAGGAAAGAAAAGATTTGACGCCAAGGTTAAAAATATAGTCAGCTTTATGTATGAAGATAGTTCAAAAAGTGCTAAATGTCTCCCGGATGCTTCTAAAATCATAGCTTCATGAACCATCGTAAGCTCTAAGTGTGTCTCAGGATTATCAAATGGAATTCTTGCATTTTCAGCCAAAGATACTATCAACAAAGATATCAAAGCAAAGGCTACAGAAACAGGAACATGTGAGATGCCAAACTGATGAACCTTCTCAAAAATCTCTCCTATATTTGTACTTCCGGTTTGAAGAGCAAAGGTAAAGATTATAAGCATAAAAGAAGCTTCAGACAATGCAGCGATTGTAATCTCTCTGCTTGAACCAAGCCCACCAAATGCACTTGCTTGATCCATACCATACAAAGCTATAAAAAACACACCAAGAGCCAAAATATAAGCCAAAGCTATTATGTCTCCTGTAAAATTCAGTAAAGTGTACTTATTAATCACAGGTAAAAATGTTGCAGCCCATAATGTAGAGACAAAAACTATATAAGGAGCCATTCTTGATATAAAAGAAGCATCTTTTGAAATCACAACTTCTTTTTTAAAAAGTCTGTAAATATCTTTATAAGCTTGTGTCAAAGGAGGTCCTTTTTGACCTCTCAAAATACATTTTATCTTATGAATAAACGTTTTTATAAAAGGAGAAATAGCTACTAAAATAACAAACTGTAAAAACCCAATAACTATATTTTCCATCACTACCTCACAGCATAGAAAATAAAGGCAATCAAAGTAAGAATGATGTATGCAATGTAAACATGAATAATTCCCGGTTGAATGAAATACCTTACTTTTAAAACAATCTTGATAAAGATATCTGTAAGAGATAAAGCTAAATCTTCTATTCTATCTATGATTTCTAATTTATAACTCTTCTTTGGAAGAAAATATTTTTTGCCACTGAAAGATAGACTCTCTTTGATTTTATAAACAAAAGATAAAATTCTTCTAATAGGCTGAGAAAATCCGGATGCACTGTACTGAGCTTTAACTGTAAGATTGCTTTCTCCAAGACCGCAAGCCCAAGTCTCGTATTCTCTTATGTTGCCATTTCCTATTTTTCTAATCAAGAAGTAGGTAATTACAAAAATAACAATTCCGGCTATGGCTAAAATCGAAGTTGAAATTCTTCCAAAGTCGTAATCTGTTGAGATTAGCAGTAAGCCGTTTTTATAGATTATGTAGTTGTATATAGAAAAAGATGCTGTCTGTTTTAAAACTTCATCAATGATATAAACAGGTAAAACAGGAATCAAACCTAAGATTGCAACCATAAAAGCCAAAAGTCCCATTCCTGTAAGCATAAAACCGTCAGATTCTGAAGCCTTTTTAACTTTATCTGTTCTTCCTATCCCAAGAAATACAGTTCCATAGAGTTTAGCAAAACTACCAAGAGCAAAAGCCCCGGTTAAAGCCAAAACAGAAGCAAACAAAGGCATTGTAAAAGATATAAACTCATAGTTTAACTTACTGCCAAATAACAGAGATTGATAGATAAGCCATTCACTGACAAATCCGTTAAAAGGTGGTAAAGCGGTTATTCCAAGAATACCAATTAAAAATAAAATTCCAGTCTTTGGCATAAATTTATTTAAACCACCAAGCTCTTCCATATTTTTAGTATGTGTTTTAAATAAGACAGAACCAGCACCTAAAAATAATAAACCCTTAAACACCGTATGGTTTAAAGTATGGTACAAAACAGCAATAAAAGATATTCCCATCAAAATCCATACATGAGAAGATTTGAAAATCATGGCAAGACCAACAGCAATTAAGATTATTCCGATATTTTCCATAGAAGAGTAAGCCAGCATCTTCTTAATATCTGTTTGCACAGAAGCATACAAAATTCCATAGATTGCAGACAAAGCACCAATGAATAAAACAATGTATCCAAAGGTTATAGGTATATCTTTTAAAAACTCAAAATAAAATCTCATGAGCATGTATAAAGCCGTTTTTATCATTACCCCAGACATTAAAGCAGAAACATTAGAAGGAGCAACAGGGTGAGCCTTTGGAAGCCAAAAATGAAGCGGAAAAATACCTGCCTTTGTCCCAAAGCCAATCAAAGAAGTTAAAAATACCAAAAATTTTACATCTTCAGGCAAATTTACATTTACATAATCTTTAAACTCAAGACTGCCAGAGTAGATATAAAGCAGTATAAAAGAGATGATTATAAAAGTTGTTCCAAAATGTGTCATAAATATATAAAAAATCCCAGCATTTAAATTCTCTTGCTTTTTATAGTCAAAAATAACAAGTAAAAACGAAACAACGGACATTATTTCCCACCAGAACAAAAAGGTAGGAACGTTTGCAGATAAAATCACCATAATCATAGAAAAAATAAACAAGTTATACAAAAACGCTAAAACTTTTTGATTTTCAAACTCTTTAATATAAGAAACAGAATATATTGATGAAGCAAAAGATAACAAAGACACAAGCCCAGCAAAAAACAGACTTAGATTATCCACTTTGTAGCTAAATGTCAAGAAAGGAATAATAGATTGAAATGAAATTATGAAATCAGTATTTGAAAGTATCAAACTTATGTAAATTATAAGTAATATCAAACTTAGTAAGCTTTGAAGAATTAGAGAAAATCTTGGAATGAATGATAAAATTAATGGTAAAATAAGTATCAGTGGATAAAATGGTTCTTCCGAAATCTCCAATTGTTCCTCCTTGTTTTTAAAAACGAGAATACCATTGTATTTATTTTACACTATTTTGCAAGTCATGCAAGTTTGAAGGGTGCTTTAAAATTTTAACTAAATCTAAAAATTAATTAACCTTTTTGATAGCCACTTTGTAGCCGGCTAGGAATCTCTTGTTTTCAAAAAAGCATTAAAAATGAGATCCTTCACTACGTTCAGGATGACAAGAAAAAGTAAACTTGCAAGAATTTTGCAAGCATTTTCAATTTCTGCTTGACAGATAGAAAATTTTTATATTTATGTTAGCTTTTTAATTTTTTAACTTTACATTGACAATTGAATAATACCTTTTACGAATTTATTTTTGAATTAAAAGTTAACGGGTTACATCTGAACCGTGTGGTGGCTTACATTTAGGCTCACTATAAAATCTCTTAAGTTCTCTAATCTTGTCAGCTTAATTCTCAAAAACTTGTATATCTAAGTAGTGATAAAGTTAACACTTTGATAGATAAGGATTTGAAAGTATAGATGATTGGAAAAGCTTGATGTTTCTTGATTTCTCAGGCATGATTTTTAGTTTATGTGTTTTTGTTTATCCTATCAGTCTTAATTTTTAGGAGAAATTTTTTTGATTTTTTGGAACAGGCTCCCAAAGTTTGACTTTTAAATTGGCGTTTGTATAAAATTTTATGTTATCAAATTATGGGGGTTGAGTTATGAGAAAAGTTTTCATTCTCGCTGTATTTATACTAAGTGCCTTTCTAATCGCAGGTAGCTATGGTGGAAGTGGTGGCAATGTTGCAGGCACTACCTGGACACAGCGTAACTCAGGAACAAGCAACTACCTCAACAGCGTAGCCTATGGGAACAACACCTTTATGGCTGTGGGAGAAAAAGGCATCATCCTTACCTCTCCTTAAGCGAATATATTCATATTCCTACCTGCCCTGCCAGCTATGGGGCGGGCTTTTACCCTATGTCTGATTGACAAAAAGGTGGCTTACAGGAAATCTGTACCACTCAAAAAAAACTTTGTTTAAAATCACTTCAATTGAAAATTTATTTCATAGATGCTAAAAATCGATATCTTTCTCTTTTTGTTATCCTCACTATATGGACTTCTCTTCTTATCCCAATAGGATATGCCATTGTTAAATCCGAAAGTTTTTGTGATATAGCATTAGGATAAATACAGCGTAAATCCAGAGTTCAGAGGGTTTTTTGAAAAATCCGTCTGCCTGCCTTTTCCTGAATAACCCAAAACTAAAGGGTTGTATAAGTCATACCAGTTTGGAAAAAATTCCGATTTGTTTGAATTTATAATATCACAAAGGTACTGTATAGGTGATTTTGTTTAAACTATAATGAGATCTTTCTACGTTGTACCATAACATGTACTACAAACATTTTTATTAAAATTTGCAAAATATCTTCTAATTCATAATCTTCACGATACATCAAAAACTCCTATATCCATTTGGATATCTTGGATAGTTAAAGTAATGTTTTATTTCTTTTTCCCCTGCTGCTTTACTAAACTCACCTAAGATTCACTTCCATTATCTGTTTGCATCCTTTTGAGGAATGAGGTTGTTTTTAAAGAAGCTTTTTAAAAATTTGGTATAATGTTTTACACCTTGGCAATTGAATAGGTTTCTGCGATTTTATTTTTGATTAAATTTTTAACGGGTTCGATCTGAACCGTGTGGGTTATATAAAGTGAGATGTGAGATGTGAGACGTTAAATCAATACCATCATTCTGAGCGAAGCGAAGAATCTCGTATTTTTCTTTTCAAATCAAAAATCAGAAGAGGAGATCCTTCGGTTTACAGTCTCAGGATAACAAGAAAAAGTAAGTTTACAAAAATCTTGAAACACCCTTTCAAAAATATTGAAATAATAAATTTTTAAGTTAAATTTATCAGCAATCAAAAACTTAGAGATTTAGTCATGGATGATTTCAACATAGAAAAAGTTTATGAAGTCAAGCCTATAAGTGATGTTGATTCAAAAAGAGAGTTTATTAGAAAAAGAAATAAGAAAGTAAAAGAAGAAACGCCTCCTGCAAAGCCTGAGCAAGAGAAGACAGAAGAAGGATATATTGATATTTATGTTTGAAAAAACTATCAAAAATCTTTATAAAACTGCCACATATGATTTAAAGGTCCATGTCCATGACCAATATCAAAAGAGTGTTTAATTGCATTATGGACGTAGTCCTTAGCATTCTTTACAGCATCTAAAAGACTGTATCCTTTTGCAAGGTATGAAGAGATTGCGGCAGATAAAGTGCAACCTGTGCCGTGTGTATTTTTTGTGTTTATTCTTTCTGATATAAGATATTCAAATCTGCTTCCATCATAAAACACATCAATTACTTTATCACCTTCACCATGACCGCCTTTTAAAAGTACTGCATTAGCACCATCTAAGTAAAGTTTTTTACAAGCTTTTTCTACATCTTCTAAGGATTTTATTTTAAATCCTATCAAGCTTTCAGCTTCAGGAATGTTTGGAGTGATTAAAACTGCTAACGGAATTATTTTTTCTTTTAAAGCCTGCTCGTCGGCAACTTTTAACAACGGGTCTCCAGACTTAGACCTCATCACGGTGTCAACCACTAAATTTGGAATTTTAAAATCTTTTACAGCTTTTGCCACTGCTTCAACTATACCGGCATTTGATAGCATTCCGGTTTTTGCAGAATCTACGCCTATATCTTCTACAACTACTTTTATTTGGTCGTATACTACTTGTGGCGGCAGATCATACACACCAAAAACACCAACAGTGTTTTGAACTGTGATGGACGTAATAGCAGACATTCCATACACGCCCAAAGATGTCATAGTCTTTAAATCTGCTTGAATGCCTGCGCCACCGCCACTATCAGAGCCAGCAATTGTTAAAGCTTTAGGAATTTTTCTCATCTGTTAATCATCAAAGTTGCTTGGAAGTATTTTTGAATAATTAATTTCTGCTTTTGAGCCTTCAAGCCATGGTTTTCTACCATAAACTAAAACCTCTTCCGCTTCAACGTTTTCAAACCAAGCACCGGTTAATTTGGTTTTTCTAAAATCACTAAAGCTAAATTTTGTCATTACAAAAGAAGCTTTTTGAAAATCTGACCCTCTTACATTAGAATGTCTCATATCTACATAATCAAACACAGCTTCTGTAAATTTGCAATCTTCGAGTCTAACGTTTAACATATTGGCATTTTTAAAATTACCTTTAGATACATCGCTTACTAAAATAGCCGTTCTAAATAAGTTAGCATTTTCGAAATTTGCATTTCTTAGGTTTACTCTTTGTAAAACCGCTTTGTGTAAGTTTGCATCTTTCAAGTTTGCATTTTCAAAATTTGCATCAGCAATAAAAGCACCCTCTAAATTTGCACCCTCTAAATTTGCATTTTTTAAATTTGCACCGGTAAAAGTTGCATTTGATAAGTCTAGTCCAGACAGGTCAATTCCTTCTAAATCCATAAAAGAAAAGTCTAAATCTTTTCCTTCTTTTATTAATTTTTCTATCTCTTCTCTTGTAAGGTTCATATCTTCACCTCTACTTAATTAATTGATTTACAATTATATCTTAAAACGTCAGGTAAAAAATTCAATAAAAGTAGGAGATTCTTCGCCGGCTTCAGAATGACGAACAAGGCAACTGTTAACATGCTTTCGTTTTCTCCGTCATCCTGAGGACGTAAGTCCGAAGGATCTCATTTTTAAATTCTATAAAAATCACTAATTTCTCACTTATTAATTGATTTATAATACGTCGGGTGAGAAATTCATTAAAAGCATGAGATTCTTCGCTTCGCTCAGAATGACAATCAAAAAGTTAATTAATTTTTAGATTTAGTTGAAATTTTAAAGCATTCTCTATAAGTAAAAATCAAATAATTCTCACAAACACAGAATAATATTATGATCTTTTACAATTTCAAACTTAAAAAATTTTTTCTTGCAGCACCCTTTAATTAGCAACGATTTTATACTTTTTATTCTCTGTTTTCTTTTTCTTCGCTTTCAATATACTTTTTTGCATCAGTGTACATATTTTTAAATCCGGCTATAAGACCAAGAAAAAAGAAAATTATAGTTAGGTAAGGTGATGTACCAAAATATTTATCTAAAAAATAACCTATGGCAACCCCTACTATTACACCAGAAACTAAATGTAAACCTATTGTTAAAAAGGACAAATTTTTATTCATTTAATCCTAAAACATCTTGCATGTCATAAAGACCATTTGGTTTGCCTACAATCCATTTTGCAGCTTCTAACGCTCCTTTAGCAAATATGTCTCTTGAAGTAGCTCTATGAGTTAATTCTATTCTCTCACCCATTGTAGCAAAGATAACTGTATGTTCGCCTACAACATCGCCACCTCTAATAGCGAACACTCCAATCTCTTTATTACTTCTTTCACCTGTCAAACCTTCTCTTCCATAAACAACTTTTTGTATTTCTGTTTCTTTTTTTAGAATATCCACAATCTTAACCGCTGTGCCAGAAGGAGCATCTTTTTTATATCTATGGTGCATCTCTATAACTTCAATATCAAAACCTTTATCTCTTAATGTTTTAGCTGCTTGTTCTACAAGTTTAAATAATAAATTTACGCCTATGCTCATATTGGGAGCTAAAACAATTGGCATATCTTGAGAAAGCTGTTTTATCTCTTCCAATTCTTTTTCATTAAATCCTGTTGTTCCTATTACTGCATATTTTTTGTTCTTATCTGCTGCTAAAATTCTTAAATGTCCTAAAACAGCCTCGGTATTATTTGCAAAATCAATCAAGACATCAAAAGCGTCAATCACTTGAGAAACATCAGAAACAACAGGAGCTTTTACATCCTTGTTTATTATTTCGCCGACTGTTGAATGCAAGTGGGCACAATCGGGATTCTCTATGCCAGCAACAATATTTAAATCTTTATCTTCTAAAGCCAATTCTGCAATCTTTCTTCCCATCCTTCCCATAACACCAGAGATTGCTATATTAACCATTTACCTCTCCTTGACCAAATATTACTCTTGAAAATTCATTTAACAATTCATTGGCTTGATGTGGTGGAACTATTGATGGTGCTGAAGCTACATCTACACCAGGTTTAAATAGCTTTGTTTTAATAAGATTTTCAATCTCTTCCATGTCTTGAGCTGTAACATTTTCGTTAAAGACATCCTGCGGGTCTTGGTCCGTTATAAAAAATCCTGCAAAAACAAATGCGTAAGCTTTTTTTTCCATAATAAATATTCTCCTTATATTTTTAAATGTTATAACTCAGTCAAATTTCAACATAATAAATACATCGGATAAAAAATTCAATACAGAGAATAAAATTCCTCGTCGGCTGCAGAATTAAATATAATGCAACCGTTAACGTACGTATCTACGAGCAATTCATGCATTGTCTCTACTTTTTCACTTTCCCTGTCATTCTAAGGACTTTGGTCTGAAGGATCTCATTATCTATGCTCTTTAAAATTTACGATTTCTTACCCGATGCGTTCCAAAATAGTTATAATCAATTAATTAAAATTAATCTCCCAACCTCTTTTATCTTAAGAGATTGGGAATAAAACCTAGAAATTTACTTATTTTTCTTCTTTTGTACCCATTTTATACATTATAGAACCCCATAAGAAAACCAACTGCACTAACAATAAAACTAATAAAATAACTTCTGCACTTGGGATTCCGCCAAATGTCATTTCCATGATCCACACCTCCTATTAGTGTTTTAAAATAAATTCTGCTAATGCTTCTTTTTCTTCCTTAGATAATTTCTTTATAATTTCTAAATTTGGTTTCATTACAGCTTCTTTTGCAGGGTCTACAATTGCTTTTTCTTCACCGTTAAAATATTTAACCAACCCATCTTTATTTCCTTTATATGCAGATGCAATTTTATTTAACCCTGGTCCAACAGTATCTGCATTTGTTTGGTGGCAAGCCGCACAGCCTTTAGATTTAAATATTGCTTCACCGTCTACTTTAGCTGTTTGTTGTTTAGCTTCTTCCTTAGGTTTAGCTGACTCTTGCTTTTTCTCTTCTTTTTTCTCCTCTGGTTTTTGTTCTTGTGACTTAGCTTCTTCTTTTACTTCTTGCTTAGTTTCCGTAGCTTGTTGTGGTTGCTGTGCTTGTTGCTGAGGAGCAGGTTGTGCTTCTCCAGTTGCTGGAGTCTCTTCTTTCTTTTGACATGCTGTTAATGCTATTGTTGAAGATAATAAAGCTGCCATTAATAACTTTGATTTTTTCATTTTTTCTTTCCCTCCAAACTTTTATAGAATAATAATAATACTTTTTAATAATTTTATCAACTTAATTCTCATCCCTGAGACTTTAGTCTGAAGAATCTCTTTTTTAAAGAAAGTGAATAAGTAAAAGGTAAAAAAACAAAGATTCTTCGCTGACAACTGCATACACTTTCTACAACTTATAAAAGTCTTAGAACGGTTTCCACACTATAAAATTACTTTCATACTTTCAGCTGCAAGCTTTGCTTTCTTCCTTGCTTCTTCTATATTTTCTCCTACTGCTAAAACAACACCCATTCTTCTTTTTGGTCTTGTGGTTGGTTTCCCAAAAATTCTAACTTTAGTTCCTGGAATGCTTAAAGCTTCCTCGAGTCCTTTATACTTTGGAGCTACGCCATAATCAGATGCATGGAAACAGTAAGAAGCTCCTGGTGATAGAAGTTTTATATCCATCGGCATTCCAAGTATGGCTCTTAAATGAATCTCAAACTCTGACATATTTTGAGTTATCATGGTTACCATTCCGGTATCGTGTGGTCTTGGTGATATTTCGTTAAACCAAACTTCATCCCCTTTTACAAACATCTCACATCCAAAAATTCCATAACCACCAAGCTCATCTGTTATTTTTTTTGCAATCTCTTTTGCTTTGTTTAAAGCTGTTTGACTCATTGGATGTGGTTGCCAACTTTCCCAGTAATCTCCATCAACTTGTATATGTCCTATAGGCTCGCAGAATAACGTTCCTTGATTTTTTGTTCTGACAGTTAAAAGAGTTATTTCATAATCAAAATTGATAAATTCTTCAATGATTACCTCGCTACTTTTTCCTCTCGCATTTTCTTGCGCATAATGCCATGCTCTGTCAATCTCATCCAAGCTTCTGACAATTGATTGTCCTTTTCCTGACGAACTCATAATGGGTTTAACTACACACGGTAGCCCAATCTCTTTTACTTTTTGTCTGTATCTTTCTATATCTGATGCAAAAGCGTATTTAGAAGTTTTTAAGCCTACTTTTTCAGCAGCAAGCCTTCTTATGCTTATTCTGTTCATTGTATGTTTTACTGCATTAGCACAAGGAACTATATTAAATCCTTCTCTCTCTAACTCTACCAAGGCATCTGTGTCTATTGCTTCAATCTCTGGAACGATAAAATCTGGTTTTTCTCTGTATGCTATATCTTTTATTAAATCACCATTTTTCATATCAATAACATAGTATTTATGGGCTATTTGTTGAGCTGGTGCGTTTTGATAACTATCTACAGCTATAACTTCTATACCAAGCCTCATAGCTTCAATGACAAACTCTTTTCCAAGCTCACCACTGCCAAGAAGTAAAATTTTTGTAGCATTTGAAGATAAAGGAGTACCTATAATCATGACTTTCTCCTATGCTATAATTTTTTGATATAAAAATTATTTTAACATTAAGGAGTTTTATGCCGCTTTATCTGAAGATAGCACTTAGATATTTGTTTTCTACAAAATCTAAACTTTTATCTTTTATGTCTATTATTTCTATCATCGGAATAACTCTCGGAGTTGCTGCTTTAATAATAACTATGGCTGTTATGGGTGGTTTTATGTATGGAATAAAGTCTAAACTTCTTGAGACTGCACCACATATTATGATTTTAAAAGCCAACGGTAAATTCCAAGAGTACCAAGAAGCAGTAAAAAAAATAAAAGATGTTGAAGGTGTTTTTGATTATGAGCCTTTTGTTTATTCTCAAGCTATAGCCGGAAAATCTTCCAATCTAATTCCTGTATATGTAAGAGGTGTGATACCGGAAAAAGATAGAAATTTTATGGCTCTTGATAAAAAATTAATTTCTGGTAGGTACGATTTAACGGATGATAACATCATTCTCGGAAAAGATGTTGCTCTTGCTTTGAATGTTTGGGTTGGAGATAGTATAAATATCATGTCTCCGGTTGGAAGAAAAACGCCCGTTGGCTTTCTACCAAAGCTTAAAGAGTTTAAGGTGGCAGGAATTGTTGATTTTGGTATTTATGAGTATGACTCAACGTTTGTATGTATGAGTTTAGAAAATGCTCAAAGCTTTTTTGACTTAAACGGTGCAATAACAGGTATTCAACTGAAAATTAAAGACCCATTTAATCCAAGCATGGTAAAAGAAAAATTAGAAAAAAGATTAGATTTTCCTTACATCGTCAGGTCATGGACCGATATGAATAAAAGCTTATTCCAAGCTCTACAGCTTGAAAAGTTTGCAATGTTTCTTGTGATAGCTTTAATCGTAGTTGTTGCATCTTTTAACATTTCAAGCTTGATAGCAACAAAAAGCAGAGAAAAAAGAAAAGAGATTGCGATCTTAAAAACCATCGGAGCAGACAGCAATTTTATAAAAAAGATATTTATATCACAAGGCTTGATAATAGGACTTATTGGAACATCACTGGGTCTCATTATTGGTTTATCTGTAGTATACATAGGTGATACATTACATTTAGTAAAACTAAATCCGGAGGTTTATTTAATAAATTATCTTCCAATGAAGATTTCAATTTTAGAAGTCTTTATAATTGCTTTATCTTCTATGCTTATATGCTTTTTATCTTCTCTATTTCCGGCAATTTCTGCATCTAAGGAAGTGCCTGCCGAGGTTTTAAGATATGATTAAGGCAGAAAATATTAAAAAGATTTATCAGACAAACGGCGATAGGGTTTTAGCTTTGAAAGGTGTTTCTTTAAACATAGAAAAAGGTTTGATGGTTGCAGTAATGGGACCATCCGGATCAGGAAAAAGCACATTGCTACACATACTTGGTGGTATAGATTACCCAACAGAGGGAAAAGTTGAGATTGACGATGTGGATATTACAAATTTAAAAGATAAACAGCTTGCAGAGTTTAGAAATAAAAACATTGGCTTCGTTTTTCAGTTTCATTATTTACTTCCTGAGTTTACCGCTTTAGAAAATGTCTCTTTGCCGGCTTATTTAGCAGGAGATAAAAATGCAGAAAGTAAAGCGGTAGATATACTGACCAAACTAAATCTAAAAGATAGAATAAATCATAAACCTTCTCAGCTTTCAGGCGGAGAACAGCAGAGAGTAGCCATTGCAAGAGCTATAATCAACAATCCAAAGGTTTTGATAGCGGATGAGCCAACAGGCAATCTTGATTCTCAAAATGCTAAGAATGTTATAATGTTAATCAAAGAGCTAAATGAGAGTCTTGATATGACTGTTATCATCGCAACCCATGATGTTGAAATAGCAAAATATTGTGATTATATTTACCATATAAAAGATGGTATGATTGAAAGAATTGAAAAAATATAAATTTGCATAAATTTAAAAGGCATAAATAAAAACGAGGTAAAAAGCGATGTTTGAAAAATTTACAGAAAAGGCAAGAAAAGTAATACTAACAGCAAGGGAGCACGCGTTAAAATACAAAAATAACTACTTAGGAAGTGAACATGTTCTCTTAGGTTTGATTGATGAGGATGATATCGTAGTTTTAGTATTATCTAAATTTGGTCTTTCCCCGGAAAAGGTAAAGAAAACTTTACTTTCTCAAATTCCAAGAGGTACGCATACAGGAGAGATATTATTTTCTCCGGATGCTAAAAGAATATTAGAGTATGCAGTAGAAGAAGCAAGAATTTTACACCATCCATTTGTTGGTCCAGAACATTTGTTAATCGGTGTTGTTAGAGAAAAGTCCGGGCTTGGTGGAAGGGTGTTAAGAGGCTTTGGAATTGATGAATACTCAGTAAGAAGAGAAATATTGTCAGTTTTAGGTGAAATACCACCACAAGAGCAAGTAAAACAAATGCCAACGCCAAACTTAGATAGATACGGAAGAGACCTTACTGCACTTGCAAAAGAAGGAAAGCTTGACCCAGTAATTGGTAGAGATAGAGAAATAGAGAGAGTCATTCAAATACTTTCAAGAAGAAGGAAAAACAATCCTGTTTTAATAGGTGAGCCCGGGGTTGGAAAAACCGCAATCGTAGAAGGGTTAGCACAAAGGATAGTGAGCAAAAAAGCACCGGAAATTCTCTGGAACAAAAGAATAGTAGCCTTAGATTTAGCATCCTTGGTAGCAGGCACAAAATACAGAGGACAGTTTGAAGAAAGACTAAAAACTATTTTAAAAGAGTTAGAAAAAACACCTAACGTAATACTATTTATAGATGAACTTCACACGATGGTTGGTGCAGGTTCAGCTGAAGGTTCTCTCGATGCTTCCAACATGTTAAAACCAGCGTTGGCAAGAGGTGAGGTTCAAGTAATCGGTGCTACAACCTTAGATGAATACAGAAAGTACATAGAAAAAGACGGAGCATTAGAAAGAAGATTCCAGCCGGTCATTGTAGACCCACCAACTCCAGAAAATACTATATTGATTTTAGAAGGTTTAAAGCATAAGTTTGAAGAATTTCATAACGTTGAATACACAAAAGAAGCAATAGAAAAAGCTGTTGAGTATTCTGTTAAATACATACCCGACAGATACTTGCCGGACAAAGCTATAGACTTATTGGATGAAGCAGGAGCGTTAGTAAGATTAAGAGAACTTGAACTGCCAGAAGACCTCAAACAACTGGAAGAAGAAATAAAAAAGATAGAAGACGAAAAGACAAAAGCTATTAAAGAAGAAGATTTTGATAAAGCATCAAAGCTAAGAGATGAAGAGGTTAAATTAAGAGCTAAATTTGAGACACTTAAACTTAAATGGAGAGAAGAGCAAAAGGAAACCAAACCTAAGGTTACTGTTAGAGATATTGCAGAAGTTATAGCAAGATGGACAGGTATTCCTATAGCAAGGCTAACAGAAACTGATAAAGAAAAACTCCTACATATAGAAGAAGAATTGCATAAGAGAGTTGTTGGACAAGATGAAGCAATTACAGCTATAGCAAAAGCTATAAGAAGAAACAGCGTTGGCTTAAAAGGTAGACATAGACCTATCGGAGTATTCTTATTCTTAGGACCAACAGGTGTTGGAAAAACAGAAACAGCAAAAGCTTTAGCTGAATATTTGTTTGGTAGGGAAGATGCTTTAATAAGATTTGACATGAGTGAATATATGGAGAAACATACAGTATCAAGACTTATCGGTGCACCTCCGGGATACGTAGGTTATGAAGAAGGAGGTCAGCTTACTGAAGCGGTAAGAAGAAAACCATACTCTGTCATTCTTTTTGATGAGATAGAAAAAGCTCATCCGGATGTATTTAATATATTCTTACAGATATTTGATGATGGAAGGCTAACAGACTCTCTTGGCAGAGTGGTTGATTTTAGCAACACTATCATTATTATGACATCTAACCTTGGTGCAAGAATGATTTTGGAAAGCGGTAAAATGGGGTTTGAAACAAAATCTTCAATGCTAGACTATAAAGACTTAAAGAAAAACGTTTTAGAGCAAGTTAAGAAAGCATTTAATCCAGAGTTCGTAAACAGACTTGACGAAATCATAGTATTTAAACCATTAGACAAATCTGTAATTCAAGGTATAATAGATAAGCAAATTAAAGAGATAAACGAAAGGTTAAAAGAATGGGAAATAGAAGTGAAACTCTCTCCAGAGTTTGTAGAGTACTTAATAGAGAAGGAATTCAAACCAGAGTATGGAGCAAGAAGTATCAAAAGAGCTTTACAATCACAAGTGGAAGACTTATTAGCAGAGGAGATTTTAGCAGGAAAACTACACCCTGTCTCAGTAGTAGAAGTTGGTATGAAGGATGGCAAAGTGGTTTTAAATCCTATAAAACAAAAGAAAAAATACAAAAAGAAAAAAGAACTTCAAACAGCATAAAAAAAGTGGCGGCGCTTTCAGCCGCCACCTTACTCGCTTTATCTTACCTCTCAAACGCAGCAGAGCAAGAAACAATAACCCCACAGATCAAAACACCTTCCTTACAAGAAGAGGCATCCAAGGTTTATAAAATAGAAAAAATAGAAATTAAAGGTCTAAAATTTTTCAATGAAGAGATAATTAAGCCTTTAATTCCATTTGGAAATGGTGCCATAGTTACACGGGACAAAATAGAAAGCACAATAAGAGACCTTTATAAGCTTGGATACTTTCAAAATGTTGAAGCATATACGAGATACACCGAAAACGGAATTGATATAACCTTTGTTTTCACAGAGCTGCCAGTTGTTCAAAGAATTGATTTTGAAGGAAATAAAGCAGTTTCAAAAGATGATTTGATCAAAGAACTTGGTCTTGATTTAACAGAAAAATTAGAATCTGGCAGACCTTTACCGTTTTCAACTTTGGGACCGGAACTACAAGAAAAGCTTTCATCAATAAAAAAAGGACTTGGTAGAGTTTTATCTAATGATGAAATAGGGCAGATGATAAAAAAGATTGAAAGACTTTACGAAAAGAAGGGTTATTACAGTCCAAAGATATCTTACTACTACAAAGGAAACACCTTAGTTTTTAAAATAGAAGAAGGAACTAAGGCTTACGTTGAAAAAATAAATATAGTAGGAAATAAAAATGTTAAAACAAAAGAAATTCTTTCTGTCATGGAAACATCTGAAAGAAGTATATTAAAACTTAAATTGCATCCAGCTTTAATAAAAGAGACTCTTTATGAGGATATAGACAGAATAAAAGACTTGTACATTAGTAAAGGGTTTTTAGATGTACAAGTATCAGAGCCTGAAATTACATTAGTAGATGGAAAAAAATACGTCATCACAATAAAAGTAGACGAAGGAGAAAGATATAAAGTAGGGTCTGTAAAGGTTGAAAACAATGACCTATTCACTACCAAAGAGTTATTAGACTTACCGGATAGAAAGAGCATTAAACCCGGCGAGTATTACAATTCTGAGAAAGTTGAGTTTATTAAGAAGCATATTTTAGATAATTATAACGACCTTGGTTATATATTTGCTAACGTCGAAGTAAACAAAATTGTAGATAAAGAGAAAAAGCAAGTTGATATAGTTTTTAACATAAACAAAGGAAATATTTATTATGTTGATAAAATCAAAATCTCTGGTAACTATGAATCAAGAGACTCTACGATCAGAAGGGAACTTAGATTGGCACCCGGAGATGTATTTAAAAAAGACAAACTTTTAAGGTCTCAAGCAAGATTGTACAGACTTGGTTATTACGATATGATTGGGTTTGACCCACAGGTTAAGTCTGACGATGAGATGGATTTAGAGACAAAAGTGAATGAAAGATTTACAGGTCAAATGTCTATAGGTGCAGGATACAGTCAACAAACAAGCTTATCATTTTTTGCATCAATTAGAAAAGGAAACTTCTTAGGTACCGGCGATACTTTAGGGCTATCGTTAACAGTTGGTTCAAAGTACAGAAATAACTCTCTAAACTATCTACATAGATGGGCGTTTTATAAGCCGCTGGACCTTGGACTAAACTTATATGATTCTTATGTAGACTATACAACGTTTATCTCTACAAAAAAAGGTTTTTCTCCTACCTTATCATACGAATTTAAAGAATTTTGGAGGACAGGCGTTGGTCTAACCTTAGAAAAAGGCGAGTACAAAGATGTTTTAGATACTGCCTCAACATACATTAAAAAGCAAGCCGGAAAGTATAATTTATACTCAACCTACTGGTTTATAAACAGAAACTCAATAGACAATCCTATTCTTCCAACAAGAGGAAGTGATATAACTCTAACGCTTTCTGCCGGTACTGGAACGAGAGATTTTTATAAAGCAGTTTTTAGTGCTTCAAAAATTATTCCAGATAAGATTTTCTATACAGACTTTATATTCTCTGTCAAAGGTACATTTGGATTTGTAGAAAAGATATCTAAAACAATACCCCTTGACCAGCTTTTCTTTGTAGGTGGCGATTTTACAATCAGAGGTTTTGAATGGGGTAGAGCCGGTCCATTGGATGAAAACAAAGACCCGGCTGGAGCAAAAAGAGAGATTATTTTAAACTACCAATTAGCACATCCAATTGTAGAAAGATTTTTATGGGGATACGTATTTTTAGACCAAGGTAAAGGTTACGATAAAGGTAATCCATTTTCTAGTATGTATTACTCAACAGGAGTGGGCTTAAAAATCATTACCCCATTTGCACCAATAGAGCTTTATTATGGTAAAGTTTTAAATCCACCATCCGGTATAAGCAGCTCAAGATTTGGATTTATTTTAGGTACATTCTTTTAATGAAGAGAGGGTGTTGTAAAAATTTTTGTAAGCTTTTCCTTGATTGTCATCCTGAGGCTGTAAGCCGAAGGATCTAATCTTTTAAAAAATAAGAAATGGAGAAGTGAGAAGTAAAGGTTATTTAGCTCGACCGTGGAATGACGATTAAAAAGATTAATTAATTTTTAGACTTAGTTAAAATTTGGTACATTATAAGGAGGAGATAGATGAAAAAATTTTTAACAGTTTTAACTTTATTATTTTTAGCTTTTGGATATTCAAATGCAACAAATGTTGCCTATGTTGATATGGAAAAAGTGATGAATCAATCTGCGAAAGGAAAAAAGTATAAAGCAGAGTTGGATGCAAAGTTAAAATACTATCAAAATAAAGCAAAAGAACTACAAAACAAAATTGCATCCTTACAAAGCCAGCTAAACTCTTCAGCTTTAAATCAAAAAGCTAAAGAAGAAAAGATGCAGGAGCTTAGAGAAGCAGCAAGACAGCTTCAAAATCTTGAAATTCAGGCAAACGAAGAGCTTGCAAAAATGAAAGCAGAAGCAGAAAAGAAAATGGTAAGCGACATAAAAGCAATAGCGCAAAAAATAGCAAAAGATAAAAATCTCGATTTAATTCTTTACGGCGGTTTAATCAGCGGTGTACTCTATGCAGATAAAAAATTAGACATTACAGATGAAGTGCTTAAAGAATATAATAAGTAAATTAATTAGCTATGAATGACTTGCAGCCTCACGACCAATTTTTTAAACAGATATTTTCTGAGCCAAAGAGAGTTAAAAGCCTGATTGATATATTTTATCCAGAGCTATCTCAAAAGATAGACTTAGAAAGTATAAGATTATTAAACAGTGAAAAATACTCACAGAAAGTAGGAAAATCACTTCTTGACCTTTTGTATGAATGCAAAATAGAAAACGAAAAAAGCTTTTTAAGAATCATCTTTGAACACAAATCTTACATAGATAAAAACCTGCCAAGTCAGCTTTTGTACTACAATGGCGTATTATGGGAAGAATCAGGAGAGTATGAAGAATATCCACCAATAATCAACATTGTCTTGTACCATGGTAAAAGAAAATGGAATATACCAACTACACCACCAAAAACTAACTCAGAAATCATAGAAAGATTTACAAACAAACTTAACTATCACTTAATAGACCTTTCAAAAGTAGCCGATGAAGAGATGATAAACAAGCTCTACATAGACTTTTGCACCGTGTCAGCACTTCTTACAATGAAGCATATTTTCGAAGATTTAAGAAAGTACAAACATATTTTAAAGAAGGTTTTTGAACACTATCAAGATGGTTGTGTTTTTATCATTTTAGATTATATTTCAGTTGTAAACAACCCACAAGAAGTTGAAAATGTATTAAAGGAAATCTTGGGAGGTGAAAAAGAGATGATGACATTAACGGAAAAATGGAAAATGCAAGGAATAATTGGAGCTAAGAAAGAAGACATTCTTAAACTTATCAATCTTAAATTTGGCAGAGTATCAGAGGAAGTTGAAAAATCTATTTTAGAAATAAGCGATTTGGAAGAATTAGACAAATTGTTTACAAAGGCTGTCTTAGCTAATAGTTTAGAAGAGTTGTTGAAAAGAGATTAATTGAAAAGAGATTAATTGACTATGAGTTATAATAAAACCTACAAAAAGTTTTCTAAAATGACATTGACAGAAAAATGGAAAATGGAAGGATTACAGCAAGGGCTAATAAAAGCAAAACAAGAAGATATTATAAAGCTAGTCAAGGTTAGATTTAGCAATGTTTCTGAAAATATAGAAAAATTTATTTCAGAAATAAATGATTTAGAAGAGTTAGACAAACTCTTTACAAAGGCTATTTTGGCTAATAGCTTAGAAGAGTTGTTGAGAGAGTAATAAGTGTTGATAAAATATCCACACATTTTTAAGGAGTAAGATAAAGTATGAAAATCTCAGAAATAGCAAGGCTTTTAAATGGAAAGCTTGAAAACTTTGCACAAGACAAAGAGATTAAAAACCTAAAAAGCGTTGAAACTGCAACAGAGGATGATATTACATTTTTAAAGAACAAAAAAGATTTAGATAAAATAAAAGCCGGTGCTGTTATTGTTGGCTCTTTTATACCAGAGTTAAACATTCCACAGATAGTTGTTGATAAACCGGATATAGCATTTTATAAGCTTATCGAGATTTTCTATCGGGATGAGAAAAAGGAAGGTTTTATCTCTGATTTAGCTGTTGTTGGTAAAAATGTTGAAATTGGGAAAAGCAGTCAAATACATGAGTATGTAGTCATAAAAGACAATGTTAAGATTGGAAATAACTGCATAATATATCCTTTTTGTTATATCGGAGAAAATACTCAGATAGGAGACAACTGTATTTTATACCCAAACGTTGTGATTTATAAAGACGCAATTATCGGAAGCAATGTGATAATTCATGCAAACAGCGTGATTGCCGCAGATGGTTTTGGATACTATCAAGAGGATGGAAAGCATAAAAAAATAAAACATATAGGAAAAGTCATCATTGAGGATGATGTAGAGATTGGAGCAAATACTACAATAGATAGGGCTATGTTGGATGAAACAGTCATAAAGAAAGGCACAAAAATAGACAATCTTGTGATGATAGGTCATAACTGTAAAGTAGGTCAAAATACGATTTTAGTCTCGCAGGTTGGAATTGCTGGAAGTTCCAAGATTGGGAATAATGTAATTCTTGCCGGTCAGGTAGGTGTTGCAGACCATATTACAATTGGAGATAATGTTATAGTGACTGCAAAATCCGGTGTAGGTAGCGATTTACCACCAAACGGCATATACGGAAGTTCTATAAATGCGATAGAGTGGAAAAAATGGAAAAGAGTTATTGCAATCCTTCAAAAACTTCCAGAGATTTTGAAAAAACTTGAAAGATAAATGAAATTAGAACATTACTCGGAAGAAAAGCTAAAAGAAGATATTTTGAATATTTTAAGCAAATATTTAGATTTAAGTAAGTATAAAGTTTTTTTCTTTGGTTCAAGGGTAAAAGGAAATTCAGATGAAAGGTCGGACATAGATTTAGCAGTAGAAGGACCAAAAATCCCATCTCACGTAAAACTTGAAATTCAAGAAGAGCTTGAAAATCTGCCAACTTTATATAAAATAGATTTCGTTGATTTTAACGAAGTTGACGATGATTTTAAAAAAGTAGCAAAGCAGTTTGTAGAGTATTTACACCCATGAAGTTAGAAAAACTTACAAAAGATTTGGAAAAAATTTTATTAAAGTTAGAAGAAGTTCTAAGCTTAGAAAAATCAGAAATAAACAGAGACTCGGCAATAAAAAGATTTGAGATAGCTTTTGATATAGCATGGAAGGCTTTAAAGACTTATTTAGAAGAAAAATACGGCATTATTTGCAAATCTCCAAAAGGCTGCATAAGAGAAGCATTTACCCAAGGACTGATTGAATACGACGATTATTGGCTAAAAATAGTAGATTTACGTAATAGCACGGCTTACATATACAGCGAATATATCGCAGATGAAGTTTATGAAGAGCTTCCAAAAGTGTTGGTATACCTAAAAACACTTTATAACAAGATGAGAGAATGAGAGAAAGAGATTTAGAAAGTTTAGAGTACAGAAAGTTTTTAAACCTACTTTCAAACTATACCCATAACGAGATAACGAAAAATAAGATAAACAATCTAAAACCTATTACAAACAGAGAGTTTTTAGAGAGAGAAATAGCAAAAGCATCTGAGTTTGAATCCATTTTTTTGAAAGAAGGATATTTCCCACTTTCAGAATTTCCTGACATTACCCAAGCAATAAACCTTGCAAAGGTTGAAGATAGTATTTTGTCTCCTAAAAAGATTTTTGAAATCGGAGAAATTTTGCGAGTAGTCAAGAATGTAAAATCTTTTTTATCAAACCATTCTCTAAACCATCTTAAAAAGCTGTTTCAAAATCTTACTCCACTTAGAGAGCTTGAAAAGTTTATCACAGACAGCATAGACTCAGACTTTACTGTAAAAGACAGTGCAAGTAAAGATTTAGCAAGGATTAGAAAAGAGATTAAAGAAGTCGAAAAGCTTATTAACAATCAGCTTGAAAAAATCTTGAACAATCCAAACTACCAAGACGCAATCCAAGAAAAGCTTATCACTTTAAGAAGAGATAGATTTGTCATTCCTGTAAAGTATAACTTTTCTCATAGAATAAAGGGCATCATTCAAGATAGGTCTTCTTCAGGAAATACAATCTATGTAGAACCATTTGAAGTAGTACCGCTGAACAACAAACTCACAGATCTAAAACTTCAAGAAAACTTAGAAATCAGAAAAATACTGAAATTCTTAACAGACATAATTAGAACAAAAATTAACTTTATCTCAAACTCTTTTGATGCTTTGATTGAATTTGACATTCTCTACACAAAAGCTAAATTTTCAAAAGCTTTCAGCTGCAGATTTCCACAGATAGGAGAATCATATCAGCTTTACAATGCAAAACATCCTATCTTTTTACTTAAAGGAAAGCCATTTATTCCGATAGATATCTTACTTGACGAAAAGAGAGGGTTGGTAATTACAGGTCCAAATACAGGCGGAAAGACAGTAGCATTAAAAACAGCAGGGCTTTTATCTTTAATTTTTCAATCAGCCATAGCCATACCTGTTGATGAAGGAAGTAAAATTCCAATCTTTAACGGAATATTTATAGACATTGGAGACTATCAAAGTATAGAGGAAAATCTATCTACATACTCAGCACATATTAAAAACATAAAAGAGATGTTAGATTTAGCAGATAAAAACTCTCTTTTACTGTTTGACGAGCTTATACCAGGAACAGACCCAGATTTTGCATCAGCCATTGGTATAGCAATTTTAGACCATGTAAAAGAAAAAAACATAAGAGTAATAGCTACTACACACTTAAAGAAAATAAAAGCTTACGTATTAAACAACGATTACTTTAAAATAGCAACAGTCGGATTTGACAAAGAAACATTAACCCCAACTTATAAAATTTATTACAATGCAGTAGGCGAAAGCATGGCGTTTTACATAGCCCAAAAGCTAAATTTACAAAAAGAAATCATAGAAAAAGCTAAATCTTTAATATCTAAGGATTTACTAAATTTTGAAGAATTAGCATCTAAATTTTCAGCGTTAATATCAGAATATGAAGAAAAAATTAAAGAGATAAACCGATTAAAACAGCAGTTAGAATTAGAAAAAGCAAAATACGAAAATTTAGCTAAACAGCTTGAAAAAGACAAAAAAGAAAAATGGAAAGAAAGTTTAAAAGAAATTCAAGATTTTGTTGAAAAAATAAGACAAGAAGGCTATGAAGTCTTAAAAGAGGTAAAAGAAAGACAAACCGGAGCACCGTTAGAAAAATTTGTCAAAGAAAAGAAAAACATCAATATAAAAACAGAAGAAGAAACTAAGGCAGAAGAGATTAAAGAAGGTGATGTTGTAAGAATAAAAGGAAAAACTCAGGAAGGAACGGTTATTGCCATCAGAGAAGATAAAGCTAATGTAAACTTCGGCGGGATAAAAATATGGCTACCTTTAAGTCAGCTTGAAAAAAGACCACAAAAAGAAGAAAAGACAACCTTTAAAATAACCAAATCAAAAACAGATATAACTCCATCTATCAATCTAATTGGAAAGACAAAAGAAGAGGCTATAAAAGAGTTAGAGAAGTACATCGATAAAGTAATACTTGAAGGTTATACTACCTTTAAAATAATCCATGGCTATGGGGCAGGCGTTTTAAGAAACGCAGTAAGAGAGTACTTAGACAAACTTCCTTTTAAGCTAAAATACGAAGATGCACCATATCACGAAGGTGGTCTTGGAGTAACAATAGTTAGATTTGAAGAGTAGGGAGATACTTGTTTACAAATAAAGAAGGCAAAACTTATGCATGAAGATAGAATTCTAAAAGAGTTTTATAGGTTATATTATAAATACGGAAACCATAAAAGATATGAGAGGGTTAATAACATTAGGTTCCTTGATTATGTAATCGATGTGCCAGATTTATTAAGTTTTGTAGTGCAATTTAAAGAAATATTTGTAGATGAAGTTTATAGGTTTGAAAGTAAATCTGATAAACCAATTATCTATGACTGCGGAGCAAATATGGGTATGAGCATATTATATTTTAAAAGAATATATCCTCATTCAAAGATTAAAGCTTTTGAAGTTGATCCTGCAATAAGTGAGATTTTAAAAACAAATTTAGAAAAAAACAATATTAATAATGTTGAAGTTATAGAAAAGGCAGTCTGGATTGATTACAATGGTGTTTATTTTGGAGTTGAAGGTGCAGAAGCGGGATCTATATACAGAACAAACGCTCCTTTGAAAAGAGTTGATAGTGTTAGACTAAAAGATTTTTTGGAAGAAGAATCGCATATAGACTTACTAAAAATGGATATAGAGGGCGCAGAATACGATGTAATATTGGACTGCAATGAAAGCTTAAGAAAAGTAAAACATCTTTTTATTGAATATCATTCCTGGACTAACCAACCCCAAAAGTTAGATGAAATTTTAAAAGTTTTAAGAAATAACAATTTTAGATATTATCTCGAAAATGTACACAATAAAATTAAGCACCCATTTATGCGGAGAATTAGTGAAGATATGGATTTACAAGTTAATATATGGGCTATAAGAAATGATTAAAAAATATTTAATACTAAAAATGAAAAGAAAATTGATGTATTGACAGAGTAAGTTACAAAAATCTGATATCTACATATATTTTAAAGTGTTCTAAAGTTTTCGTAAGCTTACCTTTTCTTATCCATCCCGAGGCTTTAGTTCAATGGATCTACTCTTTTAAAAAATGAGGAAAAAGGAAATTCTTGGCTGGCTTCATAATGACAATGTTGATTTTTGCAAGCACTCTCATATATATTTCAATCTTTTAACTTTTTTTATAGAAGCTGGATGGTAGCATAAGAACATCTTTATCATTTTCCTATTTCCTTTATCTTTACTAACTCCAAAAACACATCAAATAAATCCATTTTCTCCGGGTCCAACTTTAGCTTTAAATACATTTTTTCAATATCATAATCTATAACAACATCCTCTGTATAATTTTCAAGCTCTTTCAATCTATTTTCTGTTTCTTCTATGTTAAAATCGCCTCTATTTACTTTCCCTTTTATCCTTTTATTAAAATCAAAAATACCATCCAAAATAGCTTGTTTCTTGTTATACTCTGATTCGATATAGCTTTTTCCAATCTCACCTAAAGTGCTTGTCAGATAATCCATAAATTCGTATTTATTGTCTACTGCATAATCAAGAATCAACAAACTGTTTCTTATCTCGTAATAATACCATAGAGGATATTTATTACTTTTATCTGTAGTACCCCCAACTTTGTGTCTAATAAATGTAAAAGGTGTATAAATTGGATTTATTCCATTTTTTCTTAATCTTATAAGAAATTCATTATCTTCATAGTATAAAAAGAAGTCTTCGTTTATATATCCAACTTTTTCAATGACTTTACTTTTCATAAAAATGTTAGCACCTGATAAAAACTTTACATATCTTAAGCCGTAATCTTTTATGTTTTCAACTCCGCCTAAGAATACATTGTCGCCTGCGTATTGAACCTTTTCATCATCGTAATTTTTTATCTTACAAGTAACTACCGGAACGTCTGTATACTCTAAGGTCTTTAAAAGCTCCAAAGGTGTATTTTTTTCTATTTTCGTGTCCGGATTTAGCAGCCATATATACTCTGATTTTAAGTTTTCTATAGCATATCTTATGCCTAAATTGTTTCCACCTGCATAGCCGTTGTTAACATTTTTTAGTAGATAGTATTGTTTTGATACAGTTTCTCTAAAAGCTTCTTTTAAGATATTTTCAAGCTTATTAAACTCTTCTTCATTTTCAGAATTATCTACAACTATAAAATCTACGTTTGGATAGTCAGATTCTATAATAGATTTAGCAAGATTTTTTATATATTCAGAAGAGAAATAATTAACCGTCATGATTGCTATTCTTGGTTTTGATTTTATTATTTTAGCCTTTTGTCTAAAAAAGTCTTTTGGTCTCTCTTTATCTGTAAATTTGAAAACGTATCTGTATCTTCCATCTGACAAGTCAAATGCATGAAATGGCTGCGTTTTTTGAAAATCTCTCATAAATAAATCTATTGGATTTGGAACGTTTCCATATCCGTATTTTTTGATTAGTTTTTTTAAAAAGTTGTATAGACTTAATTTATTTAAGTAATTAGCTTTTTTTATATCTTTTTCAAAAGATTTATGATTTTTATGTGCTATCAACACTGCAGGTAAAACATACTGTTTTAGATTTTTTTCCTGTGCTTTTAATGAAAAATCAAAGTCATCAAATCCAAGAATGAGGTCTTCATCAAATTTTCCAAATTCTAAAAATCTTTCTTTTGAGATTCCGATACAAAATCCTGATAAAAAGGTAGTATCTTCATGATAATCGTGGTAAGTATACTTTAAAAATCTTTCATATTTTTTTGTGTCTAAAAAATTTAGGTTTGGATGAATATAGTTAGATAGATTATTCTTATACACTACTTTATTAGAAACCGGACCAACCATTGCTACATGTTTATCTTGAAGCTCTTTGTAAAATCTGTTTAGCCAATCCTTAGAGATTACAACGGTATCTGGATTTAAAAATACCAAATAAGGATTTTTTGATAAATCAGCTCCTTGATTTGCAGCTTTAGAATACCCAAGGTTTTCTGAATTTTTTATTATCTTCATTCTGCTATCATTGAAAGATTCTACAATTTCAACCGTGTCATCTTTAGAATTATTGTCAACAATAACTATTTCATCATTTTCTATTAAATAAGAATCCAAAACTGATTGAATGCATTCTTTGATAGTATCTGAAGAGTTGTAAGAAACTATAATTATAGAAAATGGTTCTCTTTCAATTTTTAAATCTAAATTTGCGTAGTAGATTTTATTTAGCAATTGCTTTAAATCTTTAGAAACTTTTCTGTCTGTTTTTATATATGGATACCAAAAATCAAGATAATATAAATATTTTTTAAACCTATCTCTAAATAAGCTTTCATCTACACCAAGGCTATCAATAAATTCTTTTGATAAAAAAGCTTGTGTCTCAACAGCTCCTTTAATTGCAGTTTTTATGTTAAGTTGGTCGTTTGTTCCATGCATTCTAAACAGGTTAGCGACCTTACTGCTTAAATAAACTTTTCCTTTTTTAGCTAAATTCATCCATAAAAACCAATCTGCATTAGCTTCAAACTCTATATTGTCAAATTTAAATAGCTCAAAATCTACTTTATCTTTTCTGAACATAAAACCTGAAAAGCTTCCCATAATATTAAAAATCATTTCTAAGGATTTTTCTATCAGCCACTTACCATTGACATAAGAATCATTAAAATATTTTTCATAAAATCCCAAATGTCTTCTTAATGCCGGAAAATAAATAATCCTTAATTTTCCATCGACGAATAAAGTCTTTCCTGCAGATATTACAACATCATCATCTTCTTTAAAAGGTTTACTCAGCTCTTCTAATGTATAAGGTGCAAGGATATCATCATCGCCTAAAAAATGGATTAAATCTCCTGATGCTAAGTAAAATAGATTTTTGTAATTTCCAGCCGGTCCAAGATTTCTCTCATTTTTATGATATTTTATAAAGGGATAATCTTTAGCAAACTGGTTTACAACTTCAAAATTCTTTTTGTTTATCTCTTCATCTGGATTATCATCTGCAACTATTACTTCATATGGTTTGAAGGATTGATCTACAATGCTTTTTAAAGCTTCTCTTAAATACTCCGGTCTGTTATAAGTTGGGATTAAAACTGATATTTTTAAATCCACCATCAGAAAAAACCTTATCTATTTTTTATTGATAAAATATAATACAATATTTTGGGTGAGAAATTAGTGATTTTTAGAGAATTTAAAAAAGAGATCCTTCGGCTTACAGTCTCAAGATGACTGAGAAAGGTTGAATGGTGAGCATCAGAAAAAGAATGACCAAATTTATCATTTTGCAGCTGGAGAAGAATCTCATACTTTCATTAAATTTCTTGCCCGACACATTTTTTATTATAAAATATTACAATACTTATAAAAAGGAGGGAAAATTATATGAATTTAACACTTGGAATTTTAAAGACCACTTCAGATTTTTCAAAAATTAATGAAGTCTTGGAGGGAATTCAGGATAATTTAGAGTATTTTAATCAAATAATCTATACCGGCAATAGAGAAGATTTAAAAAATGCAGAGTTTGATTTTGTAGCTTTAGAGCTTGATACAGATAATAAAGCAGTATTGAGAAATAAAATAATTGACAAAGCAGAAAATGAATTAATTCTTTGGATAGATAATGCAACTGTCTTGGAGTTTGACATGATACCGGAAATGATGGAGGTTTTAGAATCAAATCCGGATGCTGATATTATTTATACAAATATTGTCTACAGAGATATAGACGGTAACGAAAGCATCAGAAAGCTAGAGGATGTTTATGGAAAAGAGAAAAATCTATTGATGACATTGAAAATAGAAGATTATATTCCTGAGTTTGGAGTAATTACAAAAAAAGATTCTTTAGAAAGACTTGGAAAATTTGATGAGAGCTTTAAAGATTATGAATTCTACAAATTTATTTATGAAAATCTAAACAACTTAAAGTTAAAACTATCAGAGTTTAACTATGTAGTAAAGTATTTATTAGAAACATTCATAGATACTTCTTATAGAAGTAAAGCTTTAAGAGATGCATTAAGAAAATATCCTTTACATGAATTTTTCCCAAAGCTTGGATGGAATAAGAATGAAAATCTTGCTTTAGCAACTGCATATACATCTGTAGGAGATGTTTTGTCTAACTATTATGATTTGTACAATGCATCAGAATTTTACAGAAAAGCTGCGTTAAGTTTTCATAATAAAATTACATTGTCAAAGTTGGTTCAAATATATTTTAACATGGGTCTTTTTGACGAGGCTAAAAAATTAGTTTCAGAGGAACAAGGATTTTCTCAAGAAGAAGTTGAAAATTTACAAGATAACATAGGTCAAATACAAAGATTGATAGAAATGACAGAACAATCTATTAATGAAGGAAATGTGCAAGAAATATTTAATCTGATAAACGAGATTGCTTCTGTTTATCAAGGGGCACCTTTGTATAATATTCTTGGTGCATTAGAGTATTATGCAAATAATTTAGAAAAAGCATATCGATTTTTCTATAAAGCAGCAACATTAAATCCGTTGAATGAAGATGTAATCTATAATCTTACAGGCTTAGCAAACCAGCTTGGTAAACAAGAAGACGTGAAGGGTTTATTTGAAAGATTATTAGGCTGATGTTTTTCTTTTAATTTAAAGTAATAAAGGCGGGTCAGGCTGCTTGTAAATCCTTACTTTATTATAGGAACGTCCCGCCACCTGACACAGGACTAAACGGGCAACTCATGAATTGTCCGCTAAATGCAACCTTATTTCCACGTCCCTAAATTTATCAATAACTTCA
>Ga0315298_1002731_pt1 | contig 29225 bp, 26 predicted proteins | sample WHS_1_MG_FD_203077 | JGI IMG/M metagenome (GOLD analysis project Ga0315298, IMG submission 203077) | Extremophilic microbial mat communities from Washburn Hot Springs, YNP, Wyoming, USA - WHS_1_MG | ecosystem: Environmental > Aquatic > Thermal springs > Hot (42-90C) | place: USA: Wyoming... | reverse complement strand
CACCCGCTTGCCCTTATGAAAAGGTCAGAGGCTGGGGGTGAGCCTCTGACCCGTTTCTGCTGGAGTGTGGCCCTCTTCGAGAGGCCTGCCGACGCTAGCTGCTCTGCTGCTAATCTTCGTCTTCCGACCGCGGACGCCGGCGGGCGGCCTGGCGCTCGACCTCCGCCTGGCAACGCACGCACAGGGTGGTATGGGGCATGATCTCCAGGCGCCCGGCCTCGATCTCTTTGCCGCAGCGTTCGCAGATGCCGTATCGGCCGATGACTGTGCTGCGCAGCGCGTGCTCGATCGACGCGAGCTTGTCTTCGAGCGTTCTGATGAGGGCCAGGGTCTTCTCGCGTTCGTAGATATCAGCAGCCGTGTCGGGTGCGTCTTCGTCTTCTGCAGCGCCGCGCTCCAATTCGGTCTCCAGATAGGAACGCAGGCGAGCGATCTCTTCCTCGGTCCGCCGGCGTTCCTTTTCCAATCTCTCCCGCTCGTTGGCCATAGCACTCTTCTCCAAAAGAACGATTGGTCGGCCTCGGAACTGCCAAAAAGGCCGCGTGGACTCGGGGCCGCGTGCCCGTCAGAGCTGGCCGCAAAGGGCTAAGCCGTGGCTTCTTTGGCCTCGGCGTCCATTGCCGACAAAGCTATCGGGCTGTACGCCCGCACGCCATCGGCCGCTGAGCCCGCCCCAACCGGCGTGCCTCGCCAACGCACTCCAGCAGAGACAGCGCCAACGGGTCCTTGATGCCGGGGATGCGCGGCAGCCAAGAAGCGTGTTGGCTCGGGCTCTGGCGGACGCTGAGCGAGGGCCCGGGATGGTGTGGCGAGGCAGCCCGGGGCCAGGCTCCCTAGAAATCAATCACCGTGTAGACCTTGTATCCGGGGAGATTCTGGGCCCCCTTGAGAAAAGTGAGGCTGACCAGAAATGCGATCCCTACCACCTGGCCCTGCAAGCTCTCGACGAGCTGCACTGCGGCCTTGGCCGAGCCTCCTGTGGCCAGCAGGTCGTCGACGATGAGCACTCTTTGCCCGGGCCGGATCGCATCCTTGTGCATCTCTAGCGTGTTGACGCCGTACTCCAGAGTATAGTCCACACGGATCGTCTCAGCGGGCAACTTGCCTGGCTTGCGGATGGGCACAAAGGCAGCCCCCAACAGGTAAGCTACAGGAGCCGCAAAGATAAAGCCTCGCGACTCGATGGCTGCCACGACGTCGATCTGTTGCCCGCGAAATGGCTCGACCAGGGCGTCGATCGCCTCGTGGAAGGCCCTTGCATCCTTCAGGAGGGTGGTCAGGTCCTTGAAAAGGACGCCTTTGACGGGAAAATCGGGCACATCACGAATCAGGGATGCCAGGTCCATGGGTGGCGGCTCCTTTCCTTAACAGGTCCCAACAGCCCGCGGATTGTATCGCAACTGGGGCCAAAACGCAAGCCATCCGTAGCAGTGGGTGTAGTTCATTTTGGGGGCAAGCCAGCGATGGTTGCCCAGCCGCGTCGTCACGCCCCGGCCCCCGGCGCCTTTTTCACCTCGGCGGGGAGGGGAGGAGCCATTGTGGGGTTCCCTCGCCTCAGGCAGCGGGGCGCCGCATGCATCCCGACACGGCGAAGGGCTTGCCTGTGCCGAAGGGCCGGCCGGTGCATTTCCGCAACTCGTCGCTGAACTGCACCGCCGGGCTCGTGCGCAGTCGGAGCGGAATTGTGCTATAATATGCATGGATTCCCGGCCCACCCCATATTGGCACGAGGAGAGCATCGAAGGATGACTGCGAGCCAGGGCAGGGGTGTGGGAAGGCGCGAGGATGCACCTGCCTGCTACCGCCTGGCCCTTTGTTGGCGGCTGCTGGCGGCGGCGACAGCCGCGCTTCTGGTGGTGGCTTGTGGGGGAATACAGACGCCGGCCCCAGCCGGGGTGGCGGTGCCAGGCGCCGCTGCCACGCTGCCATCCACTGCTAGGCCCGGCCAGACTCCTCGGGCCACGAGCTTGCCCTCGTTGCCAGCCAAGGTCCTCACCCTGACGGTGTGGGGGCCCGACTCGATGGCTCCCCTCAGTGATGTGCCCGGCGGCGCCGTGTTGGCTGCGCAGATGGACGCATTCGCCCAGGCCCGGCCTGGCTGGCAGGTGCGCTACGTGCGCAAGAAGCCTTATGGCCAGGGAGGCGTTGCCCACTTTCTACGCAGCACGGCCGCGGTGGCGCCCGAGCAACTGCCCGACCTGGCGCTGGTCGACATGCGAGAGGTCGCTCTGCTGGCCAGCGAGTCGTTGCTGCAGCCCCTCGAGTCTCTCCTTGATCCCGGCCTAGTGTCGGACATGGCGCCCTTCGCGCGGGAGGCTGGGCAGGCAAGCAACCACCTGGTAGCTGTGCAGTACGATGTAGACCTGCGCTTCATGGCCTACAACTCGGCTGTCGTAGCCAAGCCCCCGGCGACATGGGCGGAGCTGGTGGGCTCACACGCCTCGTACCTTGTGCCCATGAGCGCCAGTGAGGGGGCAGTGGCCGATGGCTTTTTGCCGCTCTACCTGGCCCTCGGCGGCAAGCTCACCGACCGCAGCGGTCAGCCATACCTCGATGAGACGGTCGCGTCGGCAGTGTTCGAAGCGTATGACCTCGCTCGCCAGGCGGGAGTGCTCTCACCCTTGAGCCTGGAGGTCGAGAGCGCTAGAGACTGCTGGCCGATCTATCTCACCAGTGCTGGGAACAAGGCTGGAGGCGGCGTGGCCATGGCCAATGTGACCTCATGGGACTATAGCCGCGACCGCACGCGCCTCGCCTCGACCCAGGTCGCCTCGCTGCCCACCTTGTCGGGCGCCCCTGCCACCATGGCCAACGGTTGGGGATGGGTGCTGATTGCCAAGGACCCGGACCGCCAAGCGGCTGCTGTCGCCTTCCTACGCGTGGTCCTGCAGCCGGCGGCCGTGGCCGCCTGGTCGCAGGTCACCTACCACTTGCCTGCGCGCCTGGCGGCGCTGCCCCTGGCGGTCGGCGACAGGGAGTACAGGCGGTTCCTGGAACAGTTAATGCTGGTGGCTGCGCCGCAGCCGCAGGAACCGGCCTACAGCCGGGCCGTCGCTGCCCTGGGACCAGCGATCGAAGGGGTGGCCCGGGGCAAGCTGGCGCCCCGGGCCGCGGCCAGGGATGCTGCCGCGCGCATGGGCGGCACGCAGAAGTGAAGCATGCTTGAACGACGCTGACCACGACCCACGACACAGGAGGACGCAATGTACGAGACGGCTCTGCACGCAGAGGCCAAGCGCCGCATCCGAGAGATCGGCGCGGCAGACCTGGTGGTGGGCATCCCAACCTATCGCAACGGCCGCACCATTGGGCGCGTGCTCGATGCAGTAGTCAATGGCCTCAACCGGGATTTTCCGAACGCCCGCGCCGTGATCATGGTGGCCGATGGCGGTTCATCCGATAATACCCTGCAGGTTGCCAGCGACTGGCCGACGCCGCCGATGGTGAAAAAGATCGTTGCTCCCTACGAAGGCCTGCTGGGCCGCGGCAGTGCCCTCCGTGCGGTTTTTGAAGTCGCGGCAGCCCTGGGCTCGCGCGTCTGCATCGCCCTCAGCCCCGACGCTCGCGATGTGGCGCCGCATTGGCTCAGGAGCCTTGCCGCCCCCATCCTTGCTGACCAGTGCGACCTGGTGCTGCCCTGTTACGACCGCCCTCCGCTGGAGAGCGCGCTCACCGACCACCTGGTCTACCCCATGGTGCGCATGCTCTACGGCGCTGACCTGCGCCAGATGATCGGCTGCGACTTGGCCATTTCGAGCGCGCTGGCCGGGCAGTACGCCCTGCGCGACGTGTGGGAGACCGATGTGGCCCGCTATGGCCTCGATGTGTGGCTGAGTATCGTCAGCATGGTGGAGGGGCGACGCATCGGTCAGGCCAACCTGGGCACCAAAGTCGAGGGCCTGCGCGATTTTGTGGTGCCCATGGACCCCCGTTTCCTGCAGACTGTGGGCACCCTCTTCCGCATGGTCAACATCTATCGCCGCGCCTGGCTTGAGGCGGCGATGTCGCCCAGGCTGGTCCACTTTGGGCTGCCCGAGCCTGGCACAGCCACCTGTCAGCGGAGTGGCTTCGCTCTGGAGAGCATCTGGGAGGCGGCGGGCAAGGGCCGCAACAAGTACCGGAACACCTGGCGCACAATCCTGGCCTCTGAGCACCTGGAGAGTATCCGCGAGGCCATCAAGGCCACACCTTCGCCCGGCGCCATCTCGGCGGAGCTGTGGGCCCGCACGGTGATCGACTTTGCCGTGGTGTACAACAAGGGCGAGGGCGACCCCGACAAGGTAGTCTGCGCTCTGCTGCCCATCTACTACGCTCGCGTCGTCTCTTACCTCATGGAGATGGAAGGGCGCTCGCCAGCCGAGTACGAGGCCGGCATCCAGCGGCAGGCAGCCATTTTCGAACAGCAGCGGCCCTACCTGCGCGCGCGCTGGGATACCTACGTGCCCTGGCTTGAGGAAACAGGCTCCCACTAGATGCAGACCCAAGTTTCCAAAGTGCAGCCCCTGGCAAAGCCGGCCAATCTATCGAGTGGCCGCGTGGTAGCGCGTTGCCTGAGCTACCTTCGTTACTACTGGCCCGGCGTTCTGGTCGCCTACCTGGCGGTCATTGGCGTCAATGGGCTCAACCTGATCGTTCCCCAGATGATCCGCCGGGGCGTCGACGTCGGCATCCGTGGCGGCGACCGCGCTGCTCTCCTTCAGGTCTGCCTGGCGCTCGTGGGGCTGGTGCTGGTCAAGGGCGTATTGACTTTTGCCCAGGGCTACTTGAGCGAGTGGGCCTCGCAGGGAGTGGCTTATCGGCTGCGCAACGCCATCCACGAGAAGCTGCAATCGCTCTCGTTCAGCTACCATGACCGCGCCGAGAGCGGCCAACTCCTGGCCCGGGCCGTCAGCGATGTGGACCGCATTCGTTTCCTCACGGGGCGCGCGTTTCTGCGCCTGGTCGACACTCTGGTGCTGTTCGTGGGCACGGCCATCGTGTTGTTCAACACCAATGCGCCACTGGCCATCCTCTCCCTCGGCACCATGCCCTTCCTGGCGGCCCAGGCTACGCGCTACGGGCGCGTCTTTCGCCCGCTGTCGGGGCAGGTGCAGCAGCAGCTGGCCGTGCTCACCACGCGGCTAGAACAGAACCTGCGCGGCACGCGCCTGGTGCGCGCGTTTGCGCAGGAGCCGGCCGAATGCGAGCGTTTCGACTGTGAGAACGAAAAGCTCTTCAGCCTGAGTGTGCGCCAGGCGCGGCTGCAGGCCTGGAACGTGCCGATGATGGACCTGATCGCGAACATCGGCACGGTGGGCATCATCTGGTACGGCGGCCAGCTGGTAATGCACGGGCGACTGAGCATCGGCCAGCTGGTCGCCTTCAGCACTTATCTGGCACAGCTCGTCTCGCCGGTGCGGCGCATGGGCATGCTCGTCTCGGCGTTGGCCAACGCCATTGCCTCAGGCCAGCGGGTGTTTGAGATCCTCGACGCCGAATCGGAGGTGCGCGAGGTACCAGGCGCTTACGACCTGCCCCAAATCGTGGGCCACGTGCGCTTCGACCACGTCTCGTTCACCTACTTCGGCCGTCGTCGTGTGCTGGAGGATGTATCCTTCGAGGTGCTCCCGGGGCAGGTTGTTGCGCTCTTGGGCGCCACCGGCTCGGGCAAGAGCACGATCATCAACCTGATTCCCCGCTTCTACGACCCCACGGCCGGGCGCATCCTGGTCGATGGCCACGACCTGCGGCTGGTGACCCTGGCCTCGCTGCGCAGCCAGATCGGCATCGTGCTGCAAGAGACGACCCTCTTCACCGGCACCATCCGCGAGAACATTGCCTTCGGTCGGCCGGGCGCCAGCGAGGCTGAGATCGTCGAGGCCGCCAAGGCAGCCGCCGCCCACGACTTTATCATGCAGATGGTGCAGGGCTACGACACGCTGGTGGGCGAGCGGGGCGTTACTCTCTCTGGGGGCCAGAAGCAGCGCATCGCCATCGCCAGGGCGCTGCTCAAGGACCCGCGCATCCTCATCCTCGACGAGGCCACATCAAGCGTCGACACCGACACCGAGCAGCAAATCCAAGCCGCGCTCGAACGCCTCATGGTGGGGCGCACCTCTTTCGTCATCGCTCAGCGCCTGAGCACGGTGCGCAGGGCCGACCTGATCCTGGTGCTCGACCGCGGGCGCATCGTTGCGCGCGGTACCCATGCCGACCTCTTGCGGTCGAGCGGTTTCTACGCCGACATCTACTACCGCCAGTTGATGCCGTCAGGCTCTCTCGGCCGGCCAGCCAGCGGGGCAGCACCTTGGCCGGCTTCCGCAGGGGAGGGGTGACGATGGGTCTGGGCGTGGGAGTCACCCGAGGCATGACCGGCGGCCCCAACTCGCTCATCGAAGGCATGGGGGCCGCCCAAGAGCAAGCTGCCTTCAACCCGCGGGTGTTCCGTCGGCTCTTGAGCTTTGTGGCGCCCCACTGGGCAGCGATGCTCCTCTCGGCTGGGCTGATGCTGGCGAGCGCAGGGCTGAACCTGCTGGCCCCCTATCTGGTCAAAGTCGCCATCGACAGCTACATCGCCGCGGGCGACACAGTGGGCCTCTCGCGGGTGGCGTTGCTCACCGGAGTGGTGTACGTGGCCGCCTACCTGAGCACGGCCGGGCAGACGTACACCCTCTCTCTGGTCAGCCAGCGGGTGTTGGCGAGCATGCGCCGGCAGCTTTTCCGTCACCTGCAAGCGCTGCATCTGGGGTACCATGATGTGCACATCGTCGGCGTGACCATCTCGCGCGTGATCAACGATGTGGACGTGATCAACAGCCTCCTGTCACAGGGGCTAGTGAGCATTGTCGGCGATTTGGCCATGATCGTGGGCATCATGGTGGTCATGCTCTCGATGGACCTGCGGCTGGCCCTCCTGGCGCTCAGCGTGGTGCCGCTGATGGTGCTGGCCACGGCTGTCTTCACTCGCTATGCCCGCGAGGCCTTCCGCGAGACCAGAGAAAAGATTGGTGCTGTGGTGGGCGACTTGGCCGAGAACATTGGCGGCATGCGGGTGATCCAGGCCTTTGCCCAAGAGGCGGTGACGCAGCAGCGCTTCGACCAGATGAACCGCGAGAACCGCGATGCCAACGTGGCGGCTGTGGCCTTGGCGTCGGCGTTCACTCCCATTGTGGACCTCTTGGGGATGGTGGCCACGGCCGTGGTGCTGTGGGCGGGCGGCCAGGCTGTGACTCGAGGCGAGGTCACCATCGGCGTGATCGTCGCCTTCCTGGCCTATGTGGGCCAGCTCTTTGCCCCCATCCGCGACCTGAGCCAGCTCTATGGCACCTTGCAATCGGCCATGGCTGGTGGCGAGCGGGTCATCGAGCTGCTCGACAGCCCCATCGAGGTCCGCGACGCGCCCGACGCCATCGATCTGCCGCCCCTGGTGGGGCACATCGAGTTCCGCAACGTGTGGCTGCGTTACCGCGGCGGCGAACCGGTGCTCAAGGGGATCAATCTCGACATCCAGCCGGGGCAAATGGTGGCGCTGGTGGGCCAGACTGGCGCCGGCAAGACAAGCATCGCTAGCCTGCTGGCTCGCTTCTACGATGTGACAGAGGGCCAGGTGCTCGTCGATGGCTACGACATCCGTACCATCACCCAGCGTTCGCTGCGCCGCCAGATGGGCATCGTGCCCCAGGACCCCTTTCTCTTTTCGGCCACCATCGCCGACAACATCCGCTTCGGCAGGCCCGAAGCGACCGATGAGCAAGTCCGCGAGGCGGCGCGCTTGGCCAACCTTGACGAGTTCGTCCAGTCGCTTCCTGACGGATACGAGACGATGGTGCAGGAGGGGGGCGTCAACCTGTCGGTGGGCCAGCGGCAGTTGATCTGCATTGCGCGGGTGGCCCTCTGCCAACCGCGCCTGCTGATCCTCGATGAAGCCACCTCCAGCGTCGACACGCTGACAGAGGCGCTGATCCAGGATGCACTGGCCCGGCTGCTGGCAGGGCGCACGTCGATCATCATCGCCCACCGGCTCAGCACAATCCGGCGTGCTGACCGCATCTATGTGGTGTCGGATGGGCAGATTGTGGAGCAGGGCCGGCACGAGGAGCTACTGGCGCTGGGCGGCGTGTACCGCGAGCTGTACGAGAAGCAGTTCCTGCGGCAGGAGGATTCTGCGGCCGGACCGGCATCCTGACCGGGCACCCCAACTCCCCCAGGCCCCATGATTCCCAGCCCTGCGGCAAGGGAATGGCCCGCCCGAACCCTCACGATCGGTGGACCTCCCTTTTCTCACTCCGGCGCCAGGGTCAAGAGAGGATTATGAGAACGTGTCTCCCTTCTCCAGCGGCATTCGGCGGCCGACGGGTGTGCGGAGCGTCGGGGCCGACTGGACTCTCTGGCGATACGCCTCCTCCCCTGGCCCCTTTCCCGCCCCAGGGCGTACCATCTGAAAGACCAACAAGCCTGCCGGCCCTTGAACTCGCGCCAGGAAGGGCGGTGCGGGCAACCGGCGGCGCCTGCTCTGCTTGCCTCGACAGGAGCCTTCGGCCCTAGGGCTGGGCCGAGCGGGCTCCGGCCGGCCTCACTTCCTGCGCCAGGATGTAGGGGTCACCGCTGAAGAGGGCGAGCAAGGTGTCGGCGTTCACATCGGCCGTGAGTGGCCGAAGGGCTTGCAGCTCGGCCCGGGCCACGGGGCGCACCTCGCCCGTCACCTCCACACGTTGGCCAACGTGGAGGTTGGCCTCGCCACTGCTCTTGGTGGCGATGATGATCAGCAGGCCCTGGCGCACCGCATGGCTGCGCAGGGTGAAAGCGTGCTGGCCCCACAGGCGCGACACCTGGCCGCGCAAGGTGGCCTGGCCATACAGATATCTGCGCGGCTGAGACAGGACGTCGTCGACCTCGACCACTGCAGGGGCTGCGCTCGCCTGGGCGTGGATGCGGCCGCTGTCGAGCCCGGCCAGCACCAGAATCCCCGACAGAACCAGGGCGCCCAAAAGCGCCATCAGTGCGCCGATGTGCCTTGCCGCCCGTTGGCCCACCGTACCCTCCTTGCACCGCCAGCCCACGGTAGACCTGTGTTGGTCATCCGGCCCAGTACCTTGATGAAACCCAGTGCGAGGTACAGCAAGGGCGGTGCCAGGTGAGCCGATGCAATGGCGCCCGGCACCAGTTTTAAGTATAATAACCGCGTTTCGAGCCGCCTGTTCAGATGTTGGAGGATTCATGGAGATTGGCACTGTGCGCCAGGTCAGCATCGTCGATGAGATGCGCGATGCTTACCTGGACTATGCCATGAGCGTGATCACTGCCAGGGCCCTGCCCGATGTGCGCGATGGGCTCAAGCCGGTACAACGTCGCATTCTCTATGCGATGGACGATATGGGCCTGCGCCACACCCAGCCCCACAAGAAGAGTGCACGCATCGTGGGCGAGGTGCTGGGCAAGTACCACCCCCACGGCGACGCCGCCGTCTACGACGCTATGGTGCGCCTGGCACAGGATTTCTCGCTGCGCTACCCCCTGGTCGACGGGCACGGCAATTTCGGGTCTATCGACGGCGACAACGCCGCGGCCATGCGCTACACCGAAGCGCGCCTGGCGGCCATTGCCGAAGAGATGCTGGCCGACATCGACAAAGACACCGTCGATTTTATCGACAACTTTGATGGCACCCTCAGGGAGCCGAAGGTGCTGCCAGCCCGGCTGCCCAACCTGCTGGTCAACGGCGCGGCAGGCATCGCCGTCGGCATGGCCACCAATATCCCGCCGCACAACCTGGCAGAGATCTGCGATGCCGTGGCCTACATCATCGACCGCTACGACGACCTGGACAATGTCACCGTCGAAGACCTGATGCGCTACGTCAAGGGGCCGGACTTTCCCACTGGCGGCTCAATCCTCGGCCGCGAGGGGATCATTTCGGCCTATGCCACGGGCAAGGGCCGGGTAGTAGTGCGGGCCAAGGCCCACATCGAGGATCTGAAGGGGGGGCGCCAGGCCATCATCGTCACCGAGTTGCCTTACCAGGTGAACAAAGCTACCCTGGTAGAACGCATCGCCGACCTGGTGCGCAACCACAAGATCGAGACCATCTCTGACCTGCGCGATGAGTCGGACCGTACCGGCATGCGCATCGTCATCGAGATCAAGCGGGGCGCCGATACTCAGGCCACCCTGAACCAGCTCCTCAAGTACACCAGCCTGCAGACGACCTTCGGTGTGAACATGTTGGCCCTGGTGGATGGCGAACCGCGCGTGCTTTCGCTGAAGCGCATGCTCCAGCTCTTTGTGGAGCACCGGCGCGAGGTGATCACCCGCCGTTCGCGCTACGAGCTGGCCCGCGCCAAGCAGCGCGCACACATCCTGGAAGGGCTCAAGATCGCCCTCGACAACCTCGATGAGGTGATCAACATCATCCGCCGCTCGCGCGATGCGGATACGGCCATGGCCAACCTCATGCGCCGTTTCAAGCTCACTGAGGTGCAGGCGCGCGCTATCCTCGACATGCAGTTGCGCCGGCTGGCAGCCCTTGAGCGCAGAAAGATCGAGGAGGAGTTGGCCGAGACCCTCAAGCTCATCAGCTACCTGGAGGACCTGTTGGCGCATCCGCGCAAGGTGCTGGGGCTGGTGCAGCAGGAGATGGCCGAGCTGCGCCAAAAGTACGGCGATGCCCGCCGCACGCGTATCGCCGAGGAGGAGACGGCCGAGTTCTCGGCGGAGGACCTCATCCCTTCGGAAGAGGTGGTGCTGGTGGTGACGCAGCACGGCTACGTTCGCCGCACCAGCGCGCGCAGCTTCAAGGCGCGCCTGCGTGGGGCTGGCGGAGCGCCCCTGCGCGAAGAGGATGCTGCCGTGCATGTGGTGGCTGCCAATTCGACCGACAGCGCCCTGTACTTTACCGACCGTGGACGTGTGTTCCTCGAAAAGGTGCACCAGGTGCCCGACGAGCAGCGTCAGGCGCGGGGCTTGCCTCTGGGCAATCTGGTGCATCTGGAGAACGGCGAGGCGGTGGTGGGCGTGGTGCCGGTGGCTGACTCGAAGCGTGTCGAGTTTGTGACCATGGTCACCGCCCAGGGCAAGGTGAAGCGTTCGCTCCTGAGCGAGTTCTCGGGCGTGCGCTCGAGTGGGGCAGCCGCCATCGCGCTCGACAAGAGCGATGCGCTGGTGTGGGCACAGCGCACCCGCGGTGGGCAGGAGTTGATCTTGGCCACTGCTCAGGGCAAGGCCATCCGCTTCCTTGAGGATGAGGTGCGGCCCACCGGCCGTGCAGCGGGGGGCGTCATTGCCATCCGCCTGGCCGAGGGCGACCGCGTGGCCGCTGCCGACATCGTGCGCCCCACGGGGGAGGTTGTGGTGCTGACAGAGGGCGGCTACGGCAAGCGCACGGGTCTCGAGGAGTATGCGGTGCAGGCGCGCGGGGGCTCTGGCGTGCTCACCATCGACAGCGCCCGCATCGAGCGTACAGGCCCCGTGGCGGCCCTCCGCGTAGTGCCAGGGGATGAGGAGCTCCTCTTGGTCTCAGCTCAGGGCATGGTGTTGCGCACGCCGGTCAAGGCCGTCGCCGCGGCGGGGCGCTCTGCGCGGGGCAGCCAGGTGATGGCGCTCAAGGGCAACGATCGCCTGGTGGCCGCGGTGGCGCTGAGCGGCGCCGACCAGACGGGCGACGGCGGCCCACCGCCTGCACCGGAGAGTGGCGCTGCGCCGGGGCCTGAGGACGCGCCCGAGGCCGGCCCTTCAAGGGGCGGAAGGACACGGGAAAACAAGGACAAAGCTGCTCCGAAGAAGCGTGCTGCCGCTGCCCGGGGGCGCGCGGAGGAAGCGGCTGACAAGCCCGCGCCGAGGGCGAGCGCTATGACTGGAGCGAAGGCGCCCGAGAAAGCGCCCAAGGCGGGGAGCAGGCCGCGCGGAACCAACAAGAAGCCCGGGGCCTCTCCAGGCGAAGCAAGCTCAGCAGCGGCCGACAAGCCGAGCCCGAGGCTGAAGCCATCGGGCTGAGGGGCACGAGCTCCTGAGAGGCTGAGCCCCGAAGGGGGCTTCCGCTCCTTGGCCTGGGCCTTGGTCTGCGCGGTAGAGAGGCTGGCTGGCTGTGACTCTTTCGGGCGACACAGGATGTCGGCCCGCTCCAACAGCACAGGAAGGGGGAAGAGTTATGCAACCCGAGTCGCTGCGCGCACTGCTGGCTGCGGGGCCCGGTCAGTTCGTCGCCTTCCTGCCCGAGCCGACGACGTCGGACCTGGCCGAAACCCTCGTCGCCATGGCCAACGCCGACGGCGGTACCATCCTCATCGGCCTGGATGCCAGTGGCCGCGTCAGCGATTGCCCCCCGGAGGACGTGGAGGCGCTGCTCAGCCGCGCCCAATCGCTGTGCCGGCCGCCCATCTCGGCGGGCTGGCGCACCCTCGACCTGCCCAGCGGCCAGGCGGTAGCTATCACGGTCTCGCGCAGCGCCCAGCCGCACCGCACTAGCGACGGGCGCATACTCGTCCGTTCGGGCGCTCGCAATCGGGTGCTGAGCCCGGCAGAGGCGCAGCAGATGGAGGCGGCCCAGGGCGGCCTGAGCTTCGAGGAGCGGCCAGTGGCCGGCGCCACGCTCGACGACCTCGACCCCGACGTGATCGCCGAATTCACGGCCAAGCGCGCTGAACGGGCGCCGCGGGGCGAACGCCTGGAGGGAGAGGAGCTACTTGTCGAGATTGGCGCGCTGGGACTCGACCGCGTGCCCACGGTGGCGGGCTTGCTCCTCTTTGGGCGGCGCCCGCAACGCTTCATCGAACAGAGCGGGCTCGTTTTCGTCCGCTTCTCGGGGCTGGACCCGCGCGGCCCTGGAGGTCTGCCGGGTTATAGCCGCCGCGAAGAGATCACCGGGCCGCTGGCTCGGGTCATCGAAGGTGCCTGGCGCGTGGTCTGGGAGGAGATGCGTCACGAAGCTGTCATCCCCGGCCTCACTCGCGAGGAGCGGCCGGAATACCCGCCCTTTGCCGTGCGCGAAGCGCTGGTCAACGCTGTCTGCCATCGCGACTATGCCATCAAAGGCCTGCGCGTGGAGATGCGCATGTTCGACGATCGGCTCGAGGTGGCCAGCCCTGGCGGCTTGCCCGGGCATATCACCCTCGACAATATCGTGGAGGAGCACTACTCGCGCAACCCGCGCATCGTGCGCGGCCTCTACTACTGGGGATACATCGAAGAGTTGGGGCTGGGCGTCGACCGCATGATCGAAGAGATGGTGCGCAACGGCCACCCTGCGCCCGAGTTCGTCAGCAAGCCCCACGCCTTCAGCGTCATCCTGCGCAACCGACGCGAGCGGGCTTCCCTCGTGCCGTGGACCGGCACCCTCAACCCGCGCCAGCTGCAGGCTGTGCGCTACTTGGAAGAACACAAACGCATCACCAACCGCGAGTACCGCGAGCTCTGCCCCGACGTCAGCGCCGAGACCATCCGCCTCGATCTGGCCGACCTCGTCGACCGCGGCATCCTGCTGCGCATCGGCGACAAAAAGGGAACGTACTACATCCTGAAGTAGCAATATCCCAAGGATATCCCAAGGGATATCCCAAGTTTATCCCAAAGCGCCGTCGTGCCAGCCGATGGCCTCGGCCTGCACCTCCATCCGCAGGAGCCGGCGCACAGCTGCGGCGAGGAGCCGTGGGTCACCGGTGGTGAGGAAGGTGTGCCGGCCAGGGCCGCCGGCCTGCGCTCCAGCGAGCACCCGGCCTACCTGCCGTGCCACCGCCTCGCTGGGGTCGAGCAGGCGTACGTGTGGGCCCACCAGCCGTTGGATGAGCGGTGCCACGAAGGGATAGTGGGTACAACCCAAGGCGATGACATCGGCACCCTGGCCGAGGAGGGGCTCGAGGTACGAACGGAGGAGTGCTTCGGTGGCAGGGCCTTCCAGGTCGCCCTCCTCGATGCGCTCCACCAGGCCCGGACAAGCTTGCCGCAGCACGCGCACACCCTCTGCATAGCGCTCCACCACATCGCTGAGCAACTGGCCGCCAAGGGTGGCCGGCGTGGCTAACACCCCCACTACACCGCTCCGGGTTAGTGCGGCCGCCGGCTTGACTGCGGGCACCATGCCCACGAAAGGTACCTCTGGGAAGCGCGCGCGCAAGTGATGGAGCGCGGCCGCAGAGGCCGTGTTGCAGGCGACCACGATGCAGCGGGCACCGCGGTCCACAAGGTAGCGGGCGATGCCCTCGCTCAGCTGCCGAATCTCCCCGGGTGGCCGCGTGCCGTACGGGCAATGGGCGCTATCGGCCAGATAGAGAGTGTCCCACTGCGGCAACTGGCGGATTACCTCGCGCAGCACCGTGAGCCCACCCACGCCCGAATCGAACACACCGATACAGCCGGAGGAAGGCGCCTCCGGCCCCGTGGACCCATCGCTCATAGCGAGTCCCTTCCAGCAAACCCTCCGTCTGGTATGGTTGCCAGTGTACACCAAAGCGGAAAGGACGCCAAGGCGGGGATCATCCCCTGGCGTCCTTCATGTTCCAGTGGCCTGAGCGACAGGAGTTCAGGCGCGTCGCTTCGCACACGCGGCGACGAACGCCGCGAAGAGGGCCGCTTGGGCGGGGTCCGTATCGGCCATCTCCTCGGGGTGCCACTGCACACCGATGACGAAGGTGCGGTCGGCACCCGTCGCCCAGGGTTGCAATCGCTACTCGTTTGCTTCCCGTGCTGTCTCAACGCCTCTATTTCAGCGGAGGCGTTCCAAGGCCGCCTGCTTTGCTGTACTCAAGTGAATGGCCATGGCAGCTTTGGCAGCCTTCACGTCGTACGCCTCGTAGGCTTGCAAGATCGCTTCGTGCTGTGCACACACCTCCTCAATGCGCTTGTCGGCATCGATGTAGTACACGCGAGCCACCTGAATGTGCACGTTCAACGCCCCGTAGAGCTCCGCAAGCTTCCGGCTGCCGGTGGCTTCCAGGATAACCTGATGAAAAGCCTGATCGTGGGCCACGAACGCGAGGTGATCACGGCACTTGCCGTCTGGGCCGAGGGTATCGCGCAGGGCCCTCGTGTGAGCGCGCATGCGTGCCAAATGCTCGGGCGTAACCTGAGGGAGGCCTCGCTCCACGGCGTACAATTCCAGCACAGCGCGCACGTCGCAGATGTCGGCCATCTCATCGGGCCGCAGTGCTGTGACAAAGGTGCCCTGCCGGGGAACTATGCGGACTAGGCCCTCCATAGCCAACCGGTTGAGAGCATCCTTGAGAGGGGTGCGGCTCACGCCGAGCTGTCTGCCCAGCTGGTCCACGTCGAGGCGCTCGCCAGGCGCGAACTCCCGGCTAAAGATGGCGTCGCGTAAAGAAGCATATACAGCGTCCGTCATTCTCTGGTGTCGTATCGGTTTCATTGCCGTCATTCTGCTCCTGCGAGTAACGGGTAAACGGCACATTGGGCATTGGAGCTCGCGCTTGTCTACCACGAGCGACATGACTGAGCAGGGTGGGGCTGCGAAGAACAAGGCTTCGGCGGCTTCCGTCCTTGATCTTGCCAACAAACCTGGCAAGATGTCCCCTGTGAGGTGCACCCTCACTGAACACTATGCGCTCTTGCGGTGTCAGCGTCGGCTATAGTCTACCACAGTTGGGCGTAGAGCGATAGCAGGAGCGAGCTCCCACGCTGGCCGCTGCACGCTGCGTCGGGATTGGCGGCACCTGGGTCTGCAGCGGGACGGCCGCACAAGCCTCGAATCCGTGACCTACCGAGGCTGCCCGGCCATGCCCGAGGGCACACAGCGCCGTAGGTACCAGTGTTGGAGCAGTTCAGAATGCGACACGAGCGTCTCAGCGAGTGCACAATGAGCGACAGACAGTGAGCGCAGGAATCATCCTCCACCCATAGGTAGGACGACCGAAACTGCGGCGCCTGGCCGAACCACCGTGTCCCAGCCTGCAAGATGCTGAATGCTCGTGCCATCGACTAGCACAGCCAAGCACTCCGACACTCTATCCCGCAGACCTGGCACACTGACAACTTCTTCGAGGCGCTGGAAGAGCTCGGAGATGGTAACTGGCTCAGCCAGCTGCAGGGTGATTGAGGACGGCAAGCCAGGCAACAGCATGCCGCTCATGAAGCGCACTGTGGTTCGCCCTTCGGTCTCACGAGTCCCATCCAGTTCCATGGAATCCGCTCTCCCCCTGCTGCTCGCGAAGAACGTATTCTTTTCCCTTCAGAGGTGGCCCGTGGCAAGAAGGATTGCCGTGCCGGCCACCTTCTCGCCCAGCGTTCGTGCTGCTCGCAGACCCCACTCGTCTTGCAGCACGGCATCCACAGCCTTGCTCACTGAGACGCCCTGCCACCCCGCGGCACCGATGTATCCAACTGGCCCCTCGACTGGGTGATGACTGCCCACAACCACCATGCCCAAGGTCAGGAACCAATGCACAATGGTGTTGATGGCCTGTTCTTGGCCTCCGTGGCGGTGGTAGCCAACTGCCAAGGCTCCGGCGGCTGTCCGCGACCAATCGGGTGGTCGGTGTGGAAGGTCATGCGACCAGTAACCCTTCACGAGAGAAGTGCAGCGTTCCATAAAGGCTCGCAGCTGTGAGTTGACGTTGAAGAAGTAGACTGGCGCACCGACAATGATGCCATTGGGCACTGGGTCAACAAGAGGAGTCACCAATTCACGCCAGTCATCTTCCAGGACACATTGTTGCTGGATCGTTGCCTCGCGCCGACGGGTACACCCTTTGCAGTCGACGCAACCCAGAATGCGCTTGCCTTTGAAGGACACGAGTTGGGTGCTGACGCCATACTTGCGTGCGGCTGCTCCAAGCGCCTCTTGTACCAGGATTTCTGTATTCGCGTGCCGCGGGCTCGATGATATGCCCACGATGTGGATCTGGCTCCTGTCGAACATGCCTGCTACTCGCTGTATTCGATTGCACCGTGAGGGCACGAGGCGACGCACGCTGGGCTGCCGCCACAGAGGTCGCAGAGCTGAACCAGGCCAGTATCCTCGTTGAAGACGATGGCATGATGTCGGCAGGCATCCTCGCAAGCACGGCACCCAGCACAGACATTCTCGTCGAGGTGAAGTGCGCCTGTGGCAGGGTCGCGTATGATAGCGCCAGTGGGGCAGGCGTCCACACACGGCGCGTCGGGGCACTGTTGACACACCACCGGTGCAAAGTCCCAGCGTGCTTCGTCGGCACGTATGCGCATGCGCGCCAACGCCTCGGAGAAGGCCTGCGTATGATGGAAAGCACACCCGAGCACGCAGAGACGGCAGCCCGTGCAGTACTGTGGTGTGGTCTTCAGGGTTTTCATGGCAACCTCCCCATGCGTGCCAGTTCGTCGGCTACTTCATCCAGGCCAAGACTGCGCAGCGTCTCCCGGGTGGGCCAACTTGTCACCGGGTCCCAGCCGTGCAGAGCGTAGTACTCATCGAGCATGCGTTGCATCTCCTCCGTGGCGTTGATAGCCCCTGGTCGGTCGGGGCTCTCCTCATGTTCCAGGCGCCAGGGCACCCGATCGTGAGCTCGAGTTGCACCCTCGCGGACGTTGCAACACTTCTCCAATGTGACGATCCGTCGACCGACTTGCAGGAGCTCGTCGGCATCGATCTCTTCACCCCACAGCGCCGACAGGTGGCCCGCTGCCAGGTCTGGGCTGATGGTGTAATCGGCAGTCGTGGGGAAAGAGCAGAGGCCTAGCGCGTCGCCGGCAGCGTAGAAATCCTCATGCCAAAGCACAATCTCGGCCCTCTTATCAGGGATATAGGGGCTGGCGTACTTGGCGTCGCCGGTGAGCCGCGTGATCAACTCGACGCCCTTGGGCCGGAAGCCGAACTCCGCGATCGGCTGGGCGTGAAGGTGATCGGGACCACGAGGATTGACGGCAAAGGCGAGAGCATAGGCCTTGGCCGACCGCGTCTCGACCCGCGATTGCTCGAGGCCTTTCGATTCGATGGCCCAGCGCTCGGACCCCTGGCCAATGGCGCGCGCGGCGCGACGTACCCCCTCGGCCAACAGGTCACCGGGACCCTGGCGCATCGCGATCATGCGCACCAGGGCAACAACCGTCTCAGCGTTGCCCCATTCCAGCCGTAGGCCGGCGGTTTGCTCTGGTGACAACACCCCACGCTGTTGACATTCAAGGAAGAACTGGATAGCGGAGCCAGTGGAGATCGTATCGAGTCCGAGAATGTTGCATAGCTCGTTTGCCTTGAGCACGGCTTCCGTATCGCTCACCCCGGTTCCTGCACCGAAGGCAGCAAGCGTCTCGTACTCAGGGCCACCAGAGAAGGTCCCCGCGTAGGGTCCATCATCCACTTCTGTATAGCGGTGACAGGCAACGGGGCAGGCATAGCAGCCTACGCGTCGCCTGAGGTAACCCCGCTCCACTAGGTACTGGCCTGTAAGGCGGCCTGCCTCTGGGAAGTAGCTCCGCTGGAAATTGTACGCAGGCAAAGCCTTCAGTTCGTTAATGGCTGCCAGGCTTGCTGCCGTGCCATAGAGGTATTTCTGTTTCGCTGATGGCGCTTCGGCGATGGAGCGGCGGCCCTGGTCTACCAGCTGCTGGAAGCGACCTGGGTCTGCTACCCGCACGGGCTTACGCCCTGAGACCACGATAGCCTTGAGCCTCTTCGACCCCATGACGGCCCCGACCCCGCCGCGACCAGCTGCGTTGTAAGTCGAGAACATGATCGCTGCCATCTTCACCAGGTTCTCGCCCGCTGGCCCAATGCACGCAACTTCGATGTGCTCGCTGCCTGTGGTCAATGCAGTCGTCGTTTCGCGTACATCCTTGCCCCACAGGTGCTCAGCGGGGAGTATCTCGACTCTTTCACCCTGGATCCGTAGGTAGACAGGAGTCGGTGATGCCCCCTGGACGACGAGGTGGTCATAGCCGGCGGCACGGAGGGCCGCTCCCCACCCTCCGCCGACGTTGTTCTTGAGCCCCAAGAGTGTGGCGGGGCTCTTCGTCGTGACGGTAGTGCGCCCGCTGCACGGCGCGTTTGTACCTGTCAGAGTTCCTACGCCGAAGATCAGCGGGTTCTCTGGCCCAAGGGGGTCGATCCCCGCCTTGGCCTCGCGCCAGAACAGCCAGGCGTTACCGCCGCGGCCACCCAGGTACTTGCGCACCTCGGTAGGAGACATAGTCTCACGCCGAACCTTGCCGTTGGACAGGTTGACGAATAAGACGTGGCTCTCTGGAACTGGCATGGCTCGTCCTCCTCGCACATTGGTGCTATCGTACTAGAGATTCGATGGGTCGATAGGGCAGGTCGAAGCCAAAGTGTTTTGGGCCAAGCACTGAGATCGCTGCCCTCGTCCGCAACTGCGGCGGCGCAGCCATGCCAACGACAGCTACATCGTTGCCCTCCGCCAGATAGGTGTTCGTGATTGGTTCTGCAGTGGCAGCGTCTACGACGGTAAGGAGATCCGGACTGGTGATGAATGGCTCGTCGTCGACCCAGGACACATGGTGTTCGTTCTTGAACCAGATTCGCATTCTGTGTCCTGAATAGCTGCCAACACCGGTAATCTCAGTCGTACCAATCTGATAGCCCTTGCAGTTCTGCCACTCGCGCTTGGTGACTATGCCTCTGAACACCACCCAGCCGTCAGCTAGCTGGGCTGCCACGGAAACCGGGTCCTGGCCGCGCTCTCGCGCGTGACGGATTCCCTGCCCCAACGTGTAGGCTTTGCTAAGCGTACCTGGCACAATCAGTCTCTTCATCTCGGCCACCGGCATGAGGTAACAGGCCATGCCACAGAACACATGAGGGTCTGGTGTCTTGCTGATGACCGAGATGGCCTTGCCGATGGCCTCGGCGATATCGAGACTAGAGGCTCGCTTGAGGATGAGTATGTTGCCCCATTCATCGGATATCGCTGCCGGCCATATCGTGTACCCGGCCAACGCAGGCGTTATCTGACTTGCTTCGGGCACGGCTCGGCCGCAGCCCTCACCATCCGCGACTTTGAGTCCTAGCTCAGCAGCGCAGTGCAAGGGGCCGGTGGTGTTCGCGGCACCCAGCTCCAGGGGGAAGAGTACAGATACTCTGCGGCCAGTGTACTCTTCCAGTTCGCGAACTGCGACTGGGAGTGCCGTGCCTGGGGCTCGCGTGCCGTACTCTGGCCACTGTTGACCTTCTTGAAAACCTGGCGGGCGGGGAGCGGTAGAGCCCATGGTGAAGGCGCAGCAGGCGTAGCCGTCGTCCGGTAGCTCAGCAAGATCCGTCCAGCCCAAAGGCTCGCCTTTGTCGATATGGGGATAGAGGTTTTCGCGCCCCGCCTCAGGGCGGCCGCCCCCCCCGGTGCCCATGAACGCCAGGCCCCGGATAAAGTCGTCGGCTTGGACACGTGTGGTCAGCTTTACGCTCGGCATAGTCACTCTCCTCCGTGATCTCGAGGTGCGTCAGCGCTGCTTGGTTGGGAACAGGTGAGCGGATGACTGGAAACACCGCGGTTCGGGTGCCGCTCCTGAACCTGCTCCCAACAGGCTGACGCCATCAGGTTCGGGTGGCCAAACGTCCCAAGGCGGCAGCTAGTCGGCGCGTCGCCTCTTCGATCTGCTCGAAAGAGTTGGCGAACGAAATCCGAATATAGCCCTCGCCGCCGCGGCCGAAGGCCGTGCCAGGCACAACCGCCACGCCCGCCTCCTGCAGGATGTACATGGCTATTGCTTCTGAAGTCAGGCCGAACGCGCTAACGTTCGGGAAGACATAGAAAGCCCCTTGGGGCACAATGCAGCGCACGCCGGGTATGTGGCGAAGAGCTTCTATAAGCATATCGCGGCGCCGCTTGAACTCCTGAACCATGGCAGCTACGCACTCCTGCGGGCCCTCCAGCGCAGCCACGCCGCCGGCCTGGGCAAACGATGTGGCGCACGTGACGAGGTTCTGATGGACCTTGAGGAGCGGTGGCATCAGTTCCTTGCTGGCAGCTAGGTACCCCAAGCGCCAGCCCGTCATCGAGTAGGCCTTGGAGAATCCGTTGACCACGATGGTACGATCACGCATGCCCGGCAGGCTGGCAATGCTGACATGCTGCGCACCGTCGTAAACGATGCGCTCATAGATCTCGTCGGCTACCACCAGTAAGTCGTGCCGCTGTGCCAGAAAAGCAATCTCACGGAGAGCGTCCTGGCTGGCTACAGTTCCTGTCGGGTTACCCGGACTCAGAAGCACCAAGAGCTTGGTCCGGGGTGTGATGGCTGCTGCGATCTGGGCCGCCTCGGGCTGGAACCCCGCCTCCTCGCGCAGCCGGTAGCTAGTGCTTTGAGCCGAGATGATTCTGGGTACGCTTACGTAATTGACCCACCCTGGGTCAGGCACTAGCATCTCCTCACCGGGATTGAGGAAGGCTGCTGCCGCGGCAAAGATGCCCTCCACAGCCCCAACTGTGATCATGATCTCCGTCTCGGGGTCATAGTCGAGGCCATTCTCGTCGCGCAGTTTGCGAGACACGGCGCGGCGCAGAGCAATCGTTCCCAAATTCGAGGTGTAGTGCACGTCACCACGGTCCAGCGCAGCTTTGGCTGCCTCCTTGATGTGCGCTGGAGTGTCGAAGTCAGGACGCCCAATCTCCAGGTGGATAATCGAAGCGCCGGCTTGCTCCAGGCGGTTGGCTTCCTCCATGATGCGCCGGATGCCTGAGAACGGCACTTGGCCGAGACGCGAAGCTTCGTACCTTCGTGCGCCCATTTGCAACTCCTCACTCCTCTTCGTCAGCAGTCGGCCTACCCTGCTCGTCGATACCACCGGGCGGGAAGGGAGCGTAGGCGACACGGGCTTGACCGCCGACGAGGAATACATGTGCCTGCCCGTCAACGGTGTTCACGTGTCGCAAGTGAAGGAGGGGCCGTACTCGCTCAAGGTTCATAATCATACCTGGGCCAAAGGTACCCTCGTCGTAGGAGGCTGCCACGACGTCGGCGATCAGCAGCGTGTGGTCGCCTGGCGTGATCGCCTGCGTAAGGCGGCACTCGATATGTGCCCGGCACTCTGTGAGGATGGGGAGGTCCAACACCTGTGCAGGGCCCGTCTTGAAGCCGAGTTCTTCCAGCTTGTTCACGCCCTTCGCATACCAGTACGATGCCCGTACCAAGCGCTCAGCAAGCTCTGGCGTTGGGATATTGACAATGAACTGCCCTTCGCGGAGGATGTTGGTGAGGGAGCGTTGCCGCCGTGGCTGTGCGAGCAACGCCAGTGCAAGCATAGGCGGCTTGACCGAGATTGGGTTGCACCATGCAAAGGGCGCGACATTGATGCGTCCGTTGCGAAAGCGTGTAGTCACTAGGATGGGGCGTGAGGGCGAAAGCAGCGGCACGAAATCTTCTAGCTTGTCTACAGGGACTTTGTTCGTACCCATGTGTCCTCCACTCGCCGACGGCGGCTGCCTGGAGCCCGATTCGCGAGCATGTCCCGATCTCACAGGAGTGGAGCGAGATGGGCATCGGGCCCGTGCTTTCCGCCTTGCCTGCTCGCATGCTAGACAACGGAGTCTTGTTCAGAATCAGGCCCATCGCGTACTGCGGTTCGATGGGTGACATGCTCTTGGTTGCCCCACAACATGGGGGCGGATCATTGGCGGTATATGCTCGGCACAGGATTCTCGACTCTTGGCTTGATACCCACAGTATCCTCACGGGCCACTTCCGAAGAAAGTGTGTTCAGGTTCGGCCCCGTGCTTGCCCGCGAGGGCAACAAACTGCGGCTGCGCGGGTGGTGGCGAGAGATGACATTCCGCGCGGGTAGCCCATCCGGCCGTCACCCGTGTGAGAAACGTTGTTGGTGAGACCGAGTCTGCCGGATGCGGCGGGCAACCCACGACGATTCTCTGCGGCGCGTTGGCAGAGACTGCAGGCGATGCGAGGCCTTGCCGGACCGGTAAGTCGTGGTTCCAATCTGGCGACGGTGGCAAAGGTGCCTCGTGTGCCATCGGGATGTGCCGTCGCGGTAGCTACACGAGTCGCCGCTTTGGCAACGGATTTGGGAAAGCTCGCTTGCTATGGCTCACGCCCAGTGCCACGAGCATCTCGGCAAACTTGATGACAGTGGCCACTGGGTCAAGCACAGGCACACCCAGGGCTGCTTGTGCTTCCTCGGTGATGCCGTACATGTTCGTACACCCAGGAATGATCACCTCGGCCCCATCTTGTTCCACAGCCACGGCAGCCGCATGCCTGAAGGCCCGCGCGAGGGCCTCGAGGTCATTTCGGAGTTCATGCACGCGGAATCCCAGGCAGCGAACCGACGCTAGATGCTGCTCAAGGCCATACTTGCGAAGGCACCGTCGATAGAAGCCGCTGTCAGCATTGCCAATGGCAATGATAGAGAAGCGATCGCCGAGTGCCAGTGCGGTAAGATAACAGGCTTGGCCTGCACCTATCACCGGCATATGGGTTCCCTCGCGAGCCCCCTGGAGCCCAGGATCGCCCATGCAGAGAATAACCGCCGCATCAAAGCCCGCTTGTTCTGCTCGTTCGACCTCCCGGATGATCCATGGCGTTGCCATCTCAACGTCATAGTCTGACTCGATAGTCTCCACCCCCTTGTCGACACGCACGATATCGAGCTCTGTGTCTGGCGAAGCGAGAGCCTTCCACTCCCTGGCGCGCTCGCGCGGCTCGTTGCCGTCTTGAAAGAAGACACTGCCGGTTGGCCGGATGATTCGGATGCGCATAGCATCTCTCCTTGGCGATTCCAGCTGTGGCTCGGGCCCGCCCTTCGTCGGTGCCTTGATCGCGGCTAGGTGACGGGTCCCACTTCAAGCAAACCGTCGCCAGCTAGGTGGCAAGCTACCTCACGGGATGGGCTGACGTGGAAGAGCTCCGGCGCTTGGCAGCGACAGCGGCTAGAGGCCAATTCGCATCGCGGATGGAATCGGCAGCCAGGCGGCGGGTTGATGGCGCTGGGCACTTCACCAGGGAGAGCGACACGTACGCGTCGCAGGGAAGGATCGGGAACCGGGGCCGCTGCCAGGAGCGCCCTAGTGTAGGGATGCAGTGGCGACCGGAACAGCTCCTGCGTTGGCCCAATCTCCACCAGTTGTCCCAGGTACATCACCGCCGTGCGGTGAGAGATGTGTCGAATGATGCTCAAGTCGTGTGAGATGAAAAGGTACGACAGGTCAAAGTCGCGTTGTAGCCTCTCCAGGAGGTCAATCACCTGCATCCGTACTGACACGTCGAGCGACGCCGTGGGCTCGTCGAGCACGATCAGATCGGGTCTCGGTGCCAGAGCTCGTGCTACTGCGATGCGCTGTTGTTGGCCACCCGAGAAATTGTGCGGGTATTTGTCCAGATCAGCCGGCTGCAAGCCAGTGTTTGTAAGCAGTTCAATCACTGCAGGGCGGATATCTCGCTTCGGTAGCAGGTGAAAGCGCAAGTAGGGCTCGCTCAGCGTGCGCCAAGTGGTGAAGCGTGGGTTGAGAGACCCCGCTGGGTCTTGAAACACCATCTGCATGCGGCGACGCAACTGCTGCCACTCGCGGCCCGACAGGCGAGTGATGTCGCGGGTGTCAAACAGAATCCTGCCAGCGGTCGGCTCGAGCAAGCGCAGGATACAGCGGCCCACTGTGGTCTTGCCTGAGCCTGACTCCCCGACGAGCCCGAGAGTCTCGCCGCGATAGAGCGCGAACGAGACGCCGTCGACGGCATGCACTACGCGTCGTTTCGGCCATCCGCCTGCTGGAAAGTGTTTCACCAAACCTTGGACCTGCAACAGCGGCTCCGGCATACGTGTTCTCCAGCTCTCACTGTGACCCCGGGAGACTCGCGGAAGCCAACATCGATTCCATTGCGCAACTCGCTGCGTGGTAGCACCTCAATGGACCCTATGCTCGCGAAGGAGCTATTCGTCCAGTGTAAAGACCCACTGGCAATAGGGCTTGCCCTCAGCCAGGCGGCCTTGGAACTCGAGCTTGATTTTGGGATTGAAGGCCTGCGCAAAGCTAAGGTCGCCCCAGCAGTACAGATCAGCCAATTCGCGCACGCGCTCATCGCTGACGCCGCTCTTGCGCCAGCCTTCCACGATGGCGCAGTGTCTGTCGCGCAATACGTAACGCTGCGGGGTCAACTCCAGCACCTCAATCTCCGGGAAGCCGGCCTTGTGCGCAGCGGCCAATTGCTCCAACCCACCTTTTCCAAAGCGCGCGGCAGCAAACTCGCCGGCGAAGCGGGCCTTCAAACGTACCGCCTCGCGTGCCACCGCGGCCGCTTCGGCTTTCCCATAGCGCGCTTCCAGGACTTCTACGAAAGCGCGGAATACGTTACCCGCCGCTCGGTAGCCGCCGTCGATAGCGTCCTGGATCTTCCTAAGCTCCTCGTCTGTCATGGTTTTCTCTCCTTGCGCAAGTTCATCTGCCTTCCAACGGGAATCGTAAGCCTAGGATGGAGAAGACCTACTCCTTCGCGCCGTCGCGACGGAGGGTGACGCACCCGGTGTATCACCAGCCCCGAAGAGACGTCAGCTGGGTGGACCAGCACAAGACGGGAAGGCTCAGCTGGCCTCTACATGGCAAGGGCCCTTGCTACAGGCAGGTCCGGCCTCCATCAACGAATAGGGTCTGACCGTTCACATAGTCTGATAGGTCAGAGGCGAAGAAGAGCGCGGGCCCGACAATGTCGGCGGGTTCGCCGATGCGTCCCATCGGGATCACGCTCAGCGCCATCTTGAGCCTCTCGGGCACTGTGGTCACCTGGCGCGCCATAGGTGTACGAAACTGGCCGGGAGCGATGCAGTTGACAGTGATGCCGTATGGCCCCCACTCGGCTGCCAGCGATTTTGTCAGAGTGATGACACCTGCTTTGGTGGCCGCGTAGACGGCCAGACCACCGCCGGGGCGCACAAGAAAGCCTGAAGTGGAGGCGATGTTGATGATCTTGCCCTTCTTGCGTGGCAACATCACTTTCGCCACGTACTGGTCCAGAAAGAAGGTGCTGCGCAGATTCAGTCGCTCGTGCAGCTCATAGTGTGCCAAATCCGTATCGAGGGCGTCCTTCAGCCAGCCGCCCCCTGCGTTATGGATCAAGACGTCGATGCGGCCGAATTCCTTCATGGTCTCGTCAACGAGGCGCTGCAAATCCTCCAGCTGGGTCACGTCGGCGCGTACTGCAAGTGCTCGGCGCCCCATTTTGCGTATCTCTTCGGCGACTGCCTCACACTCTTCGATGGTCCTGCTGCTGGCGACGATGTGAGCTCCGAAGTGCCCCAGCCCCAGGGCCATGGCCTGACCCAAGCCATGGCCGGCTCCGGTGATCAGCACGACCTTATCGTCGAGACGCCCGGTGGGGTAGTCGAAACGAACGATCTCTTCCATGGCTAGTCACTCCTCTGTCTGGACTGATGCGTGGCAAGCGACCTGTCGGCTGCCACCTCGGCTCACGAGAATGGGCTCTTGTACTCGGCAGATATCTGTGCAGCGGTCGCAGCGGGGATGGAACGGACACCCCGGGGGAAGATTCCTCGGGTCGGGAACTTCGCCGGGGATGCTGCGAGGCCGAGAGTCCTTACGTAGGTCTGGCACTGAATTCAGGAGAGCACTCGTATAAGGGTGAAGTGGTCGTGCGTAGACCTCGTTGACTGCGCCCGCCTCCACAATGCGGCCAGAGTACATTACGAGGACCCGGTCGCAAGTTTCAGCAACAACTCCCAAATCGTGCGTGATGAAGAGTTGAGCTGTGTGCGTCTTGTTGCGCAGCTCCCGCATCAGAGTTAGGATTTGGTCTTGAACGGTCACGTCGAGGCCGGTGGTGGCCTCATCGGCGATGACCAGCGCCGGCTCGCAGATGAGCGCCATGGCAATCATTACGCGCTGGCACATACCTCCGCTGAGCTGATGTGGGTAGCGGTTGAAGACGCTCTCTGGGTCCGGAATCTGCACCAACCTTAGGAACTCTAGTGCGCGCTCCCTGGCTTGGCGAGTTGTACCCCCGCAATGTGTCTGGTACACACGTGCGATCTGTGTTCCAGCTGTGAGCACCGGGTTCAGGCACGAGCGCGGGTTCTGAAAGATCATTGTGATAGCGCGACCCCGCACACTGTTGTTCATCTCCGCTTCCGAAAGGGCCAGCAAGTTGCGCCCCTGGAAGATGATCTCGCCGGAGATCACTCTACCAGGCGGTTGGATCAAGCGTAGCACCGACAAGGCCGTCACTGATTTCCCAGATCCCGTTTCGCCCACAAGTCCCACCATCTCGCCGGGGAAAACCGACAAATGTACGTCGTTGACGGCTTTCACTACTGCATGACGGAGGAAGAAGTAGGTTCGTAAGCCCCTAATGTCGAGCAGTGGTTCCATACCTACCACCTGAGCCGGGGATCAAAGACATCGCGGAGACCGTCGGCGAGCAAGTTGAAGCCGAGGATGGTCACAAAGATGGCCAGCCCCGGGAACATGAAGAGCCACCACCTGCCTGACATCATGAACTGCACTCCCTCGCTGATCATCGAGCCCCATTCAGGGGTGGGAGGGCGTACCCCAAGGCCAATGAAACTCAGGCCCGCGGCGTTGAGGATCGCCCAGCTCAGGTTGTTGGCAACCTGCACCAAGAGCGGCGGGAGGCAGTTGGGTAGAAGGTGGATGAACACGACACCCAGGCCTGAGTTGCCGCTGCAGCGTGCTGCCTCAGCGTATGGCCGCTCGCGCGCCGAGAGAATCTCCCCGCGCACCAGACGCGCATATATGGGGGCCTGGATGAAAGCAACCACGTAGATTATATTTGCAGTCCCAGCGCCGAGAGCGGCGGCCGTGCCCATGGCCAAGATGAAGGGTGGGAACGCTAGCACGATGTCGGTAAGGCGCATCAAGGTTGCGTCCAAGGCGCCGCCATAGTAGCCTGCCAGAGCCCCGATTGCCGTGCCTATGGCAAAGGCCAGCCCTACAGAAGTCAGCGCGATGAAGAGATCCAGCCGGGCTGAATGCACAATGCGTGAGAATACGTCGCGGCCATACTGGTCGGTGCCGAACCAGAATTGTCTGCATGGGCTCTGGAGCGCGAAAGCTGGCGCCACCTCGATGGGGTCACGGCGGGCAATCAATGGCGCAAGCAAGCCGACGGCTACGAAAAGGGTCACCACAACGAAGCCCAACAGAGTGACTGGATTACGCCGGATCACATACCAGGAGTAGTCTAGCTGTCTGGAGAGTCCAGGCTTCCATCTGAGCCCGTTGCCTGCTGGCCCGCTAGCGATCGGAAGCGTCATGGTTGCCATCCTAACGATAAGAAATCCGTGGGTCGATGATGGCGTACAGTATGTCAACCAACAGGTTGACCACCACAAAGACGACCGCCACGACTAGCACAACCCCCTCGACGCCCGCATAATCCATGTTCATGATGGACCCGAAGGCGTAGCTGCCCATGCCAGCTAGACCAAAGATCATCTCGACCAGTACAGTGCCTCCCAAGGCAAAGCCGTATAGCATGCCCACCATGGTGACAACTGGCAACAACGCATTCTGAAGCGCGTCACGGTAGATGACTGTGCGGCGGGGCAGCCCAAAGGCGGTGGCTGTGCGAACGAAATCAGAGTGTAGGACTTCTGCCATGCTGGAGCGCGTCATGCGAGTGACCGACCCGATCATTGAAAAAGCGAGGGTGACGGCCGGCAGTGCCAGATGCGCGAGTGCGGACTGAAAGGCGTCCCACCGACGAGCGATCAAGCTGTCTATCAGAATCATGCCTGTCAAACGAGGCGGTGGCTGCATCATCGGGTCAAGCGTTCCGAGCGGCGGTGGTGCCCAGTGCAGCCGGAAGAAGAAAACGTAGCTCAACACAAGCCCAGACCAAAAGAGCGGCATCGATACCCCGATCACGGCGAGAACTCGCGCGATGTGGTCGAGCCACGAGCCACGGTGGACTGCCGACACCACGCCGAGTGGGATGGCTACGCTCAGAGCAATAACCAAGCTGATGGTGCTCAGTTCAAAAGACAAGGGGAAACGCTGCAAAAGGTCCCTGGCGACAGGCTGGGACGTGTGCCAGGAGTATCCCAGATCGCCGTGCAAGACGTCATTCAGGTAGATCAGATACTGCTGGTAGATGGGCTTATCGAAGCCCAGGTCAGCTTTGACGCGAGCGATTTCCTCCAGAGTGGCGTAGGGTCCTACGATCATATAGACGGGGTTACCTGGTAACACGCGAATGAGCGTGAAGCACACGATCGACACGCCCAGGAGCGTGGGCACCAGGAGCAATAGCCGCTTTGTGACATAGACTAGCAGTCGCATCGCCAACCCTAATTCGTTGTCGGCGCCTCAGCGCGGCCATCTGGCCGCGCTGAGGCGGGC
>Ga0315298_1002730_pt1 | contig 29233 bp, 13 predicted proteins | sample WHS_1_MG_FD_203077 | JGI IMG/M metagenome (GOLD analysis project Ga0315298, IMG submission 203077) | Extremophilic microbial mat communities from Washburn Hot Springs, YNP, Wyoming, USA - WHS_1_MG | ecosystem: Environmental > Aquatic > Thermal springs > Hot (42-90C) | place: USA: Wyoming... | reverse complement strand
CCCATTGCTATCTAAAAGTTGATTACGAAAAGAGGACTGCATAATAGCAGAAATATCATTATTAGGGGTTTTATCATGCAACCGTGAATCAAAGGTTACATGTTGAATACTCCGCCAATCGGTATCAGTAATATATGCCTCATTGTCCCAAGGGAGAACTATATAAACTTTTGGAGTATCTGCATAAACCTGTTTAACCGGGGGCACAAAATAAAAAAACTGAATTAATAAAAAAAGGGTCAGAAATATGGAGAGAGTTCTTGAGATTGTGAAGGGGGTTGTCCTCATACGCAGTTGAGAAACTCAAGGTTACTGGTTCATTACCTCTTAAATTGTACTAGATGAGTACATTTTTGACAACTGTGGTTTTCCACAAGCAAATTCAATAGGGGTCTTGTATCCTAAGGCTTGATGAGGTCTTCTGAAGTTGAATTCTTCTAACCAATTGCCAAGTCTCAGATTGAAAACCTCAGGGTCTGGATGGAAATTTCCCAGGGCCAGAAACTCTTCTTTTAAGATACGATTGAACCTTTCGTTGACCGAGTTGTCTTTTGGGGTTTTGGGGCGATTGTAGTACTGATGAATGCCCAATTCTTGACAGGTTTTTTTGAATTCCTTCTCAAAACAAGAATCGTTGTCGTGTTGGACATTGAAGATCTTTCCATTAACATTAAAGAGATAATTAAGTCTCAAGAGAAAATCTTTTGCAAGCCAGCAGTAGCATCTGCTTTGGGTTGTGAAATATTTTAGCACAAACAGCTCAAATTTATTTTATTGCAGCGACAAATTTAACCATTAATCTTCTAAGGAATGGTAAAAAAGATAGGCAGGATATTTTTTCTTTAAAAAAGCCGCAAATCTTCCCATTTCTTTTTGACACCGCTGTAATTGTTCTTTTTGCTTTTGCGCGCTTGAGTTTTTTATTTTGCCTTCTAAACGAAAAGCGCCATAAGAATCTATGGTTTTCAGAAGCAGTTTTTGTTTGACAGGTGTTTTTTTGTCTTGATAAAAAAGTTTTAATAAGCGCTTTGTTTTTGCGTAAAAGAAAGCATTTTGTTTTTTTATTCTTTCTTTTAACTGCTCGTTTTCTTCCCAGTTTTTTGCTTGGGCAATTTTGGACCTAACCACGATGTAGGGAGCGATGATGTTTTGTTTTTGGGCCAAGTTTTGTTTTTTTTGCAGATGCCCCTCGCAGGAGGCGGATGTTCTAATACCAAAAGCATTCAATAAGATAACTGCTTTTTTAATCTTTTTTTCAAGGGGCTTACCCAATGGGCTTGTTATTTTTTCCATTTCTTCTTTAATATCCTGTAATTGTTTTTCTGCTTGTTCTTTTTCCCATTTTCTTCTTTCTTTTTTGGTCATTGCCAGCAAGGGTTTTTCTTGCATTATTGTGGCGTATAATTGAGGCGCCTTTTCTTTTATTTGCATTTGCCATTTCCTGATTATGTCTAATTCTTCTTTCCAGTGCTCTTTTGAAAATTTAAAGGAGGCAAAATTTAAAACACCTTCCTGCAAAAGACTTTCTTTTTCTGTTTTTGATAAATTTTGCCACCATTCTTTTTCATCTAACATCATCTCAAACAAATTTTTTTGTTGAATGCCTTGCGCAAAGGCTTTTACTGCTGTTTCCGGATAGCCCAATAGCTTGCCGATTTTCTCATTGTTTTGCTCTAAAAAAGCCATTTCCAATTCTTTTAAGTTGTCTTCATTTTTGCCCACAAAAAATTGAAACTTCTTTTGTTCAAAGCCATCCTCGTCTATTTGTTCTTGTTGGGTCGCTTTAAATTTTAATCCCAGCGCATCCAATGCTGTTTCTAAATTGTTTTTAGCGCGCAGGATTTCCTCTGGTTCCAAAAGAGGATTTGCTTCATCATAATACATTTCAATTTCCGAAACAGGCTTTTCACCCCAATAAGTTAAAATTAGGTTCATACGATCCTGTGTTCCTAAAAAGTTTAAATTTTCTATTTTTGCAATATCTGCTTTTTCTTTTTCTTTTGCCTCTATTTCAGTTGATATATCCTTTTTAATAGCTTCATTTTGCATTTTTGGAAAATTTTCAAATAGCATATGGCATCGCTTTCTATTTTAACACACATTATTGAAAAAACACAATTAGAATAATTGACAAAAAAATAAAATTTGCTATGATAAAGATAAAGTTAAGAAAGGTCGTTGCAAAACGACTTTTTATTTTTATATTTTTATAGCGCCTTGCCTTATGACACAGTTATGGGGGGGCAAATCCCTATCATCTCGTATAATACAGAAAGTTTTGTGATTTTTCTGTTATTACAACTTTGAGGCGATCGCCTCAAAGTTGTAATAACTTTTAAATCGGCAAAAGGTCCACTGCATTATTGCGTTGTGTCTTGATTGCCAAGAAAAATTTTTATGGTTATAATAAAAGTGCCTGGCGCGCCCATTATCAAATTTTTATCAAATAAAAGCGAATTTTTTAAGCATTATTTTTTACAACTATGATGGATTTAAAAAATTTAGTTTCAGCCATTGCGGAAATCGCAGAACAAAAAGGCATTCCCCAAGACAGTATCGCTGCTATTGTGAGCGAGGCTTTGGCTTCTGCTTACAAAAAAGAGTATGGCAAAAAACGGCAAAAAATAAAAGCGAATATAGACTTGAAAACAGGCCAGTTGGAATTTTGGTTAGTAAAACAGGTTATTGATGATGCTTTGATTTTATCCGAGCAGGAGCGCGAAACAATCAAAAAAGAAAAAGAGAACGCCAAACAGGCTGCGCCCTCTGCTGAAGCAGAGAAAGCCACGGAGGTGGGGGCAGAGGAAAAAATTCGTTTTAATCCCGAGCGCCATATTTTATTATCTCAAGCCAAAACAATAAAACCAGACGCTCAACACGGAGAAGAGATATCTATTGCCTTGGAAGCAAAAAGCGATTTTAGCAGAATTGCCGCGCAAACAGCCAAGCAGGTTATTTTGCAAAAAATTAAAGAATTAGAAAAAGAAGAGATATTTAAAGAGTTTAACGAAAAAGAAGGCGAAGTGGTGTCGGGTATTATTCAAAGGATTGAACCCAATGCTATTATTTTAAATATCGGGCGCACCTCTGGTGTTTTGCCTAAAAAAGAACAAATCAGCACAGAACAATATAAAATCGGCCAACGTTTAAAAGTGTATGTTTTGCAAACAGAAAATACCCCCAAAGGACCGGTGATTATGCTTTCGCGTATTCATCCCAAACTGATCTGTAAACTCTTTGAATTAGAGGTGCCGGAAATAGGCGCCAAGCAGGTGGTTATAAAAGCTATTGCGCGGGAAGCGGGTTCTCGTTCCAAAATTGCTGTGCAGGGATTAGAAGAGGGTATTGATCCTATTGGTTCGATGGTGGGCCAAAGAGGCACAAGAATTATGGCTGTTATTAATGAATTAGGAGGAGAAAAAATTGATGTGGTGTTGTGGGACGATAATCAGGAAAAATTTATTGCCAATGCTTTATCGCCTGCCAAGGTGTTAGAAGTAAAAATGATGCCCAAAAACAAAGCGCAGGCGATTATACCAGATGACCAAATTTCTTTGGCTATTGGCAAAGATGGCCAAAATGTGCGCTTGGCAGCCAAACTGACAGGCTGGAAGATTGATATTTTCAGCGTTAGCCAATTGCAGCAACAAAAAGAGGATTTATCGCAATTAAAACCCCTTAACGAAGAGCAAAACAAACAAGAGCAAGACCAGCAAGACAATAAGCAAGATGACAAAGATGAACAAAAAGAGCAAAAACAGCAAAATCTTCAAGACCTTTCTGAACAGCAAAACAACCAGCAAAATAGCAATTTAACGCAAAACAATAATGCGGAGAATCATATTGAGAATAATGCTGAAAAGGAAAAATAAATTTTGGGCGCGCTCCTCATTCAAAGCGCATTTTAATGTTCTCTCGTTTTTGGCAATAGTTTAAAAAACAAATTAAATAAATGTTTGCAAAAATATTCTCTGGCGGGCTGTATGGTATGGGCGCTCAAGTGATTGACATAGAGGTTTCTGTGGCTACGGGCTTGCGCAATTTTATTATTGTGGGCTTGCCTGATAAAGCAGTGGCAGAAGCAAAAGAAAGAGTAACATCTGCTATTAAAACCATTGGCCTTGCCTCGCCCGTTGCTCAAGCAAAAAGAATTATTGTCAATTTATCCCCCGCTGATTTGAAAAAAGAAGGCAGTCATTTTGATCTCTCCATTGCTTTAGCCTACTTGCTTGCTGACCAACAGACTAAATTTAATGCTCCTCATACTCTTTTTTTGGGCGAACTGGCTTTAAATGCTGAATTAAAGGCTGTGAAAGGTGTTTTTTTAATGGCTTTATTGGCTCAAGAAAAAGGATTTAAAGAGATTGTTGTGCCTGCACAAAATGCTCCCGAAGCAGCTGCTGTAAATTTATTTTTTCCCCATAACCAAATAAAAGTTATTCCCTGCCAAACCCTGCAGCAGTGTTTAGCATACTTGGAGGGTCGTTTGCGCATAGACCCTTTTGTTATTACCAAAGAAGATATCTCCCAAGCATTAACACCTGAATTTCATTGGCACTGGATTAAAGGTCAGGAATATGCCAAAAGAGCAGTGATGATTGCGGTGGCAGGCGGCCATAATCTTTTAATGCAAGGGCCACCCGGTACTGGCAAAACCCTGTTAGCTAAAGCAGCTGTGTCTATAATGCCTGACTTGCACGAGGAAGAAATGCTGGAATTAAGCAAAATATACAGTTGCGCGGGCTTGCTCAACGAAAAACACCCTGTGCTTGCGCAACGGCCTTTTAGAGCACCTCACCACACTATTTCCGAGGCTGCTTTTATTGGCGGGGGCAACCCTATTCGGCCCGGGGAAATTACTTTAGCGCATCGGGGCATTTTATTTCTTGACGAATTTCCGGAATTTCACCGCGATGTGTTAGAATCATTGCGCCAGCCATTAGAGCAGGGGGAGATTATTGTGCAAAGAACAAAACAAACAATTGTTTTCCCGGCGCGTTTTTCTTTGATTGCCGCAGCCAATCCTTGTCCTTGCGGTAACTATCGCAACCCGGACAAAGAATGTAATTGCACTTCCAGTCAAATTGCCGCTTACCAAAGAAAACTCCGAGGGCCCTTAATGGACCGCTTTGATCTTTTCTGTTGGGTGGCTAATGTGAAATACGAACAATTGATTAGCGAGAACGAAGAAAATAATGTTGAAAACATAAAGGACATTATTAAAAAAACAAGGCAGTTGCAAAAAGAACGATTTCAAAATCAAAATATTGCCACTAACAGCGAAATGAATGTGGAGCAAATAAAAAAATACTGCCCACTGGACAGTTCTTCGCAAAACCTTCTCAAACAATATGTGGATTCGGGAAAACTTTCAGCGCGCGGCTTTCATAGAATTCTCAAGGTAAGCCGCACTATTGCTGATTTGGCAGGCAACGAGCAAATCACTTATCACAATGTGGCAGAAGCATTAAGTTATCGTTTAGCAGAATAGTTTAGAGAAGAGTGTTAGAGGATCTTTGCAAAAAAAGACAAAATAGTTCAAAAAATTGCCGCTTTTCTTTTTTAGGAGGGTTCTCATTGTTTTTTTATTATCTTGCAAAAGGATTTTCTCCAAAACGTACATCAAAATGCAAATGGCAGCCCGCTTCGCCCGCTGGAATAGTATAGCCCGTGTGTCCAATATAACCAATAATTTGGCCTTGGTCTACTTTTTGCCCGGGCTTTGCGGCAAATTTAGACAGATGGCCATAGTAGGTTACTATTCCATTGGGATGTAAAATAGTAATATAATTGCCGGAAATGGGCCCGGTGGCTGTTTTTTGCACTACCCCTTCTGCGGCTGCTACCACGGGTCCGCCGCAGGATCCATTACTAAAATCCACAGCATTAAACCAATGCAAGCCTTGCGTAATGCGGGCATTGGCAATAGGTACCATAAAATAACCTTTGGCAGTTTGCACCTTGGGATAAGAACGCACATTATTGACTTTTGGCTTTACGCCCCCGGGGATAATCAAAATATCGCCCGGGAAAATTGTTCCGTCCGCGCTTAAACTATTTGCTTCAATAATTTCTGATGCTTGTGCCTTGTAATCAATAGCTATCTTGTTTAAAGTATCGCCTTGTTTTACAATATGTAAAACGCCCGAAACAGGCAAAATAATAAGTTTTTGACCCGGTTTTAAAACACTTTTAGGGCTTAAATTGTTTGCTTCAATAATTGTTTTTTCTGTAATGCCAAATTTTTCTGCCAAAGAAGCAATAGTGTCGCCGTTTTGCACTTCATATTCTATAATTTCTTTTTGATGGGTTTGCACGCCGATTAAATCAGCCAAGGTTTTGCCGGAAACCAAAAAAGCAGGGGCTTGGGGTTGCAAAAATGCGCCCTCTGCTATATTTAAATCTATGCTGGCGCCTGTAGGCCCTGCTTCGCCAAAAAAATAAGCGCTTTTATCTAAAATATCGTTATTGAGCGCTAAAGTATTTTTTTGTTTGGGCGCAAAACAAGCAATGAGTCCGCCTATTACAAAGCCAAAAACCACGCAATACAAAAAAACAGGCTTGAGCAGTCTTTCTTGCGAAAAAGAAATAAATTTTAGATATTTAGAAATAGAGTCCTTTCCAATAGCTTTCGCTTTGTAAAAAGCTTAAGCCATCGGACAATTAAAAGACCACAGAAACCAAAACAACGACTCTTTTCTTAGTTTTAGGATAGCAAAAAAAATGCCTTTTGGCAATACTAAAAGCAAGATTTTTCCACACCCCTTTTTTTATTAAATTAAAGGGTTTGAGAAGAAATAAAGCTTCTTGTTTAACGCTTTTTTGCAATGATATGCTTATGGGTCCCCAGACAATTAAAAAAACTCTCCAAAACCAGCAAATGGCGGTTTTGAAAAAGTTAGCCCAGCATTTTTTGATTTCTCCTTTGGTTTTAGAAAAAATAATACAAAGCGCTTGTTTAACGCCCGAGGATACGGTTTTGGAAATAGGCCCGGGCTTGGGCAGTTTAACTTTTGCTTTAGCGCAAAGAGTCAAAAGAGTAGTTGGCGTGGAAAAAGACAAAAAAATGGCAACAATGCTAATAAAAGCTTTAGCAGAAAACAATATCGCAAATGTGAAAGTGGTTAATGGCGATATATTAAATTTGTCCTTGGGCAATCTGAATTTGCACAAAACAAAATATAAATTAATTGCTAATCTACCTTATAATATCGCTGCGCCCCTTATTCTCAAATTTTTAAAAAGCAAAAATCCGCCGCTTTTAATGGTGGTGATGGTGCAAAAAGAAATGGCGCAGAGAATTGTGGCTCAGGCGCCCAAAATGAACAAATTGGCTGTTTTGTGCCAAATTTATGCTACAGCGCAAATCATTGCTTTTGTTGCCCCCAGCGCTTTTTGGCCCAAACCAAAAGTTTCTTCTGCTGTTTTGCTTTTGCGACCGCAAAAAAATTCTTTTTTTGCCCAGCATCCCAAAATGCTTAATGTTTTGGAAAAAATTGTCCATAGCGCTTTTGGTCAGCCCCGCAAAACCATTCTCAATAACCTTGTCCACAATTTAGATAAAAACACTTTTGACAATAAAGAAGCAATAAAACAATGGCTTGTAAAAAACCACATTAACCCTAACCAGCGACCCCAAACCCTCTTTATCCACAACTGGCTTTCCCTTGTGAAAAACTACAAAAATTTCTATAATAATTAAATACTACCGTGGATTTTTTAAACAATTAAGCAAAAAACAGACTCAACTCAACTTCAATTTTTGCAGATTAATTTTTATTCAAAATGCAACTAAAAAAACACCCATTAATTTTTTTGGCAATCATAGGTTTGTGTGTTTTTTCTGGTCTTTTTTATGCGCAAAATGCTCAAGCAGTAGCACCGTTGGTTATAGCGATATTGCAAATAGTGGGAACGGCTATTGGGACGGGGTTTGGTGGTGTTCTAGCGGGTCTGGCGACGAAGGCATTATCATTAGGGATTCTTTTTCTTGGCGGAATTCTTCTTTCTCTGGCTTTGGGAGGGGCGATGTTGCGTATTGGTATTGCTTTTTTAGATTGGGGGAAAACAGGAATACTTTTTCAGGGTATATCAATGACTAATCCTGCAAACAATCCCATTATTAGCATCGGTTGGACCTTAACACGCGACCTTATTAATATGATGTTTATTTTGGGTTTGGCGTATATTGGTTTGGCAACCGCGCTTAATTTGTCAAATTTTGACACAAAAAAAACCTTTAAAAATCTTTTACTTGTTGCTCTTTTAGTCAACTTTACCCCTGTGATATGTGGTTTGGTTGTAGACAGCGCTAACATTGTAATGAATCTTTTTTTATCTGAAGTGGACTACCACAAGGCAGCAAAGGCTTATGAGGACACAAAAGATATGCTTAGATTGCCTGACGAGGTAGGAATAATGAGAGAAATAGAGTTTTGGTCTTTAAAATGTCTTCTTATTGGAGGTTATGGCGTTATTACTGGCATTGTTTTACTTATTTTTGGGCTTCTTTTAATAATAAGACATTTTGTTATCTGGATGTTAGTGATTTTATCACCACTGGCTTTCTTTTGTTATATCTTTCCTAAGTCCAAAAAATATTTTGAGCAATGGAAAAAATATTTTATTAGCTGGGCATTTATTGGTCTGCCCGCCGCCTTTTTTCTTTATTTGGGCAGCCATTTATTAACTCTTGTAACTGCCAAACAAATAGTAGTAGCCGATGACGCCAGTCAGTTTTTAACAAGATTAGGACCCTACATTTTGACGCTTTTCTTTTCAATTGTTGGCTTGACTTCTATAAGAAAAGTCAATATAGCGGGCACAGCAATGATAATGGGTTTTGCTAATAAATCCTTAGCTAAAATTCCATCTCTTTCTAAGCGAGGCTTTAATATGGCGCGTAGGGGTACCAGTGCGATGGCTTTGGGTTCAGCCGCAATGTTTTCGGCGGGGTATAAAGAATCTAAAAGTAGAGGAGAAGGAGGAACCGCGCCGGTAGTCGCGGGGATAGGGAAAGTAGTCAAAAGTGGATTTGGTTTAAGCGGAGAAGCACGGATGCGTGCATTACAAGTAGGACAAGAGGCAAAGAAAAAAGCAGGAATGTGGGCAGAAAGAGCTGGCTTGGTAGAACCGGGTTATTATGAAGAAACCCAAGCAAAGAAATTAGATACAGACGCGCAGGTGTCGCGCTTGAGCAAGCTGAGCAAGGATAGGATAGAAGAAGTACAAGAACGACTTTTAAAGAAGAGATTCAAAACCGATAACGACTTGAAATATTTGGTGGCATTATCAAGAGTAAAAACAGCAAAACGTATGCCTGTTAGCGATAAAGATATAGAAACAGTTCAAAAGTATGGTTTTCTGGATCCCGGTGCAGCCAAAGAATTAAGCAAAGCAGCGCCGCATAGAGCATGGGAAATAAATCAAGAAAAATACAAAAAACAAATAGACGAATATGTTGCCCAAGGTATGGCGCGTGATCAGGCAGAAGAGCAGGCAAGGCGTAAAATTACAAGAGATACAATTTATGATATGACAGCAAAAGACTTTGTCAAATATTTTCAACCATCTGCTCTTACCCCGGAAACTATTATTCATCTTGACCCAAATCAAATCAAAAAATTTGGTCAAGAGGCTTCAGTGGAAGACAGAAGGGCTATTAGAGATAAACTTGCCCAGCCTGATGTGCAGGATGCTTTATTGAATGAAGGAATAAGAGCGGAACAAGCCGGCGACAGGGATACTGCAAGAAGGGTGGAGAGGCTTCTTGGTGAGTTATTTGGTCCTAACTTTGCAGTTTAAAAATTTCAAAAGCTATGACAAATAAAATTCTCATTTTTCCTGAAGATGCAGTGGAAATACTGTATCAAATCCTTAAAGAAAATGGTTTAGAACAAAGCCGTCTTGAAATTATAACAAAAATCAAAGAAGGCAAACCTTTTTGGGGTCAAATTGTAAGTATGCTAATGAGAAAACTTGTGGAACAGCAAATCACCCAAGAGCAATTTATAGAAAACCTTGTTAAAGAATTGTCAATCAACAAACAAAAAGCCAAAAAGATTTTTCAGGAATTAAACACAAGGATATTAAATAGGGTGCAAGAAAAAGAAGAAACACAAACTTCACAAGATCAAGAGGAAACAAAAAGCCAATCCTCTTTTTCTGATACAAACAGCGACAACACGCAAAAGCAAGCCCCTTCAGCAACAAATGCTGCTTCTGCGCCCAAGAACACTTCAAAAGATTTATACAGAGAGCCGATTGAGTAAAAAAATAATAAAAAACCCGGTAATATTGAATATTATTATAGCCGGGTTTTTTTATCGCTTTGAATTTTAAAAATTCAAAGCGATTTTTATTGTTATTCCTTTTCCTCCTCCTCCTCTTCTTCTTCATCCTCTTCCTTTCTTTCCCTTCTTTGGGATGCTTCTAAAAAAACACGCGTCCCATCAGTTTTTTTGCCACTAAAAACCACTGTGCCCCTTGCGCCTTTTTGCAGAGCAATAAGACGCTCTAACACCTCATCAGGAATAGTACCCCTCAAGGTGTCTATCATAACTTTTATCCCCTGAGCGGCCATCTTATCTTTCAGGACTTCAGGGGTTTCCTTGCGGTCTAACGAAACTTCGCTTAAACCAAACGAGAAAACCCGAATTCCTAAGTTTAGAATGTCTGGCATTCCTTCTTTAGGGATGCGAGGCATTTGGTCTCGCGGAGTACCCAAAAGCAAATGCGCTGCTATTGGCACAAAAATATTAGGGTCTTCCCGCAACAATCTTTCCCCATCTACTCTTTGAGCCAATGCTCGCAAAGCTTGGGAAAGAATAGACCCCTTGTCTGCCAAAGATTTTAAAACCCCTTCTTTCAAGCCGTTATAGTAAAATCTATAAACAGCTTGAGAATCTTCAAAATTGACACGCCATCGCATGGCATACTCAATTTTGAGAGCGCCTAAAGGCATACTTTCTTTCTCTACCCTTTTCATTAATGGAATACCATCAAACGAAAGAGTAGAGTTTTCTATTTGGGCAGGAATAATAATCATATCCACACCCACAAATCTTTGGCCGTTTTGCCACAAAAAATTTCTGCCGGGCCAAAAGACAAATGGCACGGCTGCCCCCAGCACAGTGGCTAAACCTATCTCACCCGCTTTTGGTTTAGCTATTACCACTTTGCCATAAATGGCAAACCAAAAGAAGATAGCCAAACCAAGCACAACATAGTGCACCCAGGTACGTTTAGACGCGCCCAATACCCATAAAATCATTACTAACACATAAATGTTAGTAATAATAAAAATGGCTGCTGGCCTCATCAAACCCCTGGGCCGGCCCAATAATGCTTCTAAAATATAAGAAAGCACTATTGAGCCTAGAAAAAACCCTATTATAGATAAGAAAACCAATACCAACATTTTTCTCTCCTTTCTCTTATATTTTTGTTATGCATTCCTTCTTTTTGTTAAAGAACAATGCTTATATTATAAAACAATTAAAATTTATTGTCAATTAGTTGACCGCAGTTAAACCTGTTGAGATAAACAATTTAGAAACAAACCCAGTTGTCTCCTTTTATAAAAAAACTGCAATTTTGGAACACTGTTCCAGCATTGCAGTTTTTTAAAATTTTTTCAAGAAACCCAGCCCCCCTGAAAAGAAACCCAATTTTTTTGCCCATTTTTTAGGCAAAATCTGCGAACTACAATTGAGAGTAAAATTTACTTAATAGGAAAAACAACAATGGCAGAAGCGCAGTCTTTTCCTATCCAGCGGTTAAATAAACCAATAGAACCACATAAGCCAATAGGATTATCTTCTAAATCAGGATCTGATTCTGTAAAAACTTCAGAGTGCGCACCCGAAATTGCTTCTGTAAAATACCATTCCGTGGGTTTATCAGTGGGTGGTTTGGTGTTAGTGTTGTTGGTGTTAGTGTTGTTGGTGTTAGTGTTGGCAACAAGTCGTTCATCAAATAGCGCTACGGCGCATTTACCCTTGATTTGAATAGATTTGATATGTTGGAAAAAATAAACAGCTTTTTGTTCAGATTTTTCTGTTTTAACCTTTATTCTTTCTATGATGCAATCATAAGGATAATTAGCTGATGTGTCTCCAGTAAAGGAATCTATAGGGCAGGGTATGTTCTGGGGCACATAAAGAGGCATAGGATAAAAAATAGTATTATATTCATCATGCGTTCCATAACTTTTTGGTACATACGCAATACAATAGCCCCTATAATTATGTTGAGTACAAATGCGCACCTCTTTGCATGCAGAGGGGTCATCTGCTAATTCGTATATTTGCAAAGAAGAAATGCTTTTGTCGTCTGGTATCTTGCCATAAACCGCCTGACCCTTCATACCACCACACAAATCACTGTTATTATGAATATCCGTTTCGCTGATTTTAATTAAATTTTCTAACAGGATAGGGTTGTTATAAGTATTACCTCTATATTTGCAGCCATTTGTAGGGTAGTTATCGTTTTCTGTAAGTAAATCAATGGTTGGCAAATTGCCAAAAATGCCTTTTTTAAAATAAGCAAATTTGCCGTCTTTTTCATAATTGGTTTTTGAGTTGTCTGGTAAATTATCATAAAACACTGGTGTGCCATCAGCATTATATGCTGGCAAATATTTACCCTTTGCCTTGGGGCTTGTTTTATTGCTATCCGTGTCATATCTTCTGGCTTGCAGGAAAATTTTTAAATTGCCGGAAAAATGATCTTTTGTGTGCAAAATCACCAAAAAATCATGCTCTTCTTTTTCGTTTTGCACTTCGGCGTCATTGATAATTCTAATTTTTTTAGCTAATTGATTAAAATTAATCTCGGGTTTACTTAAATCTGCTACGTTTGAATCAAAATAGCGGGTTTCTTCTTTTTCGCTTATTAAATAAACCCCGGGACCCTTGTGAATAATTTTAAGCGATAAACCAACATAACAACAGTTTTGCTTGGCACATATTTGAGGGGTTTGGTTTTTAATTGTATCTTTGTCAAATATCTTAGGGTTTACCTCTTCTTGTGATTGGCTATTTAGAATGAGTTTTGTTGGCGAATTATAATAAGAGATTGGTTCTTGGTTTGGTTGACTATGAATAGTAACACAGCTTATTTTTGATTGAAATTGCCAACTATTGGATTGCCATTTGCGATATTTATTTTTGCTGTTTTGATCAATATTAGAGGGAATTTCAAGATAGGTGTATATTTCTTCTGTTTGGTTTTTTAACACGGTGCCTGCGCTATTTACCTCGCCCTCTGCTGAGAAATAGCGGATGTGTTTTGGATCTTCAAACCCGTAATTTTTTTGGGGATAAAAAACAACAATGGACTTTGCCTCTCTAATCCCCCCAAAGCATACCACATCTATGTCTAAATCACGGAAAGTAATGCTTGGGATAGTGTTATTATTACAGTCGTTTTGATTTCTTTTTTTTAAAAGGGGGCCCAACAACTCCGTTAAATCTGGCGTATCGTATAATAAACGTACCGCTTCGCCTTTTTGAACAAGTTCAGTAATAATTGTTTTGTCAGAGGAGTTCTGTAATTGCTCGAAACTATCTTGGGAAAACAAAAAAATACCCTTATTAATTGGCTCGTAAGCAATCTTTACAATACTCAATTGTGGGTTGATGGTGTTTAAAATAAACCAAGTGCCAATTAAAATAGCCAAGCCCAAAAAAGCACCATAAATTCTTTCTTTGGCTTGGCGCATTTTATCTATGTTGCCTGTTGATGCCACATACTGCACTCCTCCAGCAATCAAAGCAATAATAGCAGCCAAAATGCACAGAACAACTATCCAAGCAAAGATGTATTTTATTAAATTACCCATTCCTTTGGAGCCAGCAACCAAGGTGGGAAAGCGCAAGCTTCCAATAATGGGATAGGTTTGTTGTAATTTTGTTTCTGCCACAACAAGAAAAGGCAAAACACTAAATATAAAAAGCAACAAATAAAGAATTGTTATTTTAAATCTTTTTTGCATCATATAAATTAATACAATAAAAAACAGTACAAATGAGCGCAAAACAGATTAACGGAAACCTAAAAACAAAAAATTCTAAAAATTTTCAAGAACCAAATCCAAGAAGGCTGGTTTCCTTGAATTTCTTATCATAGACAATGGAACTTTAAATATTTTAGTATTTTAGCGGAAAAACAGCAATAGCAGAAGCGCAGGGCTTCCTGGCTATCTGAATGCGTAAAACTCTTTTTACGCATTGTCCAATGGGTTGATTGGTTAAATTGATATAAGCAATATCGGTTTTGTAAATCATATCATCAGGAGAAAAAATTTGTGATTTTTCCCCTGGTTTATCGTTTTCCCAGCAGTCTTTTTGCTCCCCCATAGTGAGGCAATCTTTTATGCTTTTTTTCAAAGAATTTTCAAACAAAGCCACCAAACAGTTTCCATCTATACCCAAAGAGCGGATATTGTTAGCAAAAAGGCTATTCGAATAACCCAAAAGGCTATGTGCTGCATCCCAGCCACCCTCTAAATAATCGTTTTTAGAAGCAATAAGACGTGAGGGTATGGGCACAGGAAAAAACCAAGGCATTGGCAACGTTAAAGCATTATATAAACCCTCTACCCTTTTGCCCTGGGGCGTGTAAGAAAGGCAATAGCCTTGAAGGTTTTCTTGATTGCAAAGCCGTACCTCTTTGCAAGTATTATCCTCAATTTTTTTAGCCAAATTAAAAATGCGTGCCGACGAAACGCCCTGCACAAAACCATAAGCATCGGTGTTATTTATAGTAGTTTTTTTCTTTTGTTGTTCTACGTTGCCCACTGTTATGCTTTTTTGGCTAAAAACACCATTATTATCGCAAAATAATTGTTTTATTTTAGAAAGACTTAAAGATTTAGCACGGAACACAACAATCCCCGCTTCGGGAGCCTCGCCTGAGGAAGAAGGTGTTTCCTCCTCGAATTTTTCTGATAAATCATTGTCTTTATTGTTAAGATTTCTTTCATAATAAAGATTGGGCACACTAATGTCTCTTTTTTCAAAAAATAATCTGAAGCTGCCTTTATAATTAGGATCATTAAACAAAACAGCCAATAAATCATTATCCGGGTTTTGTTCTGTATGGTTTTTAATTTCAATTTCTGTTGCCATATTATCAAAAGCAAAGCCAGAGTCGCTAAAATCCGAGCAATCATACTCTAAATAGCGTTGGGTGCCAAAAGATGGCAAATAAACATCAACACCTTCTATTTTTCTTGTTTCTGGTTTTTGGGAATATAAATAAATGCCGGGACCAATACCAGTAAGCGCTATGGATAAGGGGGGTTGGCTGCCATTATTCTCTGTAAAATTTTGCAAGTCAAAATAATAAAGCTTTTCTGAGCCAACAAGATATTGGTTTGGGTCGCTGTTTGGAATTTTTTCCCCATTGCCATTAAAGATCCCTTCGGTGGTATACCATCTTTCCATACCTCGCTTTTGATTGATATTATAATCTGTTATACCCTGATTAAAATTTTTTTCTTTAAAGGTTAAAACCTTAATTTTTTTTGCCCCGCTACCTATTAAACCCAACCCGACCCAATTAAATTGCTCAAAATTTTTTTCATTATTAGCCCCCTGTTGAAGAACACCTAATTCTTTTTCAACATCAGGCCACTGCGAGCCAAAATAAATTACTTTTCTTTGGGTAGCTAAATCGTCTATATATTCTCTGGAAAGAGGGTGTGTAGAAGAAAAAAAATCGTTATAACCTTCTTGAGAGAACAGAATTACATCCGCTGCTACATATCTTTTTTGAATGGTAGGCAGTTGGATACTTGGTTGAACAAGTCCCAAAATGATATAAGCGCTAAATAAAATGGTTAAGCCAATAAACGCTTTGATAATTTTAAGCCGAGCGTTTTTCATTGCCTCTTTTTTGCCAAAACTATTCAGGTATTGCACGCCAGCCACGATTAAACTAACAGTGGCAATCATAATAGATAAAATCATTATCCAGCTTAGAATATATCCTATTAACGAAGGAATAGTAGGCTGTGATTTTTTAGCTTGCGCTTCTTCTATGTTTTGATTAAGCGAAGAAACCACCCCGGGAATTTCCGGATATTGCTGTTGTAATTTTAAACCAGCCCATACCCAATGAGCAGAAAAAATGGTAAGCAAACAGAATAAAATGAGATATTTGAACAAAAAATTTTTTTGCATTTTAATCCCAAAACTTTATAGTGTCTATAGCTTTATCCAAATTATATCGAATTTTGTTACAGACCGCATTTAATTTTATCTCTGCCCCCTTGCACATTGGGAGATAAGGGCCCGTTGGATCCAAACAACCATTATTAATTAACTCTTGAAATCCTTTTTTATAGCACATTCTTACCCAAACTTCATAATGGTCTGTGGAGATATTACCATAATAACTTGCCAGCGCCTTTTTTTCTGAATCAACATCTTTCTTATTCGCGCCATGTTCTTGCAAAAAGAGGGCTGATGCTAAAAAAGCATCGCGAAAATCCCATGGATTGGCTGGTTTGTCTCCGGTTTTTGCCTCTACTTTTGATTTATAACTGTTTGGGGCGCTTGTGTTTCCCGTGCCCCCCCACCAAGTAGTAGGCATAAATTGTGCTGGACCCATTGCTCCACCATGTCCAATTTTCCCAGCACAAGACAAAGGTAGCGTTTCTGGCTCTAGATTTAATTCTGCAGCAATTTTTTTTAGCGCATTTTTGTCTTCAGTTTTCATATTTGTTTTTTCATCATTCATATGGCACTTTCCTGCTTCACGTTTAAAGCTGGATTCTCTATAAGCATTACCTAATAAATATGCTACACTTAGGTCTGGGACATAAGATTCTGTGAGATCTTTAAATAATTTATACGCCTCTTGAAATGTTAATTTTTTTCCTGCGGTAACCTTTGCTACTTTCTCGCCGGTAGGAGTCACTGTTATTTCTACATCCCCACCACTTGTAAACTCTTGGTTTGCTATATAATAATACACCGGCTGTTCAATCGGTTCTTCATGGCAGCACACCCAGTTGCTCCTGCTGCCACCGCATATCCAGTCTAAACATTGCTCTGCGGCTTTTTCATTTCCAGCGGTTTTTGGACACAAACAGCTATAACATTCAGGTGTTAAGCCATCTGCGCATTCTTCTCCACAACATTTATTAGTTGCGCCCGGGATATTTTTGCATTTTTCGTGAGAGTCTTTGCGATAAAGTTTACAATTAATGCGCGCAAAAATAGAATCGCCTTCGCACTCAGCTAAGCATTCGCGGCATTCATTGGTTAAATCGCCGCTTTCGCATTCTTTTTCGCAGGTTTCTGACCACGGCTTGGGCGAATAGGTTTTATCAGCTAATGCCGCTAAACAACTTTTGGGATATTTTTCACCCATTTTGCCTGCTTTTACTCTTTCTCGCTCGGTTTTAGACAAAGCGCAGGTATTGCCAAGAGGGCTGGGCGTTAACCAATATTTTTCCACATAATCAATATAACGTAAAACATATTCTGTGTCGCTGATTTTGGTTTCGCCCACCCTTTCATCTTCTTGGGCTATATCTTCAGTTACCACTTTATTTTTTCCTTCCAAAATTTCTTTGATATTATTAGATTCAGCTCCCAAAGCCGCAGCTAAATCTTCTAATGTGGCGCCGTTGTATTTCGTGGGGTCTGAAGAATTATTATTTGCTTGTGGTTCATCTTTTTTAATAAAATGGCTCAAGCCTGATAAGCCGCAGGGATCGCCTCCACATAGCTTAGGATTATTGGGTTCCCCCATATTTTTACATAATGGCGGCCAGCCCTCGCCTATGTTTATTTTCTTTTCACCAATGCCGCCAATACCCGTACTTACTCCCAGTGAAAGTGTGCCACCTAAATTTCGAGGATCGGCTGTACATTTGTTAAAATCGCAAATATTGCCATTACCATTGGCATTGATAATAGTTATTAAATCTTTTACTCTTTCTTTTGCTGTGTCTAAAACATCGCCTTGATTGGTAAGATAAACCTTATCTAAAAGGTCAATCGTGTTTTCAATAGCTATACCAATAGGAATAGGTTCTTCGCACACAATACGGGTGTTAGCATTATTATAATCTGTTTGCGCCAAAGCCGACCCTTTTGTTTTTAGCCAATAAAAAATGTACACCGAGCAAACAAAAGCACCAGTGGCTCCCACTATCAAACCAATTTTAATAGCCTTTTTCTTATTGGCTTTTATTTTTATTAATATTGATAGAATTTTTTTATGCCACATAGTTTATATTTTTTAATGCCAATATTCGCTTTCTAAATCTTCTTTGAGTTTTTCGGCTAAAGTAGCCAAAGGAAAACGTAACGACCACACTAAATGGCAGAACGGTTCTTTTAGGGGCGTGAATGTTAAAGGCAAACCAGACACACAAAAAGGCACGGACCCAATCATTGGGCAATAACTTTTACCGCACGTGCAATTAGCATTGGCAAAATTAATAGCCGAAGCCAAAGCCCACATCAACTGCGTTTTGCTTTTGATAGATTCAGCCCTATCATACAAGGGTCGCACCACCTTATCTAATTCTTTGTTTATCTGATATGTATCTTTAATTTCCACTTTCAGATTTTTGTTAAAGAGGCTAAAAGAAGTATTGGGCACTCGGCGCGTCATATCAATGAGTTTCAGGTTTTGCCTTACTTCCGCAAACAAGGTATCCATTTGGGCAAAAAGAGAAGAAACATCAGGGCACACTGGTCCACCCTTAGGGCCTGTAACCGGTTTTTTGTCAGAACCTGCATAACTTACCATTGGTCCTTGAACGCAGTGCAGTGGCTCTATCTTTACGCTGGCTTTAGTGATTTTGCTAATAGTATCTTCTTTGCCCCATAATTCTTTGAATTTTGCCGGAAAGCCATTAATCAAAGCAATAGTGTCGCTGGCTCTTTTGCGCAGTCTTAAAGCATCATAATATAAAGCGCTGATACCGTTTTTGGCGCCGCTGTATGACTTCACGCCCAAAAGCAGAGAAAAAACCTTCATTACCTCATTAAGAGGAGTGCGCATATCACTGGAAGACTGGGTGCAAAGTTTTTTTACTAACAAACGAGCCTCCTGCGCTTCTTGGGCTTCCTTTATATTATTATCGCCCACGGCATCAGAGGGCAAGGGAAGCGTGAAGTCAACAGCGGGTTCTCCTGATCCCACTACTGGACACCGGAGCTCTTTATAAGGTGATGATAAAGATTTTATCTCCTTGCCCATTACTTTGCCTTGCCCTATAGAAATGTTGCACAGATTCTTGATGGAATTTTGGGCATTGGTTTTGTCCGTGTTAACATTTAGTTCAATGCCATTTGTTTTTTCTAAGTCTGTTTTAACCCGATCAAACCAATCAGGTGTTCCATTTTTTACCATTTTTAAAATACCAAAATTATAACAATCCTGCGCAAAATCAATCTGATAATCTAATTTATTGCACTGGGTAATTAATTGCTCAATAACTTCTTTGTCAGAACAATCAGGACACAATTTCTCTTTTGCCTCGTCTATTGCTTTTCGTAATCCTTTTAAAGCAAGCATTTCTTTTTGGGTGCTAATGCAAGCATTTTGAGCGCCTAAATAACCTTTGGCAAAACCAGTGGCATTTTTACATTTCGTAGTAGGTGGCCATTCTCTTGCGCCTGCTGTAACATTGCTTTTTAGGGCTGTGCCGTCCTCGTTTGCTTTGCAAGCCTTTTGTAAATTTAAACACTCCTCTTTTGTTTTGCAGGGCCAATCATCCCAAGGACAGGAAGCAATCACGCTTCCCTGGGCAGCTAATTGTTCTTCTAATGCTTTCAGTTTTGTTTGTTTTGCAATGCATTGATGAGTCCATTGCCCACCTGGCCCGGGACCAAAAACATATCCTGCGTCAACAGGTTCTTTAAGTTGGGTCGCTATGGCTGGGCACTTACCATCCTTATTTTTGCAGCTTGAGTAGGGAGGCCATACCCTTAAGCCTTCTTTTAAAGAAGAGTCCCAAACAATATTTCCTTTAAGAGTTTTACCTGGTTCCTTTCCCTCGTTTACACTTTGGCAATAAGGATCATTTTGCCAAAGCCCTTGCGGTAACCATGTTTGGGCGGTAGGATTGATACAAAACCACGCTGGACAAGCAATGCACTCTGTTCTGTCGTTGCATCCACTACCGTAATCACACTTTTCTTTGGCTATGCAAGCGCGCTCTTCTTTCAGCTCTTTTATATCAGTCAACAAAGAAGATTTTTGACAATTAGGAAACTTGTCAAAAGCGTCTATATCAACTTGTTTTGTTAAGAACTCTTGGCATTTAGCATCAAGCTCGCCCTTGGTGCAACTATAAGTTTTAAAAATGTTATCATATCCAATATTTGCCAACTCGCAAAATTCTGATTTAATAGGGCTATTGGCATTAGGAACACCAATAAACTGGTTAGTATCCCAAACAATGTTGTTGATAATAGTGCCTGGTTGTTGTTTGTTTGCTACTTGTTTACAAAATTCATCTTCCTGGCTGGTATTAGCGCCCCAAAAGCCATCTTTATTCAAACAAAACCATTTGGGGCACACAATACAGGGATGATTGTTGTTTGCGTCAGTGCAAGATTTTTCTCTGGTAATACAGTTGCGCAAGTCCTCAAGTTCCTTCAAACGCCTCCCAATATATGTTGAGTCGTTTTGCACATTTTCCAAAATATCAAGGTCTATTTGGTCTAATATCTTGCATTGTTCTTTCAGTGTTTTATTTCCCAATAAACTTATATTAAAATACTCGCCAGTTTCTGATTGCTGGGTGGTGCGCGCTTTGCACTGATTTTCTATTTCTAAGGGATCGCTGTCTAAAACAGGAAAAAGCACATCGCACGCTGACCTAATTTTTTCAGAAACATCTGAAGTGCCCCAAATTAAATCATTCCATAATTCGCTTGCTTGTTTTTGCATTTGGTCAAGAAGCGGCCCATAATCATCGCCCTTTCCTCCCTTTTTTGGTTCCGATCTTAGGGTGAGTGAGTTAAGATCAAGCGATGGAATAGTTTTAGCGCCAAAAACAGCATCGTCTGCCATTTTATTTTTTGCTTCTTGTAAAGAATATTGCACTGATGGTGTTTCGGGGTTATTGCCAATCAAATAATTCATCAAAGCCGTAAACTTTTCTTGCAAAGTGTTTAAGGGATTGGCTAAAAGATCCTTTTTAAATTTTTCAAAGGAAGATTCTTCGGGCTGTTGGCCTTCAAAAAGAGTGAGATGCTCATTGCATTTTGTATCGTCCCAAGTTGCTTTACAATCTGTTGGTTTGGGTTTTTTACAACAATATGCCTTTTCTGTGATTTCATCCATTAAATTAGGTTTTATTTGCAAAGGCTGCATATCCAATGACGGCTCAATAGTAGGCAAAATTTCTCCCACCTGCGAAAGCACAAACAAGCCGTTTTCCATTTGATAAAGCACATCCATAAACTTAAGCAACTGGTCAAAGGTTCTGTCGTTTTCTTGCTCAAAACATTTTAAGCGGTATAAAAGCTGGGTGCTGTTCTTAACACATGGATAATTACTACCAATCTTAACAGGACCGATTTTGTCAATAGCAAGATTAATAACACCTTCAACCAATTTTTGTATACCAGAAAATTTATCAGTAATTGGTTGAAAAACCTCTTCAATTTTGTTACGCAAGTTGTTGTCGTTTGGCACTAAATTACGCAATTTATCAACGAATGTCCCCAATGTCTTTATTTGTGATTGCAAATCTGGGATCTGTGTATTCATTATATTTTCTGCTACCCGGCGCAAATGAATAATTTTGTTTAGATACGCCCTGCCCATTTCTGATTCCTGATGTTCAAAAGAAGTAAAAGAAACAGTTGTTTCCCATTCTTTTTGCAAAGATATCAATTCTTCAATTAGTTTATCAAGATTTTCAATGGTAGGATTGATTGTACTATTAATTGCTTGTTTTAATCCGCCCCCTTGGGTTATTTTTGTTTTTATTGTTTCCCACTGCGTTTTTTCTTTGTCTAATCTTAGGTATTCCTTATAATCGTCTCTAAATTTTTCTTCATAAAAAGCATAACATTCCCGATACCGAGCAAACGTTTTACACCCACTTTTGCAAACATTTTGGCATTTTTCTTTTGTTTTAAAGCATTTTGTTGAATCACAGTTCGGAAAACAATATTTTGAATCGGTTTTTTTAACACAATTTTCCTCACATAAGTTTTTCTCGTTATATATACCTCCATCAAGACTGCATTTATATTTAAAAATAGTTGTGCCTCCCAACCAAACTTCTTGAAGTTCATCACAAGTTCCTTGTTTGCTTGTGCCTGCAGAACAAAGAGGACAGGAATTGGTATCACAGGAACTCATACACTCATTATATTTTTGTTCAGAACTTTGAGCTGCCTCAGCGCAATTTTTCTCATTATAAACATCCCAACAACAGATTCCTGCGGTGGGGTCATAGCGATAATCCGTACAGCAATTAACGTAGTTCCTGTAAGCAAATTTCAGAGTATAATTTTTTGGCGGACCCAAAAGTTTTGTTTGCTGATCCTCTATTTCTTTAATTTTATTATCAATCAACAATATCATATAGTTAATAATTTGATCTACAATTTCTTTATCGTTTGTCTGGTTTTGTATGCCGGTAAGCGTCTCCATAATTTCTTTTTTCGCTTTTTCTAACTGGAACACTACTAATGGTCTTTCCGGAGAAATACCCAAATCAAATGATTCTTTAATATCTTCAAATCTTTCTTTGTGAGCGCTCAAAACCCTGATTTTCTCATCCCAATCCTCATAGGCTGCTTTAATATCGTAACTTGTTCTCCAGTAGTGATTACAAGAAGGTTCAGTGTTAGCGGAGTTAATGGTCCGTTGAGATCTATCGGTCAAACAGGATGGTGTTATTGAGTCAGACCCAAAAAACACGTTTTTCCAAAACTGTTTGCTTTGGTAGTCTAATCTTCCAGTAAAAACTGGTAGCTGATCTACACACTTCTCTAAGTTTTCTATTTCTTCTTTCTTAACATTAAAACCAAAATGGGTTAAGTCATCTTTTAATAAAAAGATAAAGTTTGCTAAATGGGTATTAATAGATTCACGCGTTGAAACCCAACCATGGTCCCTTTTGGAGTCTTTTTCTATAAGAACAAGTTCATTTAGGTAAGGCAAAAGGCCTGTCATTGTTGTTTGGAAATACGTGTGTCTGTCTTCCATGTTCTCAAAACCAGACCCCTCCTTGTCTTTGTTAGCAAACACCATCTCAAATAAATTTGGATATTTGGCTTGCAGCGAAGAGAAGGTGCTGTTGTCAATGTAATTAATTGTAATTGTCTTTCCAGAGCAATTTTTAGAACAAATTTTTGTTTCAATAAAATTTCTGTCTGTTAAATACTTTAAAACCTCGTGAATTACTTTATATCTGTCTTGTATTTCCTTTGCTTCATCACAAGAAATGGCACTCATATTGCATTCATTATTATTAAGAATTCTCTTATTAAAATAAATTGCCGCTCCCAAAAAATTTTCAAAGGTGCCAATTTCTTGCGCTAATGTTTCCCACCAAACCCGCCATTTATTAAGATGTACATCAATTGTGCATGTACCATTGATACCATAACAAGCCAAATAATTGCGGCCATCCCCGTCATTATCTTGTGCTAATTTGTCAGCATCATCAAAATCGTTGCACTTGGCGCTTGTGTTATTTTGTTGTTGTTTAACAAGCAAACAACAAGGATTTTCTGTTTTACATTTTTTTTCGTCGAAACAGCTTAAATCATCACAGCCCACAATTCTTCTTTTAATATATTCAGGGTCAGTTAATCGGAAAAGGGGCTTATAAATGCCAATATTCTGAACTGCTTCTTTAAACACCTCGATCCAATTCTGTGTCTCGGTCAAACTCGTTGTCTTGTTGGTTATTGTGCATTGTGTGCTGTAAGCGCGGTGGGGTAAATAACAAAAGAATTTACCTTCTTGTTTTTCTTCATTATAATAATCTCTTAATTTAATTTCTCCTGAAAAATCAAGGAAAATTGTTTCAGGACTAGAAATCCACTTTGTTATTTCTTGGCCTTCTTGGATACTTGGGTCAGGCAAGTTAGTCCAGAAGCATTTATATGGTTTTAATTCTTCAGGGCAATTAGTGGGCCAATCTTGCCCCCACGAAGGCTCTAAAGGCTTTGTGTCGGTTTTAACATCAGAACTCGCAGGCTCTGTGCATTCTTTTTTGAACTCATCTATGGAGGGTTTCCCTTGCACAAGATTCTGCACATTCGTGCCGTCTGTTAAAACAGCGGCACTGCCAATTTCTGCTAAAAAGTCATCTATTTTCAGTAAAAAAGAGGAAAAATCATTTAAATACTTTTGCAGTTCTTCTTTTTTGGGGTCCTTGGGATTAAAGAGAAAAGCAATATAGGGTTCGGTTTTGAAAACCTCTTTGGTGGAGAGCAAATCGCTTTTTAGTTTTTCATTAAACTGAATGGCTTCGTTTTTGGCTGTAACAAATTTCAAATTATTTTCGGCAAATCCCGCCAAAGTTTCCTGCAAGCTATCAGTGGCTTTTTTGGCTCTGCCGGTGTTCAAAACCATAGTGGCTGCTGCTCCACCCACCACGCCCTGGCCGGCTGTTAAAACATCACCGCCTTTTTGCAATAGCCATCCTATATTGCCCCCCCTGTTGAAACCAATTTCCTGTAATTGTTTGCCTCCAAAATAGGATGCCACAGCGCCCGCGCCATAAATAAGCACATCGCTCATTTTCAATCCGTTGCGACTTATGGCTTCAAAGAAAGAAGAAACCTGATTCATTACGCTAAAAATATCGTTGATAAACGCCACGCCTTCATCAAACAATCCCCTAACAGCATTCACAATTGTCCAAGCTTGTTTTACAATGCGATAGATATTCAAAATTTTTTGCAAAATAGTTAAAAAACCCCCGGGCACAAATAATGCCGCTACATCCAGCAAAGTAATTGTAAAAGTTAGCTCACCTAATTTTAAGGTGCAATTAGAGCGGCAGTTTCTAATAAAAGAGCACTCAGTAAAGGGGTCAGTAGCATTAAATATTCTGTTTGCCAAAAAAACCTGCTGGGCAGCAGCCTCTTGCAAACGCGCTAAATAAATGCAAGCTCTTTTTTCTGCCATTTTTTGGCTTTCGTTTTCTGCTCCGGGGTCAGTGGGTAAGGGAATTTTCAGTTCGCACTGTTCGGGTATATAGGGCCGTGGGATGATAGGCTCTCCTTTGTGTTCGCCTTCAGTGTAAATGAGATTTTTTTGACTTTTAGCCGTATGGCCAAAAATGCTTAAAGTGGTGCGCTTGAAAGGATTAACACAATTTCCCTGCGCATCCCTGCCAAAACAGATCGTCGGCAGTTGATAGGGACCTATTTTTATATGGCCCTCTTCGTTTAACAGAATTTGGGGAAAGCTTATTTTTTCGCCCAATTTAGCCAACCACTTGCCCACATCTTTAACACTAAAAGCTTCAGCAGGTTGAGGGGCAGGTAAAAATTGCAGAATCAAACTCGTTAACACCACTAAAGCAATAGATTTTTGTAAAAAGCGTACCATAGATTTATGTTTTTATTTTTCCTTTAAACTTCTTAATGGGATTTTGCCATCAGCCATCATTTCTGCTATGTTTTCCAAGTGTCCGGCAAAATGAGTGGAAATGCATTTTTCCACTGGCACACAGCAAAAACCTTCTTTTTGAATATCTTCGTCCTCAGAACCGGGCGGGGCTATATTAGAGCTTGCTTTATATTCTTCAAAAGAACAACAGAAATCACCGTTTTTTGTTTCATAATTTTGACCATTATCGTCTTTTTCTATACATTTGCCGCCTGCTTGCGAATTAACTGCTCGGCAACGTTGGCATTTTTGTTTTTCTTTGTTTAACTTCAAGCAACACATTTTAGTGCCATTTATGCCCGTTGTTGGTTCTGCCTCTTCTCCAATAAAAGTGTTGCAGTCCGTGGTCCATCTATCAACCTTACGGCAGCGAGGCGTGCAAGCTTGGGCTTTAGCTAACAAACAGCATTCGTTTTTGCCATTGTTTTGGCGCAAAATTTCTCCGGGCTTGCAATTTTGACCTGCTGGCAGTTCGTAACAAGCCCTACCAGCAACATCAGCGGCTGTTTTTTCACCAATGCTAAATCCTAACAATCCTGCTAAATACCTGCCTGCTTGTTTGGGCCAATCCACTAAAGCAGTTTCTAATCCATCTTGCACTTTTTCTACCACCTTTACTGCTCCTGCATCTATCCACTGCGTTTTTTGCTTGCCAATCTCTACAAATTCTTGCAGGGATTGTTCTAATCCCAACATTCTGAATATAGTATCTGTTAGTGGCTGGCCCAGCATAGTGTTAGCAGATAAAAGATCCATTAGGCTTTGGTTTGGTGCTTGTTTCGAGGGCTGGAGGGAAAGAGGTTTTTTGAGATACATTTCTAATAAATCAACAGGTGTTCTTTTTAAAACATTAATCCATTCTGTGTTTTGAATTTTCCCTTCTTTTCTAATATATAAGTTGCAAAAATCACCATTATTACAGATTAAGTCAATTATGTTCTCCTTTGGTAGAAGATCGCGAATAGGTGTTTGCATAAAATTGAGAAATTCACCAAACTGGGCTTTGGTTGTGTTTGGGCTTTCAAAAACAAAAATTATTTTAGCCTCATTCTCAGCGCCAAATTCTATAAAATAATATGTGTTGTTGTTAGAAGTAAAAGAAGCAGAAGGTTTGAATGCCGTATTATCAATGGTAATTGTCACAGAATCATCTGCGGGAGCAAATGTTAAGTCTGAGTCAATATTTGCTCCAAGTGCATTTAGTTGTTCTATGGCTGAAGCAGGCAAGCAGGAAGAAATAGAATTGTTTGCTGCAGCGCAACCCTTTACTTTTTCAGGAGCATAAAGCACAAAAGAATAGGTTTGAGAATCAGGCATACTCTGTTGTAAGTTGCTTAAAGCGCTGATAGGATTGTTGCCCAGCATATAGTCTATGAACTGATTTAAACTTGCTGGTCTTTCACCTACATTATAGCAAAGCCCCTTGCCCGAGCCATTCGGACTAAATGTTTTATCACAGCACATTGCCTGACCATTTTCTACATAAAATTGCTCGTCTTTTCTGCAATCAGCAGGCGAGCCTGGGCTTAATTCGTTTGCTAATAAATCAAAAAGAATAATATATTCTTTAGGTTGAATATAGTTTCTTAGCGGCTGGTCTAATCCAAAAATTTCCTGAGGTGTTTTATCTAAGATTTTGCAAAGAACATACTCTTCAGCGCCCTCTTTGCCAGAATTGGCAATAATTCTGATTTGGTCAGCCAAAGTAAAGGATTGCACACTTTCCATTGAATAGGGTAAAGCAGTTCTAATGTTATCTAAATTTTCTGCTCTCACATTGTCAAAGGCAAAATCAGGAAAAGCAGATTCAAAATCTTCAATTACTTTCGCGCAAACATTATTTTTGAGAAACTGATAGATTGTTTGATTTAAAACCCCCCCTTGATAGTTAAGCAGTGCATCTTTTATAGAAATATCTGCTTGGCTTTGCAGAAAAAAGATAATTGTTGAGGTAAAATCTTTTTCTTTCTTTTTAACAACGTCTTCCCAATTAATTTTTCGTTTTTGCGCCAATCTTTGAATATCAGTAAGAAAGTCAGGAAAATCATTTGCCATTTTGGCATAAAACTTTATCTCTTCTTCTTCTTTTTCTGTTTCTGTTCGCGCATTAACGGAGGGGCTTTTTACTGCTTCAGAAAGTAGAGTGTAAAAAATAGAATTTTGAGCCAAAACGTTGCACAACTGGCAAGCCGTTGCCTGTTCAGAACAATTTTGATTGCCCGTAATGCTTTCTTTGGGGCAATCATATGGGCAAAAACAATCACCTGTCTTAGAAGAGCATTGCTTAGTGCTTTGTTTATCCAGCAAGTTGCAGGTGTTTATAATTGTTTGCTTAAGAAATCTACCTATTGTTGTTTGCGAGCCCAATGCCAAAGTAGTAGGATTTTGACAAGCATAGTTAATAAAATAACACCAGGGCATCAGGCCACGGAACTTCTCCTTTTCTGTCTCATTTTCTGTAAGACGAGGAATTAAAGCAAACTGGTTTTGGAAAAGGTTTTGGCATTGTTGGGCAATTGATGGAGTGCCTAAGGTCGCCGCATTATTTTGCCAGGTGAGCAATGTTTCCCCGCACATAATCTTTTTAGGAGACACCTGAATAATATCTTTGATGATATTTGTAGCCCCAGGGAAAAGTATTTCTGCTAAAGATTTGTTTAACCAATTATTAATATCGAAACAGTGCTCTTTTCCTTCGCTGTCTGTGTAGCAAATCTGTGATAAAACATTGCCTAATTGGTCCTTTAAAGCCTTTACTACATTATTGCATTTGTCCTGCCAAGCAGAATCTTGGGCATAACGATTGTTGCAGGTGTAATAAGTCAATTCTTCAAAAACTGTTTGCTCTAAATGCTCTTCTAATTGGCATAACTTATTGCCTATTTTGGGATTTACGCAAAAATCTTTTTTTATTTTAGGTTGGTCTTTCCATTCTGTTGTAAAATCGATATTTTTATCATTAGGAAGATCTAAAACAAAATCAGAAACTTTTATCCAGCCATTATTGCATTTGTAATCCGCGTTGTTAGGATTTGTTTTCAACGCTGTTAAGGCATTATTATATTTTGTACAGAAATTTTTTAGTTCAGCCCTGAGATTGCTTTGCAAAAAGTCAGCAATTTGGTCAGGTAAAACATCTTTTACAGAAGCGCTCAAAAAGTTTTGCAGCATTTGTTGAAAGCCCACAATTTTATTCCAGTAAACCATTAGAGGCGCTAAAAAATTATCTTCCACATAAACTCTGGCGTATTCCAAAGCCATATGCAAGGCGGTTTGGGTTAAAGCCACGCCTAATTGTTCTGCATAATTTATCAAGCCTGTTTTCATCCAAGTGCTTAATTTTTTCTTATCGCGCATTGTTTCCACAGCGCCTTGTAAATCCCGGCCGAGATTGTCGTCTTCATAACAAGCGCCTTCTTCGTAATTTTTCTTGATATTTGGTAAACTAAATTTAAAGTTCCATTCTTCATTTTGGCTTTCGCTTCTTTCTATAGTATAAGGATTGCGCCAAGAATAGCCTGCGTTTTCACAAATGGTGGGAGCAAAAACTGCATTTGTAAATTTGTCGCTATATTTAATATCTTTAATTTGAGTACCATAATAAATA
>Ga0315298_1002729_pt1 | contig 29233 bp, 31 predicted proteins | sample WHS_1_MG_FD_203077 | JGI IMG/M metagenome (GOLD analysis project Ga0315298, IMG submission 203077) | Extremophilic microbial mat communities from Washburn Hot Springs, YNP, Wyoming, USA - WHS_1_MG | ecosystem: Environmental > Aquatic > Thermal springs > Hot (42-90C) | place: USA: Wyoming... | reverse complement strand
ACAATTACCGAAGTCGCACAAAGAACCATTGAGGCAGGGCAAACTGCCCAGATTATAATTATTATTTACTTTACCCTTATTTTAATTGCAGGGATTTTATTCGTGCTGGCAAATTATACTTTGAAAAACGCTCCGACCTTAGATAGAACTTTCTTTATCCCTTGGAAAAGAACGAAAAAAAGAGGCAAAAAGATAATTTCGGGAATCATTGAAGATGAAAAAAAACGACCTATTTCGCTGATGAATGTAACCCTTTCTGATGCCCTTGAACATAAAATTGATTCAACTTTTAGCAACCAAGAAGGCAGATTTTGCTTTAAAGTAAATCCCGGCTCTTATCTTGTAACAGCTGAAAAATTTGGCTTTGAACCAGCCGTGACCAAAATAATCACTCTCAAAGAAGAAGATAAAAAAATAGAGGTTGCTCTTAAAACTAAAAAAATAGAGGATGCTAAAGCCAATCCGCCTTCGGTCAAATTCTTAATTTTTAGCCGCCCAATTTTCTTGGTCTTGGCAGCGGCAGGTGTTTACACTACTTATCTTGCTTTAAGTTTTTTCTCAATTATTATTGCCTTGACAGCTCTGGCAACTGTGATAACATCGCTTGCGTTTTTTATCCTTAATCGGCGCATGGGACTTGAACTCTGCGACCACAAAGGTAAAAAAATCAAAAATATTAAAGTTGAGATCGCTAGCGCTAAAGGAGAAGTGCTGGAAAAGGCGGAAACTGACAACGCTGGCAAAATCAATCTTTTTGTCGCCGAAGGATTTTACAAAATTATAAGCGACCAAGCACCCTCGCGAACTTTCAAGGCAAATAGCAAGGAAATTGTTAGCTTAAAGTTAAAAATTTGACTCAAGCTAACTATTTAGCGCACAGTTCAATAATACGCTCAAAAACTCGCTTTGAGCCATCGGGAGTTCCAACTTCAATTTTTTCGGCTCGACCAATTTCTCCAAGTCCCACCCCGAGAATAATATTTCTTTTAGCTTGCTCTTCCAAATCCTGATCAATTTTCTCATGAGTCAATTTTAGATTTTCAATATATCTTTCAAGAGTCGTACCTTGCTTTTGCAAATTTTCACGCAAAACCGCTTTCATTCTCTCTTTTTCATTTTCAATCAGCGATTTAGGAATATCAACTTTGGTCATTTTGATAATTTGGTCAGAGATAGTAGCAATTTGCATTCTTGTCTCGCGCTCTTTTTTCTCCTGCTCCAAGCTTTTTTTAATATTTGCTTTAAGAAGAGATAATTTTTCAGCTCCAAATTTCTTGGCAAATTCTTCGTTGGCTTTTGGCAAAACCATTTCTTTAAGGTCATTAAGCGTCAATTTAAAATGAACTTTTTTGCCCGCGAAATTTTTGTCGGCAAAATCCTTAGGGAGCTCCAAGTCAAATTCTTTTGTTTCGCCTTTTTTCATTCCAATTAAATTTGACTCAAATCCCGGAACAAGAGATGTCTCGCCTATTACCATTGGAAAATTCTGGCTTGTCAGCTTTTCTTGTATTACTTTCTTGATACTTCCAACAAAGCTAATCAAAACCCAGTCACCAGAGCGAGCCGTGCGATTGACATCTTTAAGCTCAGCTGCCTGCCGACGGAGATATTCAATTACTTTTTCAACTTCTTCGTCTGTGACGACAAGAGCTTGAGGATCAATTTTAGAAACTTTGATTTTCTTGTAATCACCAATTTCGGCTTTTGGCAAAATATCAAATTCAACTTCAAAAACCAATTCGTTCTCGCCGCCTTTTGTAAAACTCGGGTGTTTTGAAATTGAGATTGAAGGGGGAGTAACAGGATAGACACCATGCTCAGCCAGAGCTTTTTGATAACCTTCATTAATTGCCAGCTCCAGCGCATTTTGAGAGAGTCTTGCCTGCCCAATTGCTTCAATTGTCATCACCCGTGGAGCATGACCCGGACGAAATCCGGGCAAATTAACAGTCGGAGCCAAACGCTGATATTCCGACTCAAAATATTCCTCCATTTTTTCAGCTGGAACAGTAACTGTAATCTTAACCCGATTTTTTGAGATTTGATGCTTTTTGGTTTTCATTTATCCTCCAATAAAAAAACACTACCAGAAAAAAACAAATAAATCAAAACTATTTATCATCGCATCACCCCCTCGGAGCTGGATAGCAAGGATGAAATTCCCCGCCACTTGCTGCTAACAACCAGCGCACCACTTCTGGCTGCGCGATTTTTCTGTCTAGTGAGATTGGCAGGATAAATTAAGTATAAGAAACTGGGAAAACCGCCAATAAAAATTAGGATGAAAATATATTGATTTTTTCTTCAACTCGTTTTGAAATATAGGAGCTCGCGGTGTTTAAAATTTCCCGTGGGTCAGTTTGCCTATCTTGCAAAGCTCTTTTTACTCCTTCAACAAACGCCTCGCGCAACTCCGTGTCAATATTAATTTTCACCACACCTTCAGAAATTGCGACTTTATACTCGCGCTCTGCACGATTTGAACAGCCATGCAAAACAAGCGGAGCGCGAATTGTATCCTGAATTTTAGCCAAAAGTGTAAAATCAAGTTGCTCTTCAGCAGTTCTCTCGCCGTGAATGTTACCGATAGCAACTGCCAACATATCCGGCCTAACCTGATCATAAAACATCAGCGCTTCAGCCGGGTCGCTTTTAAAAAGTCTAGCTTGAATTGAGTCCTCTTGCCCTCCGATGCGGCCAATTTCCGCCTCAAAAACCACGCCGTGTCTATGCGCTATTTTTCGCAACTCCGCAGAAAGTGCGATATTCTGGTCAAGCGGCAATTTCGAGCCGTCAAACATCACTGAGTCAAAACCGGACTTGATGCACTCTTTGATTAAATCAAGATGAGTGCCATGGTCAAGGTGAAGAAAAAACGGAATCTTTGATTCTTTTTTAAGCTTTTCGGCAATAAAAAGAATTGAATCTAAACCAGCATATTCAATTGATTTTTCTGAAACCATCAAAAGAACGGGTTTTTGAGTTAAGTTTGCCGCCTGAACTATAGCCCGAGCACTCTCAAGATTATAAAAATTGAATCCGCCAATTGCGAAATGTTCACGATAAGCTTTGTTTAAATACTCTGAAAGTTTCATTTTAATAACATCTCAAGCGCCGGCAATTTTTTTCCAGTAATTAAATCACTTGTTGCGCTACCTCCGGTTGAAATAAAATCAAAACGGTCATTCAATTTAAGATAGTCAATTACATCAGCTGTATTGCCGCCCGAAGCGACTTTTTCGGCTTTGAGCTTGGCAATGTAGCGAGTTAGCTCATAAGTGCCATGCACAAATCTTTTGTTTTCCGTCATACCCAAATTACCATTCCAAAAAATAGTTTTAGCTGTCGCCAAAATACTTTTATAAAGTAAAAGTGTTTGCGGACCGATATCAAATATACCATTTTTGATTGTCTGCTCGTTTATCGGCACAATTGCTCCCAATTTATTTATACCATCCGAGGGCAAAAAAACATTGCCAGTTTTTTTGTGATGTTCTAAAATCCATTCGTTTGCCGTGGCTCCACCAATCAAAACCGCATCTGCTTTTTTTGATAATGCTTCAATCACCGGTAGCTTATCCTCAATTTTTGCCCCACCAATAATCGCAACAAAAGGTTTTTCAGGCACAGCCAAAAAGCGAAACAAAAAATTGATTTCCCGCTCAACCAAAAGCCCGGCATAAGTCGGCAAAATCTCCTGCAGCTTGACCATTGAAGTATGTTTTCGGTGGATATTGGCAAAAGCATCTTGAACAAAAACATCGCCTAATTCAGCAAGCTCTCGCGCAAACTCAGATGAGTTTTTTTCCTCGCGAGGGTCAAAGCGTAAATTCTCAAAAAGACGAAACTTATCTCCAAGTTGATAATATGACTTGAGTGCCGGGCTTTTTTGTGTAGTTTTTTGAGGCTTGGGGTCAAACTTAACTTTCAACTTCTCCGCCAAAATTTTGGCGATAGGAGCAGTTGAAAATTTCTTGTCCACCCCTGCCGGTCGGCCGAAATGACAAATAATATTAATTTCTTTTGCTCCGCGCTCCAAAATTTTTTTTAAAGTGGGGATTTCAGCATCAATTCTCCTTGTATCCTCAACCTTTCCATCCTTCACTGGCACGTTAAAATCAACCCTCACCAAAACACGCTTTCCACGAAAATCAGCTCTGGCTAAAAGCCTATGAGAAGGAACTCGCATTATTCTTTTAAAATTATCGACCACTTTTTACTTCCGATGTAATTTTACAAATTTTACAAAATTCTTTCGCTTGGAGCGAAGCGCCGCCAACAAGAAGCCCGTCTAAATTCGGCTGCATCATAAACTCGCGCACATTATTTTTATCCACTGACCCGCCATATAAAATTTTAACTTCATCAGCCGCCTCGCCAAATTTTGCTTTAAGATGATTTTTAAAAATGTAGGCGATAGCTGCAGCATAGGCGCCGGTAGCGGCATTGCCAGTGCCAATTGCCCAAATTGGTTCATAAGCAATAGAAATAGAGGATAAATCAGCCTTGTTAACTTTTTCCAAAGCTTTATCTAGCTCAAGCAAAATTCCGCCTTGTCTTTTCATTCTTTCCACTTCTTTTTCGTAATGGTCCTCAAGATGAAATCTTTCTGCTTCGCCTACACAAATAATTGGATTTAATCCAAGTTTCAAAGCCGCCGTAACTTTTTTCTGCACCATCTCGTCAGTTTCACCAAAGTGCCGGCGGCGCTCACTGTGACCCAAAATTACAAATTTACAAACCCCTCTCACCATACTCCCAGAAATTTCCCCTGTATATTCTCCGGAATCCTCCCACATCATATTTTGAAGACCAAAGTAAAGATTCTGTGGACGTGCGCGAGCGCTATCATAAATTGGATAAATAAAAACTGCCGGCGGACACAAAACAACATCAACATGCTTGATATATTCAACATTGCTAATAACCTGCCCACCAAGAATAAGCGCCTCTGACAGCTTAAGATTCATTTTCCAGTTGCCAACAACCAAGGGGTAGTCCACTTGCGTCCTCCTTATTCTTATTTATCAAAAATATTAAAGTAAAGCTATTACCTCACGAAAAGTAATAATCAAAACAAAAAGCATTAAAATTGCAAAACCAAGAATATGCAGAAGATTCTCAACTTCAGTTTTCAAAACCTTGCGGCGGGTTATACCTTCACATAAAATAATCACCGCCCGACCCCCATCTAAAGCAGGAAAAGGCAGGATATTAATCATACCTAAATTGATTGATAAAACCGCGGCAAGCTGAATCAAATATATAATCCCCATCCTGACCGCCTCGCCGGTGATATTGAAAATCCCGACTGGCCCGGCAACGCCCTCGGAAATTTTCCCTTTAATGAAAAGTCCGCTCAAGAAATCTTTAAGCAGCGTAAAAACGTACCCTGTGGTTAAAATCATATCCTTAAACCCAGCATAGATTGCCCCAAGGGGCGTCAATTTTACAAGCGGCACATCAATAATTCCTACTCCAAGCGGCGCTTCAGCATTTTTTGAAATATGAGCTGACTTTTCAATTGTTTCGCCTTTTCTTTTGATTAAAATTTTTACATCTCTATCAAGATTTGATTTGGTAAAATCCACAAAACTTTGCGTTGAATTAAAACCTAAAATTAAATCTCCAACTCTTAAATCCGCCGCTTGGGCAGGGGAATCATTATTAACTTGAGCAATAACAATCTGATGCGTTTTTTGCCCTGCCAGAGTATCTGGATTAAGGCTAATAGGCGACATTCCAATCATATAACCGACTGACAATAAAACGCCGGCCAAAATAAAGTTCATAATAACACCGGCAACCACAATCAAAAATTTAAAACGCGCTTTTTTGCGCGAAAACGAACGAGGAGAATCACTTTCTTTTTCTTCTCCCAACATCTTTACATACCCGCCAAAAGGAATAGCGTTAATTGAATATCTGGTCTCGCCCTTTTTCCAAGAGAAAAGTCGTGGCGGAAAACCAAAAGCAAATTCTTCAACTTTAACGCCTAACAACTTGGCTGCAATAAAATGGCCACCTTCATGAACGAAGACTAATAACCCCAAAATAATTAAAAAAGCAAGTAGTGTTAGCCAAAACATATTTTAAATTTCTAATTTTATACCGCTTTCAATTCCTTTTCTTTTTCTACAATCAACTCTTCAATTTTTTTATTATAATCGTCAATGATTTTATTCAATTCTTTTTCTGCCGCGTAGCGATCATCTTCGGTGATTTTGCTGTCTTTTTCCATCTTTTTTATTTTCTCCCAACTATCAGCACGGGCAGTTCTCAACGCCACTCTTGCTTCCTCGCCTTTGCGTGCGATATTTTTGGCTAGCTCTTCTCTTCTTTCTTGAGTCATTGGAGGAAGCACGATTCTAATTAAATTACCGTCGTTTATTGGAGCCAAGCCAAGATCTGAATTTCTAACCGCAAGTTCAATGTCGCCAAGTGAATTTTTATCCCAAGGCTGAATAATAATCTGAGTAGCATCAGGCGTAGTAATAGTAGCCATCTGTTTCAAAGGCGCAGTTGATCCATAATAGGTAACTAAAATATTTTCAACCAAGCCGGTTGAAGCTCGTCCAGCTCTTATACCCGCAAGACTCTCTTTAAGTTTTTCAATTACTTGATCAAACTTGACCTTGAGACTTTTGATTTCTGATTGATACATATAAAATTACTCCTTACTCTTGATGAGTTTATATCTGGTTTTATTTTATCCTTGAGTCCACAAATTATCAAGAGCGGCAATTTAATTGCATTAGAACACGCGCTATATCAAATATACAAAAATTTATTCTTCGCCGAGAATATATCTCACAAATCGTCTGATTTTGATATTTTCGCCGATTTTAGCGATGGCTTCTTTCAAAAGATCATCTATTGTCTTGCCCGGCTCTTTAAAATATTCTTCTTTGAGTAATTCTTCAACATCTTTAGCATCAGATTGAGCTATTTGCAAAGCAATTTCATGAACAAAATTTTTAAAATCTTCATTGCGGGCAACAAAATCAGTTTCGCAACTTACTTCTACCAAAACACCAATTTTTCCCAAATGAATATAGCTGTCAATCAGGCCGTGAGTCATTGCCCTATCGGCTTTTTTGGCAGCAATTTTCACTCCTTGCTCTTTCAAAATTTCCTCGGCTCTTTTTTCATCGCCGTTAGCTTCATCAAGCGCTTTTTTGACAGCCATTACTCCAGCGCCAGTTTTTTCACGAAGTCTTTTAATCTTTTCCATTATTCCGCCTTTTCCTCAACTTTACTTTCAGTCGCCAATTTTTTCTCCAAACGCTCTTTGCTGTCGGACACAACTGGTTTTTCCTTGTAATTTTCTTTAATTGTTTGAGCGGCTAAATCTAAAACCAAGTTAATCAACATGCGAGAATCGTCGTTGGCCACAATTGGATAGTCAATTTCCGCTGGATTAGCATCTGTATCGCAAATTGCAACTACGGCAACACCTTTCCTTTTAGCTTCACGGATAGCAGCTGACTCTCTGGCAGCATCAACCACAAACAAAACATCAGGAATTCGCTCGAGATTTCCTAGCCCGCCAAAAATAACTTGAGTTTTCTTAAGGTTTCTTTCAATTTTAAGACGCTCATTTTTTGTCAGATGTTCATATTTATTTTCAGCCAGATCATTTTGGGTCTGAATCATCTTTTTTACACTTTTTGAAACTACTTCAAAATTAGTCAAAAGTCCGCCGGGCCAGCGCTCAATAACATAAGGCATTTTAAGCGCCTCGGCCACTTCCTTAACTTTGTCTTTTGCCTGAAGTTTTGTTCCAACAAAAAGGAAAAGAGCGCCTTCTTTAGCCTGTGCCTTGATAAATTCAAGCGCTTTTTCCAGAAGCTCACGGGTTTTACTAAGGTCAATCACTGCAATCTTATTTTGAAAACCATAAATAAAACGAGACGACCTCGCATCGGTCCGTGAACGCTGATGGCCAAAGTGGGCTCCGGCCTTAAACAATTCTTTAATATCAGGCATTTTTTGTGTCATAAAAAACTTCTCTTAGATTATAGAGGAAAATTTAATTTTAATCAACCCCTCCACCAAAACATAAAGCGGAACACTTTGCGAGGTGGTACTCGCAAATAATTTATTCCATCTTAAGGTGAAGCATTCAAGTTTTTGGTGATGGACATGTCTCTCACTTTTCAGCAACTAATCTCTTGCGAGATTTAACTCTTCCATTAATCAATCTCTTTCTCCTGCCGAGTTTTTAGAATTATTTATTCTGACGGATAACAGCTGATAACTGGAAGCTAATATCTAACCCCGACAATGATTTTTTAAAAGTTTACAAGAGTAACGCACTTGTTATTGAGCCTGTAAGCAAACCTGCTCCTTATTGCGTCTATTCACAAAAAGAACTAGAAAATTTTGTATTGTTTTATTTAAATATTGAACAGTTTGAAAAGTTGCGCTTTAATTCTTTCGGGCAAAATTTTCAGGCGGGGTATCTCGCTAAGCTCGCACCACAAAACCTCATCCTTAATGCCAGTTTGAGGATTTGTATCGCCGGAAGTTTTCATTTTTCCTTTGGGGTTAAAAGCAATAAAATAATGCTCGAGTCTTCCCATATTTTCAAATTCCGCTATCTTGACCAATTCAGACAAGCTTAAATCTGTCTCCTCTTTGATTTCTCTGCGAAGAGCATCCGCTATACTTTCATCTTCCTCAACTCCTCCGCCAGGTAAAACATAATATTCCTGGCTTCCTTTAAATCTATGAAGAAGCAATATTTTTGAATCCTTCAAAATCACAGCGGCAACTCGTTGCTTTATTCTTTTTGAAGTATAGTCCTCTAAGACGACCTTAATTAAATCAAATATGAATTTTACTCCTTCTCCTTCGATATATGCCTGAAGCTCCTCGTCGGAAATATAATTCCAATCTTTTCTAATAGAATATGCTTTCAGCATCGGTCTTGTGTTGATACTTTTGCCATAGTTGGCCACAATCTTCTCAGTTATCTCTTTTTTCTTTTTGCACCAAATTCCCTTGTAAATAAGACACCAATCGGCTGTTTCAAAAACCCTGTCAATAAATTCTCTGCCATAGGTGCGAATATAGCCACTGGTGTTAAAAATATTTAAAGACGCGAATTTTCTTGCAATTTGAAATCTCATTTCCCGCAGGTTGTAAATGATTAATGGCTTAATAGTTAATTCGGAAATTCCGCCTCTAGCCTCAATTTGATGCTCTACAAAATCACGAAATTTAAAGTCTTTTTTTCGGTAGAGAACCTTACCCTGCGAATAATGCTTCAGAAACTCAATATCAAGATAATTTCTAAAATCATCAAGAGTGTGGGTTAAAATTGAGATTTTAACTTCATATTTTTTAGAAAGAGTTTTAACAATCTCTCTTATTTTACGCAAGTCATTATAATCAATTGATCCAGGACCGTCGGGCGACTCAAGAAGAACTAAAATATCAATATCGCTATATTTTAAAACTGCTTCTTTGTCCAAAACACTTCCAAGCAGTACAATCGCCTTGATATTTTCCTTTGATAAGTGATTGTTAAGAAGCTCCTGAACTGTCGCCTTATACGCTGTATCAAATATTTTTTGCATTTTATTTTAATAATATGAGCAGGTCCCGATTGAAGAAACTTCACCATTGCTGGATAAAAGTCCCTACCAAGACACCGCTCGTAAACACTATCAATCGCCATCCGAGAAAGCATGACTCTTTCCGTGTACACGATAGTGAGTCCGCTACTCTCCATCATCGACATAACCCTATCTTGCAGCCCGCGTGCCAAACAGTCAGATTTCAATATGCTTAGGCTTAGAGACGAGTCTCTTCTCAACTTAGCCACTCCTTCTTGAGAAAGTCTGACTCTACACCTCATACTTTACCCTGGAAATGCTATAAAATCAAACCCTGTATGAGCCACATAAATACAAGACCTATAGTATGGTCTTGAAAAATATTTGAAAAATGGTAATATTTCTCTGAAATGAAGAAAGATATTCACCCCAAATATTACGAAAACGCCAAGGTCAAATGTTCTTGCGGCGCAGAATTTGAAGTGGGCTCAACTACTCCGGAAATCAAAGTTGAAATCTGCAGCAACTGTCACCCCCTTTATACCGGCAATAAAAAACTGGTTGACACGGCCGGCCGCGTTGACCGTTTTGAGGCCCGACTAAAAAAATCGGAAGAACTCAAAAAGCAAGCCGAAGAGCGGCGGGCAAAAAAAGCTAAACCAAAGAGCGAAGAAAAATCCGAAGAGGAAAAATAAAATTCAAGGGTTTTTAATTCCTAATTAATCGTTCTGGATTTTGTATTATGTCTGACAAAATTGAAGAACTAAAGAAAAATTTAAAACTGCTTGAGTCAACTAAAGACCCTGAATTTAGAGGTTTGATTAATGAGGAAATTGCTCGCCTGGAAAAAGAGATAGTCGGCCAAGATGCGGAAGATTCTAAAAATGCAATTCTTGAGATCCGTGCCGGCACCGGCGGGGAAGAAGCAGAGCTTTTTGCAGGAGAACTCTCGCGGATGTATTTAAAATTTGCCGAGAGAAAAGGGTGGAAAGCAATTATCAATGACAAAAAAGAAACAACCTTGGGGGGAATAAAAGAATTAGTTGCGACCATTGTGGGCGGAAATGTTTATGGGACCCTCAAATACGAGGCGGGAGTCCACCGGGTCCAGCGCGTGCCCAAAACTGAAAAACAGGGGAGAATCCACACCTCCGCGGCCACCGTTGCCGTTTTGCCCGAAATTGAAGAAAAACAGCTTGAAATCGACCCTCGTGATTTAAAAATTGACGTTTATCGCTCCGGTGGGCACGGCGGGCAATCAGTAAATACAACCGATTCGGCTGTGCGCATCACTCACCTTCCTACTGGAATTGTCGTTACTTGCCAAGATGAGCGAAGTCAACTCAAAAATAAAGAAAAGGCAATGAGCATCCTGCGCGCTAAAATTTGGCAGATTGAACAGGAAAAAGAACAATCACAAATGAGGTCAAAGCGGCTTTCAATGGTTAGATCTGGAGACCGCTCCGAAAAAATTAGAACATACAACTACCCACAAGACCGCATCACCGACCATAGAATCCCTAAATCTTGGAATAATATGGAAAAATATTTAGATGGTGATTTAGACCCAATTATTGACGAACTTAAAATAACTGATAGAAAAAATCAGCTGAAAGAACTGATATAAATTATCAATCTTTGCATCAAGAATTTTTAATTTTGAATTTCGCTCTTGATCCTCAATTTTAAATTTTGGCTTAATAAAAATGAGCTACATAACACCTAAACAATTAATCAAGGCCTCTAAATTGCCAACCGAACTTGCAGAAGAATTGGTAGGGGACTTATTTAAAATTTCCAGAGAAAAGCTGTTTTTAGACGGAGAAAAAATTCGCCTTAGTAAGAATTATTTAATGAAATATAAAAAAATTGAGGAAGCAATTTTAGCCGGCACTCCCCTACAATACGCGTTGGGACACACTTGCTTTTACGATCGTGAATTTAGAGTCAACAAGTCAGTTCTAATCCCCCGCCCTGAAACCGAACTATTAGTTTCTCTAGCTTGCAATTTTTTAAGACAACAAACTTCTAGCCACAAACCACTAACGATTATTGACATTGGTACCGGCTCTGGCTGTATTATTATAAGTCTTTATAAAGAATCGGAAAAATTCGTCATTCATAATTCATTATCCATAATTCGTTTTTATGCCACTGATATTTCCCTTGCCGCTTTAAAAGTGGCAAAACAAAATACGAAACTGCATAACGCCAACATAAAATTCTTACAAAGCGACCTTTTAGACAATCCTCAACTTCCTAAAAAATTTGATTTGATTCTTGCAAACCTTCCATATCTTACAAAAGATGAAACAAAAAAATTAAAAGATGAGCCTCGAAAAGCCCTTTATGGCGGTAAAGACGGATTTGAACTTATTGAAAAATTAATTAAAAAATTACCGGAAAGATTAAACGGATTGGCTATCATTGAAATTGGCTACAACCACGGCAAAAAAGTAAAGAAAACTGCTAAAGAGTGCGGATTAAACGCTCAAGTAAAAAAAGACCTAAATGGTTTTGACAGATACGCTTTAATCACGAAGAAATATCACCGAGCTTGACTTTCACATCCATTTCTTTTCCGTCACGCAAAACCCGCAATGTTACCTCATCACCGGGCTGATACTTGCCTAATAATCCAATTAGTGGTTTATCTTGATTTATTTTATCGCCATTTATCTTTAAAATCACATCTCCCTCTTTAATTCCGGCTTTATCAGCTGGAGAGTCCTTAACCACTGCTGGCTGATTGCCTGTTTGATCCCCAATGACCAAAACACCTTTATCCTCTTTCATACCCTTAATTGCTGCAATCTTCTGATCAATCGGGACATATCTAATGCCAATATATGGCCGAACAATCTTGCCAGTCTTTTTAGCTGAATCAATGGCTGCTTTAAGCGAGTTAATTGGGATGGCAAAACCCAGACCCTCTGCCTGCCCCTTGGCTGCCGTAGCCGTATTTATGCCAATCACTTGACCCTTGAGATTGACTAATGGTCCGCCAGAATTCCCCTCGTTAATTGCCGCATCAGTTTGCAAAAGCCCTTCAAGCGACTCGGCATTATTTCCACTGCTTTCTGCCGCTGTCAAAGCCCTCTCCTTACCTGAAAGCACACCGACCGTGACCGTGTTTTGAAATTCACCTAAAGCATTGCCAATAGCAATCACTCTCTGGCCTATATCAAGATTATCCGAATCGCCAAACTCAACTGTGGGTAAATTCTTAGCATCAATTTTCAAAATCGCAAAATCGGAAATCGGGTCTTTAGAAACAACCTTGGCGTCGTATTTTTTTCCGTCCTGAGTAATAACTGAATACTGAGCACCATCAACATTTGCCACATGCTTATTGGTGGCAATTAAGCCTTCTGAAGTGATAATAAAACCTGAGCCACCACCTTGCTGCCGTTGGACCTGCTCATCTGGCGCTCCCCAAAAGCCGCCAAATGGATTGATTATTTTGACGTCTTTGGTAAAAACAACGCTGACTACTGCCGGCGAAACCTTTTTAACAGCAGAAACCACCGCCGAATCTTCTTTAACAGAAATAGTTTCTGTTTTTTGCTGGGCTGGAAAATTTATTCCTCCTTCATTTTTAATACCAATGCTTTTCTGCAGAGTTGGAGAACTAGCAACCAGAGCAATTCCGCCAACCCCGCCAAAAATACCAGTCACAAAGCTTAAAATAATTATAAAGGCGATTAAATGTCTACTAGATTTATCCATACATAGCTCCCTTTTTCCTTAACCTTTAATTAATATTTGCCTTTTATATTATAGCAAAAAAGCAAAAATTATTTTTGTTTTTCTTCTTCTTTAGTTTCCTTTTCAATCTCATCAATTGCCGCAAGTTTACCAAGCTGTAAAGAAACAAATACAGCAAGAAAAGTCACCGCTATTGCATAAATGAGTTTTGAAACCAGCGTCTGTCCGGGAGCAATGTATTGGTTAATTAGTTCTTTAACTAACTCATTCCAAGCAAGAGCAGCAACCAAACCAAATGCGGATGTAAGAAGAGTAGAAAGTGTAACTATAAATTGATGACGAAGCTCACGCGCAATTCTCAATCGGTGAGAAATTTCTTTTTTTTCTTTTTTTTCTTTTGGCATTTTTTACTCCCTTTATCTATTAATTGCAAAGCGACTGGAATTTATTTAATAGAGTTAATCTTTTTAATAATTATTTGTCTTGCTATATTCGGATTAATATTGCCTTTGGTTTCTCTCATTACTTCCCCTACCAAAAATCCAATTACCTGCTCTTTCCCTGATTTTATCTTAGAAACAGCATCTGAATTTTTGCTGAGAATTTTTTCAACTACTTCGTCTACATCAATATCCGCCATACTAAATTCACGATCGTATATTAACTTTGGATTTTCATTTGAAGAAACCGATTTCTCAATTATTTTGCGGACAATATTTGATGGCGGCCCCTTCTCTAGAATCAGCTGCGCCAAATAAATTAAATTATCTATACTCATATCCAAAGCTGCTTCTTCGTGAATTAATATCTTGCCCACCAAACTAACTGCAGAACTGTCTTTTTCTCTAACCTTTTCCAAGAGATTATAAATATGCGGATTTTTGGCAATTTGTTCAATCCATTTCTTGTCTAACCCCCAGTCATTTATTTTGCTTCTCACCTCGCTAGGCATAGCTGGCAGATTTTTTCTAATTTCTTCAAGACTAAAAATCTCATGAACTTTAATCGGCGGAATATCAGGCTCTGGGAAATAACGATAATCTTTTGCCTCTTCCTTTTCTCTTAATATATATGTCTGCCCAGCCTTAGCATCATAACCGCGAGTAATTTTAGTTTTCTTTGCCGGCCAGCTATCATATTCTTCTCTTAGTCTTTTTTCTTCATAAATCAAAGCCTTTTCAACAAATTTAAATGAATTCAAATTTTTAATTTCTATAATTGGCGACATTTTTGACTGACGACTGACCGAAATATTTGCATCACAGCGCAAATGACCTTTTTCCATATCAGCATCAGAAATTTGAAGAGCGCGCAAAATCTCTCGCAGTTCCTGCATAAACTCCTTAGCCATTAGAGGTGTTGTGATATCAGGCTCTGTTACAATTTCCAAAAGTGGCGTCCCAGCACGATTTAGGTCAACCACAGAATAATTTGCACCTTCAGGATGAAGAAGTTTTCCTGCATCCTCTTCAAGATGAATACGATTAAGTTTGACTATTTTATCGCCAACTAAAAGTTCACCCCCAACACAAAATGGCTGATCATATTGCGAAATTTGATACCCTTTTGGCAAATCCGGATAAAAATAATGCTTACGGTCAAATTTCGATTCTTCGCAGATTTTTGCCCCCAGCGCCAAACCTAACTTCACAGCCATCAAAATCGCTTCTTTATTTGGAGTCGGCAATGTCCCGGGCATACCCAAACAAATTGGACAAACAAGCGTATTTGGCTCTGCAGCTTCAGCGTTATTGTCGCAAGAGCAAAACATCTTGCTCTTCGTTTTAAGTTGAGCGTGAATTTCAAGCCCAATAGTTGTCTTAAAATCTTCACTCATTTTTAAAAGCCCCCAACGTTACTAGAAATTTTTTCATTTTCCAAATAGCCTGCATTGCTTCATCGGCTGTCGTGTGATGGTCAACTTCATGAACAAGATGATTCCGTAGCTTATGAGCATCCCACATTTCCTGATAAACAAAACGGTCAACTAATTTTTCGCAACGTCGCAGCCGCTCTGCCATTGAATTACCTTTAATCCCCGCTCTTTTCATAACAGAATCAACTAATTTATCGGCTTCTATCACCGCCAGCTTTGGCTCCATAGCCTCAATTTCTTGAAAGCGCCGGCTGATTTCTCCTTTGGGAAAAACAACGAATTTATTTTTTTGGAGTAGCCGATCAACCAAAGTAGCAACACTCTTTTCAAAAAAAGAGAAAAACGAAGGGGTATTTTCTTTATTTTTGTAATACTTTTTAGCCATTTATATATCTGGTTTTTGTTTTATATTAATTGCTTTCTCAAGTTGATGTGAAACTTGCAAAATAATTTCCTCACCAAGTATCGGGCCAATAATTTGGATTCCAACTGGCAAATTTTTTCCATCGCGATTAACAAAGCCGGCTGGAGTTGAAATTGCCGGAACACCAGCGGGATTAATTGGCACAGTATAAATATCGCTCAAATACATTTTTACTGGATCACTGGTTTTCTCGCCGATTTTAAAAGCAGGAGTTGGAGAAACCGGTGTTATAATTACATCAACCCCACTAGCTGAAGAATTAAAAGCTTTTTCAAAATCTTGTTTCACGAGCGTGCGAAGCTTTAGAGCGCGACGATAATAAGCATCATAATACCCAGCAGATAAAACATAAGTGCCGAGCATAATCCTACGCTTTGCTTCGTCACCAAAACCTTGCCCTCTGGAAGAAAAATAAACCTCCTCAAGCGCTTGATTTTTATTTTTACGCAAAGTAGAAAAGCCATATTTAATACCATCGTAACGCGAAAGATTTGAACTCACTTCAGCCGGCTGAATAATGTAATAAGTAGCTAAAGCGTAATCTGTGTGCGGCAGAGAAATTTCAACAGATTTTGCACCAAGAGATTCCAGTTTTTTGATTGCCCCTTTAACTATTTCTTCTACATCCTTATCCATTCCAGAGGTAAAGTATTCTTTGGGAATACCTACTTTCAGCCCTTTAAGATTCCTATCCAAATTATCTGAATATTTTGGTACCGGAACATCCAAAGTTGTTGCATCGAGCGGATCACGGCCAGCAATTATTTCCATTAATAAAGCAGCGTCTTCAGTTGTTTTTGTAATTGGACCAACTACATCAAGAGAAGAAGCCATAGCAATTACGCCATATCTAGATACACGACCGTAAGTTGGCTTAAGTCCAATTACACCACAAAGTGAAGCTGGCTGGCGGATTGAACCGCCAGTATCCGTACCAATTGAGCCCAAACACTCATCTGCGGCAACAGCTGCTGCCGAACCGCCCGACGAACCGCCGGGAACCCTATCTAAATCCCAAGGATTATGCGTCGGCCCAAAATCAGAGTTTTCTGTGGAAGAACCGTGGGCAAAAGCATCAAGATTAGTTTTACCAACCATAACCATCCCAGCATCCTTAAGCCGTTTCACGATCGTAGAATCATATGGCGGAATAAAATCTTTTAAGATGTTTGAAGCTGCTGTCGTCTCAACGTCTCGCGTACAAAAAAGATCTTTTATTGACAGGGGAATTCCATCAATTTTGCTCAATGTCTTTCCTGCTTTACGGCGTTTGTCAGATTCCTTAGCTTCAGCCAAAGCTGATTCCTTTAGGACTTTGAGATAGGCTTTGATCTTTGGTTCAACCTTATCAATACGCTCAAAAATAGCCTTAGTCAAATCAACAGAGCTAATTTTTTTCTCATTAAGTAATTTAGAAGCGGAACTTATAGTCAGTTCATATAAGTTCATTGTTTCTCCGCAATTATTTTGGGGACGACAATCAAATTTTCTTTACGATAGGGAACATTCCTCAAAATATCCTGAGATTTATCTGGAACTACTTTGTCGTCGCGTAAAACATTTCCAAGTCCTGTTACCTGAGATGTCTCTGCTACCCCCTCCAACTTGACCCGGTCAATCTTTTCAAACAAATCAAAAACTCCGTTGAGCTGACGGGAGAATTTGTCAATTTGTATATCCGTCAACTGCAAACGTGCCAATTTTGCCACCAGTAAAACATCATCTTTTTTAATCATAGCAATCCCAATTACATCTTATCACTTAACAAAAAATCTTCAAGCCAGAGGACAAAATACAAATACTCTAAAAATACAAACTTCGCTATTTGAGCATTTCCAAAAACTCTTGTTCTGAAATTTGCTTTATGCCTAATTTTTTGGCGCGCTCAAGTTTAGAGCCCGGCTCCTCGCCAACAATCAAATAGTCAGTACGAGAAGAGACATCAGAAGAAAACTCACCACCAAATTGCGTAATTTTTTTGTGCGCTTCCTCGCGCGTCATCGTTTCAAGCGTGCCTGTAACGACAAAAAGTTTTCCTTTAAGTTTATTTTTGGTTACAGCTGAACGATAGCTTTTGACTTTAACGCCAAATTTTTTGAGTTTGTTGATAAATTCAATATTCTTGCGGTCCGCTAAATACTCCGAAACAGATTGCGCCACTTTTTCGCCCACACCATACATCCGGTCAAGCTCTTCTTTGTTTGTTTTCAAAAATTCTTCAAGCGTCCCATACTGTTTAGCCATATCCTGTGCTACTAAACTACCAACATGACGAATGCCAAGCGCATAAATAAAGCGGTCCAATTCAATTTCTTTTTTCTCGTTAATTGAGTCAATTAAATTCTGGGCTGATTTATCGGCAAAGCGCTCAAGCGACTTGATATCCTCTACTTTTAAATTAAAAATGTCAGCTGCATCTTTAATCAACCCTTCTTCAATCAATTTTTCAATAATCTTCGGACCAAGTCCTAAAATTTCAAAAGCGCCTTTTGAGACAAAATGTTCAATTTGTCTTCTCTGCCGGATGGCGCAGTTTTTATCAGCACAATAAACATCTACCTCGCCTTCACGATGAATCACCTTCCCCCCGCAAACCGGACAGCGTTGCGGCATATGAAACTCTTTTTCCTTGCCAGTTCGCATTCTTTTAATTGGTTCAACAACTTCAGGAATAACATCGCCTGCCTTGCGAATAATAACTTCATCGCCAATCTTAATATCTTTGCGGCGGATTTCATCGGCATTGTGAAGCGTAGCGCGAGAAACGATTGAACCAGCCAGCGGTGTTGGCTCAAGCACTGCCACAGGCGTTAATTTTCCCGTGCGACCGATTTGGACAATAATATCTTTAACCTGCGATGTCGCCTCTTCTGCAGCAAATTTATAAGCAATTTGCCCGCGAGGCGCTTTGCCAACCACGCCCAACTGCTCAAAAACTTTTTTATCATTAAGAGTAATAACTACACCGTCAGTCAAATAATCAAGTTTCTTGCGAGCTTTTTCCCAATGCTTCAAAAAAGCAAAAACTTCATCTAAATTTTTACAAAACTTATTATGTTCACCAACTTTAAAACCTAATTTTTGGGCTAGTTCGTGTTCCTGCGAATGCTTTTCAAGTCCAATATCGCTAACAATCGCATACATCATAAACTTAAGATTTCGACTGGCAGTAACTTTAGGATCAAGCTGGCGAATAGAGCCGGCGGCAATATTGCGAGGATTAGCAAAAATAGGACCGCCTTTTTTCTTTTGTTCTTCATTCAATTTTTCAAAATCTTTTTTGGGCAAATATGCCTCGCCTCTTACCTCAAGAGTAGGATACTTCTCCCCGCCGCGAAGTTTTAGAGGGATGGATTGAATTGTTTTAAGGTTGGCTGTTACATCTTCACCAACAATTCCATCACCACGGGTCGCGCCAGTTGAGAAAACGCCATTTTTATAAATTAAAGTTACAGCTAAACCGTCCATTTTAAGTTCACAATAATAGCCAGAGTTCCTGATTTTGTTTTCACCAACTAATTTTATGAGACGCTCTTCCCAAGCTTTGAGGTCATCTTGCGAAAAAGCATCATTAAGCGAGAGCATTGGAACTTCATGATAGACCTTTTTGAATTTTGAAAGAGCTTTTCCTCCAACTCTTTGTGTGGGAGAATCAGGTGTCACAAATTCAGGATATTGTTCTTCTAATTTAGATAGTTCTCTTTTCAGCGAGTCATCAACTGCATCTGAGACACGAGGTTTATCAAGCACATGATAAAAATAGCGATTTTTATCAATCTCTTTACGTAAAGCCTCAATCCGTTTTTTTATTTCTTCCTTAGACTTTTCCACTATTATAAATATAAGCGAAAAACCAAATATAGTTCAAGGGGAAACGACAGTTAATTAAGCAATTTAACGATCGTGAAATAAGTTGTATTATCTTTAGTATAAACACTGACAACCGGTCCTGTATCGTTTTTGTTTTTTATCACTTTGTATGTAATTGTCCCTGAATCAACATCTCCTGTAACTGTCTGTGAACCCATTTGCTTCTGGTAAAAAGTAACAACTTGAGAAACTGAATCAGGACTGGTAAAAGTGGCAACTAATAACTTTTTGCCATTAATATCAACATTCCCGGCTGCTTGTTTGTCTGTGATTGGTTTTGCCGAAGGATAAACAGCAATACCATAATCTGCTTTAAGCGGATCTCCAATATACTGGGCAGAAAGACTATAATTTCCCTCCGCAACTTTGAAACCTGTGTCTGAAAACTCTTGCGTCACTTGGGCAGCTTTTGGCTTAGAAAGTGATTTCCAAACAAAATATCCGCCAACCGCAGCGATAGCAACAATAATAATAATGACAATAATCTTTTTCATTTATGCCTCAACTTTAGGAGCTGACTCAATTTCCTTTTTTTGGGAAATGTCAACATCAAATAATTCTTTTGGATGAAATTTAAAAATATTAGCAACAATGTTGCTTGGGAAAGTTTGGATTTTGATGTTTAAATCGCGAACATTTGCATTGTAAAAACGTCTAGCCGCTTCAATTTTATTTTCTGTATCGGTCAAATCATCCTGAAGAGACAGAAAGTTCTCATTTGCTTTAAGATTGGGATAGTTTTCCGCGACCGCAAAAACTGATTTTAATGCCTGTGACAGAGTATTCTCTGCCTGTTCTTGTTCTTTGATATTTTTAGCGGAAATAGCAGCCGCACGCGCCTCAGCCACTTTTTCAAAAAGTTCTTTTTCATGACTAGCATAAGCTTTAACTGCATTAACCAAATTAGGAATTAAATCATATCTTCTTTTGAGCTGAACTGTAATATCGCTCCAAGCCTCCTCAGTACGAGTTTTTAAAGAAACCAAACTATTATAAATCGCAATAAAATAAAGGATTGCGATAATGATAATTCCGATTATAATCAAAAACCACATTTTTTCTCCTTTAGCCTGTTAAATTCCCAATTTGTGGACCATTTAACTGGGCATAAATTAATTAAAATATCGGTGATTCGTCATTGGTTGTGGAGGTTGTGGACTCCTTGGCATCTTCAGCATCAGAAGAAGAGCTGACTCCGGTAGTAGATGTAACAGACTTCGTATCCTCAAAGACCGTAGATGGCGTTACCTTAAAAAGCGGTAATCCCCCCTCTAAAGTAACATCAGGATCATTTGCATTGTCAAGAACTGCAGTTAAAGTGAATGTTTTGCCGTCAGACTTATAGCCATAACTTTTAGTTGATACAGGATCGACCGGCAGTTTATTTATATAAGTTGGAACAAGCTCTTTTTCTAAAATATTACCGGGAGTATTAAGCAGAACAAGTTTTTCACTGACAGGATATTTTGTTTGAGCCGCAAAATAATTAATCAGAGCCTCCTGAATAGCATGAAGATCGCTCTTGCGCTGATCATCTAAACTCACTTTGGCCGTGGTGGTGTCTTCAGCTGAAGGGGTGAAAACAGATGTTGTTGACGTTTGATTTTTTGAGCTAAATTTGCCAAAAAATTTAGTAAATAGAATATATCCGCCAATGGCTACAACAAGAGCAATTAATACCAAAATCACTAATCTAAGAGAATTTGATTTGCTCGCAGCAGGTTTTGTAACAGCGGAGAAAATATCACTTGCAATTGTTTTAGTTTTACTAGACCCGTTATCGTCTGCCTCAGATTCATCCGAAGGACCAGTAATTTGGTCAAGACCGCTGATTTCGTCTTTAATTTTGGGTGCTTGTTCCCTGTTGCCATCAAGCGCTGATTCATCGCTAATTGGTAAAGGTGCCGAGGGCGCCGGAGGCTCACTTTGATCAACAGCTTGATCAGCAGCCGCAGACTCCTCAGAAGCGCCCGCGTTTGGCCCCTCCGGCGTTGAAGCCTGAACATCTGGCTTTTCATCTAAAATACTTCTCAAAAATTCATCTGTGTCAGGAGCCTTGGCTGTCTCACTTCCTTCTCCGTCAGCTTGCGAAGAGGAAGGGGAGGAAGGAGAGGAAGAAGAAAGCGGCTCTGGCGTTGCTGGAGCTTCGGGTATATCTGATTCTGGTTTCTCAGGCTCAGAAGTATCTGCAGATTCGGGAGTACTTAGTGTTGGTTCTAGTTTTTCAAGCTTATGTACTTCAGGCTCAGATGCAGAAGAAACAGAAGGTGCAGGAGGATTTGACTCCTCCAAAGGAGATTGTGATTTGTTTGGTGTTATTTGCGACCCACCAGTATCATCTCCCTTGTTTGTTGTTTGATTAAAATTTAAATCATTAGGCATTATCCCTCCTTTTTTCTATAATACCACAAAAATAAAAGTCAAGCAGCAAGTGCACCAACAATCTACTTCAATTCCTCCAGCGCTTTTTTAATCACTGGATCGTTAGAACTAAATAGGGGATTGTCATTTTCCTTTACTTCAATATCAGGGTTAATCCCATTTTTTTCAATATCGTGCCCGGCAGGTGTCAGCCACTTTGCCACAGTAATTTTCACTGAAGAATCCCCCTTTAGAGGGCTCAACTGCTGGACTGTCCCCTTGCCAAATGTTTTTTCACCAATAATTTTTCCTCTTTTTAAATCCTGAATTGCTCCTGCCAAAATTTCCGCTGCTGAAGCGCTTCCGCCATTAACCAAAACCACCAGTTGAGTATTTTTAAGCTCTCCTTGACCTTTAGTTTTATATTCTTTTTTACCATTTTTGTTCTGCTCAATAACAATTGTCGTATCCTTCGGGAAAAGAAAATCGCCTATTTCCACAGCTCCATCTAAAAGCCCGCCGGGATTATTGCGTAAGTCAAGAATAATTTTATGAATATCTTTGTTTTGGATATTTTGGACTGCTTTGGCAAAATCTTCAGTCGTCCCCATACCAAACTCGCTAATACTCAAAATTGCCACATCACCTTCGGTTTTCATTTCAACTGTTTTAACTTCAATTTTCGCCCTTTTAATTTCAAACTCGCGGGTTTTGCTTTCATTATCCCTTAAAACAGTTAATTTGACTGTTGTCCCCTCTGGTCCGCGAATTTTTGAAACAACCAAGTCAAGCGGAGCATCTTTTGTCTCAAAATCATCAACCTTGAGAATTTTATCCTTGGGATGAAGCCCGGCAAGTGCAGCAGGCGAGCCATCAAGAGGCGCAATCACAGCTGGATAATCATCAAGAATTCCAATTTTTACTCCAATTCCTTCTAGCTCACCTGAAAGCTCTTTTTGAAAATCGGTTGATAAATCCGGCGGCAAAAAAACCGTGTATGGATCCCCAAGTGAAGCGTAAGCGCCGGAAATCGCGCCATATAGAAACTTTCGCGCGTCAATATCTCCCAAATAATTTTCTTTCAGCTGATTATAGGCGTCCCAAAATAGAGAAAAATCAACTCCTCTCGGCTGGTTTAAGTTGACCCTGATGAAACGATCGCCATTTTTTATACTTATCTGAAAATTTCGATTGCCAATCCCATAACCGATGCCGCCAGCAATCAAAACCGCAATAACAAGCGAAAAAATAAAAATAATTTTTGCTTTTTTAAGATTTTTCATCTTTTTAAAGATAACACAAAAGAAAATTAATAGAAATTCTTAAATAACATTGCAACTGTTACCGGGCCGATTCCGCCGGGAGATGGCACTAGGTTCAAATTGTCGGGCCAATTTTGGCTTATAATATCACCGCGCAATTTGCCATCTTCAATTAAAGTTGAGGCATCAACAACCGTTGCCCCATTTTTGAAATTGTCCGGGGTAAAATTGTCCCCACCTGAAGTAGCAAGAATAATAATGTCTGATTTTTTTAATTTTTTAAAGTAGCCGGTTGCACCTTTTTTTAAAATCTCAACATTATATTTTCCGCGCCAAAAACGCTCAAGCGGCGTGCCGACCAAAAACCCCCCGCCCACAATCAAAATTTTTTTGTCTTCTTTGGAAATCTGATAAAAATCTAAAATTCCATCAATTGCCAAAACTGTTGGAGGAATAAAAGAACCTCCTCCGCTTAGAATATAATGAAAACCGTCAATATCTTTTTGGGGCGAGATGGCGGCGGCAATCTTTTTTTGATCAAGATGCGAAGGCAATGGTAACTGAATTAAAATCCTTCTCACTTTTCTATCGCGATTGAGTTTTTCAATTTCCGCCATCAATTTGGGCTCTGTAATCTCGGCGGGAAGACATTTGCACTCAAAATCAATTTTCAAATCTTTCGCCACCTTTTCCTTAGCAGCAACATAAAGCGAGCTTACAGGATTATCACCTACCTGCACCACCACCAATTTTCCCTTAGGTACATCTTTTTCCCTAAGTTCATCAAGTATCATTTGAGCAAAAGGTTTCCCGCGAAGAATCATTTTAATTTGTATACTCCTCAACAACTAAAACTCCATTGGGACTAACATTAAAAACTGCCAATCCCACCCTTCTAAAAACAGGCGAGAGAATATTGTCGCGGTGGCTCGGGCTGTTCATCAGAGCTTGGTGGGCAATAAAGACATCTCCGGCAATAGCTAAATTTTCCCCAAGATAATTGAAATTTATTTTTTGTTCTTTAGCTCTATCAGCTGGAGTTTTCCAGTTGCGACTTAAATGAGACAGGATTCGGGCAGCAGCAATCTCCTCACCGTAGTTTCGGGCAAGATGTGCCAGATTATCATTGTAATCTAGCGGGGAAAGACCCGCTTTTGTTCTCTCGTTATTAATCAGTTGAAGAAGTTCAGGAGAAAACGCGGCGTTATACGACCCAATTTTTAAATTGTCGGGGAGAACAATAGCTTTATTTTCACTTGGCGGGGTATAAATTTCGCTGATTCTCCCCTGCAGTGCCTTAAGAGCCGAGATATTTATCAATTTACTCTTTCTCACATACAAACAGCAATGCGAGGAAGACAACTGTAAGCTCATCTTACCGGAACTTATAAAAGGAGGTAAAACAAGACAGCCCAAAGCAAAAAATACAGCCGTAAAAATCAGAGCCAAGGGCAGAGCTAAAATCCCGGCTTTTACCTTATGATGCAAGAAGATGCTGGAAAATAAGACAAAAAATATGCCCCAAATCAAAATTAAAAGAAAAATAAAAATAAGAGCAGGTGTGTAAAGGTTTCCTCTCCATCCCAACTTTTCAAGCAAATTCAAAATCAATGGCAAAAGAACCGCCGAGAGTAAAATACCAATTATTAAAGCAATCAGTGACTCCAAAACCAAAATAATCGGCTTGCGCCAGATTAAAATAGTTAACAGCACAAAAAGTAAAATTGATATCAAATCAAATAAATTCACATCTTTATTTTACCCGTCTCTTTTCCATATCACAAGAGAAAAACAAATCGCCTGCTTGCCGGCAGGCAGGAAAATTGCTCTATAAAAGAAAGGTCCCAGCTGCGCTAGTGCCTAGCAGCTGGGACTGGTAGGTCGCAATCCGACATGTCACTTCAGATGCTGACGCGACCTGATCTATTTTTGCTCTAGTCCTAGTCGCGGGACATCTGAGTACAAGCAGAATAGAGCGAAAATAAAGTCTGCCGCAATTCGTTCACTCGTGCGTTTTTATCGCCAAACGCACAATCGCGATCTAAAGGCAGAGTCTGAGGAGGGGCACTTCGATTAGTTCCGGACTAATTTCTTGTCCAATTCCAGACACCCTCTCACCAATGGCGACAACACCATCACGCCATTGGCAGATGACATTACTCACTTCGTCCCGCTCCCATATTTCAGGGACGGATTCAAGAATCAATAGATTACTCTCATTCTTTATTGCAGCGCAGGCCACCTCTGCAGCCTCTTCGCCCTTGCCGTTAATTAGTAAGGTGAGAACGCGCTCTATTAGAGCGCATGGGATCGGATAAAGTTCAAAGGCAATCGAAGCCGCAGTTTCGGCATTAATTAACGAATAACGGGCGCGACCCAAGTTTACAGCGGCATCCATCCTCCAAATCAGGGATAGATGGCTGTATGCAACGGCCGCATAGTACTTTTGCTCGACCGTTGCTTCAATATTAGTGGCTCCGGAGTATTGGGCAGCCAATTTAAAATGCTCTGCCGCATGCTCCCATTTTCCCATAAACCAGAAAATTACGGCAAGTTCCAGATGACCCAAATAATCACAACTGTAATGTCCTGCTAGGAGTTCCAGATCAGAGGCGGCGTCCTCCAATCGCCACCTTCGCAAAGCGTCCTCTGCACGCTCTCTGATCACTAGATCATGAGGATCTAGTGACTGTTCGACCTTCTTAAACGCCTTCTCGTAAAACTGACTTTTTTGCTCACTCTCCCAATAGAAAGGAGCAAAACGCCAGTCAAATACTAGGGGATCACGAAACCCATCACACACACCCACGGACCGGTTAAACAAAGACCGTAGTTCTCCCTCGGTCCCCCAGCCTACACTTGCCGTGTCCAGCTCAAGAAAATCAAGAGAAAGTTGCTCGTTGATAACACCCGCCTCCCTGAGGCGGTCCTTAAACTTAACTAAACGAGGAGATGTCAAATATTCGTTGCGAAATCTCTCAAAACGATAATCCGCATACCCGCTCATCGTCTACACCTCCTAATGCAGACCTTGATATCTTTCTCAAAAGAGAAAGGTATCATAGGCGTGAGGGTTTATGGCTGAACTCGAGACCAACGAGACCGAAGAGAGCGTTGTTTTTCAAGGTGCCAAACTACCAAAAAAGGAAGAAGTAATATCTTCCCCCACAAATTTTAGCCTTCTCCTTAGGAGTCTGTCAAGAAGTCTGACGGTAGTTTTCAATTGCGGCGCGCAGAGCTTGGTCTCCTAACACCGAGCAGTGAATTTTCCGCTGAGGAAGACCGCCTAGTTCGCGGATTATATCTTGAGCTGTAATTTTATAAGCCTCATCAACCGTTTTTCCAATAACCATTTCAGACAAGACCGAAGTTGCGGCAATCGCTGAGGCACAACCAAAAGTTTTCCATTTGCAGGATGTAATTTTTCCATTTTCAATTTTGAGCCAAAGTTTCATCACATCTCCACAAGCGGGTGAGCCAACTTCCCCATAAGCATTGAATTCTCCCTTTTTGGGCTTCCCCTGCATCACATTGCGCGGATTAAAAAAATGGTCCTCAACTTTTTGAGAATAAAGACGAGGCGCGCCTGATATATCTAAAACGTCATATTGTTTAGCCATTGTAACCACTAATTTTTCTAAGTTTAGATATAGCTATTTTAACTTCTTTAATAAATTTATCAAGCTCGGCCCACGTGGTTTGCCGACCTAAAGTAATTCTTAAACTGCTGTGAGCGACCTCGCGACCTTTGCCCAAGGCCTGAATCACATGCGAGGGCTCCAGCGATTTGCTAGAGCACGCCGAACCGGTCGCCACCGCAATCCCCCGCCTGTCAAGGTATAAAACTAGCGCCTCGCCCTCAACTCCTTTAATTGAAACATTAATATTGTTGGGCAGGCGTTTTGTCTTGTCCCCGTTTAGTTCAACGCCATCAATTTTAAGCAATTCTTGAATCAAATAATCACGCAATTTCTTCTCTCGCTCCCCTTCTGAGTCGCTGATAAGTTTGATTGCTTCAGCCAATCCAACAATTCCAGCAACATTTTCCGTTCCCGGCCGCAGTCCATTTTCCTGACCCCCGCCAAAAACAATCGGTTTAATTCTGGTTCCTTCTCTAATATACAAAGCGCCTACTCCCTTTGGCCCATAAATTTTTGAACCATTTAAAGTCAAAAGGTCAACGCCAAGTTTTTTTACATCCATCGGCAAATACCCCGTTGCCTGACAAGCGTCAGTATGAAAAATAATTCGTTTGTAGTCTGTAGTTTGTCGTTTGTTGTATTTATCACTGCTGACAACTGACGACTGACGACTGATGACCTTTCTGAAATTGCAGATGTCATCTGCAATTTCAGAAATAGGCTGGATTGTGCCGATTTCATTGTTGGCATACATAATTGAAACCAAAATCGTGTTTGGCTTTAGAGCTTTTTCAACCTGATTAGCGCTGACCACCCCATTTTTATCAGGCGGCAAATAAGTGACTTCAAAACCTTCTTTTTCAAGTTGTTTACAAGCATTTAATACTGCCGGATGCTCAATTTGAGAAGTAATAATATGGCCCGTCTTGGCTTGGCGAGCCACTCCCAAAATAGCCAAATTATCTGATTCAGTCCCGCCGGAGGTAAAAACTATCTCATCTGGTTTACAGTGCAAAAAATTAGCGACTGCTTTGCGGGCATCATCAATTGCCTGTTTAGCTCGGCGAGCAGATAAATAAAGCGCCGAAGGATTAGCAAAATCATTATAAAAATAAGGGAGCATCTTTTCTAGCACCCTTTTGTCTGTCGGCGTGGTTGAAGCATAATCTAAATAAATCATCTACCTTTCAATTTTCTCACTTTTTAATGACAAAAGCATAATAATTTTATCAAGTTTATTGATACATTCCTCACAGCGGTCTTTTTCATTTTTTTGCGCTGACTTTGCTGTTATGACCGCGATGGGCTTGGAATAACGCATAACCTCATAAGATTCTCCCGCCTCTACATCCTTCATAACGCGCGAGATTTGCGACTGCAGTTGATTGATATTGATAGCTCGCATAGGATAAGTTAACAATTTAATGTTGAATTTTTAATGCTAATTTCCCGATACTGACCAATCATTTCTGTCTATATAACATTATACATAACATATTTTTTGTCAAGGGGTTGGCAAAAAATCGTGAGTTTAAAACTTAAAGTTCAAAAGCAAAAGATACTATAATCCAAAAAACTCCTTAGCATTTTTAGAGGTCTGGTCGGCTACAATTTTCAAATCTAAATCCTTGATTGCGGCAATTTTTTTGGCAACTTCAATGACATAAGCCGGCTCGTTTTTCTCAATCCCTCGTGAGCGCAGAGGTTCCGGCACGATATAAGGCGCGTCAGTTTCAATCATTATTTTTTCAAGTGGTGTTCTTTCAATCACTTTTTTCAGCTTTTTATTTCCATAAGTAATATTGCCGGTGAAAGAAATCAAAAAGCCTGATGAAATCACTCTAGCTGCAAATTTGTGGTCAGATGAAAAACAATGAAAAACGCCTTTTGGCGGCTTCAATTTTTCAATAATTTCCCAAACTTCCTCATCCGCCAAGCGGTTGTGAAAAATCAAAGGCTTGTTGAGCTTTTTTGCCAAGTTAATGTGCTTTGCAAACAATTCTTTTTGTTCGCCGATATTGTTTTGATTGCGAAAAAAATCCAGCCCTGTCTCACCGATTGCCACCACATCCGGCATTTCAGCTAATTTTTCAATTTCGTCAAATCCAACTTGGTCAAAATGGGTTGGATGTATCCCGACGGCAGCAAAAGCAAATTTTAAACCAAAAAATTCGTTGATTTCGCGGGAAATTTTAACTGCTTTTTTTGAGGTCTGCGCATTGGAGCCGACAACGATAATTTTTGCCACCCCTTCTTTTTTTGCCCTTTGGGACGCATCCAAAAAATCGTCCTTAAAAGCATCAAAATTCAGATGGCAATGGGTGTCAAAATAAATCATAAATCAAAAATTAAAAATTTTGGTAATAATGCAAAATTAGTACGATCCATACTATTTTTGCATAAATAATCCGTCACGTCGATAAGTAGGAGAAGATGATGTTTTTGCACATTTTCTACGATCGTAGAAAATGTGCAATAAACCTGTTTTTTAATTTTTCTTGAAATTTATTACTGATTAATTTAATTTG